>Ga0180435_10007373_pt1 | contig 10483 bp, 10 predicted proteins | sample SS_ome_3_FD_132467 | JGI IMG/M metagenome (GOLD analysis project Ga0180435, IMG submission 132467) | Hypersaline lake sediment archaeal communities from the Salton Sea, California, USA - SS_3_S_1 metaG | ecosystem: Environmental > Aquatic > Non-marine Saline and Alkaline > Hypersaline >... | reverse complement strand
TGGGTGCATTTTCCTGCCTTGACCAGCAGATTTCCACTGGTCAATACAGCTTCCCGCCAGTTCTTGACGGGGATTTGAAGACGAATGGTTTGTGACGATAAGAGGTCAGATATCATGTGGATTCTCTACAAATAATGGAAAGATTGGCTTAGTGATTACTCACGCAATACATTTATTATATAGCAAGGATGAAGAATAGATGAAGTTATGTATGCAGGTTCTTACATTCTTTTACAAGAATTTTCTGGCATATTGAGTGCGGGGATTTTATACTCAGTGTATTGTAATCCAGTTCTATTTGTATACAGGAGGCGCGTACTGTGAAACTTCATAAAATGATACTGGTTTTGGTGCTGGCATTTTGTTTGGGTTGTGGATTGATGAATTTCGGAGAAGAAGAGCAACCGACCCAGGGGGGACAAAAAGTGAGTGAAAACAGATGTGGGGATGATGTTTGTGATGGTCCTGAAAATGCGCAAAATTGTCCAGAAGATTGTGGTGATGGGATTGTTGTCATCGAAAGGGATGAGGAAAAACCTGTTGAGAAAGTAGAGGGTGGTACGAAACAGTTTAGGATCGTTATGACGATCAATGCAGAAAGCAATTTGGCCGGGATTGCGGGTAGTGATGAACAATCATACTATGAGCCAGTAATGATTGGTTTGGCAGAGATTGAGGCAAGTTTTCCGGCAGATGGTGGTTCTGCAATTTTCCAGAGCGGCATGATCACTTTGACGGATTATCAAGGAAAAGGGCCAAATTGCTCGGTTGAAGTTGAGGAAGGTATGATCGGCAGTACCAGCGACTTCACTTTCAGCGATATCCAGTGGGATCCATCTGGCAGGATGACTTTTGCTGCGGATGTGAGTTACGATGGTGAAGCATATAACACGATGTGGACATGCCCACCAAAGCCAGAAGTATCGATTGAAGAATTTCCGATGTACAAACTGGTAGGAATTTTCAACGAACAAATGCGGTCGCTGTCGGTGATGACGGATCAGGGATTTTCAGTTCGAGAGATGCTCTGGGGGCCGAATGAGATCTTTCAATCCACCGTGGATATCGTGATCGAGGAAATCAACTAGGCACGCTTGAGCATATTTGATAAAAAGAACGATAAGAATACTCATTCTTTTCGTTCTTTTTATTTTTGATATTCTAATTCTTCAGGACAAAGATTGTAGATGTAATATTCATCTGTGCTGGTTGACTTTTCAACCATGGCATGGCAGTAATTATCAACCAGGCCGGGTTCGCTTCTCAGGGAGGCGGCTACTTCGTTTATCTGTTCAGTATTGCCTGTGTTGGCATAGGCCATGTAAAGCGGCATCCATTCGGCGGGGTCATTCGGCCGCAGCCCGTTTGCCAGTGCTTCGTCGGCAAATTGGGCGGCTAATTCCCATTGCTCAAACTGCACAGCTGCAGCGGTCTTTTGATAGTAATAGCACCAGCCGTGATCTGGTTCTGTGCCAAAGATGTCGCTGCGAGGTGAAATGCTGTCTGTACCGGTTTTGATGACACTGGTATTGGAACGCGAAGCTGCCAGCCAGGTTTCAAGATCGTCATTTAGGGAATAGAGCGGTACATCAGGGTCCATGATGTGTACGCATGATCCGGTGGGGTAACTGACCACAACCGCTTTTTGCATGTCACCGGCGTAAGGGATGTTACGCATTGTGCGCCCGAATTTGCTGCCGTGCATCAGCTTATGGATGGTCTCTTTGGAGAAGGTTTCTCCTGCGATGAGCACTTCGCTGGAATCGGGGCGGTAGATGAGGTTGGCTGGTCCCCAGACTTCGTAGTCCTCGGCGAAGGGTGCGTGCGCGGGCATGTCGATGATCAGTGCGCTGCCGTCCTGCATGTCCGGGATGCGCCAGCTAAGCTGCCACCAGAGCTGTTTCTCGGTCTCCCAGAATTTACCAAATGCGATGCCGTTCAGGTTTTGCACGAGCACACCAGAGGCCAGCATGGTCAGCAGCAGGATGTGCTGGGCTTTGCGATTGCGCAGGGCGATCACAGCCAGACCGGTGAGGAACTGCACGACACCAAAGCTGGCCAGCAGAGTGTAGCGCTCCAGGCCGTCTCGGAAGATGACGTTGCGCCCGGCGGCTACGGTTGGCAGCAGGCAGGCCAGGGCGCTCAAACCGCCGACCCACACGGCAGTTCGTGCCCAATCCGGGTTGTCCTGGTATTCCTCTTTGCTTCGTGCGGAGATCCACCGGAAGAAAGCAAATGCAGCTGCAGCCAGCAGGATGGATAGCGCAATGTCGCCATAGTTGGCGTTGGAGATGAGTTGATAGAAGGGCACGCCCCAGGCAAGGAAAATGGTGCTGGTGAGGTCTTGCAGCAGTTCTATGCTCAAGGCGAGTGCACTCTCTCCGGGGGCAGCGATGTAGCTGCGGATGAGCTGCCCAACGTCTGTTGCCGAACGCGTGCTTTCAAAGATGAAGATGCGCCATACCAGAAAGCCGGAAAGCGCGATCAGGTTGGGCCAGCTGAACTGCAGTGCGGTCTTGATCAGGGAGAAGTGGAATTTGGGACGCGGATCTTGATGGAAGAGGATCAGTACCCAGCGCACCAGTTCCAGGCCTAGCATCCATTCAAACATGCCATAGGAAAGCAGCGCAGCCAGGGCGGAGACCAGGAAGAGCAAGGTGCAGTGGAGCGGTTTTTTTTTCTGAGTGAGCACCAGCGTCAGCCACAGGGAGCAAAGCCCGGCGGCAAAGGCGATCAGGTGTACGTGATAGGAGTTCCCGTTGGGGACTTGCTGGAAGCCCGGGTAGACCGTGAACAGGGCGGCCATGAGGGTGTTCATCCAGCCGGCCTTGCGGTACATCCGGTCCAGGATGAGGAAAACAAAGATACCGCCTGCTAGACGCAAACTGATAGAGAGCAGCGCCCAGGCGATGGGGGCATTTCCCAAAACGCGTGAGGTGAGCATATAAACGAGGCCCATCAGCGGACGGTCGATCTGGTGCTGGAGGAAAATGTTGCCAAAGCCGATCGCATTCTGTCCCCACAGCACATGCCAGTCATCGCGATAAAACCCCCAGCGGTGGGCTGAAGGCAGGTAGCCGATCAATCCGACTGCAAGAATGGAGAGGAAGGATCGGAGATAGAATTTCTTCTTGTTCGTGGAAAGAGACATGCATTCTCCTAATAGACGACCAGGTTATCACACATTATAGCCAGTTTTTTGTTTCTGGGGGTGTGGAACCGAAATATGCTACGGATGGCCTAGTGCATCCTTCGCCATTTGCCGGATGTGTAAGTGGTTGTTTTCAACTAAGATAAGCATATCAGGAACGCAATCCAACTTGAGAGAGACAGGGAGTAAAAACATGACAAAGCAGCGATCTGATCATCTGGCCGAAGGACTGGCCCTGCGCACTGTGCAGTGGGAAGACCTTGAGGCTATTGTCCAGCTTGTGTATGATGTGTGCGAAGCAGAAGGCGATACCAGTGTGGCTGTGACCACCGAAGACCTGAAGAACGAATGGGAATATGAGGGATTTGACCCTTGCGCCGACGCTTTCCTGGTGGAAACCTCCGACAGCCGCGCCGTTGGGTATGCGGCCCTCTTTGATGTGAAAGAGCACTGCGACTTGAGCGGGGATATTTACATTCATCCGCAGTTCAAGGGCCAGGGCGTGACGGCAGCTTTGCTGGCGGCGATGGAAGCCCGCGGCCAGGAGCATGTGCAGCAGGCCCCCGCCGGACAGCGTGTTTTTATCCGCGCAGCCCTGGATAATAAGGACGCGCAGGGCAAGGCCGTATTTGAGGCTGCGGGCTACAATGCGGTGCGTTACCACTGGCGCATGGGGATCGAGCTTGAGAGTGTGCCTGTTGTGCCGTCTTTGCCGGAGGGGCTTGAAGTGCGTCCCTTTGTGCAGGCGGAACATACCGAAGCCGTGCGTCTGGCGCGCAATGAGGCTTTTGCCGATGGTTGGGGCAGCCATGAGCTCAGCTCTGAACAGTTCGATTATCACAATATCGATACGCCTGAATATGACCCTGAGCTTTGGACGGTTATTTGGGACGAAGATGAGGTGGCGGCTTTCTCGATCAACCATATGCGCATGGGCATCGGCTGGGTGCGTATCCTGGGTGTGCGTCCTGCCTGGCGGGGGCGGGGACTTGGCAAGGCGCTGATGGCACATTCCTTCGCAGCCTTCTATCAGCGCGACGTGAAGTCTATTGGCCTGGGTGTGGATGCGTCTAATCCCACCGGAGCGACCGAGCTGTACAAGAAAGCTGGCATGCACGTGGTGAGCGAGTTTGTGACCTATGAACGGGAGTTGAGAGCGGGCGTTTGACTTATAGAGGTAAATGGGTAGAATGATATTGATATGAAAAATCATTCTTTAACTATGATCGTGTTTGGTCTATCTTTAGTCTTTTTAAGTGGTTGCCAGGAATCTAGCCCTGTGACGTGTAAACCTGCATCAAACCCATTCACGAATCTCTTGTCAATTAATGAAAGTGAATATTGGGGCGGGTATTATCCAAATATAGAAATTGGACAGGTTTGTGAATTTGAGGGCCAGGTGAGTAAAGGTGAAATGTACCAACTGGAATTTACCGATGGCTTGGCTTTTTGCCTGATTCCAGATATAGAAGGCTGGACAATCGCAGTCAGCGGCTCTTCGCAAATTGATTGCAGCGAGAATTATGGTGTTTTTGTTACGCCCCCATAGTATGGAGAGAACCCCTTATATATCAATGGTTATCAATTTAGAAATCAGGATAATACGGGAGAAAACGATGGAAGTGTGAATGCGCCGCAAGAAGTAAGGGGGTTTAATTTTGTGCTCAATCATGATGATTATGAAAACATGGGGCGTATTCATCGTTGTAATCGCTGGTCAATTGATTGTCCTCCCGAATCAAACGATGAGATTGTAGTTGACCGGTCGCGTGGGATCTTGACGATCACTGATTTAGAGTTAGGCAATTTGATTCCCAATGAACGTGCGTGTATTGAATCGATGAAGTTCAAAGTTGAAATATACTTACCAACAGAGTGATTGTATTTTGTTGGTCATTAATTGCTAATCTCTATTGGTAGAAAAGGAGTATCCTTGGACAAGATCATTCATTTGATAGCAACTCTCAAGTGTGATTCACACCAGGCGTATGAAATGTTCACGGTGAATGCGAAGCGCACCTCCTGGTTGACAAGGATCGCGGAGGTGGAACCGGTGGTTGGGGGAAAATATGAGTTATTTTGGCGGCCTGAGGACAGAGAAAATGACAGCACGATTGGATGCAAGGTCACGGCCGTCCAAGCTGATCAAATGATCTCCTTCGAGTGGCGCAGTTCCGCGCAGTTCAAGCATTTTGCCAATCACGTTGATCCACTGACGCATGTGGTTGTTTTCTTCATGCCGGACGGAGATATGACAAATGTGCACCTCGTCCATTCAGGGTGGCGCAGCACGCCGGAATGGGAAGAGGCGCGCCAATGGCAGGAGAAAGCGTGGGGGATGGCGCTGGAAGTGCTGGAAAAACAATTCGAGTAGTTTTGCAGGAAGTTGGACACTTTCTACTATTTTTGATAGTCTTTGACACGGTTTGATTGATTGGCAATGCTATGATCGCTCCATTGACAAGTTGAAGTCAGAAAGGAGCAGACCATGAATAAGACTATTACCTTGATATGGAAGATCATACGCGCGGGGGCATGGATGCCTGCAGCGATTTTTGGCACGCATATCCTGATGAGCCGCGTCTTCCATACCTATGCCGCCTGGCCGGATGTGGACATCATTATGCACTTCGCAGGCGGGTTTGCGATCGCTTTCTTCGTCTCGGGCTGCTTCCGCGCCCTGCCGCGCGGAGAGGTTAAGCGCAGCCGTGTTGTGCTGTTGGAGCTGCTGCTCATCGGTAGTTTGACCGCCACCATCGCCGTGTTTTGGGAGTTCCGCGAGTTTGCGAATGATCAGATTTTTGGCACGAACAGTCAGGTCAGCCTGGCCAACACGATGCAGGACCTGGCTGTGGGCATTCTGGGCAGCGGGCTATTTATTCTCGTCCGCGCCTGGCAGCTGCGCGCTGGTTTCCATAAAAAATATCAAAGGGGACTGTCGCTTTCAAGCGACAGAGTGGTCACGAGCTGCGCGAGTTGACCTTCGACTGGTTACGCGGAGAGATGGGATAGAAATAAGAAGCTCCCTTGCTAATTTTTAGCAGGGGAGCTGTTTTTATAGCAGAGAATCCTTGACAATCTATGTTATTATTAAAGATAATGATTATCAATAGACATTAATTATTGAAAGAAGACGCATGAATAGCCCAGAAGTCCGATTCGATGAATTGATCACTGCATTGAAAGAACGCGATTACCGGTTGACCCCCCAAAGAGTCGAATTGGTGCGATTGATCGCAGTCAGTGAAGGACATCCCAGCGCGAATCAGTTTTATGAAGAAATAAAACTGAAGTTCCCCACTATAAGCCAGTCTACAGTTTATAAGACCCTTTCCCTGCTGAAAGAAATGAATCAAGTGTTTGAGATCGATCTGCGTGAGGATAGTCATTATGATGGCAACCGCCCCGAACCTCACCCGCATTTGATCTGCATGAAATGTAACAAAATTGTTGATGGAGAATTGTCCCTTGATCTAGCAGCAATCAGGAAGGTCGAACAAACATCTGGTTTTACCGTTCTGCGTCCTCAGATCGTACTGTATGGATTGTGTCCAGAATGCAGGAAAGAGAGCTGAGTTTCTCTTTTTTTGTCAGCAATGGATAATGATTGTTTATTAGGAATGTTTATGAAATAGGAGCGGCAAATGGAAATAGTTTACAAATCTATTGTTAAACCAAAGAAACGATTCTCTAATTGAAAGGAGTAAAGGAACATGAGCAAGAATGGAAAATGCCCTGTAACGGGCAAGACTGGTAGTACCACGGTTAGCAGAGGTACATCAAATCGTGATTGGTGGCCCAAGCAACTCAATCTGGGCATCCTTCACCAGCATTCACCAGCGTCCAATCCAATGGACCCTGATTTTAACTATGCAGAAGAATTCAAGAAACTTGACCTGGCTGCGGTGAAGAAGGATCTGCATGATCTGATGACTGACTCACAGGACTGGTGGCCGGCAGATTGGGGGCACTACGGCGGCCTGTTCATCCGCATGACATGGCACAGCGCCGGCACGTATCGCGACGGGGATGGCCGGGGAGGCGGCGGCACTGGCAACCAGCGTTTTGCGCCGGTCAACAGTTGGCCTGATAATGTCAACCTGGATAAGGCGCGCCGTTTGCTTTGGCCCATTAAGAAAAAATATGGCAACAAGATCTCTTGGGCGGACCTCATGATCCTGACAGGCAATGTTGCTCTGGAGTCAATGGGTTTCAAGACCTTCGGTTTTGGTGGCGGCCGTGAGGATATCTGGCAGCCTGAAGAGGATATTTACTGGGGCAGTGAAGAAACCTGGCTTGGTGATGAGCGTTATAGTGGTGAGCGTGAACTGGAAGATCCGCTGGCAGCTGTTCAGATGGGCCTGATCTATGTGAACCCTGAGGGCCCTAACGGAAACCCCGATCCGGTGGCTTCTGGTATTGATGTGCGTGAGACCTTTGCCCGCATGGCGATGAACGATGAAGAAACTGTGGCGCTTGTTGCAGGTGGGCATACATTTGGCAAGGCGCATGGCGCGGGGGATCCAGCACTTGTTGGGCCTGAACCAGAAGCCGCCCCCCTTGAAGAACAAGGGCTGGGTTGGCGCAATAAACTCGGCATCGGCAAGGGCGTAGATACCACGAGCAGCGGTATTGAAGGCGCGTGGAAACCTAACCCCACCAGGTGGGATATGGGCTACTTTGATGTCTTGTTCAGCTATGATTGGGAATTGACGAAGAGCCCGGCTGGTGCGCAACAGTGGACACCCAAAAACTGCAAACCGGAGCATATGATCCCGGATGCACACGACCCGACAAAGAAGCACCCGCCAATGATGACAACGGCTGATCTTTCGCTGCGTTACGATCCTGTTTACGAACCGATTGCGCGACGTTTCCATAAGGACCCTGAGGCTTTTGCCGATGCATTTGCGCGCGCCTGGTTCAAACTGACCCACCGCGATATGGGCCCCAAGGCCCGTTACCTTGGTCCGGAAGTTCCGGAAGAAGACCTGATCTGGCAAGATCCGATTCCCGCAGTTGACCACCCATTGGTTGACGGCAAGGATATTGGTGAGTTGAAAGCAAAGATCATGGCTTCTGGACTGTCCATACCGGAACTGGTTTCCACTGCCTGGGCTTCTGCATCAACATTTCGCGGTTCCGACTATCGCGGCGGCGCAAACGGCGCACGCATTCGCCTGGCCCCGCAAAAGGATTGGGAAGTGAACCAACCGGCTCAACTGGCCAAAATATTGGCTGTGCTGGAAGGTATTCAGCAGGAGTTCAATGGCGCGGCGTCGGGCGGAAAGAAGGTCTCGCTGGCTGACCTGATCGTTTTGGGCGGTTGTGCAGCTGTCGAAGCGGCAGCCAAGGCCGCTGGCTTTGAAGTTGAAGTACCCTTCACCCCTGGCCGCGGCGATGCTTTGCAAGAGCAAACCGATGTAGCATCCTTCGCTGTGCTGGAACCTGAAGCGGATGGCTTCCGTAATTATCAGAAGGCCGCCTTCACGGTTTCGGCTGAAGAAATGCTGATCGACAAAGCCCAGCTTTTGACCCTGAGTGCGCCTGAGATGACGGTTCTCGTCGGTGGTCTGCGCGTGTTGGGCGCAAACGTGGGACAGTCGAAACATGGCGTCTTCACGAAGCGTGCGGGGCAGCTAACGAATGATTTCTTCGTCAACCTGCTGGATATGGGGACCATGTGGAAACCTGTCTCAGAGGCTGCGGACACCTTCGAAGGCCGCGACCGCAAGACAGGCGAACCCAGATGGACTGCTACCCGTGTTGATCTGGTGTTTGGCTCCAACTCACAGCTGCGTGCCCTGGCAGAAGTGTATGCACAGGAAGATGCACAAGAGAAATTTGTGCGTGACTTCGCTGCGGCATGGAACAAGGTCATGAATTTGGACCGCTTTGATCTTGCCTGAGATCGTGTGTAAGTGGGTGTGCTTTCACCCTGATCATTTCCAGTAATGGAGAGAGTCCCTGTCGTGAGGCAGGGACTCTTTTGTGAAGATGCACTTGTATGTTTGTGTTGGAGAGGGGGAGGGGATATACTATTGATGTGAGAAGACAAGGGAGATTAAAAGGACAATCATATAAATGAACGCAATAAAAGCGAATTATCTCAACGATGAACAAGTTCATAAAGTAGAAACCTGGAAAGAGTTTCAGGAAATCACTGCCAGCTCGAAATACCGCCGATGGGCTTTCCGGGGCCAGAGGAAGAGTGATTACCTTTTAACCAGTACGCTGACACGGTATTTACAGGAATATAAGATCCGCAGAGCTTCCTGGCCTATTCAGGAGGCGCGTATTATCCGCATTTTCCGGAGGAAAGCATCCCTGTTTCTTCAGCATGTGCCAAAGGAGGATGATATTTTCCATTGGTTGGCATTGATGCAGCATCACGGCGCACCGACCCGCCTGCTGGATTTCACCTGGTCGCCTTTTGTGGCTGCGTTCTTTGCGCTTGAAAAAGCAAGATCCGATTGCGCAATCTGGGCGGTTAATTTCCATCTGCTCAAGGAAAAAGAGTATTTCTTTGCGCAAGAGAATATGACCATGAAAGCGCCGCGCCCGGAGAAGGGGATCGATCACTATTTGGAATTTTATACAGAGAATGCGGTCCCGTTCATTACGGCAGGTGAACCATACAGCATGACCCAACGCCAGATCGCGCAGTCTGGCACCTTCCTTGTGCCCGGCATTCTGGATAAGCCCATTGAAGGCATCCTGGCAGATGAGCCGTGTCCAGAAAATCTGGTTGTGAAATTCATTCTGGATGCAAAGAAGATCCGGGATGAAGCGATGGAAAGCCTGTATTACATGAATATTACCAATGCGACGCTGTTCCCCGGGTTGGAAGGCCTAGCGCGTTCTTTGGGCTATGAGCTTGAATTTCACTATGCTTATAATCCGCGGACAGGGGAGCAGTACATGGACGATGAACCGTAGTGAGCAGAGAGAGGGGTGCTGAGAGAATGATGCGGAATTTGCGAAAGCTGCTCCCACTGGTATTGTTGCTTGCGGTGATATTGGCATCTTGTAATACGTACACGCTGTCGAGCAAAATGCAGGAGGCGAATTCACCGGAACTTGATGTGGATGCCCTTTATACGGCCGCTGCTGAAACGGTGGCCGCCGATTTGGCGACCTTTCAAGCACCAACACCATCGCCTACGCCAATTCCCACAATAGGTAATAGCAGTTTTTTGGATTTTGATCATCCCAGGTTACGTGAAATCGCTGGCGACAACCCATTGAAAATCGTCGAGTTGGTTAGAGATGATTATCAAGAAGCTTCGTATGTTGCTGTAATAGTAGAAACGGGGGAGCCAATGGAGAAGA
>Ga0180435_10007371_pt1 | contig 10484 bp, 7 predicted proteins | sample SS_ome_3_FD_132467 | JGI IMG/M metagenome (GOLD analysis project Ga0180435, IMG submission 132467) | Hypersaline lake sediment archaeal communities from the Salton Sea, California, USA - SS_3_S_1 metaG | ecosystem: Environmental > Aquatic > Non-marine Saline and Alkaline > Hypersaline > Sediment... | reverse complement strand
TCCATCGAACAGCATGACAACCCCGAATTGAAGGGAAAGTGCGTCATCGTTGGGGGAACCTCCGGGCGGGGAGTGGTTTCGGCGGCCAGCTATGAAGCCCGCAGTTATGGGGTACATTCGGCCATGCCCATATTCCAGGCCCACGAGAAATGCCCGGAAGGGGTTTACATTCACCCCCGCATGGGTCGCTACCGCGAGATTTCCGGCAAGGTCATGGCCATTCTACAGACGTTTTCACCGGTGGTGGAACCGGTATCCATCGATGAGGCATTCATGGACATCACCGGGAGTGAACGCCTGCAGGGATCTCCCGAGGACATTGCGCGTGCCATCAAGGCTGACATCGAAAACCAGCTTGAGCTGACCTGCTCGGTGGGGGCAGCGCCGGTACGCTTCCTGGCTAAAATCGCTTCAGACATGCATAAGCCAGACGGACTGACCATCATCCCGGCTCAAGCGGTACCGGCATTTATCAAAACCCTGCCCATTGAAAAAGTTCCGGGTGTGGGCAAGAATGCCCGTCAGCGCCTTGACCTGCTTGGTATATGCTGCCTGGGGGATGTCAACGCACTCTCTTTGCGTGTCCTTGAAAAAAAGCTTGGCAAATTCGGCCGGCGCTTGGCCGAACTCGCTGCAGGGGTGGACAAAACACCGGTTTCCCCCGAGAGCCAGCGCAAATCAATCAGTTCCGAAATTACCCTGGACCGGGACACACGTGACAGGGACGAACTGGTAAAAATCCTTTTGCAGCAATCTCAGATTGTGGCCAGAAGCCTTAGAAAACAGGCCTTTCGGGCCAGAACCATAACCCTTAAAATCAAACACGCCGACTTCAAACAATTTACTCGCAGCAAAACCATCACAACGCCAACCCAGTCCTCAGAAACCATTTACAAGGCAGCCCTAGTACTATTCCAACACTTCAGACTCAAACAAAAAATCCGCCTCATCGGTGTCGGCGCCTCCGGCCTCATCGGCGATGCCGTACCCGTACAAATGGACATGTTTGCAGCCCCCGGCGACCCTGGTGAAAGGACCTGGGAAAAGGTAGACCAGACCCTTGACCGGATATCGCGCAAATTCGGTAGCAATGCCGTCCGCCGCGCCAGCCTGACCCGTCGACCGGAGGCCAGAGGACAGAGGCCAGAAGACGGAGGCCAGAAGACGGAAGCCAGAAAATAATAACCATTAGACAGGATTAACAGGATTTCCAAGATGAATAAAATGTTATCCGCTATTAGCCGGTAGCGGGACACGCAGTGACGCTTTCGCGCTATCCAGAGCTCTCAGCTGATTCCCTTCTGGATGGCGCGAAATGTTTAGTGTTCGATGGTCATCTGTTCAGACCCTGATTTCTGACTTCTGGCTTCTGGCACACTTGACACCTGCCCCCCGTTCCTCAGAAACGAAATGAGGCCCTACTTACTGAATACCCCTCACTTTATATCTTGACACTTTTCCCAATATTATCTATACAAAACGCATCCTCACATGTTTTCCTGCTGCCATCCTAGGGGAAAACTGCTAGCTTTATCAAAGACCTGACAAACTGAATTTAACCTTAAAAAAGAAGGACAATATGAAAGGCATTGTTTCTCTAGTCGTCAAGCGACTCGCACTCGGTCTTGTCACCATCATTGTTATTTCGGTATTGATATTTGTGGGTGTCGAAGCCTTGCCCGGCGATCTTGCCGAAGCCATCCTGGGACAGGAGGCCACCCCTGAAACCGTGGCGGCATTTCGCAAGGAACTCAAACTGGACCTGCCCCCGCATGTGCGCTACTTTGCCTGGCTGGGAGGATTTCTAAAGGGTGACCTGGGCAATTCCCTGGCCAATGGCCGGCCCATTGCCGAACTGATCGGCTGGCGATTTGCCAACACCATCTTTCTGGCGGCCGTGTCCGCAGTGATAGCTGTACCCATAGCCGTGATACTAGGCATTCTAGCCGCCCTCTACCGCAACTCCCTGTTCGACAAAACCATTTCCATGGTCACACTCAGCACTATTTCCTTCCCCGAGTTTTTTGTTGCCTATATCCTCATCGCCCTTCTTTCGGTGCAGATCGTGATTTTCCCCAGCATATCCAACATCAACAACCAGATGCCGTTCTGGGATAAAATTTACGCCATCATCCTGCCGTGCCTGACCCTGAGCCTGGTGGTTATCGCCCACATGATGCGTCAGACCAGGGCCGCCATCATCAATATTCTGGCCAGCCCTTTTATCGAAATGGCCCAGCTCAAAGGACTGAAACGCCTGCGGGTCATTGTGCTGCATGCCTTTCCTAATGCCCTTTCACCGGTCATCAACGTCATCGCCCTCAACCTGGCCTACCTGGTCGTGGGGGTTGTCATCGTTGAGGTTGTTTTCGTTTACCCCGGCCTGGGCCAGTTGCTGGTTGATTCCGTTTCCAAGCGGGACATTCCGGTTGTCCAGGCCAGCGGCCTGATATTTGCGGCCACCTATGTGAGCCTCAATCTTCTGGCCGACGTGCTGTCAATTATCAGTAACCCCAGACTGAGAAACCCCAGGTAAGGAGCCCCGGGCTATGAATTTTTTGAAACTGTTGAGACAATCTCCCTGGAGCGCCCGTGTCGGTATGCTGATGGTGCTCATCAACGTATTCGCCGCCATTATGGCACCGCTTATCTGCCCTTATGCTGAAACCGAAGTGGTGGGCGATGTGTGGTTGATGCCCAATGCAGACAATTGGCTGGGTACGGACCACCTGGGCCGGGACCTGTTTACCCGTCTGGTTTACGGCGCACGCAACACCATCGCCATCGCCTTCATAACCACTATCCTGTCATTTATCGTGGGGTCTATTTTAGGATTTTTCGCGGCCACCCTTGGCGGATGGACAGATTTGAGCATCAGCCGGGTGGTTGACATCCTGATGGCTTTCCCAACACTGATCTTTGCCCTGATGGTGCTCTCGGTGGTGGGAACCGGAACCGCATCCCTGATCATCGTCATCGCACTGCTGGATTCCACCCGTGTTTTTCGACTGTCCAGGGCCGTGGCCATGGATATCGCCGTCATGGAATATGTGGAAGCGGCCCGTTTGAGGGGGGAGCGCATCTGGTGGCTCATGCGGCACGAAATTCTGCCCAATGCCATGCCGCCGCTGGTGGCTGAATTCGGTCTGCGCTTCTGTTTCGTATTTCTGTTCATTGCCTCCTTGAGTTTTCTAGGGCTGGGTATCCAACCGCCCACTGCCGACTGGGGAGGCATGGTGCGTGAAAATGCCGGGGCCATCACCTTCGGTATCATGACCCCGCTGTTTCCGGCCGGCGCCATTGCTTTTTTAACCGTAGGCGTCAACCTGATCGTTGACTGGTTCCTGCACATAGCCAGCGGACTGAAAGACTAAACGCCTGACGGCGTTAATCCATGCTACGCATGTCATTCCGCCTTCGGCTGTCATTTGTGTTTCGCACGTAACTTGCCCTTCGGGCGTAATGTATTGTCGATATCTGCTCTAAGCTATCAGCAGCAATGAATATCAGCGAAGCGTAATGACATGCGAAGCATGAATGTCACGAAGTATATGACAGCGAAGCGAAATTGCCAATGATGTTAAGTACTACTCAAGATCATATACAAACTTACAGATTGTAGAGGAAACCTATGGCACCATTGCTGAAAATGCGTAAAATTCACATCGAAGGAATGAGCGACGAAAAGTGGAACCCCATCATTAAGGGCATTGATCTCACCTTGGAAAGGGGCGAAGTAATGGGGCTGATTGGCGAGTCCGGCGCAGGCAAATCCACCATGGGGATTGCCTCCATGGCCTACACCCGCCAAGGGTGCCGCATCGCCTCGGGCTCGATTGTCTTTGACGGCAAAGAACTGTTCGGCGCACCCAAGGATGTGCTGCGCAAAATACGCGGCAACCGCATCGCCTACGTCGCCCAGAGCGCTGCAGCCTCCTTCAACCCGGCCCACCGCCTCATCAAGCAGTATGCCGAAGCACCGGTGCAGCACGGTGTCATGAGCTTCGAGGATGCCGCCAAGGAAGCCAAGGACATTTATAAGCGCCTGCTGCTGCCCGACCCTGACAACATCGGTTTCCGCTACCCGCACCAGGTTTCCGGCGGTCAGCTGCAGCGAGCCATGGTGGCCATGGCCATGGCTTGCAGGCCCGACCTTATTATCTTTGATGAACCCACAACAGCTCTGGACGTCACCACCCAGATCGAGGTCCTGGCTGCCATCAAGCGCATCGTGCGGCAGTTCAATACGGCCGCCATCTACATCACCCATGATCTGGCCGTGGTGGCCCAGATTGCCGACCGCATCATGGTGCTGCGCTACGGCAACCTGGTGGAAGAAAACAACGCCCGGGAAATGATTGCCGCTCCCAAGGAGGAGTACACGCGCAAGCTTTTATCGGTGAGAACCCTCAAGGAGGACAAGGACCTGGCCCAGAGCGAAAAAGACATTATCCTGGAAGTGAACAATGTCACGGCCAGTTATACCGGCACAGTCAACGTGCTCGAAGACATCGACCTTAAAATCAGACGGGGCCGAACCGTAGCCCTGGTTGGAGAGTCGGGCAGCGGCAAAAGCACCCTGGCCAGGGTGATCACCGGACTGCTGCCGCCCTCCCAGGGCAGCGTAACTTACAACGGCAATGAGCTGACACGCGACCTGAAGTCACGACCCAAAGAGCAGCTGCGGGTAATGCAGATGATCTACCAGATGCCGGACACCGCCCTGAACCCCAAACAGAAGGTGCACAAAGTCATCGGCCGCCCCCTGCAATTCTACTTTGGCTTGAATGAAAAGGAGAAGGAGAAAAGGGTCTATGAGCTGCTGGAAAAGATCGAACTGTCGGAAAAGTACTATGATCGCTACCCCACAGAGCTTTCCGGTGGTGAAAAACAGCGCATCTGCATCGCCCGGGCCCTGGCTGCCGAACCGGACCTGATCATCTGCGACGAGGTTACCTCAGCCCTGGACCAGTTGGTTGCCGAGGGGATTCTCAAGCTTCTGCAGGACCTCCAGAACGAACTCAAGGTCTCCTATCTTTTTATCACCCATGACCTGGCAACGGTCAAAGCTATTTCAGATGAAATCGTGGTTATGCTGCAGGGCAGGATCGTGGAGCAGGGCGTTAAAAAGGATATCTTGACGCCGCCCCACCACGAGTACACGGATCTTCTGCTTTCATCCGTACCCGAAATGGACCCGGACTGGTTGGACAACCTGCTCGCCGAAAGGAAGGCCCAGGGCAAGGTGTCTACGTACATGGACTCCTAAAAATAAAATTCCCCTGCATTTTTTAAATGCAGGGGAATTTTATTTTTCTAATTCTTCAGAAAGTTAAGAGCTATCTTAACAGCAGCAAGTAACCAGACCACACTTAACTTTTTTCCATTAACTCATAACCCGATCTCTCCTTACTGCTGTCATCCGGCCTCTGGCAATGTGCTCAGCCACCTGAAATCGGCCGGTATAGGCGCACAAAATTTCCAGCAGTGAGAACCCGGGTCTCTTTTGCCAAACTGCCGTCCACGGATGCAATGCCGACTTTTTCCCGCGGGATGGATAAATATGCAATCAGGTCCCTGACCGTGGATCCCTCCGGCATTTCGACCATCATTCCCTTAAGAGAATCATGCCCGGCCACGTTTTTGCCCAGCAAGCCGTATAATCTGACCGTTATCTCCATCATGACAATCCACAATTTAAAATTACCCGGCACCTGAGCGCCGGGTAATTTCAAATTTAAATGTCCCAGGTACTATCCATGTCCTCGTCGCTGATGACCACCACCTTGTTGTGGGGCGGCAGCGGTTCTTCGTAAAACATCTTGGGCAGCCGGTCGTCCGCTTTGGTAAAGCCGGCCTTGCGGTTGAAATCCAGTTCAGCCTTGAGGATGCGTTTGCCCAATGCGGCCCAGTCGTCCTCGCCAAAGGGCTTGCCCAGCTTGGCCGCCACCATCTTGCACACATTGTCCAGGCCCGCACCAAAGCCGCTCTGGGCAAAATCACAGATCCCCACCGTGTCCACAACCGCCATGTGAAGTTGGGAGTTCCTTGAGTTCTCCACCTGCCCTTCAGCTGCAAATGGATCTAGTTTGCCCCCCCACTCGGCGATGTTGTCGGCAACAACCCATCCTGCGGTGTGATCGCCTCCCATGGGCGTGGTTGCATAGGTGACCGCCATGCCCTGCAGGGCACGGGGATCATAGGCGGCCATGCTCTGGTTTTTCATCACCGGCACCCTGTCGTGGTTGAAATGCTGGCCCACGGCTGCCGGCCCATTGCCGATCAGTTTGCCCATCTCCGTACCCTCGGCCACGGCTTCCACCATGTCGATGGCTGCCTGGCCGTCTCCAAAGGGTTTATAGCCCGCATCCATGGCCACGGCCACAGCCACACCCGTGCTGATGGTGTCCAACCCGATGTCGTCGCACAGAAAATCCAGCCTGGCAATGGAATCAAGGTCATCGTTGCCCAGCATGCCGCCCATGGACCAGATGGTCTCGTACTCCAAGGACGAGGTCACATAATCCCCTTTTTCGTCCACGTACTCGTTGGAACAGCGGATGATGCACTGGGCGCAGCCCATGTGGGCGTTAATGCCGCCCCGCTTTTTAATGACGTCCGCCATGGTCTCGCCGGAGATTTTTTCAGCGCCCTCGAACTGGCCTTCCCTCGCGTTGCGCGTGGGAAATGCGCCCACCGCATTGATGGGTGCCACCAAAAACGCCGATCCCAATTGAGCAAGATCCTCGGTGCCTTCATCATCCCGAACAGCCTTGGCATAGCGTTTGGCACATTCCTTGAACACATTGGCGTCGGCCAGCGGATCGGTGGACTTGCCGCCACGGTCCACGATAACGGCCTTGATACCCTTGGCACCCATAACCGCACCCAGGCCCCCGCGGCCGGCAGCCCTGCAGGGGCGTCCATCCGCATCCGTGGTCTGGATGGAAGAACCGGTCAACAGGAACTCACCGGCCGGGCCGATACAGGTAATGCTGTTCTTCTCGCCATGGGCTGCTTTGAGCTGCCGCACCAGTTCATAAGTCCGCAAGCCCTTGTAAGCGGCACCGTCCAGAAGCGCCGCATTGCCCTCGGCATCGATTTTGAGCAGGTAAAGGGCCTCGCTGTCGGCGGGTTTATCCTCGACAATGATGGCGGTAATCCCCAGGTGACCCAGATCTGCGGCTACGGTTCCGCCCACATTGCTCTCCTTGATGCCGCCGGTAAGCGGGCTCTTGGCCCCGATGGATAGCCGGCTGGAATTCACCAGTGACGTGCCGGTCAGAAATCCTGGAGCGATGATAAGCTTGTTCTCCGGTCCCAGTGGATCGCAGGTCGGGGGGACCTCATTGTTGATCATGATGGATGTCAGTCCCCGGCCGCCAAGCCCGGCATATGCCTCGGGCACATCCGTTGCTGCGATGGTTTGTGATGACATGTCGACTTTCAGGAATTTCATTGCACCCTCCTTTTAGAATTCATTATCAGGTTTAAAAACGATAGGTTTTGGATTGAGAAGGTATATTTTATAGCATGAACAATCCTTTATTGCGAGTTCAAATTCTTACAGATACTCCCTGATAATGAGTCATCCCCGAGCCGAGCGTAATAAATTTCAAGATTGCCTGTTGACAGGTCGCTGGCCTTGAGCTACTTAACATTGAAAGTAGAACGTTTAACTTTCTACTTTTATCTATAACAAAGATAATATATTGATAATGATACATTAATAAGCAACAGATACATTTTCCAACCTGTGCGTCTCCATCAACCGACTCTCGGTGCCCCGTGCCAGGGAGTTTCCGACCGTACTGGAGCAGACCGTTGGTGAAGTAACGGTCCTGGAGATGGATGACTAAAACAGTGAGTTGCGGGTTGAAATTGATAAACTTCCCACTGATTTTAACGAGGAGTCCTTCTTCAAGCTGGCTGAAATGGCAGGCATCACCTTCAGACTACCCCTTGAATGTAGACCTTAAAATAATGACTGCAGCCAAAAAAGACCTCATGAAAATCAGCCATCTGGCCCAGAGGGCCGGGGTGAGCATCCCCACGGTCAAGCACTATGTCCGGAAAGGGCTTTTGCCCCGGCCTATGAAAACCAGCCGCAACATGGCCTATTACAGCGCAGACGACGTTGACAAGATCCGGTTGATTAAAAAACTGCAGAAGGAAAATTATTTACCGCTAGCGGTTATCAAACAACTTATAGATGGTGAAAGGGTGCCTGAAAACCTATCGATGGCAAACAGCACGTTCAATGTCGCCCCTGGCATGCATCAGCCTCCCCACAGAACAAAATCCAGCCACCTTGCTTTGACGGTCAGCCAGCCAACATCAAAATACCAGGATCAACAAGCCACGCAAAAACACTCCCAGATGTTCTTGCCCAATTTAGACGACATTAAAGCGGCGGCAGACAGAATTGCGCCCGTCGCTCATCAAACCCCAGTAATGGCAAGCCGCAGTCTCAACCGCATGACCGGTGCCAGGCTTGCCTTTAAATGTGAAAACTTTCAGAAGGTCGGGGCCTTTAAATTCAGGGGCGCGGCCAATGCCGTTCTGGCCCTGCCCCCGGAAAAAAAAGAAAAGGGTGTCGTTACCCACTCATCTGGAAATCATGCCCAGGCCCTGGCCCTGGCGGCACAGCTTGAGGGCTTGAAAGCCTTTATCGTGATGCCCGAAAATGCGCTTAACGTTAAAATTGCAGCCGTAAAGGAATACGGCGCCGAGGTCATCCTGTGTGAACCGACCCTCGAGGCCAGGGAAGCAGGCGTGAGGGACGTCATCCAACAAAGCGGTGCAGAGCTGATTCACCCGTATGACGATATGCGCATCGTCACCGGCCAGGCCACCTGCGCCCTTGAATTCCATCAGCAGGCGCCGGATATGGACATTATTATGGCACCTGTGGGCGGCGGAGGCCTGTTGAGCGGTACAGCCCTGGCCACACGATTCATCTCCCCGAAAACACGGGTCATGGCTGCTGAGCCCGAACTGGCCGACGATGCCTGCCGATCGTTTAAGAAGAAGAAGCGAGTCCCGGCCGGACCGCCGCGTACCATTGCGGACGGCCTGCTGACTTCCCTGGGTGAGATCACATTCCCGGTGATCCTGGAGCATGTCAACGACATCGTTACGGTCAGCGAAGCAAACATCATCGCAGCCATGCGCAGCATCTGGGAGCGCATGAAGATTGTGGTGGAACCGTCAGGTGCCGTACCATTGGGGGCTGTCATGGAGCATCCGGACAAGTTCAAGGGACAGCATGTGGGCATTATTCTGTCCGGGGGCAATGTGGATCTAGCGGCCTTGCCATGGTAACAAATGCTTGCGCATTTTTTTCACTAAGTGGCAGAGATACAAAGAGACAATGTAACAAAGCCGCAATAAGCCACTTAGGTACTTTGTTGCTTTGTCACTCTGTCACTCATAATTTAGTTCTTTGTGACCTTTGTGTCTTTGTGATTCAAAATTATAGGATATCAAAATGAAAATCGCATTGATCCAATTCAAACCCGCATTTCTTGATCTTGAGAAAAACCTGGCGCGCGCAACCGAGATGCTGGAAAACATCTCGACCGACATCGCCGTGTTTCCGGAACTGTTTCTTTCCGGATATACCTTTAGCCATGTGGACCAGGCCAGGGACTGTGCATTCCCCTTTGAGGAGGGTCCCCTATCCCCCCTGCTCCGCATCAGCCGGGAAAAATCCATGGCCATCTGCGGCGGCTATGCAGAAATGGACGGCCGCAACCTCTATAATTCAGCTTTCTTCATGGCCAACGGCCAGTTGGCGGACAACTACCGCAAGGTGCACCTCTTCAACCAGGAAAAGCGCTATTTTACACCCGGCAACCAGGGGTTCAAGGTCTTTGACTTTCGCGGGACAACCATGGGCATGATGATCTGCTTTGACTGGCTCTTCCCGGAGGCAGCCAGGTCCCTGGCCCTCCAGGGCGCCCAGGTAATTCTGCACCCGGCCAACCTGGTCCTGCCCTTTTGCCAACAGGCCATGTTTGCCCGGGCGCTGGAAAACAGGGTTTTCATTGTCTCGGTCAACCGGATCGGAACTGAAACCACCGGAAAAGAGAGCAATACCTTCACCGGCCAGTCTCAGATCGTTTCCCCCCAAGGCGACTATCTTGTCAAAATGAGCAAAACCAAGGAGCAGGTTGAAGTCGCGGACATCGACCCGGACCTGGCGCTTGAAAAAAACATAACCCCTTTCAACCATGTGATGGAGGATCGCCGCAAAGCGTTGTATACGCTGTGAACAGCTGCCATACTGGATTGCAGAGCTACAGCGGTCAGCAGACGGAAAATCAATAACCACAAAGGCACCCCGGTGAAACAAGAGCAAGAAAGAGTTTCACTGGGTAAACAAAGGACACAAAGAATAATATGATCAACAAACCTTTTGCCGGGAAGATAGGTCGGTCTACGTGCAGAGGTGCCCCGGAAACACGAAATCTAAAGAGCAC
>Ga0180435_10007370_pt1 | contig 10484 bp, 10 predicted proteins | sample SS_ome_3_FD_132467 | JGI IMG/M metagenome (GOLD analysis project Ga0180435, IMG submission 132467) | Hypersaline lake sediment archaeal communities from the Salton Sea, California, USA - SS_3_S_1 metaG | ecosystem: Environmental > Aquatic > Non-marine Saline and Alkaline > Hypersaline >... | reverse complement strand
CAACCTCTTGATGGAGGCGGCGCGCCGCCTCGACGAGTGGAGGGTGCTGTCCCGCAAGATCCCGTCCCTCGACCGGGTGCCGTACTTCACCTCGCGCGACCAGGCCGACCAGGTGACCCTGAGTCCCCACGAGTGGATTCTGGTGACCAGGATCGACGACGAGCACACCATCGAGGAGATTGCCGAGCAGTTGAGCTGGTCGGCCTTCGACGTTTCCAAGCTGCTCTTCGGAATGATCACGTCGGGTCTCGTGGCGCTGCGCGACCCGTCCACGACCCAAGCCGCTTCGGCGACCCGAAAGGGCCCCACCCCGGTCACCCTTCTCGGCCTCGCCCAGCGCATCCGTTCGGTGGCCCTCGATGTGGTGGGCTCGGGCGGCGAGCAGACCATCGACAAGCAGTTCGCCGGTGCCCGCACCCTCATCGAGCAGGGCGCCGGCGTCGAAGCCATCAAAACCATGGTCGAGCAGCACAGCAAGGCCATCACCCTGCTCAAAGGCGCCGAGATCGCCGCCATGTTCGACGAGCAGGTTCGACCGCTTCTCGGGGACGCCTCCGGCGCCCCGGGCTCGGCGACACATTCCCAGGGAGGCAGCAACTCATGAAGTCAACAGCACACCGGTTGTCCATCGTCATCGCGCTCGTCTTCGCGATCGGTGCGGTGACCCCGGTCTTCGCAGACTACGCCGCGGGCATGGCGGCCTACAAGGCCAAGGACTACGCCACCGCCGCGGCCGAGTTCGAGGCCCTCATCGAGGCCCAACCCGACCAGCCCGCGACCCACTACATGCTCGGTCTGTGCCGGCGCGCCCAGCGGGACGTCTCCGGCGCCGTGGCGAGCTTCCGCAAGGCGGTCGAGCTCGACTCCGCGGCGGAGTCCCCGAACCCCATGTATCCGATCACCCTCGGGCAGACGCTGGTCCAGGCGAAGCAGTACAACGAGGCCTACACCACCCTCAAGGGCCTGAGCCTGGCAAGCCTCCCCGCCAACTACAAGACCACCTACGCGCTGCTCTTCGCCAATGCGGCCAATGAGACCGACCGCTCCGGTGAGGCGGTCAACGTGCTCAACGCCCAGATCCGGGCGGACTCGTCCAACGCCGCGCTCTACCAGGCCCTCGGTGTGGCTCAGGACAACCTCGGCTACGACAAGGACGCCTACACCGCCTTCAGGCGCGCCTACGACCTCAACAAGGACGAGAAGATCGGCCGCTACGCGGTGCACTCGGCGACGGAGGCCGCCAAGCGCGGGTCGCCGTCGGAGAAGACCCGCTACTACACCGAGGCGGCGAAGACCGCCGAGGCCATGGCCGCCGCCAATGGAAGCTTCGAGAACAATCTGCTCGTCGGCGAGTCCTGGATGGGCGCGAAGCAGTACTCCAAGGCGCTCACCTCGTTCAACAAAGCCGCCGGCCAGAAGTCCCAGAACGCCATCGTCCGGTTCTACATCGGCCAGTGCTACTCCAAGCTCGAGCAGTACGACAACGCCCTTTCCGCACTGCAGCAGGCGCTGAAGCTGGGAAGCAACAACGCCGACCTGCGAAAGAAGATCTACAACCAGATGGGCTATGTCTACGAGGCCAAGAGAGACTTCGGCAAGGCCAAGCAGGCGTATCTCGACGGCGGCTTCTCCTCCAAGGCGAACGCCATGAACGCCAAGATCGAGGCCCAGGCCGGGAACCTCGAGCACGAGAAGCAGTGCCGGGAGTTCAAGCTCAAAATCGACGCCCTCTCGTTGCAGGCCGAGGAGTTCGAGAAGCTCGGCGACATGGAAAGCGCCAAGCAGATTCGCGAGCAGGCGGTCGTCCTCCAGCGCGAGTACACCAAGACCTGCGGCTGATCGTTGTCACCGACATCGACCGACGAACGCGGCCTTCGGGCCGCGTTTTTTCACCCGCCTTCGTCGGCCCTCGCGTAGCGCCCCAGTGTCACGTAGGCGGTGGCCACCGGCAGGATCACGGCGCCGACAACCTGGACGGCCAATACCGTCGCCGGCGCGCCGGCGACCGACAGGCCGAGCGGGGTGGCGAATCCGGCCAGCCACATCACTGCGAGCACGGTGAAGGACACCGACACCGCGGCGGCGATGACGGCCGGGAGAGCTACCGCCACGAAGAACGGCCCGCGGACCGTCGCTTCGGTGGCGCCCATGAGACGCATGATGGCGATCTCTTCGGCGTTGCGGTGGACCTCCAGGTGGATCCAGATGGCGGTGAGCAGCACCGCGCTCGCTGCGAGGATGATCGCCACCGCGTAGAGGACCACCGACAGCCGGCGCGCCGCCCGGCCCACCACCCGGTTGACCGGTGACGTGGGTCCCACCGCGATCACCGAGATCTCCTCGGCCAGGGCGGCAACCGCCTCCGGCTCGGAGGTGGTGATCTCCACGAGCGGGGGCAGCATGTCCGGACCCTCGCGGGCAAGGAGGTCCTTGAGATAGGGAAACCAGGCGGACATCCGGTCCGCGAGCTCGTGGGGCGGCACCCGCTTCACGGTCCATCCCGGATGACGGTCGGTCTGCTTCTTCATCCAAGCGGCCCGCGACGCCTCGTCGAGGCGTGGATGCAGCAGAACGGTGACCATGCTCCCCTGGTCAGCGAGGTCGATCACCGGATCGAGCCAGCCGCGAACGCTCACCGTCACTCCGGCGAGACTGATCGGAATCGCCAGGGCCAACGCGAGCACTGGCGAGATGACGCCCCGGCTGCGCAGCAACAACCATCCTTCGGCAAGGGCGTGGCGGATCACGGCGGCCACGTCCCGTCGTAATCGACCCCACCTCGGTGGAGCACCACGGTGCGCGCCGGAAGGCTCTCCAACAGCGCCTGATCGTGGGTCGCGACCACCACCGTGGCTCCCTGGTAATTGATGTCGCAGAGCAGGCTCAACAGCTCCGCCGCGAGATCTGCGTCCAGGTTGCCCGTGGGTTCGTCGGCCAGGATCAGGCGCGGCTGGTAGGACAGGGCGCGAGCGATGGCAACCCGCTGCTGCTCGCCGCCGGAGAGCGACTCGGGAAGGGCCGACTGCCGGTGGTGGAGACCGAGGCGTTTCAGGACCTTGTAGGCACGGCCGTGCGCCTCGCGTGGCGGAACGCCGTGGAAACGGAGGACGAAGGTGATGTTCTCCATCACCGTCTTACGGCGCAGAAGCTTGAAGTCCTGGAAGATCACACCGATCTTGCGCCGCAGCTCGGGCAGCTCGGCGCGGCTCATGGTGTCCACTCGGCTCCCCGCAACCCAGATTTCGCCGGTGGTCGGCTTCTCGGCTGCGTAGAACATCCGCAGCAACGTCGTCTTACCGACCCCCGACGGTCCGGTGAGGAAGACCATTTCGCCCGATTCGATGGTGAGATCGAGCCCGCTCAGGACCGACCTGCGCTCGTAGGTCTTGGACAGGCCCCGAATCTTGATCACGCGCGTGCTTTCCGAAGGCCCTGACGACGGACGACACGGGGTGCTCGACGGTCCTGAGTCGTGGGTTGGAACACGCTGCCTCCGGGGCCTGCATTGTACCATTGGGTCGATGGAGATCGGGCCAACTGCGAGCTTCACGACACCCTGGCGAGCCGGCATGGTCGGCCGGGACGCGACCTTGGTGCGGCGCGCCGGCGGCGCCACCATGATCTTCGCCCTCGGTCCGCCGCTCGGCGAGGCACCCCGCGAGGAACGCCTCGAGGCCGTTCTCCGGGCGCTCCCAGACAACCTCGACGCCATCGCTCACTGCAACCAGGTCCACGGCGACGCCGTTCACCGGCTGCATCGATCCCCCGAGCCCGTCACGCTCGTCGGCGACGGCGACGCCATGGTCACCACCAAGCCGGGTCTCGGTGTCCTGGCCTGGACCGCGGACTGCGTCCCAGTGCTGCTCGCTGGTCCCGGTGTCGTCGCCGCCGTGCACTCGGGTTGGCGGGGCTGCGCCGCCGACGTCGTCCGCGCCGCCATCGAAGAGATGGGCCGGGCGGCCGACGCCCCTCCCACCACCCTGCACGCAGCCCTCGGACCCGCGGTCTGCGGCGCCTGTTATGAAGTGGGCAGAGAGGTCCCAGAGGCCCTACGGTCCTTCAACCTGAACGAGAACCGATGGCTCGACGGCGACCGCGTCGATCTGCGCGCCTTCCTCTCCGCCCGCATCGAGGCCCTCGGCGTGCCCGCCGAACAGATCGAGGCCGTGGGCGGCTGCACCGTGGAAAGCCCGGTTCTCGCCTCCTACCGCCGCGATGGCGACGACGCCGGCAGGCAGTGGTCGTTGATCTTCCTCGATCGGTGATCGAGGAAGACGAAGCGAGATGCGAGATGGCGGTACTTGCCTCCTTGGCCTTCCCAGCAGCATTGTTTCTGGTGACCGTTCGGCCCGATCTTGAAACACAAGGCACGAGGGGATTTCGCTGTATCTCGCATCTCGCATCAAGGACCGACATGGTCGATGACCGGTTCCTCCCAGTCACCGACCATGCCGCCCCTTGAGCTGTCCGCAGGCGGCGTCGACGTCGAGGCCCTTGGACCACCGCACGGTGACCGTGAGGCCGGCGTCCCGCAGGACCACGGCAAAACGATTGATGGCGTCGTCGTCCGGACGGTGGAGATCGGGGAAGTGCTCGGGGTCCTCATTGAGGGGGATGACGTTGACCTTGGACGGAATGCCGTGCAGCAAGCGGGTCACCGCTCGGGCGTCGGCCGGTGCGTCATTGACCCCGCGGATGAGCACGTACTCGAAGGTGATCCGCCGGCCGCGCTCCAACGGGAACTGTCTCAAGGCCTCCACGAGCTCGTCGAGAGGGTACTTTCGAGAAATCGGCATCAACCGCTGGCGAAGCTCCTGGTTCGGCGCGTTGAGGGAGAGCGCGAGCTTCGGCCTCCTGGGCAGACCGGCCAGCCACCGGATGCCCGGCAGGATGCCGGCGGTGGAAACGGTGATCCGTTTCGGGCTCACCCTTTCGTAGAGGCACTCCAACGCGGCGCCCAGATTGCTCGTATTGAGCAGCGGCTCGCCCATCCCCATGAAGACGATGTTGATGCGGTCGAAGGGCTCCTCCAGGCTCCGCAAAATGACCCGGTACTGGCCGACGATCTCGTCGGGACGGAGGTTCCTTCCCGCCCCCAGGGCTCCGGTGACGCAGAAGGCGCAGCCGACCGCACAGCCGGTCTGGGAAGACAGGCACATGGTGAGCTTGCCGTTCTCGGGCATGGAAACGCACTCCACCGCTGCGCCGTCGTCGAGGCCGAGCAGCAGCTTCACCGATCCGTCGTTGCTGGCGCTGGTCTCCAGGACCGCGGGGTCGGTGATACGGAAGTGCCCATCGAGGTGGTTCCGGAGCTCTTTGGAGAGATTGCTCATCTCGCCGAAACCCACGGCGTGGCGGTGGATCACCCACTGGGCCACCTGTTGCGCCCGGAAGCTGCGATCCACGTGCGGACCGAGGAGGGTGGAGAGCTCGGCCGGCGAGCGACCGACCAAATTGGGGCGCTTCTCGTCCTGCCGTCCGATCAATTCCAGCTCGTCGCTGTGGTTTCGACCCTCGACCATCGGCCCTCCCGAACCGACAGCCTACACCAGACGACTTCCGTTGCCCGGATTCGCCGCCTGGTGTAGCGTCGTCACCAGATGGAACGTTCCTCGAACCCGCAGCTGTTCGACCCCGGCCGGTGGAAGCGGGTTCGGCATCTCACCGGCGATGCGTCTCGCCGTCAGTACTCGCGCTGCACCGATGTTTCGGGCGCCACCGCCGTCCTCATGGCGTACCCTCCGTCCATCAGGGCCGAGCTGCAGCGCGATCTCCAGGTCCTCGACTGGTGCCGCAGGCGAAAGATCCGGGTTCCCGCCACCGAGGGATACGATCTCGACCGCGGTCTCGCCCTGGTGGAAGACCTCGGTGATTGCGACGCCGAAGCCGCGCTCGAGTCGGCTTCTGCGACCCTGCGCGGAGATCTCCTGCGGCGCATGCTGCAACCCCTCGAAGTCCTCGCCGGCATCGACCCCGAAACACTGCCGGCGTGGAACCCGCCCCTCGACCGGGCCCGGCTGCGTTGGGAGCTCGCCGGTTTCGAGCTGTGGTTCGTGCGGCATCTCCGATCGCGGCCGCCGGCCGCGCCGGTGGGCCGTTGGCTCGACGGGCTCGCCGACGAGGTCGCCCGACACCCGCGCCGCATCTGCCACCGCGACTACCACCTCAACAATCTTCTCGTCCCCGACGACGGGCCGGTGGCGGTGATCGACGTCCAGGACATCTTGGTGGGGCCGGACACCTACGACGCGGTGTCGTTGGCCTTCGAGAGGGCCGCCGCCTGCGTCCTTTCCGACCCGGAACGACGACGACTCCTGGCCGACTGGGCGCAGGCGACCACGGCGGCCCCGGGATGGGACCGGCGGGCCGAGTCGGTGCGATTGCAGCGGGGGCTCAAGGTTCTCGGGACCTTTGCCCGGTTCGTCCTTTCCGGGCGGCACGAGTACGCGCCCTGGCTGGAGGACCTCACCGCCCGACTCGCGCCGCCTCTCACGGCTGCCGGCGCACCACCTGAGATGGTGGCTTTTCTGCTAGACTAGGCCGGTGGGTCGTCTCGGCCCCGAACGGAGGTCGAACATGTTCGGTTCGCTCGGTTTGCCCGAGTTACTCATTATTCTTGCCATCGTGGTCTTGATCTTCGGCGTCAACAAGCTGCCGCGGCTCGGCAAGGGCCTCGGCGAGGGCATCCGCAACTTCAAGGACTCGGTGAAGAGCGGCGGTGCCGAGGACGACGACAACGGAGCCGCCAAACCGAATTCGGTCGAGCCCAAGTAGCGGTCCGCCGCTTTCACGGAACAGAATGGGTCGCGGCGAGGTTGATTCGGGGTGAAGTGTGCCCGGAGGCAAGATGACACGACCCGAGGATCGACCCGAACGCATCTCGTCCACGTTGGCCGCCGCGTTGGACGCCGAGCACGTGGAGGTCGTCGACGACAGTGCGCTCCATGTCGGTCACCTCGGCGCCCACGGCGGCGCCGGCCACTTTCGTCTGGTCGTCGTGTCCCGACGTTTCGAGGGTCTCAGCCGGGTGGCCGCCCAACGCCTGGTCTATCAGGCCCTCGGGGATCTCATGACCAGCGACATCCACGCCGTCGAGATGCGCACGATGACGCCCGACCAATGGGCGACCAACGGTCCGCAAAGTCGCCAAGAACGCTGACCACGAATGTCGGGGTCTGCGACCGGTAACACGGCCGTCGGCCCGGAGACCTTTCATCAGTGGTCGTTGCGTTCTTGTCGACTTCGCGGCAAGCCGTTACGCTGCGTCCTCCCCTTCCGCAGGACTCGTCAGGACCCGCCGGATCATCCAGAAGACCGTGGCCAGGCCCGCCACCAGCAGCACGGCGAAGAGGACGAAGTTCCCCCACTGGGGAGCGATCGTCGCCGAGAACTGGGACGTGAAGTCGTCGAGATAGAGCACCCGCACCTGGTGGCGCGTGACGCTCATGATCGCGACGGTCAACAGCAGGGTGGCCAGGGTTCCGGAGACCAGCCCCGGTTGCTCCACCGGGCTCGAGGTGCGGGCGAGCATGACCAGCAAGCCGATGCCCAGCAGGATTCCCAGGGTGAGCGGCCCGAGGGTCGCCAGTCCCCCGCGCATGACCCCGAGCAGCACCGGCTTGGGCAAGACGATGACCAGCAGGAAGCCATCGACGATCTGTAGGACGGTGGCCCAGAGAGCCCACCGCCAGGCGCTGGCGGCGATGGCGGTGTTGAGCTCCACGTCGGCCCCGGCGCGCGCCCTCCGCACCGCCCACCAGGCCGCGACCAGGGCTGCGAAGGTGACGGCGGCGAGCACGAAGTGCAGCAGCCGCGGCCAATAGGTTGGGTCGCCGAGGACGCTGACCGCACTCCCGTCGAAGGCCTGCCACTTGGCCGGCTGGACGTGGACCAGGTGGACCGCCACGTGGACCATGGCGATGGCGAAGAACATGACGGCCGACAGGCCCAGCCAACCGCCGCGGAACTTCTTGTGCAGGTAGGCGGCGTAGTAGCCGATCATCAGAAAGACCAGCATGGCGAACCAGATCCAGCCGAGCAGAATAGTGCCGGCGTAGAAGTACTGCTGGTACAGCACCTGGACGAAGAGCAACGGCGCCACGCCGGTGGTGATGGCCAGCGAGATGGCGTACGTGTTCACCCCCATCAGGCGCCTGGCGAAGACGGTGTTGGCGTCGTTCTCCCGCCCGCCGCCCTTGAGGTTGGCGACGAAGGCCATGAGCGTACCGCCGAGGGTGAGATTCATGAAGATCAGATGCAGGAAAAAGGTGAAGACGAGCAAGAAGTGGAAGAGCCACGGCGGTCCGGGAAGACCCGCGGCGTCCAGCGCAGGAACGAGATCGACGTTCATTGGGCACCTCCCCGGGCCGCGGCCGCCGCCCCGGCGCCGTCCAACGATGCGAGGTAGACGGCCAGTGCTTCCGCCTCCTCGTCCGTTCCCACGAACGGCGGCATGGTGGGATGGGTGAGCTCGCGCATGTCGAACGGCGTGGTCGGATCGAAGGCGGTGATCTCCTCACCCATCTCACGCAGCTCGAGGACCGTCATGGTGATCATTCCCAGATTGAGCTCGCGGATGAAGTCGGGGTCCTCGCGGATCTCGTCCACCGTGGGCAGCATTCCGACCATGTCCTCGTACTCCACGTCGCCGTGGCAGGGTGAGCACTGCGCCTCGTAGGCCACCGCCCCCGCCCCCGGGCCATCGCTGACCACGAGCTCCATGTCGGCCACCGTGGGCAGCACGGGACGGATTCCCTGGTACCCGTCGAGGGTGTGGCAGCTCGAGCACTGGGTGCGGAAGATCCGCTCGCCCAGGGCCTCGGGTGAAGGATCGCCCGCCGCGACCCACCCCGAGTGGGCCGCGATCCCGTCACGGTTGATGGTCTCGATCTGGCTCACCAGAAGACCGTTGGAAAAGATGTGACTGTGGACCAGGAAGGGCTTGCGAACGCCTTCGCGAAGCCGCTCGTAGCCGCCGAAAAATGCGAAGGCGGCGGCCATCAGGACCAGCGCCGTGACCCCACGGGCCAACCGGGGCGCCGCCAGGAGCGCAACCACGGCCACCACGAGCGCGACCGTCAGGGACCACAGTGCGAAGGACCTGGTGTCGGCGAGGGTCGCCAGGGTCGGCGCGTCGCCGAGGAAGAGCGCCGTCACCGTATCCGGCAGCATGGCCTCCCACCACCGGTACCCCGCATAACTGATGAGTGCTCCGCCGAGAAACCACCAACCCAGGTAGCGGACGAGGTCGGGACGGCGGTCGACGGGCGCGCGATAGGCCGACCACAACATGAAGGCCACCGCCATGAGGATGCAGATGCCGGTGCGCAGCACCAGCGAGGGCCAGTAGGTGGGATTGAAAAAGCCGTCCCAGAAGGCGCGGCTTTCCAACCAGCCTCCGGGGGTGAGCATGAAGGTGACGATGCCGTTGATGATCACCAGGGAGAGATAGGCCCCGATGAAGTAGAGCCACCCCACCAGGACGTGGGCTCCCTTGCTGATCTTGTCCCAGGTGGTGTAGTAGACCAGGGCGGCGACGATCTCGAGCACGAAGAAGACCCACTCGATGGCCCACCCCCAGACGTAGGTGTGGATCAGCGCGGAGATCGCTCCGGGTGAGATCAGGCCGGCGACGACCCAGATGCCGACACCCGATATGGCCCCGAAAACCGTCGAGACCAGGATGAGAACCAGCGACGCCCGACGCGCCAGCTCGCGCAGCTCGGGATCCGAACGTTTGACCGCCAACGTCTCGGTCACGACAATGACGAGACCTCCGCCGATGGCGAAATGGGACACGATCACGTGCGTGATCGCAACCCAGGCCATGAGAACGCCTCCACCCATGGCGACATTCCAAATCGGATAGTCCATGTCTCCTCCTCGTGGAGTATCGATCGACGCCACCCTACCACCCGCGATCATGAGCCGCAAGAGCTTGATTCTAAACACCGAATGATTGCTCAACTATTGATCGATTCGAGAAACGGTCGTTCCGGTTGACCCGGTTTGCTCGTCTCCCGCTCCAACCACTGGTTCTGCAGCGAGACCTCGAGTCCTCTTGACACCGCGTCGCATCCACACTACCGTGGGTTGAGACAATGAAAATGAGTCTGGATTAGATTTATGACTTCAAAACTCAGCCAACGCGCCCAAAAGCTCTTCATCCAATACCTCAGGGAGAACAACCTGAAGGTGACGCAGGAGCGGCTCGCCCTGCTTGATGAGATCTTCTCCACCAGCGAGCACCTCGACGCCGACGAGCTCCTTGCCCGAATGAAGGTCAAGCAGCGCAAGGTTTCGCGGGCCACCGTGTACCGCACCCTCGACCTACTGGTCCAGTGCGGGCTGGTCCGCAAGAGCCGGCTCGGCCGCGAACACTACTACTACGAGAAGATGGAGCCCGGCGGCGGCCACCACCACATGGTCTGCACCGCCACCGGCAAGATCATCGAGTTCTGGGACTCCGATCTCGACGAGCGGTT
>Ga0180435_10007368_pt1 | contig 10485 bp, 11 predicted proteins | sample SS_ome_3_FD_132467 | JGI IMG/M metagenome (GOLD analysis project Ga0180435, IMG submission 132467) | Hypersaline lake sediment archaeal communities from the Salton Sea, California, USA - SS_3_S_1 metaG | ecosystem: Environmental > Aquatic > Non-marine Saline and Alkaline > Hypersaline >... | reverse complement strand
TCTCGCTGCCGCCAAGCACGGCAACGTAATCGCCTTCCAGCTTGCGCTTCGGCCCCCGGAACAGCAGCTTCGACTTGCCATACCGACACGGGAAGTAATCGAGGGCATTGCTGCCCAGCTCTTCATAGGTCATTCCACCCACTCCATTTTTCACCCGGAGCCGAGATTCGCAGCAAACCGTTGCGAAATGGATAAAGCGCGTATTGGCGCGATCCCGGTCACCTTTGCGCAACCACGCCGGGGCGCCTTTCGCTTGCACGCGGGCGCGCCGCGCGCCTATGGTCGCCGCGAAACGTCAGGGAGCGGAAGATGGCGATTGAAACGGTCGGTGTTGTCGGGGCAGGGCAGATGGGCAACGGGATTGCCCATGTCATGGCGCTGGCAGGCTATGACGTTCTGCTCAACGATATCGACCAGGCGGCGATCGACCGCGCGGTCGAGACCGTGAAGAAGAACCTCGACCGGCAGGTGTCACGCGAGAAGATCACCGCCGATGAGCGCGACGCGGCGCTGGCGCGGATAAAGCCGACGCTCCGGCTCGCCGATCTCGGCCAGACCGATCTGGTGATCGAGGCGGCTACCGAGCGCGAGAACGTCAAGCAGGCGATCTTCGACGAGCTGTTGCCGCACCTCAAGCCGGAGACGATCCTCACCTCCAACACCTCCTCGATCTCGATCACGCGCCTCGCCTCGCGCACCGACCGGCCGGAAAAGTTCATGGGGTTCCACTTCATGAACCCGGTGCCGGTGATGCAGCTTGTCGAGCTTATCCGCGGGATCGCCACCGACCAGGCCACCTACAAATCCTGCCTCGAAGTGGTGAACAGGTTGGGAAAAACCGCCGCGCCGGCAGAAGATTTCCCCGCCTTCATCGTCAACCGCATCCTGATGCCGATGATCAACGAGGCGGTCTACACGCTCTACGAGGGCGTCGGCTCGGTCAAATCCATCGACGAATCGCTGAAGCTCGGCGCCAATCACCCGATGGGGCCGCTGGAACTGGCCGATTTCATCGGCCTCGACACCTGCCTTGCGATCATGAACGTGCTGCACGACGGGCTTGCCGACACCAAGTATCGCCCCTGTCCGCTGCTCACGAAATACGTCGAGGCGGGCTGGCTCGGTCGCAAGACGGGCCGCGGGTTCTACGATTATCGCGGTGAAACGCCGGTGCCGACACGCTAGGGTCAGGGGGATTGTGACGATCCGTCGCCGTTCTCGATCACCAGGTCGGCCCCGACCGAATGGCTCGCCACGAGCCGCGCGTTCGGGATGTCATTGCCCAGGGCCTTGGCCTGCGCCTTGTCCGGGCTGAAGCCGTGATCGAGCCAGCGCTGCACGAGCCGCCGCTCAAGCACCGCTTCGGGCACCGCGAGAAACACCCGGACATCGAACAGATCCGCCAGCCTGTTCCACGGCGCCTCGTCAAGCAACAGGTAGTTTCCCTCGACAATCACGATACGGCAGGCAGGGGAGATCTCGCGCGCCGATCCGCGCGACAGATCGAGGTCGCGGTCGAAAACCGGCACGAATACCGGCTCATCCGCCGATTTGACCCGCGCCAGATCGCGCGCGAAGGCATCGACATCGAAGGTGTGCGGCGCGCCCTTGCGCATGCGCCAGCCGCGCGCGTCGAGTATGGCGTTATCGAGGTGATACCCGTCCATCGGCAGGATTTCAGCGATCCCGTCATCCTGCGCGTTGAGCGCATCGCGCACGTGCTCGGACAGGGTCGACTTGCCGCTGCCCGGTGCACCGGCGATGGCGACGATCAACCGACGGTCGCCATCACGGGCGTTCGCGAGCGCCGCGACAAGGGTTGAAACGGATGCAGGGTTCATGGGCCTTTTCTTTCTTCCATTGAATTGACTCAGACAGATAAGGACAGAAAACCACGTGCCGAGGGTGGGCGTCCTTGCCAAGGGTTACGAGGCTGTGCGCCTCAATCCTCCAGGGAAAGCGTATGCTGTCGCAACCAGCCAATGAATCCGCGTGGGTCGTTGGCGAGCGGGGCCATTTCCTCCGGTGTCAATGGTGACCCGATCACCGGGCCGTGCGGCTGGTTGCAGACATGCACCACCTCGTGCAGCAGAAGCGATTGGCGCAATGTCGGAGATAGCCGGTTGGCGATATGATACCAGCGTGAGTTGCTCCCACGGAAATGGATCGGAACCACGGCCGCGCCGGATCGGCGGATCATCTGGGCGGTAAAAACGTTCCACTCCGCTTCCTCAACCGGCCCGAACGCCGTTTTGGACGTGGCGACAACGCCCGAGGGGAAAATACAGATCAGGCCACCTGCCTTGAGCCGCGCCATTGCCGCCGCGCGCATCTCGACACTCTTGCTCTGCGCGTCCTTGTCGTGCGGAAAGGGCACCGGGATCAGGAAGGACGAGGCGACCGCGTCAAGCCCGGTCAGCACCTCGCGGGTGAGGATCTGGAAATCCTCCCGCACGCGGGCGATCAGCTCGGCCATGATCATGCCATCGACAAGCCCGTGCGGGTGATTGGCCACCACCACCACCGGGCCGGTTTTCGGGATACGGGCGAATTGCTCCGCCGGTGTGGTGATCTCGATCCCCATCACATCGAGCGCAGCGCGCCAGAAGTCGAGGCCCTCCGCCCCGCCCCGGCGTTCGAACTCGCGCACCATGCGAATGATCGAGATCTTGCCCGTCAGCCACTCGATGGCGCGAATCGTGCTCGCCTGGAGCCCATTCTCGAAACTGTTGGCATAGGTCAGGTTACGCTTGTCATATTTGGGCTGTGTTGCCCCCGGCGCGGCCCCGAAAAGCACCGCGGGCCTCAGGATTCTTCGCCGAACTTGTCGGCCACCAACGCTTCGAGCGCATCCATGAGCTTTGCGGCATCCTGCCCCGACGTTTCCACCTCGATCGCGCTGCCGGAGGCGGCTGCGAGCATCAACAGGCCCATGATCGAATCGCCGTCGGTGTCGATACCGTCCTTCGATACGCGGGCGCGGGCGTCATAGGCCTCCACCATCTCGACGAACTTCGCCGAGGCGCGCGCATGCAGCCCCTTGTCGTTGACGATGTTCAACCGGCGGATCACCGTGTCGGCCATGGGTTTCTCCTAGATCGTTGGTCCGGCGATGCTGTCGATATACTTGCGACCGGCCGCCAGTGCCGCCTTCGTCGCTTCATCGACACCGATGTGGCGCATCTTCGCCAGCTTCACCAGCATCGGCAGATTGGCTCCGTAGAGAATGCGCCGGTCGGATTTGGCGCAGGCCGGCAGGGAAAGGTTGGAGGGCGACGATCCGAACATGTCGACCACCACGATCACCCCGTCGCCGGTATCGACGTTCTCGGCCGCTTCGGCGATCTCGGCCGCCTTGCGCGCCCGGTCATAATCGGCCGCGATGGCGATCGAGCGCACCTGTTCTTGCGGTCCGACCACGTGCTCGAGCGCGGCGAGGTATTCTGCCGCGAGCCCTCCATGGGCAACGATCACGATCCCGATCACGCGCTGCTTCCCCCGATCTGTGCGCCCCTCGCCCGATCGGCGGGGCCATCGATTTCCCGGTGCCTAATTGACACCCGCCAGCCCTCCGCCGCAAGGGCCTTGGCGACGGTTTCGGCAAGCGCAACCGAGCGGTGACGACCGCCAGTACAGCCGAAGCCCACGGCAAGATGGGCCTTGCCCTCGGCGGCATAGGCCGGAAGCAGGAAGCCCAACAGATCGGAGACACGTGAAAGGAAGCCCTCGTAGCGCGGATCTTCGGCGACATGTTCGGCCACGCGCGCGTCAAGCCCGTTCAGCGGCCTGAGATCGGGTTGCCAATGCGGATTTTGCAAAAACCGCACGTCGAACACGAGATCGAGACCGCGCGGCACGCCGCGCTTGTAGGAAAAGCTCTGCACCGAAACCGAAAGTGCCTCGCCCGCTTCCATCCCAAGCCAATGCTGGATCTCGGCCTTCAACTCGTGCACCGAAAGATCGGAAGTGTCGATCAGCACGTCGGCGCGGGTGCGGATCGGCGCAAGCAAGCCGATTTCGCGCTCGATGCCCTGGATCGTGCTGTCGTCGCCCGCCATCGGGTGGCGCCGCCGGGTTTCGGAAAAGCGTTGGGCCAGCACCCCCGCGCGGCAATCGAGAAACAGAAGCTCCACGTCGAGGCGCGGATCGGCAACCAGCGCATCGACCGCCTCGGCAAGTGCGTCGGCGGAGAAATCGCGGGTGCGCACGTCGATACCCAGCGCCAGCGGGTGTTCGAGCGGTCCACCGGCGATCAGGCGCGGAATAAGGTTGAGCGGCAGGTTGTCGATCGCCTCGTACCCGAAATCTTCCAACGCCCGGATCGCGGTGGAGCGGCCCGCACCGGACGCGCCGGTTACAAGCACCACATGCTGCGCATCACGGCGCATGGCCGGATCGCGTTTCGCTTGCGTCGCCTTGTCACCCATCACGCCAGAACCCGCCTTTCGCAAGGGCGACTATGGCACCGGGGAAATGGGGGGCGTCAAGCCTGTGGATACGCGTGATCACGGCCCCGAGAACGATTTCGGTGTCGGGTTCGGGCAGGCGTGCGCTTTCCACATTGCCCATGTCGACGATGAGTCTGAGCGGCGCAGCCGGGCAGAACGGCGCGCGGATCAGCCCCACGCCGCGCGCCTCGATCACGCCCGCAAGGCGTTCGGGCGCCAGCGCCCATGGCCAACCGTCGTGGAGTTCGAGCGTGGTGCGGTCGTCGGCCACAAGCTCGGCACCATGCGCCATGAGCTCGAGCGCAAGGCCGGACTTGCCGCTTCCGGAGGGGCCGGTGAGCATCACGCCCGCGCCGTCGATGGCGACGGTGGTGGCATGGCGGGTTTCGCACACGGGTCCGGTTGCGCCAGCGGTCAAACCGGCAGGCCCACGACGAAACGCGCGCCGAGGGGTTCGGAGGTGATGTCGGCGTCGGTCGGGCGGATGTTCTCGGCCCAGATCACGCCGCCATGGGCCTCGACGATCTGCTTGGAGATCGCGAGACCGAGGCCGGAGTTGTTGCCGAACTGGTTTTCGGGCCGCTGGCTGTAGAAGCGGTTGAAAATCTTGGTCAACGCCTCTTCGGGGATGCCGGGGCCGGTGTCTTCCACCACCACAAGCACGCGGTTCTCGCGCTGCCGGGCCCAGACGCGGATCGCGTCGCCTTCTTCGCAGAACGAGATGGCGTTGGTGATCAGGTTGACGAAAACTTGCGCCAGACGCGCTTCGAGCCCGTTGATCCGGATCGGTTCGGCGGGCAGATCGGTGATGAAATCGACTCCCTTCTGATGCGCCTCGTTGCCGAGGTATTCGGCGAGGTTGCGCAGCATGTGCAGAAGGTCGAACGGTTCTTCCTCTTCCTTGACCAACTCGCTGTCGAGCCGGGAGGCATTTGAAATATCGCTCACCAGCCGGTCGAGGCGGCGCACATCATGCTCGATCACGTCGAGCAGCTTGTTGTGCTGTTCCTCTTTCTTGACGAAGCGCAGCGAGCCGATCGCCGAGCGCAGGGAGGCGAGCGGGTTCTTGATCTCGTGGGCCACGTCGGCGGCGAATTGTTCGTTGGCGTCGATCCGGTCGTAGAGCGCGGCCACCATGCCGCGCAGCGCCTTGGACAGTCGCCCGATCTCATCGGGCCGGGCGGAAAGATCGGGAATGCGAACCCGGCCAGGGTTGACCTTTCGCGAATTGCGATCGCGTCCGATCTCGGCGGCAGCGGCGAGATCGGCGAGCGGATTGGAGATGGTCGAGGCGAGCAGCAGGCTCAGGCCGATGGAGACGAGGATCGCGAGCACGAAGACTTGCAGGATCTGTTCGCGCTCCGAGCGCACCAGCACGTCGATGATGCCGCCCTCGCTCATGACCGCCAGCGCGCCAACCACCTCCCCGCCAACGATGACCGGCGTGGTTACGAAAAAGGTATCGGCACCATGACCTTCACGGCTGGCGGCAATGCGGGTGCGCCCGGCAAGCGCATCACCGATCAGCTCGCGCGCCTGAAGCTCGGCGTCGAGCGGAACCACTGCACGGTCACCGGAACTGGCGAGGAAACCGGCGAGCGCACCCCAGGCACGGCTGAGACCGTCGCTGATGATGGTCGTGCCCAATTCGCGCTGGATGCCGACAACCGGAAGGGTGGGGGCTTGCGGATCGCCGATGGTGCTGCCGAGGACCGCTGCCTCGCGGTCAAATACAATGATATCGCCGCCGTTGCGCAGGTTGATCAGCGGCAGAACCTCGTTCACCCGCGCTGCCGTCAGCCCCTCGCCGGGCGCGGCACCAAGCTGGCTCGCCTCGAACACGTCGGCGACCAGTTCCGCCGACGCCACGAGGTTGCGTTCGCGCTGAAACATCAGGCTTTCGCGGAACGGGTTGAGGTAGAGCACGCCGGCCACCAGAACCACGAGCCCGAGGATGTTGAAGATGATGATCTTGCGCGCCAGCGGCGAGCGATTGGTGGTGATCCAACCACGCCGCTTGCGGCCTTCGCGCAATTCGGCATCGACCGAAGCCTGGGGCGAAACCCAGTCTTCACCCAACAGCACTTCGGTACTGCCTGCCGTTGCCTTCGTGTCGCGCACCACTGTTACCCCTCGGCGCGGCTTTCGCCGTCGCGCCTATTCCTCGTTGTAGCGGTAGCCGATGCCATAGAGCGTTTCGATGGCGGAAAAATCGTCGTCCGCCGTCCGCATCTTCTTGCGCAGCCGCTTGATGTGGCTGTCGATGGTGCGGTCGTCGACGTAAACCTGGTCGTCATAGGCCACGTCCATCAGCTGATCGCGGCTCTTCACGAAGCCGGGGCGCTGCGCGAGCGCCTGCAACAGCAGGAACTCGGTGACCGTGAGCGACACGTCCTTGCCCTTCCAGCTGACCGCGTGGCGCAGCGGGTCCATCGTGAGATTGCCCCGCACCATGACCTTGTTTTCCTCGGTATCGGGCATGGCCACGCCCTCGATCGCATCCTGACGGCGCAGAAGCGCGCGGATCCGCTCGACCAGCAGGCGCTGGCTGAACGGCTTTTTCACGTAGTCGTCGGCCCCCATCCGCAGGCCCAGAACCTCGTCGATCTCGTCGTCCTTCGAGGTGAGGAAGATCACCGGCATGTTGGTTTTCTGGCGCACCCGCTGGAGCAGGTCCATCCCGTCCATCCGCGGCATCTTGATATCGAACACGGCCATATCGGGCAGGCGCTTGTTGAACGCATCGAGCGCGGACTGCCCGTCATTGTAGGTTTCGACCTCGAAGCCCTCGGCCTCGAGCGTCATGGAGACCGACGTCAGGATGTTCCTGTCGTCATCGACCAATGCAATCCTCGACATGGGAGGTATCCTCTGCTGCTCGTTTTTTGCCTGTTTTCCGACCATAGAATCCGGTTTTGGCCACGGAATCAATATGCAACGGCGAATCAAAGGCGCGGGTGAGTCAATTACGCACCACAAGTGGCAAAAAAATGGCTAAGATGATCCACGATGCGAAACATGATTGCGCAAACAAGGCTCGGCTAGCGCTAACGGCCAAGACTTCGCCTGTTCCTTTGTAAAAACCGCATGTTATAGCGGCCCTGCGGCAGCCGCGGCATCGCGGTCTAAGGCACAGCGCGGGATGGCCCCTCGCGCGCCCCATGCAACATCGACCCCCGGCCCCGGCCGGAAACAGGAGCACAGGATGAGCACAGGACGGGTGAACCCGGCACGGCGACTGGAAGACCAAGGCATCAGCGGCCTTGGAAACGTATTCTACAACCTGATCGAACCCCAGTTGATGGAACAGGCCGTGCAACGCGGCGAGGGCCGCATCGGCAAGGGTGGCGCGATCATGGTTTCGACGGGCAGCCACACCGGCCGTTCGCCGAAAGACAAGTTCGTGGTGCGCACCCCGGACGTGGAAGACACGATCTGGTGGGAAAACAACAAGGCGATGGACCCGGCCGCCTTCGACCTGCTCTATGCCGACATGCTCGACCACATGAAGGGCCGCGATTACTTCGTCGAGGATCTTTTCGGCGGTGCCGATCCGGCGCACCGGCTCGACGTGCGGATGATCACCGAGTTGGCCTGGCATGCGTTGTTCATCCGCCACATGCTGCGTCGCCCCGAACGCGAAGAGCTCGACAGCTTTGTGCCCGAGTTCACCATCATCAACAGCCCGAGCTTCAAGGCCGATCCGGCCCGCCACGGCTGCCGCTCCGAAACCGTGATCGCGCTCAACTTCTCGAAGAAGGTGATCCTGATCGGCGGCACCGAATATGCCGGTGAAAACAAGAAGTCGGTGTTCACGCTGCTGAACTACATCCTGCCGGGCAAGGGCGTGATGGCGATGCATTGCTCGGCCAACCATGCGCCGAACAACCCGGTCGATACCGCGGTATTCTTCGGCCTTTCCGGCACCGGCAAGACGACCCTCTCGGCCGATCCGAAACGGGTGCTGATCGGTGACGACGAGCATGGCTGGTCGGAAAAGGGCACCTTCAACTTCGAGGGTGGCTGCTACGCCAAGACGATCAACCTTTCGCCCGTGGCCGAACCCGAGATCTACGCCACCACCGCGATGTTCTCGACCGTGGTGGAGAACATGGTCTGGGATGAAGACACGCTCGATCTCGATTTCGCCGATGACAGCCTTACCCCCAACATGCGTTGCGCCTATCCGCTGCATTACATTTCCAACGCCTCCGAAACGGCGCTGGGCGGGCATCCGAAGAACATCATCATGCTGACCTCGGACGCCTTCGGGGTGATGCCGCCGATCGCGCGGCTGACACCGGCGCAGGCGATGTATCACTTCCTGTCGGGCTTCACCTCGAAGGTGGCGGGCACCGAGCGCGGTGTCGTGCACCCGGAACCCACCTTCTCCACCTGCTTCGGCGCCCCCTTCATGCCGCGCCGCCCGGAGGTCTATGGCAACCTGTTGCGCGAGAAGATCGCCAAGCATGGTGCCACCTGCTGGCTGGTCAACACCGGGTGGACCGGCGGGCCCTACGGCGAAGGCGAGCGGATGCCGATCAAGGAAACCCGCCGCCTGCTCACCGCCGCGCTCGATGGCTCGCTCTCTGACGCCGAGTTCCGCAAGGATCCGAACTTCGGCTTCGACGTGCCGCGGCACGTGCCGGACGTGCCCGAGGTTCTGCTCGATCCGCGTCGCACCTGGAACGACCATGACGCCTATGACGAGCAGGCGGCGAAGCTTGTGAAGATGTTCGCCGAGAACTTCGCGCAATACATCGATTTCGTCGATGACGACGTGAAGGCGATCAAGCTGGGCTGACCTCGCCCGGATCCAAAAGACTGAACGCCCCGGCCCGGTTGCCGGGGCGTTTTGGTCTCTTCTGTCACGCTGGCTTCACGAGAATCGGCCACCCTGTGTGGCATGAGAGCCATCTTTCTTGCCTGCATTTGCGCCCTGTTCCCGTCTGCCGTGGCAGCCGACGACGCGATGGTCGCCGCGGGTGGCGTGCTGTTTGCCGACCTCTGCGCAGACTGCCACGGAGCCGACGCAACGGATGGAGAGGCGGGCGACATCCGCCGTTTGCCTGCGTCGATCGTTTCCAATGCCACGCAAGGTTTCGAGATGATGCCGGCCTTTGATCTCGCCCCCGACGAGATCACGGCGATCGCCGCCTGGCTCGCAAAGATCTGACCCGCGGGCGCGACCTACTCTCGCCGAAGGAAAAAGCGGCGCGACACTTTCGTGCCGCTTTTTCTGCGTGTGCGAATTAATGTTGCGCTGCAACTGCAAAATACCTATCACGTTCGGGACCGATTCAAGGGAGCGCCCGATGCCGAAGGACACACCGATGCAAACCCCGATCCTCGACGATCTGCTCAGCCTCACCGGTGCCACCATCGCCCCTGTCGAGGCGCTTATGGCGAGTGCTACCGCACGGGTGCGCGAGGCGGTGAGCGAGGACGGCAAGGTTTCCGGCGCGAAGCTGGAGGCGGAGCAATCCGCCGCCCATGCATTGGCCTGGCTTGCCACCTATGTCGAGGCGCTGCGCCAGATGCAGACATGGGCCGAGCGGCTTTCCGGCGACGGGCGTTTCGGCGAGATGGAGAAGCTCATTCACCAGATCGCGTTCGGCGAATACCTGTCGCAGATCCGGGGCGGCATCCCGATGAGCCAGGGCGAGATCGCCCGGCTCGGGGACGTTTTCCTGATCGCCGAGGACATCGCCGCGCTGGACATCGCGCCGGTGCAGGCGCTGACGGGCGGGGGCAATACGCCCGCCGCGCGCGCCCGGCTGGTGGCCCTGATGCGGGACAACGCGGGCCATGCCACCTTCGGGGCTACCGGGCTCGACGAAGAGCTGGAGATGATCCGCGCGCAGTTCCGTCGCTACGCCGACGACAAGGTGGTGCCCTTCGCGCACGAATGGCACCTCAAGGACGAGCTGATCCCGATGGAGATCATCGAGGAGCTGGCCGAGATGGGCGTGTTCGGCCTGACCATCCCGGAGGACTTCGGCGGGCTTGGCATGTCGAAAGCCTCGATGGTGGTGGT
>Ga0180435_10007366_pt1 | contig 10487 bp, 6 predicted proteins | sample SS_ome_3_FD_132467 | JGI IMG/M metagenome (GOLD analysis project Ga0180435, IMG submission 132467) | Hypersaline lake sediment archaeal communities from the Salton Sea, California, USA - SS_3_S_1 metaG | ecosystem: Environmental > Aquatic > Non-marine Saline and Alkaline > Hypersaline > Sediment... | reverse complement strand
TACGGAGAAAACGCGTATGGATTCGGAACCGGATACCGGAAAGGCTTCAAGCCGCTGGGCAGGGAACTGCTCAGGGAAATGGAAGCGGCCGGAATCGTCCTGGATGTTACCCACCTGTCCGACCGGGGCATTGAGGAAGCCCTTGACTGGTACGGCGGGGAGTTGCTGGCCAGCCACCATAATTGCCGAGCCCTGGTCCCTGGTGAGAGGCAGCTGACCGACAGGCAGATACTGCAGCTGGCGCGGAGAAAGGGCGTCATCGGGGTGGCCATGGATACCTGGATGCTGGAGCCGGGTTGGAAAAAGGGGATTTCCGTCCCTTCCGCCACCCTTGAAACCGTTGCGGATCATATTGACCATATCTGCCAGGTGACCGGCAGCCATGCTCATGCAGGGGTCGGATCGGACCTGGACGGCGGATTCGGGACTGAGCAATGTCCGGTTGACGTTGACACAATCGCCGACATCCACCGCCTGGGAGATATTCTTTCAAACCGGGATTACCGGGATGCAGAGGTGGAGTCGATTCTCTACAGGAACTGGGTCGATTGCTTTGCCAGGGCGCTCAGGTGAAAATCAAGAGAGGCTGAATCAAAGAGAGGCGGAATCAAGATGAAAAGAGTTAATATTGCCCCGGCCGCCCGAGGGACGGCGTTTTGTTTTCTGGCCGTAATACTGCTTGGGACCGGTCTCCTGGGTCGGATAACGGTCGCGGAAACCAGGTATTTCCCCCAGGTGATGGACGGCTCCTACTCCGGTTCTTCTTACCAGACCTTTTTCAGGTTCGTAAATACCGGCGACAGGGCTGATGTGGAACTTGAGTTTTTTGATGACGACGGCCAGCCGGCGGGAATCAGCCTGCAGGGTTTTCCTGAATCCTCCGCGAAGGTCTCCGTCACCCTCGATGCCGGGGAAACAAGAAGCCTGCGAACATCCGGTGAAGGGATTTTTCGAACAGGTTTCGTCTCCTTTGATGCGCCCGCCTCGGTCGAAGGGAATGCCTCGTTCGTTGGAATCGATCTTCCCTTCGGGATAGTGATGTACGAGACTTCTGTTCCGGCGGTTTTACCGGTCTATGAATTTACGGTTATGATCGATTCTTCAGGTAACTGGGATACCGGACTGGCGATGATTCCGGTGGCTCCTGAAGGACTTTACCAGGATCCTGGAGAGTTATTGACGGATCTTGCTCTCACGCTGCGGGACAGCAATGGAGAGGTGCTTGATACGAAAATTGTGTCCGCTTCTCCAGGGGAAAAGACTTCCAGGTATATCAATGAGCTTTTTCCCGGAGAAGTCCAGGCCGCGGAGATGGAAGGCAGCCTGACGGTAACCAGCAGCAGGCTTCCCGTGGCCGCGATCAGCGCCCGCCAGCGTTACGGAGAGGACCCTTTCCCCTCGTTTGTGCCGACCCTTACTATTTACCCGGTTGCCCCGGCAGCCTATGGAGGGGCCCGGGAAGGGTCCGAACGTATCATGGTCTTCGCCCCTCATCCTGATGATGAAGCTCTGGCCTGCGCGGGAGTGATCCATTCAGCGGTGCGGAACGGGGACAGTGTCAGGGTCGTGCTGGTGACCTGCGGGGACGCCTACACCAGCGCTAAAAACCTTCTGGTTAGTGGTTCGGTACCCGGTACGGAGGGAAGGGCCTTCGACCGTGACGGCGATGGTGATTTTGACATGCTGGACTACGGCATCCTGCGGCATGAAGAGACCCTTTCGGCGATGGAAGCCCTGGGCCTCGATGCCTCGAGCGTGGTTTTTCTCGGTTATCCGGATGCCGGTATAGACAATCTGTGGACCGATTCCGGAGTATATACAAGTCCGCATACCGGGGTTTCGGAAGTTCCTCTCTCGTATGATTTTGCCCTGAGCCCCGGGAAACCCTATCAAAGGGAGTCGATTCTGAACGATATCAAGTTGTTGATAAGGGATTTCAGGCCGACGGTTATTTACAGCCCCCTGTTTACCGATCATCACCAGGATCACTGGGCGACCGGACGATTCGTAGGCCAGGCAATGCTGGAACTCGAAGAAATAAGGAACTTGAAATCTCATTTCGGCTACCTTGTTCACTGGGAAGCCAACGAGTCGGGATGGCCCCATGAATCGGGAGGCTGGGAAAATCCCTCCGGCCATGCCCCATTTCAGATCGAGACGATCCTGACAGACTCCTTCTTTACGGCAGAGATGAAGAAAGCGGTTGTCAACAGGTATTTTTCCCAGGTCATCGCTTCGGGAACCTACCTGCTTAGATTTGCCAAGGAGAGTGAGATTTTCTGGCTTAAGGAAATGGGGGAACTAAGGTAGATTCATGCATTATTGATCTTGCCGGCCAATATCACTAATATTTATTAGAATTTTTATTCATTTTATTAACCCGACCCTTGTAAGGAGGAAGATTGCTTTATGCTTAGCTCAGTGGAGCCCCGGCTCCTGGTTATGAAGTTCGGCGGCACTTCGGTGGGCAATTCCGAGGCTATTTCCAGTGCTGTGGAGATGGTCAGGAAAGGCCTGGAGGAGTGGGATAATGTTGTTGTTGTTGTGTCTGCCCTTGGTGGAGTTACGGACCTTCTGCTGGAAGGTGCCCTCACGTCCGCCGATGGCTGCAACAAGACGACGGCGTCGATCAAGAACGAGCTGAGGAAAAGGCATTTCGCGGTCATCGATGAACTCCTCCCCGAAGAAAAAATCAGGGAGGGGGCCAGGTTTTTTTGTGAAAAGCTTCTGGACCGCTGGGAGATCCTCTGCAATGCGATCAGGGAACTGGGTGAAACAACACCCCGGGCGCTGGACGCCGTATCGTCAATCGGAGAGAAACTCAGTTCTCACCTGATCGCCCTGGTTCTCGATGCCAGGGGGATCAGTTCCTGCTGCCAGGTTTCCACCGAGTTTTTCATTACCGACAGTAATTTTCAGGCGGCCCATCCCGACATGACTGTCACCCGGGCGAAGACCCGGTCGGCGCTTTTGCCGCTGCTTGAAAACGGGGTTGTCCCGGTAGTAACCGGCTTTATCGGCAGCAATCCGGACGGAGTTACAACGACCCTGGGCCGCGGCGGAAGCGACTATTCAGCCGCGATCCTGGCCGCGGTACTGGAGGCCGATGAAGTCTGGATCTGCACCGACGTTACCGGGGTGATGTCGGCTGATCCCCGGATTGTCCCGGATGCCATGACGATTGAAGAACTCAGTTACCTGGAGTTGGCCGAACTGGCCTTTTTCGGAGCCAAGGTGGTCCACCCGATGACCGTCAGGCCGGTGGTTGAAACCGGAATCAACCTGGTAATCAAGAATACCTTTGATCCCTCTCATCCCGGGACCCGCCTGATTGCCGACTCCCAGATCAAGGTCGATGGAATCATGAAGGCGGTTACATCTTTCAAGGGACAGTGCCTGATAACCGTCGAGGGCAGGGGAATGCTGGGAGTTCCCGGTGTGGCGGGCAGGACTTTCGGGGCTGTGGCGGAGACCGGGACCAATGTGATCCTGATTATGCAGGCATCTTCCGAGCAGAGTATTTCGTTTGCCGTTCCCAGTGAAAGGGCTGACAGGGTAATCGAGGCCCTCAACCGAACCTTCGCTCACGAATTGAGCAACCGGGATATCGACAGGATCTCCCCGTCCGGCGAATGTGCCATCATAACGGCGGTCGGCTGCGGCATGTGCAGCCGCCCGGAGGTATTTGGTAACATTTTCAGATCGCTGGGTAACAGCAGGCTCACGGTAAATGCCACCGTACAGGGCTCATCATCGGTATCAGTCAGCCTGGTGGTTGCTGCTGGAGATGCTGAGGAAGCGGTCAAAAGCCTCCATACCCTGATTGCCTGAAATAGGCCGATCATCTCCTTAATATTGCCGGAAGTTCCCGGCTGCCTGTCTCCTGGAGGGGCGGGTGTGAATAATTCTAAAAACTTTATATCAACAGGGAAAGAATAATAATGCTCAATAAGAAAATAAGAGTAGGTGTGCTTGCTTCCAACGGAAGTGTAGGGCAGAGGTTTGTGCAGTTACTGGCGGATCATCCATGGTTTGACCTGGCGGTTGTATCCGGATCCGAAAGGAGAGTTGGGAAGAAATATGGAGATACCTGCAAATGGCTTCTCCCGGGGGGGATTCCCGAAAAGGTCAGGGAGATGGTAATGGTACCTTCGACGCCAGAAGCGCTGGATGTTCCCCTGGTTTTTTCCGCCTTGCCCAAAGCAATAGCCGTCGACCAGGAACCTGAGTTTGCCAAGGCTGGAATCGCCGTCTGCACCAACGCCGGGGCCTACCGCAGGGAGAAGGACGTTCCCGTACTGCTCCCGGAGGTCAATCCCGATCATACGGCATTGATCAAGAAGCAGCAGGCCAATCGCGGCTGGGGAGGGTTTATCGTCACCAATCCCAATTGCACCAGCACCGGAACGACCATAGCTCTGCGCGCCCTGGATAAGAGTTTTACCCTCGACAAGGTTTTTGCGGTTTCCCTGCAGGCCCTTTCCGGAGCCGGTTACCCGGGAGTCCCTTCCATGGATATCATCGACAACGTGATTCCTTTCATTTCAGGCGAGGAAGAGAAGTTTGAGTGGGAACCGCGAAAAATTATGGGTACCCTGACAGATTCCGGCGTCAAGATGGCGGAATTCAAAATGTCCACCCATACCAACCGGGTCCCTGTTACCGACGGACACCTGGTGTGTTTGACGGTTGAAGTCAGAAACAAGCCCTCTTCCATTGAGGAGGTGATCCGGGCTATGGGTGAATTCAAGACCCCGGAAATCTCTTCGGGACTTCCTTCCACTCCATCTCCGGTAATCAAGGTCATGGAAGACGAGAGCCGGCCCCAGCCCAGGCTTGACCGGATGACCGGGAACGGGATGAGTACCGTGGCGGGCAGGATAAGGACCGACCCGGTCCTCGATATGCGCCTGCTGGTGTTGTCGCACAATACAATCAGGGGGGCTGCCGGAGGCTCGATTTACAATGCCGAGCTCCTGGTCAAGCAGGGCTTTATTTAGTAGTTGCGAGCCGCTCCAGCTACCAGCGAAATCAATAGTGCAGGGGCAATTCACGAATTACCCCTGCATGAATTGCTATTTCTCGTAGATCTCTACCGTGAACACGTCGGTGAGGCGAAAGCGAAACATCTGTTCAACAGGGAATTCGAGCTGGTCTCCCTTGGTGGCTAAAACGGTTCCGGTACCCGCTCCGGCTCCGACACCGGCGCCGATAGCGGCTCCCTTACCTCCTCCGACAATCGCCCCGATCAGGGCTCCGATGCCGGAAGCTACACCCACCTTGGCGGCGTCTTTGCCGGTGGTTTTTTCCGCCTGGTAAGTAAGTGTTTCGGTTTTCAGCGGGAATTGTTCGCCGTCAATGAAAAGATCCGTGAGGGTTAGCGAAAGGGTCGCCAGACCTTTTACCTTTCCGGCTTCCTGTGATTCTATAACCCGGCCCCTGGCCCTGGTTCCCTTGGGCGCAATCAGTTTGTCTCCGGCTGTCAGGTCTTCCGCCAGTTCCAGTTCGAAACGGTCTCCGCTCTGGGCTGTTTCAGTACTCAGGGTTTCAACCAGGCGAACCATTATGTCGGTACCCTGCTCGATTTCCACTACAGTCGGCCGGGGAGGTTCGGGAACGGTTTCTTCCGGGATCGCGGCCGCTGGATCAGCCTGGCTGGAATTGTCGGCAAGAGATGAAGATTCCGCTGCTGGGGTTGCCTGAACAGGGGCAGCCTCGGGTGCAGGAGCGGGCTGCCTGGCCGCCGGCCTTTCAGCCGGGGCAGCTGCCGGGGGTTGATCCTGGTTTCTTGATTGACGCGCAGTCGGTGCAGCCTGCACGGCCGGAGGCGGCGAAGCTTCGCCGGATTGGACCGAGTCATCTGAATCAGCGGTAGCATCCGCCGGGGATGAAGCCGCACGAGTTGCTTCAACGGTCCTCTCCTCGCTTATCATCTGGGAAAGAGTCCTGCCGGCCGGCAGATCATTCTCTTCCAGTTCAGGATAAGATCTCTCGAGGTACTGGTTCAGGAGGCGTGCTTCCTCGACGGTGAGTTCGGTCCGGACTTTTTCAAGGATCTCCGCCTCGTTCTCAGCCGTGATGACGTCTTCCCTGAACCCCTGTTCTTCAGTGCTGCAGGACACGAGGGAAAAGGCCAGTATGCTGACGGCCGTCAATAATAAAATCTGGTTGTAAAAGAGTTGCTTCTTCATTTTTATGTCGCTCCAAAGTCTTTGATTGATCAATTTCTGGAATAGCTGATGATGTGCGTTTCCGGATTAATCGCTGCGGCCACCCAGCAGGCCGGCCCGCAGGAGAAAATAGAGCAGGGTCATTAGTGTGCTGACCGCTGCTGCTACGTAAGTCATTGCCGCTGCGTTGAGCACTTTGTCGACACCTTTTTTTTCGTTTTGATTCACCAGCCCCTGGTCGACAAGAATTGCCTTGGCTCGACTGGAGGCATTGAATTCCACGGGCAGGGTGACCAACTGGAACAGGAACACCATCGAAAAGAGAACTGCACCCAGCAGAACCAGGCCCTGGGAAGCTATAATCAGGCCCAGGAACATCATAATGTATCCCACGCTGGAACCGATGTTAGCCGTTGGCACCAGCAGGGAACGAACCCAGAGGGGAGCATAGCCCTTGGCGTGCTGGATGGCGTGACCCACCTCATGGGCGGCTACTCCTACAGCGGCGATAGACCTGGAACTGTATACTTCTTCGGAAAGAGCGAGCGTTTTGCTGATCGGATTATAGTGGTCGGAAAGCATGCCCCTGGTAGGGACAATTTTGACATCATTGATGCCTTCCCGGCGCAGAATTGCTGCCGCTGCTTCAGCGCCTGTCATTCCCCTGGAAGTAGGTATTCGGGAATATTTCTTGAAGTTGGACTTCACCTTCATGCTCGCCCAGAGGGAAAGCAGTAAAGCCGGAGCCAGAAAAAGAAAGTACATTGGATCAAAAATCATTTTATTTACCTGTTTCTATAATCGGTATACATATTAGAGACTTTTTTTGTTTCAAATTTGTTCAGGTCTATAAGGCCACAATACCATGAAAATATCAGGCTTGCCTGCTCTTCACATTAACAGTTATATAATCTCTGTTTACCGATAAAGCAAGAAAAATCCGCAACATGGGATCCCGCGGAAACAGTCGGCCCAATGGTCCGGACGCCCGGCGGACTGCCTGCCGGTCAGCTGTCTTGACCAGGGAAGGTCCCTTCAGGATCGGCCGGGCCGGGAGTGCTTGAGGCGCCGTGCCGTTCCACGAGGAACAGCTTGCCTCGATTGCTTTTTGCATCAATGCAGGTCGAAGCTCTATCATTGAAGAAGGAGGGATTGATATCAGAGGAAATATTAGCGGCTACACGGATGGACTCAAGACTGCCCAGGTAAGGGCCCTGGAGCGCACTTTTCGCCGAAGGGTGCGCCCTGAAGAAGTTATTTCACAGGAACTTGCCAATCACCTCACCAGGATTTCCCTGGAAATAGGCAGGCAGGTGGGAGCGATAATAACCCGTGAGGGCCAGATAAGGGATGTCATCGTAGGCGATACCGACCAGGTCGAGATTCCTGAAATCGGACGGCTTCGTTCCCGCGAGGGGCGCCTGCGAGGGTTGCGCCTCGTGCATACCCACCTGAAGGGGGAGTCGGTCAGCAGGGATGACCTGAACGATTTGGCCCTGCTGCGGCTCGATGCCGTTGCCGTGCTGCATGCAACGGACGACGGAAGTGCCGGCAGGATTGAACTGGCCCATGTGATTCCGCCTTCTGCCGGAAGCGATGAAGACGAGCCTTTCTGCTTCTTTGAGGCCCCCAACCCGGCCTCCCTGGATCTCGATTTCGAAACCGCGGTTGCCGCGGTTGAGGCTGAGTTTTCCAACATCCTCAAGGCTTCGCTGGCGGAGACCGGAAAAGAACGAGCCCTGGTCATCGGAACGAGTCCAGACGATTTTCAGTTTTCAGAGACCGTTGAGTTGGCTCGTTCTGCTGGTGCCCACATTGCCGGCGAGATTCGCCAGAAGCGAAGACAGCTTCATCCGAAAACCGTCGTGGGCAAGGGAAAACTTAACCGGATAGTGCTGGAAAGCATGCGCCATCAGGCTGATCTCGCGATTTTTGATACTGACCTCAAGCCGGCCCAGGCTCGGGTCTTTGAAGATTTCACGGGAATGAAGACCGTCGACCGGACCCAGCTGATACTTGATATTTTCGCCCAGAGGGCTGCCAGCAGGGACGGTAAGATCATGGTTGAACTCGCCCAGCTCAAGTACTCACTCCCCAGGCTTTCGGAAAAGGAAACAAGGCTGTCGCGCCATACCGGGGGAATAGGTACCAGGGGACCGGGTGAAACCGCGATGGAAATTGGCCGTCGCCGGATTTTTGACCGGATTCGCAAGCTTGAAAAGCAGGTGGCCGGGATCTCGCGCCAGAGGGCATTGCGCAGGATCAATCGGCGCCGTAATTCCGTCCCGGTCGTTGCCCTGGTCGGTTATACCAATGCCGGCAAGACCAGCCTCCTGAACGTGATTACCCGAAGCCGGGTCAAAGCCAACAACCAGCTGTTCGTCACCCTGGACCCGACCACCAGGAGAGTTCGGTTTCCCGGGGACAGGGATGTCCTCCTGACTGACACCGTCGGTTTCATCCGCGACCTTCCTCCCGACCTGGTAGCCGCCTTCAAGGCCACGCTCGAGGAGGCATCGGAAGCCGACCTGCTGCTGCATGTCGCCGATATCAGTGATCCTTTGCTGGAAATGAAGGTAAACTCGGTGCGGAAGATTCTGACCGACCTGGAGATGAAGGATATTCCGGAGCTGCTGGTTCTTAACAAGTCCGACCTCCTGGATCCCAAGGAGACTGGCAACCAGGCCAGGTTGTTTGAAGGGATTCCGGTCAGCACCGTGGATAAGAAAGGCCTGCCCGATTTGATGTCCCGGGTGGGGAGCATGCTGGGAAAGGAGCCTGAAGGCCTGGCGGCCGAGTCTTGACATGCATTTTCCCGGCTCAGGCGATATCTTCCCCCGTAAAACCCGGATAATCCAAAGCCGGTTCACTCGCAAGGAACAATGAACTTCAGATTCGACGATCTCGGCAAGGAATATACTGGTAAAACTCTCTTCAGGGAGGTTAATGCCGCCTGCAATCCTACTGATCGGATTGGCCTGGTGGGCAGGAACGGGTCCGGGAAAACCACTCTTCTGGATATTATTGAAGGGACCCTTTCCCCAGACACCGGGCATGTCCACCGGAGTTCAAGATTGAGTTTTTCCAGGGTCCGGCAGCTGTATGATTTTGGAAAGGAGAGAAGTCTCCTGGAGGAAGCCCTGACCTCCTTTTCCTCACTGAAGGCGATGGGCAGCCGTCTTCGTGAACTGGAAGCGCTGATGGCTGAGACCGGTTCCGCTGATCATGATGCCGTTAACCGGGAATATGAGATGCTGCTTCACCGGTTCGAATTCCTGGGCGGATATGATTATCATTCCCGGGCTGAGAAGATGCTCCTGGGACTCGGTTTTTCCCGGGAGAGCCTGGGAATCCCAACCGGGCACCTCAGCGGAGGACAGAAGAATCGACTGGCATTGGTCAAGGCCCTGCTTGAACCGGCAGATGTCCTTTTACTGGACGAGCCCACCAATCACCTGGATCTTAGGGGGATTCTATGGTTGACCCGTTTCCTGGGCAGCTTCAATCGAAGTTTCGTTCTGATTTCCCATGACCGGAATTTTCTGGACAGCGTAACCGGCAAGACCTGGGAACTTGAATCGGGCAGGATTTATGAGTATCCGGCGCCTTACACCCGCTCCCGGGAGATGCGGAGGCTCAGGCTGGACCAGCAGGAGAAGCAGTACCAGAAGCAGCAGGACTGGAAATCCAGGACCGAAGATTATATCAGGAGAAATATGGCCGGCCAGAAAACCAGGCAGGCCCAGTCCCGTTTGAAACAACTGCAAAAAACCGACTGGATTGAACTCGACAGGAAAGAGGAAAAGCGCCCGGTGATGAAGATCCCTCCCGCGCCCCGTGGGGGTTCGCTCAGTTTCAGCCTCCAGGATGGTGAAGTCGGTTTCCCCGGGGTTACCCTGATAAAACGAGCCTCCCTGGATATCTACCGCGGCGATCGAATTGGATTTCTTGGCGGCAATGGCAGCGGTAAATCGACCTTGCTGAGGACCGTTTCGGGTGAGATTCCACTGCTTTCCGGGAGCCTGGAATGGGGAAGTAACAACATCAGTTCCTATTTTGCCCAGGAAGCCGATTTCGATTCTCCCGATATGACGGTGATGGAATGGATATCGTCACTGAATCCTTCCTGGGATCTATTTGACGTCTATTCATTTGCCGCCCTTTTTCATTTTCGGCGGGAAGATACCGAGAAAAAGATTTCGTTTCTGAGTGGCGGAGAAAGGAGCCGTCTCAGGTTTGCGAGGTTATTTTCCAGCCCGGCCAACGTGATGCTGCTTGACGAGCCGACCAACCATCTCGACATCGAGAGCAGGGAGG
>Ga0180435_10007365_pt1 | contig 10488 bp, 4 predicted proteins | sample SS_ome_3_FD_132467 | JGI IMG/M metagenome (GOLD analysis project Ga0180435, IMG submission 132467) | Hypersaline lake sediment archaeal communities from the Salton Sea, California, USA - SS_3_S_1 metaG | ecosystem: Environmental > Aquatic > Non-marine Saline and Alkaline > Hypersaline > Sediment... | reverse complement strand
CTTTTTGGTATAGAACGGTTCGAATACGTGTTTAAGGTCTTCCGGTGCAATGCCGGTACCCTGGTCCGCCACCGAAAGAACCGCATAGTCACCCTCCACCACCTCATTATAGCCCTTGACCGGTCTGTCGATGTAACGGTTCTGCGTGGAAATGCATATTTTACCCCCTTTTGGCTGGGCTTCGGCAGCATTGGTCATTAAGTTCATGAGGGTTTTTTTCAGGTGTATGGCCGAGCAGTCGATATTGAGAAGTTCCTCATCCAGCTTATATTCCACGTCAATACTGCTGTGATAGGAAATGACCTTTGCATGCTCGGGAGATTCCAGGTATTCGTTTACGATCTCATTGAGATTCAGGATTTTCGTCTGGGTGACGCCTCTTCGAGCAAGCGTCAGGAGATCTTGGACGATTTCAGCTGCCTTTTGCCCTGACCGCTGGATGGTCAGAATAGGATTTCGCAGCGGGCTGTTCTCGGGAATATCCATGAGCAACAATTCCGGGTAGCTTACAATCCCGGAAAGCACATTGTTGAGATCGTGTGCCACGCCGCCGGCCAGCAGGCCGAGCGCTTCCATTTTCTGTGACCGCTGGAGTTGTGTTTCCAGCCGCTCTTTTTCCTCCTCCGCTTTAATGCGGTCGGTTATATCAAAAGCGATACCAGCCACGATGGCCGGCTCACCTTCTTTAATGATGGGAAATTTGGATATCAGGTGATAATGAACCCTGTTCCCGATTCTGATTTCCTCTACACCGTTCATGGCCTGCATTTCCGACAACACTTGGCGGTCGTTGGCCACCAGTTCTTCTGCCACATCGCGTGGAAAGAGTTCAAAATCCGTATAACCTATGCGCTCTTCCGCAGTTGTTTGATACAGATCAAGGCCAGCCTGGTTGATATAGATATAACGCCCCGCATTGTCCTTCATAAACGTAAGCGCCGGCAGGTGGCGCATGAAAGCACCAAAGAGGGCCTTGCTTTCGCGCAGCGCCTGTTCCGATTTCCTATGCTCGGCGATTTCCTGTTCGAGCTGCTGGTTGGCATTCGTGAGCGCCTGGGTTCTTTCCAGAACCAACTCCTGGAGACCCCCGTGATAAGCCTTTAATTCATCCTGTACTTTTTTGCGTTCCGTGATTTCAAGCGCATAAGCTGTATTGGCATCCTGTAGCGCCTGGCTTTGCGTCTCGATGGTCGTAAACGTTTCGGCATAGCGCTTTGAGAGCAGAAAGGACTGGAAAAAAATAAAACAGAACAACCCGAAAGGGGTAATATATGCCGTTCTCACGATTGAATCGGCATAAAGGATGTCATTGGTCACGGTGAAGAATAAAATAAGAAAACCAAGTAGAAAGATTACCGCACCCTCTCTTTTGCGCTTGGCGGCAAGTGCCAGCACAAAAAGGACGTAACCGCAGCCGATGATCGTCAATAACTGAAATGCATACAGCGTTGCCGTAAAAATGAATGCTGGAAAGATTACGACGGCAACACTGAAAATCACCCCAGCCGCCTGGTAGAACCGCAGCACCCCCTTGGAAAATTCATGTCTGAAAATGGAATGAATGAACATGGTGAAAATCGGAACAGCCAGGTAAAACGTAAGGTACTCGATCTTATAAGACAGTTCCCAGGACAAATAGGGCGCAAGTTTGACGAGGTACTTCTCTCCTGTGATCAGGGACCTTGTGGCAATGGTCATGCAGAAAACACCGAAAAGGAACCAAGGCATCTCATTTCGTCGCAGAACAAACAACCCCATGTGGTAAAGTCCGATGATAAAGATGCTTCCGAAAAGAAACATGGTTGTGGCAACCTGTGTTTCCCACATCGACCGAACATCATTTGCCGGGCCGAATTGAATGACCTCCCACGGTCCTCCCCGTTGGTGGTGATGACTGGATATCTGTATGACGACATCCAGCATATTTCCTGCGGGGAAGCATAGGCAGACGCCCGTCCAAGTGGCGGGTATTTCCGTATCCGGTGAATTGCCCACAATGCCCACCGACTTGATCAGTTCTCCATTGGCCCAAAGTTGATAGGCTGAGCTCATCTCCCCGAGCTCGAAGGCAAAAGGTCCCTTTTGGTCATCCAATAAGACGCTGAGACGGAAGGTGGCAAATCCCTGGCTGGGAAGGGTGCGGTCATCAAGCTTGCGGTTTTTCCAAAACCCGGGAATGCTGAAATAGTCAGGTTTTTCCGTTATGTTGCCTGTAGCGAAATCGCCGGCATCTATTCGCTTTTTCCAGTAGAATTCCCATTCACCCTCCAGGCCGACTGGTCCGTTTTTCTCAAAATCCCACCCGCGCAAGTCGATAACACCCTGGTGGGCGACAGGGGTGGATTGGCGCAAGTCGCTGCTGGTGCATGCTGTCAACAAGGCCGTGCCTAGGAGGATGACGGTGTATTTTACGAAATCAATGCGCATATCATTCCTTATATCGGCTGTTTTATGAAAAACTGAATTATCTTCTGCTGTTTTATGGGTTGACGCCATGACAGAAATTACGTTTTATAGTAATGATTCAAAAACGCGCAAATCGTTTATGCGTCTGTAAGCTGAAGCTTGCATGAATGATGACCAAGGCCCCGACGCATGCAAAACGCATGCGTTTGCAAAAGCATATCACAGGAACCTCTTGAAGATAAGGAAAGCCATCAAGAAATATGAAAACAAGCGACATCCTCAAAAAGACACGGAATGGCGAACAGCTCTCGCACAGGGAGCTGGTTCAGCTACTTGAACTCCCCCCGGACTCTGCAGATGCCTATCTGGTCATGGCCGAAGCAAATCGGCTGTCCAAAGAGTTGAGCAGCGGCAAAGCAGAGGTCCACGCCCAGTTCGCCCTGAATTTGGCGCCCTGCCCCTGCCAATGCCTCTTCTGTTCCTTTGCCAGTATTAATGGCATTTTCAAGGTAGAGACCAGCCTGAAGCCTGAAGAAGCCTTGGCCTATGCACGGCAGTTCGAAAAAAAGGGAGCAAATGCCATTTTTATCATGACCACCGCCAAGTACGGTTTTGACCGGTTTATCGAAATGTCTCAGGAAATCCGTCAAAACATCAGTCCCGACACCTTGCTGATCGCCAATGTTGGCGACCAAACCCTTGAAAAAGCAAAGAAATTAAAGAATGCCGGCTATGTCGGCGTGTATCATGCCCTCAGGCTGCGTGAGGGAAAAGACACGTCCCTTTCGCCTGAAAAAAGAAAGAAGAGCATCCGCAATTTTCAGGATGCAGGGCTCGGCGTCGGTACCTGTGTCGAACCCATTGGCCCTGAACACACAAACGATGAATTGGCAGATATGATTGCCTTTACCGCATCCATCAGTCCTGCCTACAGCGGCGCTGCCCGGCGCATTGCCATACCCGGAACCCAAATGGCTGCATTGGGCATGATCAATGAGCTGCGCATGGCTCAGATCGTTGCTGTAACGCGCTTGGGAATGCCCCGCACAGTTATGGGCAACTGCACCCATGAGCCCTGCACGCTGGGTGCCGCAGCAGGCGCCAACTTATTCTGGGCGGAAATGGGAGCCAACCCGCGGGATGTGGAGGCGCACACGGAAGACGGACGGGGTGATACCGTCGAACACTGCACCGCCCTCTACAGGGAAAGCGGATGGGATGTCTGGAGTGGGTCTTCCCGTTACTACAACGCAACCTGTGCATGAAAAACATGGTTCGCTCAGCGTGTGCATCCCTATATTAATGTAATCTCCCCGCGGCAAGGCGCGGGGAGATTACATTGGGTTGACCAGTTCCCTTCCTGATGATATATTATCTATTACATTTAGCCGGTAACCCTGTTTATCGACTCATTCAGCAGCCCGCATGACTGCTGCTATTCCTGCTGACCCTCTTGATCTCAAACACCTGCTGACCTTTTGCACGACCAAGATAAACGCGCCGTCGCTCCACCGAACACAAGATTCGTCCCGTTGTCACCTGCACCATCAGCAAAGCAAATTTTCATTTGGGCATGTCCAATTGCCAAAAACATAAGGAGGGCCATACCATGACCGTCAAATTGATTCACTACTGGACCATTATCAATTCCAGAAAGGATGACTACAACAAATTTGTTCTCAAAAAATTCATCCCGGGCGTGAACCAGCTGGGCTTGCACACGGTTGCCGGATGGTGCGTCCTGGTGGGAGCCTATAGTGAAATTGTTATGGAGTGTGTCGCCAGTGATCTGGACCGCCTGGAGCATGCCCTTAATGATTCCCGCTACAAAAAATTGAAATCCGATCTTTTGAATTCGGTTAAAAGTTACAAAACCAAAGTTCTCGTTGAAACCGGCAAGGCAAGCTCCTATTCCACGGACATCGCGGAAGACACCGTCAAGTTCAACCAGACATGGAATCTGATCGGAGAAAAAAAGGAAGCATATGGGAAATTTACCCGTGAAACGTATTATCCCCTGATGGAAGAACTGGGTATCGCAATTGCCGGTGAGTGGGAGGTGTTGATTGGCGATAGTCCCAGCATCATCTGCGAAGGCCGGGTCAACAACGTGAGCACCTTGATACAGAACCTCCAGAGTAAAAATTTTCGGGAAACCAAGACCATGCTCAAGGAGTACATTGAAGACTACCAAAGCCGTATTCTCACATTTCATATCCAGAAAATAAAGGGTTACAAATCCGCCAGCTACAGACTTATCAGTGATTGACCGGCCATTGCCGGCGTCGCAGATACTTGAGGGGTGATGTCAGCGTTCCAAAAAACGAATATGCTGATATTTTTCAATGATGTACAAACCCGGGAAGTTGGTCGTTTAGGGGAAAATCACGGCCGAATACAGATGTGGCGCAGGTAATATGGAAATGCGATTGTCACGGTGATGCGCTGCAAAGCCCATCTTATCTTTGACACCCGTTCTGAATTCTGATAAACATGAGTCATAATTTCAAATCCGACTAGGTATATTTCACCCAGGGAAAACCTTGCTGTTAACCCCAACCCCCTCAGGAGGATACGATGGATGCCAAAGATTTAAAAAAGATTCTGGCAGGCATGTGTATTGCCAGCCTGATATCGGGATCAGCACTCACCCTAGGAGGCTGTGCCGGAAAAAGCGCCTGAAGCGGCGACAAAGCCGGGGCAGGTAGCTCCCAAAGCGGCTGAAGTGGAGACACTTCCGGTGCCGGCGGCACCGATGAAACCACTGACGAATCCAAGAAAAAGAAATCAAGTGGTGGCTGAGGCTGATAATCCCGCACGCGGTCCGCGTGCAGAGACAACGTGAAACACTCTCGTGCTCAAAACCACCCAAAATATCTTCACCAATTGCCACAGGGTCCTTGGGAATAAAACCTGGGGAAGGATCCTGGAGGCATTGGGTGAAGACATTGACGCTGAAAATTTCCCGGAAAAACTTGATGCCCTGAAATCGCAGCCGGGCCTTCCAGAATATATTCCCGACCTCGCCCGCATTGAACAGGCTTTTTACCAGATAGCATCAGATCCTGCTGTTTCCCATCATGAGGTCGACTTCATCTGTATCAACCCAACGCTCAAACTCGTGCCCGTAGGCTGGAAGCACCTTCCTGGCTTGATGGCCGCAGAATCTGGCAAGGAACCAACGATTGAACCGTGTGCAGACACACATGTCATGGTGTGGCGTCACCCCGAAACCGGCAAACGACATGTTCGCGAAGCCGACAATACAGATCTCCTTTCCCTGAAAATTACCCTAGAAAAAACCGATAAAGAAGCAGCTGCAGCCGAGGGTGGCGCAACAATCGGTGTTATCGACCAGGCGATCCGGCATTCCATAGCACAGGGGATCCTGATATCTCCAATATCACGCATTCGGCGAAACGTATCACCTGAAATTATTGCAGCGCATGGTGCAGAAGATTTTTTATCTGCAGAGACCTTTACGCTCCAATGGCACATCACCCAGGCCTGCGACCTTCACTGCCGTCACTGTTATGATCGCACACAGCGCCCTCCCATTTCCTTTGACAAGGCTGTGAATGTTCTGGATGACCTGTATGACTTCTGCGAATCAATGCATGTGAACGGTCAAGTATCCTTCACCGGCGGCAATCCCCTGCTCTATCCACGTTTTACGGAGATATACCAGGAAACAGTGGATCGCGGGTTTGGCGTCGCCATTCTGGGAAACCCCAGCCCTCAGGAAGAAATCGAGAAACTACTCAAAATTGCTAAACCGTCGTACTTTCAAATTAGCCTCGAAGGCCTGGAACCCCACAACGACCATATCCGGGGTGAGGGGCATTTCCAGCGTTCATTGGCATTCCTCGATCTATTGCGCAGCTTTGATATTTATTCCATGGTCATGCTGACCCTTTCCAACGACAATATCCATCAGGTGCTGCCCCTTGCCGAAGTATTGCGCAACCGCACCGATTTTTTCACCTTCAACCGGCTGTCCACCGTGGGTGAGGGAGCCCGGATGCAAATGGCGGAACCTGACATTTTTCAATCGTTTTTGAGAGAATACCATGCTGCTGCCAAAGAAAACCCAATCCTCGGATTCAAGGACAACCTCTTCAATATCATCCTGAATGAAAACAGTACCAAGCCCTTTGGCGGGTGCACCGGATACGGGTGTGGGGCGGCTTTCAATTTCGTGGCCCTGCTTGCCGATGGCGAGGTGCATGCCTGCCGCAAGTTTCCTTCGCTTATCGGCAATATCAGGCAAAACCGATTGATGGATATCTATCACTCAAAAGCAGCCCGGCGATACCGAAACGGCAGCCAGATGTGCAGCGACTGCCGCCTTAACATAGTTTGCCGCGGATGTCTGGCTATAACCCATTCCTATGGTCTGGACGTAATCAAGGAAAAAGATCCCTATTGCTTTATACCGTCCGGGGCATCATTGCCCGGAGAAATGGTTGAAAATGACGGATAGCTCAATACAATGGAAGAAGACGCACTGCGCCCGGATGGACCACGGGGGATGTGCTTTGATCGTGGGCGTGAAAAACAATCGTGTGGTCAAGGTCAAGGGTGACCCGCAAGGATTTCGCAACCAGGGCTACATCTGCCCTAAAGCCAAGGCCCTGCCTGACCGCCTCAATCACCCTGAACGGCTGCTGACGCCCTTGAAGAGAGTTGGTGAACGAGGGGCTGGAGAGTGGGAACCCGTACCCTGGGAAACGGCGCTTCAAGAAATCAGCCGGCGGTTCATGACAACAAAATCGGATCATGGCGCACGCAGCGTGGCCTTTTGCCAGGGTATGCCCAAGGGCATGGAGCACTTTGCCCTGATACGCCTGGCCAACCTGTTCGGCTCACCCAATGTGGTGGCCACCCAGGATGTCTGCCATGCCCCGCGGGAAATTACCGGCATGAACACCTGCGGTTTCTATCCGGTGGCAGATTTTCACCACCAGAGCAACCTTGTGGTTCTCTGGGGCAGCAACCTGACCGCCACCAACGAGGAAGGCGAAATCTGCCGGCCGCTGCTCGACCAGATTAAAGCCGGCACACGCATCATGGTTGTGGATCCCAGAAGGACTGCGTTGGCTGCCAGAGCTGAACAGTGGCTGCCCATCCGTCCTGGTACCGACCACGCCCTGGCCCTGGCTTTTCTGGCGGTTATCATCCATGAAAATCGCTATGATCAGGATTTCGTGGCCAACTGGACCCACGGATTCGACGAATTGGCCGGGCATGTCCGCGCCTTTACGCCCGAGAAGGTTGCGAATGTAATCGGTGTGTCTGCAGAATCCATACGCAGGGCAGCCTTGACGTACGCTGAATCCCGGCCTGCATGCATCCAATGGGGCAATCCCATCGAGCAGAATGTGCACACCTTTCACACGGCGCGCGCGCTGGTCTGCTTGATGGCCATCTGCGGCAACCTGGACATCCCCGGAGGCAATGTGCATCCCCTGGACCCGAAAATCCTGAACCTGGGCCAGTTCGTACGGGCAGACCTGCTGCCTGAAAAACGAAAAGAAATGCTGCATGCCGCCCATGGCACGATTCCGCGTCTCATGACTGTGCCGCCGGCCTACTTCAGAAGGGCCGTGCTCGAAGAATATCCCTACCCAGTCAAAGCCGCTTACCTGCAGTGCACCAACCCGCTGGTCACCTGGGCTGACAGCCGGCTAACACTGGAAGCCATACAAAAGCTGGACTATCTGGTTGTTTCCGATATCTGCATGACGCCCACGGCCGCATTCGCGGACATGGTTTTGCCGGCCGCCACCCACCTGGAGTTCAACGACATCGGCCACTATGGGATAGGCCACGGCTATATCCTGGCCAGACCCCAAGTCGTGAATCCGCCAGGAGATTGCTGGCCGGACATCAAGATCATCAATGAACTGGGGAAACGGATATCACCTCCTGAACACTGGTATCCCGACTACAATGAACTGCTGACTTTGGTATTGGCACCTGCAGGCTTATCCTATGACCGGTTCGCAGAGCTAGGATTCCTCAAAGGACCAGATCGTTTCAGGAAATACGAAACGTCAGGGTTTAAAACCCCTACGACCAAGGTGGAGCTGGTGCTGAGCCGGGCCGAACGATTCAACCTTCCGCCCCTGCCGTTGTTCGACGGTCTTCCCGAAGAACCGAACCCGGAATATCCCCTTGTTTTGACCAGTGCCAAAGATCCTTTTTATTTGCACTCATCCTACCGCTGGATCGAGCGGCTCAGAAAAAGCAGTCCGGAACCGATATGCGAAATTCACCCTGAAACAGCTGCGGCATTCGGCATCCTTGATGGCGACCCAGTGTCCATCGAAACCGTCAACGGCAGGATCAGACAAAAGGCCCGCATCACAACCCGGATCAGGCCGGGGATGGTCAATGCGGCCTATGGATGGTGGTTTCCTGAAAAAGGCAAGGAAAGACAATTTGATTGGGAAAGCGCAGGATTCAATATGCTGACCACTGCCGGCAACCTGGGCAAAGAATTCGGCACACCCAATCTCAAAGGATTGAATTGCAGGATAAGCAGAGCCTCAGTAGGGAGTAAGGAGTAGGGATTAGGCAGGCTTAGGGTTAAGCGTTAATAATGAAGAGTTAATTGATTATTAATAATTAGAAATGGGACTTTCTACTAAATTAAGGTTGAGGGTTAACGCCGCAGATACGGATTCATGGCAAGGATAGAATGTGGAATGCGGAATGCGGAATAAAGGTATTCTGCCGATTATTTATTAAATGAAAGAGCGAAGCGATACGTCAATTCCGCATTCCGAAATCCACATTCCGCATTTTTTACACGATGCACCTATTATCAGGGTATCAATGAACGCTTACCTTTAATTGGTAGATAAATTGGATTAGAAATTATATCACACATCCGTGAAATCCGTGTCTGATAAAATTAGGAGTATGCAATGACAAACGAGGATCTGATGTCAAAGGCGAAAAAGTACCGCTGGATCATCTTCTGGACGCTCTCCTTTGGTTACCTGCTGGTTTATTTTCACCGGCTCTGTCCGGCTGTAGTGGCCGTGGACATGATGCGGGATCTCAAGGCAACCGGTGCGCTGACAGGCTTCCTAGGCGCCGCCTATTTCTACCCGTATGCAGCCATGCAGCTGCCGGCAGGATTGCTTTCCGATTCATGGGGGCCACGCAACACCATCACCCTGTTCTTTGCCATCGCATTGATTGGATCAGTCATTCTGGGCCTGGCACCCACGGTCTTCATCGCCATCCTCGGCCGCACCCTGGTGGGGCTGGGCGTGGCCATGCTCTTTGTGCCCACCATGAAAATTCTGGCAGAATGGTTTCACGCCAAGGAATTTGCAGTCATGACCGGCATCCTCATGGCCATCGGCGGTCTGGGATCGCTGGTTGCCGCCACCCCTTTGGTGTGGCTCAGCAGTTGGATTGGGTGGCGCATGTCGTTCATAGCCGTAGGGGTATTCACCCTGGCATTGGCTGCTTTGGTGTGGTTCATTGTCCGGGACCGGCCCGCAGACATGGGCTGGCCGTCACCGTCAGTAGAGCCATCGTCAGAAGACCTGCCCACGATTACACTTCCGGAAAGTGTTAAAAGAGTCCTGTCCGACCCTTACTTCTGGCCGGTATCCATCTGGTTTTTCTTTGAGGCCGGTGTATTCTTCACCTTCGGGGGGCTTTGGGGAGGACCTTATCTGATACAGGTGTACGGATACAGCAAAACCCAGGCCGGTCAAATCCTCTCCATGCTGGCTGTGGGCATGATCGTGGGCAGTCCCCTGCTGAGTTATGTGTCCAACAGCGTGCTGCAATCCAGGAAAAAAGTCATCGTCTTTTCGAGTGTCATCACAATCTTGCTGACCGCATGCCTGGCATTTCTCACCGACCGCATTCCCATGGGCGGTCACTATACTATCTGTTTTGGTCTGGGGGTATTTTCCAGTGCCATCGTGGTGATTGGCTTTACCACCAACAAGGAACTCTTTCCGGTGCAGATGGCCGGTACAGCCACCGGACTGGTCAATTTTTTTCCCTTTGCAGGAGGAGCCGTGTTTCAACCGGTCTTGGGATACGTGCTGG
>Ga0180435_10007363_pt1 | contig 10488 bp, 13 predicted proteins | sample SS_ome_3_FD_132467 | JGI IMG/M metagenome (GOLD analysis project Ga0180435, IMG submission 132467) | Hypersaline lake sediment archaeal communities from the Salton Sea, California, USA - SS_3_S_1 metaG | ecosystem: Environmental > Aquatic > Non-marine Saline and Alkaline > Hypersaline >... | reverse complement strand
AAGTCGATATCCACCGGGCAGGGGTTGAGGCACTTGTGGCAGATGGTGCAGTGGTCGGCGATGTCGTTCATCTCGTCGAAGTGTTCCAGCGAGATGCCACGCCGGGTCTGTTCCTCGTACAGGAAGGCCTCGATCACCAGGCCGGTGGATATCGACTTCGGCGAGGTCACGGTGCGCATGCGCAAGATCCTCACCGAAACCGGGCACAAGCGCTTCAACCCGGGCACCTGGGCGGCCATGCAGTTTCTCAACGCCACCCGCCCGGGCACCATCAAGATCCTGCGCAAGGGCATGGCCGACTGGGGCTTCAAGGCGCTGACCCTTGGTCACGACATGGTGCGCCGCGCCGGCCTGCTCGGCCGGCCGCAGCGCCCGCCCAAGGCCACCACGGGCAAACCCAGGCTGAAGGACATCCCGGTCGAAATGGTACGCCGTCCGATCCGCGTCGAACTGCCGAAGAAGTCTTACCGTACCGAACTGGGCCTGGAAGATGCGCACTATGTGCCGGTCATCCGGGACCCTTACCGCACTACCGAGGAATCCGACGCGGTGTTTTATTTCCCGGGCTGTGGTTCCGAACGGTTGTTCTCCGACATCGGGCTGGCCTCCCTGGCGATGCTCTATCGCAGCGGCGCGCAGACCATCCTGCCGCCGGGCTACCTGTGTTGCGGCTACCCGCAGAGCGCGGCCGGGCAATACGACCGGGGACAGAAGATCACCACCGACAACCGGGTACTGTTCCACCGCATCGCCAACACCCTCAACTACCTGGACATCAAGACCGTGCTGGTCTCCTGCGGTACCTGCATGGACCAGCTGCTGAAGTACGAGTTCGAGCAGATATTCCCCGGCTGTCGCCTGCTCGACATCCACGAGTACCTGATGGACAAGGGCGTGCGCCTGGAGGACGTCGAGGGCCGCAAATACCTGTACCACGACCCGTGTCACAGCCCGATGAAACAGCACGACCCGGTCAAGGTCGCCGGGGAACTGCTGGGCAAGACGGTGTTGCTGTCGGACCGCTGTTGTGGCGAGGCAGGCACCCTGGGCACCGCGCGCCCGGATATCGCCAACCAGCTGCGCTTCCGCAAGGCGGAGGAACTGCACCAGGGCATCACCACCCTGACCGGTAAGGAAAAGGTAGCGACCGACCAGGTGAAACTGCTCACCAGCTGCCCTGCCTGCCAGCAGGGGCTGAGCCGGTATGGCGACGAGACCGGCCTGCAGACCGACTACATCGTGGTCGAACTGGCCAAACACCTGCTTGGCGACGGCTGGCAGCAACACTTCATCCAGCAGGCCCGCAACGGCGGTATCGAGCGGGTGTTGCTGTAGACCGGACCCGCGAAACCATGCCTGCCACCCTGCACCACCTTTTTCTTCCAGCCGCCCTGCGGAAACGCAGCCAGGTCGGCCGCGCAGGGCCAGGGCAGGCCATCGACGACCGCCGGCAAGCGCCGAAGACCTGAACAACGCGCCTATTCGATGCCCCGGTTGCCCCTTTTAATGATCACCGTGCTATCGACGGGCCTGCTGGCAGAGTACCTGTCCCGGCCGGTGGAGCAGTTCAGGCAGCCCTCCCCGGATGGGCACTACACTGCCATCGTTTCCACCGCGCGCCTGTGGCATCTGCTGCCGGCGCTGGCGTGGCACGCTGGCGACAGGCCTGCAACGGTCGAGATCCGCGACCGGGCAGGCACCAGCCTGGGCAGTATCCCGCTGGCCACGGTCTCCCAGGCGGACGATCTGCAATGGATACGCTTCGGCGCCCGTATCAGGCTGGTCGGCGCGTGGAACTTCCAGGACGGTTTCTACGCCTACTGGAACGACCGCCGAACCCACGTGATTACGCAACAGATCAACTGAGACCGCCGGCAAAGAGGTATCCCCGGGCCTGCGTCACCCAAGCATCCGGTCCGCCCTACGGAAAGCGTTGGCATCTCGCAGCCCGGCCAGGCCCGCAGCCGCCACGCCGGGGGAGAAATGCCTCAGCCGGGCGGCCTTGTCGGCAGCCGCTCTGTCACGACGGACGGGACCGGCTTGGCGGGGCGCGAGGCAACGCCGCGATCTGCCACACCGAGATAATGCGCGGAGACGCTGAGGAAACTGTGCAACGCAGGATCGTTCGCGGCCTTCGCCCTCATTGTTTTCCTCGCGTGGGTTACTTGGTTCGAGCCGATACCCTAGTAATTTACTCGGAATTTATCAAACACAAGTTTAGCGGGGTTTTGCACAGGTTCCGGCCGGGGGCCATCGGCGAACTTTACCCGAGCAATTTAGTCAGAAATTTCGAATATTCTGATCAAGCAGGAGGCAAGCATGAACAACCTGATCACCGACTTTCCACACGACGGCGTGATCACCGTGAACCGCGTGATCCTCAAGCCTGAGTACAGTGTTGACGACCTGCAGGAGCGGGTCGCCATGTTATGCGAGAACGTCAAAACCTACCACTCGGACACCGGCTTCGTGGGTGGTTTCGTCGCCCTCAACCGTGGTGACATCTCCAACGAGGGTTCGACCATCGGCCAGGCCGTCCCCAGCGACCTGAAGGACCGCGAGGCACTGATCATCACCTTCTGGAACAGCTTCGAGGAACACGAGGCCTCGCATCGCAGCGAGACCTTCCAACCCCTGTTCCACGACGTGTTGGCAATGTGCGAGAACGGCAACGAGGAAATCGCCTACGACATGCTGTGGTCCGGCAAGGCCTACTCGCCCGAGCAGGCCGAGGCGGCACGTGAGGCGAAGGCACTCCACGCCGCCTGATCTCTTCTCTGCGGACTTGGCCGCCCGCCGCTGGGCGGCCTTTTTTCCGAACACCACCGGCCGGGTCCCTTAAACCCCAATTTCCGTGCATTGATCTGTTCGGCCCGCCACCCTAACAATAACTGAGTATTTTAGTCGGTTTTGAGGCACCTCATGAGTACGACAGCGAAAGACATGCACAGCCTGGTCGAAGGCAACTACGAGTACGGTTTCACCTCGCAGGTGGAGACCGACGTCATCCCGCCCGGCCTGAACGAAGACGTCATCCGCGAGATTTCGGCACGTAAGCAAGAGCCGGAATGGGTGCTGGAATCGCGTCTCAAGGCCTACCGCCACTGGCTGACCATGACCCCGCCCGAATGGTCCTCGGTGCATTACCCGCCGATCGATCACCAGGCCATCTCCTACTTCGCCGCCCCGAAGAAGGGTGATGGGCCGAAGAGCCTGGACGAGGTGGATCCGGAACTGCTGCGCACCTACGAGAAGCTCGGCATCCCGATCGAGGAACAGAAGGCCCTCGCGGGGGTGGCGGTGGACGCGGTGTTCGATAGCGTGTCGGTGGCCACCACCTTCCGCGAGACGCTCGCAGAGGCCGGGGTGATCTTCTGCTCCATCTCGGAGGCGGCGCAGGAGCACCCGGAACTGTTGCGCGAGTACCTCGGCTCCGTGGTGCCGCACACCGATAATTATTATGCTGCGCTGAACGCCGCGGTGTTCACCGATGGCACCTTCGTGTACATCCCGGAGGGCGTGCGCTGCCCCATGGAGCTGTCCACCTACTTCCGCATCAATGCGCAGAACACCGGCCAGTTCGAACGCACCCTCATCGTCGCCGCCAAGGGCAGCTACGTCAGCTACCTGGAGGGCTGCACCGCGCCGATGCGCGATGAGAACCAGCTGCATGCCGCGGTGGTGGAACTGGTCGCCATGGAGGACGCGCAGATAAAGTACTCCACGGTGCAGAACTGGTACCCCGGCGACGCCGAGGGCAAGGGCGGCATCTACAATTTCGTCACCAAGCGCGGCGACTGCCGCGGCGACCGCTCCAAGATCTCCTGGACCCAGGTGGAGACCGGTTCGGCCATCACCTGGAAGTATCCCAGCTGCATCCTGCGCGGCGACGACTCGGTGGGCGAGTTCTACTCGGTTGCGGTGACCCGCGGCAAACAACAGGCCGACACCGGCACCAAGATGATCCACCTCGGCCGCAACACCAGCAGCACCATCGTGTCCAAGGGCATATCCGCGGGCGAGGGACAGCAGGCCTATCGGGGCCTGGTACGCATGACGCAGCGCGCCGAGCAGGCACGCAACCATACGCAATGCGACTCGCTGCTGATCGGGGACCGTTGTGCCGCGCACACCTACCCCTATATCGAGGTGAAGAACCCTACCGCCAAGGTGGAGCACGAGGCGACCACTTCGAAGATCGGCGAAGACCAGCTTTTCTATTGCCGCAGCCGCGGGCTGTCCGAGGAGGACGCGGTGTCGCTGATCGTGAACGGTTTCTGCAAGGAGATATTCAACGAGCTGCCGATGGAATTCGCCGTCGAGGCTCAGAAACTACTTTCCATCAGCCTTGAAGGCGCGGTGGGTTAAACGGGAGGCACGGCATGAATTTATCGATCAAGGGACTCAAGGCGGAAATCGAGGGCAAGCAGATCCTCAAGGGACTCGACCTGGAGATCCGCGCCGGCGAGGTGCATGCGATCATGGGCCCCAATGGCTCGGGCAAGAGCACTCTCGCGCATGTGCTGGCCGGGCGCGAGGGCTACACGGTCACCGGCGGCGAAGTCACCCTGGACGGCGTCAGCCTGGTCGACCTGGAACCGGAGGAGCGCGCCGCCCTGGGCCTGTTCCTCGCTTTCCAGTACCCGGTGGAACTGCCCGGCGTGAACAACACCCATTTCCTCAAGGAGGCGCTGAACGCGCAACGCAAGGCGCGCGGCGAGGCCGAACTGGACGCGGTCGCCTTCATGAAGCTGGTGCGCGACAAGATGCAACTGGTCTCGATGAAGCCGGAGCTCCTCAAGCGCCCGGTCAACGCGGGCTTCTCCGGCGGCGAAAAGAAGCGCAACGAGATCCTGCAGATGGCGCTGCTCGAACCCCGCCTGGCGATCCTCGACGAAACCGACTCCGGCCTGGACATCGACGCCCTGCGCACCGTCTCCGAGGGTGTGAACGCCCTGCGCAGCCCGGAACGCTCCATTGTCCTGGTGACCCACTACCAACGCCTGCTGGACTACATCGAACCGGATTTCGTACACGTACTGGCCGACGGCCGCATCGTGCGCTCCGGTGACAAGACCCTGGCCAAGGAGCTGGAACAGCGCGGTTATGCCTGGCTGACCGGCAAGGATGAAGCAGCATGAATACCGGTACCGTTGCTTCCGAACTGACCCAACTGCTGCACCAGGGGCAACAGCTGCAGGCGAACGCGCCGGCCTGGCAGCACGCGTTGCGCGAGCAGGGCGCCGCCGCGGTCGCCGGGCAGCCCCTGCCCGGCCGCCGCGAGGAGAGCTGGCGCTACACCCCGCTGCGTTTCCTCGAAGAGACCGACTACCGCCTGTTCACCGAGGACAGCTTCGAGGCGCTGCAGCCTGAGGATATCGAGGGCCTGCTGATCGACGGCCTCGCCGGCGACCGCCTGGTGTTCGTCAACGGCCGACTCGCGCCCGCCCTGTGCCGGCTCGGCCCGGACAGCCGCGAGATCGTGGTGGCGGCGCTGGGCGGCGGGCTCGGCGAGGTGCCGACGACGCTGCGTGAACAGCTCGGCGGGGTTGCCGCAGGGCAACACGTGCTGGGCGCGCTCAACAGCGCCCTGATGACCGACGGCGCCCTGGTGCATGTTCCGGCCGGGGTGCACCTGGACCGCCCGCTGGAGATCCTGCACGTGGCGGTCGGCCTGGACGAGCCGCTGGCCTGCCACCCGCGCCACCTGTTGGTGCTGGGGGAGAACGCGCAGGCGCAGATCGTCGAGCGCTACTGCACCCTGGGCGAGTCCACCTACTTCAACAACGTCGGGGTGGAAGTGGCCCTGGGCAACGGCAGCGAGCTGCTGCACGCGCGCCTGCAGGAGGAAAGCCCCAACGCGCAACACCTCAGCGACCTGCAGGTGCGCCTGGACGCGCACAGCCGTTATCGCCTGGTGCAACCCAGCCTGGGAGGCGCCTGGTCGCGTTGCGACGTGCGCGTCACCTTCGCCGGGGAGCAGGCCGAGGCCGAACTGGACGGGTTGTTGCTGGCGCGCGACCGCCAGCTCAACGACGTGCACCTGGACGTGCGTCACGCAGTGCCCCGCTGCACCAGCCGCGAACGCTTCAAAGGAGTGCTCGACGGCAAGGGCCGGGTGGTGTTCGACGGGCGTATCCTGGTGGCACAGGATGCGCAGCAGACCGACGCCCAGCTGTCCAACGACAACCTGATGCTGTCGCGCTCCGCGGAGGTAGACACCAAGCCGCAACTGGAGATCTTCGCCGACGACGTGAAGTGCAGTCACGGCACCACGGTGGGCGAGCTCGACAGCACCATGTTGTTCTACCTGCAGTCGCGCGGCATCCCGCGTGGCCGCGCGGTGCAGATGCTGTGCCAGGGCTTCGCCCAGGAGGTGCTCGACAACCTGCCCGGCGAGCCGCTGCAGCAACACGTTGCGAAGATCCTGGCGCAGCGCCTGGCAGAGACCACCCACGCAGCGGACCTGCAGGCATGAGCGACAGCCAGGACAACGACCTGCTGGAGCGCATCGTGACCGCCCTGCGCACGGTGCACGACCCCGAGATCCCCACCAACATCTACGATCTCGGGCTGATCTATGCGGTCGACGCGGTGGGCGAGGCGGATATCGCGATCCGCATGACCCTCACCGCCCCCGCGTGCCCGGTGGCCGGCACCCTGCCGGGCGAGGTGGAACGCGCGGTGGAATCGGTGCAGGGCGTGGAACGGTGCAAGGTGGAACTGGTGTGGGATCCACCCTGGAACAAGGACCGGATGAGTGACGAGGCCAAGCTGCAGCTGGGCATGCTGTGAGCATGCGTGGCGGCAGCAGGCACGAGGAGTAAGGCATGGCAATTGAACTGACAGAAGCGGCCGCGACCCACGTGGCCAAAGAACTGGCGAAGCGGGGTAAAGGCGAGGGTCTGCGCGTCGGCACCAGGAAGAGCGGCTGCACCGGCTTCGCCTACGTGGTCGACTATGCCGACGACATCAGCGCCAACGACCACGTGTACCAGAGTCACGGGGTGAAGGTGATCGTGGATGACAAGTCGCTGTCCAATATCGACGGCATGGTGATCGACTTCGTCCGCACCAACCTGCTCAACCAGGGATTCGAATTCCGCAACCCGAACGTCAAGGACGAATGCGGTTGCGGCGAATCCTTCAGCGTGTGAGCCGGGTATGCTGACACCGCAGGAAGTCATCGACAATTTCGAACTGCTCAGCGACTGGGAAAGCCGCTATGCCTACCTGGTGGACCTCGGCGAACAGCTGCCGCCTCTCGACGAGGCGTTGCGCACCGAGGAGAACCGGGTCAAGGGCTGCATGAGCCAGGTGTGGGTGTGCCCGCAACCGGACCCGCACGACCCGGCCAAGCTGAATTACGTGGGCGACTGCGACACGGCCATCATCAAGGGCGTGCTGGCACTGCTGATCGAACTGTTTTCCGGCCACACCCCCCGGCAGATCACCGACCTGGATGTAGACAGCCTGTTCGAGACGCTGCAACTGGCCGAACACCTCAGCCCCAACCGCCACTTCGGCATCTACGCCCTGGTGGAACTGATGAAAGAACAGGCGCTGGCCGAGGACACGGCCGCCAGCGCCGGCTGACGCCCTGGGATCAGGCACGCCCTGCGACGTACGGGCGTGCCTCTGCCACCGCGTCCTGCGCCACCTCCAGCAGTTCGTGTTGTAACTGCCGCACCTGCTTGGCCGATTCCTCGTCCTGATCCATCAGCTGGCCGCGGATCGCCATGGTCATCCCCAGGGCCTGCAAAACGTCGCCGTCACTGACTTCCCCGTACTCTGCCACCTGGTCGGACAGCGTCTGCAGCAGCGCGCTGATCATGGACGCCACTGCCTCGGGTGAGCCGGAGTGCGGGTGCAAGGGAAAGCTGATGTCCAGCGCACGGCCACTGTCGGTGATCGCGGTGAACTCGAGATGGGCCTGCGGGCCGGAATCATCGGTAGACATGTGAAAAACCTCGGAACATTGATGGCGTCGGCCTGCCATGAGCAACCAGCAACGCCGCGTGGTCGCCGCGGCATCCGCGAAACAAGGGGAGGGCGATCGCTACCGGGAGTTGCCTCTCGATAGAGGCCTGCATCATACACATGTGCGTCGCGTCCATGGGCAGCATGACTACAGGCTGCTTCGGGGCAGCCCTGCCCCGCCCCGTTCGACTGGTCCAGGCAGCAATACCATTCCCGCTGTCATACCGCATCCTGTGCCGCCGGTATGGCAGTCTCCAGCACCGCCTCGGCCAGGTGGCGCACCGGCAGGGTTGCTCGCAGGCGGTGGAACAACAGGTAGAGCCCGGCCAGCTTGCGGTGCAGGAACAGAACATCCGGTGGCGGCAGCAGCATGAACTGCTCCTCGCTGCGCAACCGGATCACGCGCTCACTCATGCGCTTTGCCAGGTCGCTGCCGGCAAAATCATATTCCTGCTGGGCCAACGGTTCCAATGCAGCCAGCAGCAGTTCCGCCACCCCGTCGGCGTGTGCAGCCGACGCGCCCGGGTGCAGGTAGCCGACCTGTACCGCTGCTTCCAGCAGCGCGCCACGGTCCTGGCACAGCCCGGCCTGCAACAGCTGCAACAGACCGCTCTGTCGCGCCTCCGAGTATTCGCGGGTGGCCCCGAAGTCCAGCAGGTGCACACTACGCTGGGCACGATCGTAGCGGAAGTTGGCGAAATTCGGGTCGGTCTGCACCAGGCGCCACTCGAACACCTCGCGCAACGCCAGCTCCAGCAACACGCCCGCCACCCGGTTGCGTTCGCCGCGCGGCTGCTCCAGCAGCACCTCGATCGGCTCGCCCTGCAGGTAATCCATCGCCAGGACATTCTCGGCACAATAATCGGTCGCCACCCCCGGCACCCGTACCCGCTCGTCGTTCTCAAGCAGGGCAGCAAAACGCTGCAACATCCCCGCTTCCGCCAGGTAGTCGGTCTCCCGGTGCAGCTGCTCCTTGGCTTCCGCCATCAGGGGACCGACATCCAGGCCGGCGGGCAACAGCCCCGACCAACGCAACAGCATCGCCACGTTGTCGATATCGCTATCGATGCTCTTGCGCACCCCGGGGTACTGCAGCTTGAGCGCCAGGTTGCGGCCGTCACGGGTGGTCGCCTGGTGTACCTGCCCGATCGATGCGGCGGCCACCGGGGTAAAGTTGAACTGGCGGAAATCGCGATCCCAGCCCTTGCCCCAGGCGAGGTCCAGCTCCCGCGCCACCTCGCCCAGCGGCAGGAAATGCGCTTCCTCACGCAACTGGTCGAACAAAGCGGTCAGCTCCGCCGGGAGCAATTCCCCGCTTTCCATCGACAGCAGCTGCCCCACCTTCATCGCCGCGCCACGCATCTCGGACAACCGGTCGCGGATCCGCACCAGGTTATCCGGTGTGAGCAGCAGCTGTGCGACCCCCTCACCACGGCCACGCTGCCGCAGCCCGGCGCCCACGGCGCCGACCGCCACCCCGCCGGCGAGCCGGCCAAGTTGCCACAGGCGTTGCACACGGCCGCTGGGCAGGTTCTTCTCACGCATCCTGGAATACCTCGAACAACAGTGGCTTTTCAGCGTCGGCCAGTTCCGCGAAACGCTGTTGCCGGTAAAGAAAGATCTGTTCCAGTTGCGGCCGCACGTAGGCGCGCTCGACAAGGCGTGCCAGGCGATCTGGCAACCAGTTGGGCAGCGCGTAGACCACCGAGTCGGTCATGCGCGTGCCGCCACCCTCCGGGTGGAATTGGTGCTCATGCCGCCATAGGGAATAAGGTCCGCTCAATTGCTCGTCGACAAACCCGTAAGGTGGACGATAGTCGCTGATCAGGGTACGCCAGCGCAGACGAATCCCCAGCCTGCGGATCGTGTAGTCGATCACCGCGCCACGGTACATGCGTACCGGCGAGGGTGTGAGCAGGTCGAACCCGAGCGCCGGCGGGGTCACCAGGGACAGGTTCTCCGGCCGCTCGAAGAACACGAACGCCCGGCGCGGAGGCAGCGGCAACCATTGCGAGTACTCCAGGGTAAACAAGGGAAGACGACTCACCTGCGCTCACCTCCGGGCACCCGGCACGCGCCGGCCCGGCAATCGCGGCGCTGGCGCCAGCGCAGGAACAAGGTGTAGCCGCGTTCCATCAGCGGCAGCAGGCGCAGGCCGCTGACCAGCCCCGCCAACCAGGTATAGGCCGGCAGTTCCGACCACAACAGCACGAAGGCCGCGGCGCCGGTGCGCCACTGCCCCTCCTGGTCGCGCACGTGGAAGCGTGCCAGGGCCTCCTCTCTGCCGATACCCAGCGCAGCGAGTGCCTGCTCGTCCCGGGTCGCGTCCACCCAGCGCATCTGCTGCGCACCGCGCCGCCGCCGGTAGTGCGCGATCTCGCGGCTGCACAGCGGGCATTGCCCGTCGTAGATCACCACCACAGCCTGGCCGGCATCGCCACGCATCTCAGAACACCGTGCCGGGGCAACGCGAGAAGTTCCACTGCGGCCTGCCCTGCTGCTCGCCTT
>Ga0180435_10007362_pt1 | contig 10489 bp, 7 predicted proteins | sample SS_ome_3_FD_132467 | JGI IMG/M metagenome (GOLD analysis project Ga0180435, IMG submission 132467) | Hypersaline lake sediment archaeal communities from the Salton Sea, California, USA - SS_3_S_1 metaG | ecosystem: Environmental > Aquatic > Non-marine Saline and Alkaline > Hypersaline > Sediment... | reverse complement strand
GGCAAGGCGATGACCGCGATCGAATCAGCAGCTTCGGTTAAGGATAATTATGATGAGAAATGGATCCTCCCCAACGTGAGAAGAGCCGTCAAACTGGCCGCACTGAACGGGACCACCCATATCCGGGCCCTGGCCGATGTCGATACCAAGGCCAGACTGGAAGGAGTCAAGGCTCTGCTTAAGGCCCGGGAGGAGTTCAAAGGGGTAGTCGAGCTCCAGGTCGTCGCCTTCCCCCAGGACGGTGTAGCCCGGGAACCGGGAGCCGCGGAACTGGTCAGAGAGGCGATGGAACTGGGAGCTGACGTAGTCGGGGGCATCCCCTGGATTGAATATACCGAGGCTGATGAACAGGATCACATCAACAAGATGGTTGACCTGGCAGTCGAATTCGACAAGAACGTATCGATGCTGGTCGATGACGCCGGGGATCCGGGTCTGCGGACACTGGAGATGCTGGCGCTTAAGACGCTCGAGAAGGGCTGGGAGGGAAGAGTCCTGGCCCATCATGCCCGCGCGATGTGCCTCTACCCGGAGCCTTACTTCATGAAACTTGTTGCTCTCTTGAAGAAAGCCCGGCTGGGAGTGGTCAGCGATCCCCATACCGGCCCGCTCCACGCCAGAGTTAAGGAGATGATCGCGGAGGACGCGCTGGTCTGCCTGGGACAGGATGATGTCTCGGACGCTTACTATCCATACGGACGGAACAATATGCTGGAAGTCGCCTTCCTCAATTCTCATCTCCTCTGGATGACCACCCGGGAGGATATGGAGAAGCTCTACGACATGATCACCATAGATGTCGCCAAAGCGATGGGGATAGCGGACTTCGAGATGAAAGTCGGCAATGAGGCCAACCTGGTTGTCCTCCAGGATGTCAACGTTCTGGAAGCCTTCCGTAACCATCGGGAAGTGAAATATATGGTAAGTCACGGAAAACTGGCCGATCTGGAAGCGTACAGGGACTAAGAGGGAGAAGCAGGGAGAAGGAAGGAAGAGAACGGAGAAGCAGGGAAGAATAATGCACCGGCGGAGGGGTGATTAAAAACTGAACTTTCAGCGTTCAATTCTCAACGTTCAACTTTCAAAGTTCGCGCAGATTCGTGAAGCCCCGCAAAATTCGCTCTGCTCATCGCGGGGTAAAATTAGCGGTTTTAACAAATGGGGCCGTGGTGAAAAAGACCGAAGTAAGGCATCTCACCTAAAGGTTCGATGTCTCCGCTTCGCTCCGAGGAAACAATCAGTGTAAATCCGTGCAATCCGTGGACTCTTAAAGGGGCCGAGGCGGGGAGAAACAATTCGCGTAGATTCGTGAGATTAGTGGTTTCAAAAAGAGGGCGAGGTAGAGGGAATTTTTGCGAATTTTGCGCATTTCTTGAACGCCATAGCTCGAAGAGCGACGGCGGTTTGCGGCTAAAAAAGAGGCCGAGGTAGGGGGAAGGAGAAGAAGATGAAGATCGGGATAATATCTGATACCCATGAGAATATGCCGAAGATCAGGGCCGCGGTTGAACTCTTCAACCGGGAGAAGGTGGAAGTGGTTCTCCATGGTGGAGATATCATCTCCCCGATCACCGCGAAAGAGTTCTCCAAACTCGACGCCCCCTTTATCGGTGTCTTCGGGAATAATGACGGAGATAAACTTTTCCTGACCGAGAGATATAAGAATATCGGGAAGATCCACAGCAAACGGTATGAAGGCGAATTCGGGGGGAAAAGTCTGTTGCTGATCCATGAACCGGATATGCTCGACGCCCTCGCCATAAGCGGGGTCTATGACATAATCGTCTACGGTCATACTCACCGGTCCGAGATCTCCCGACGGGGAGATACTCTGGTCATAAATCCGGGGGAAGGGTGCGGATGGATAACCGGAAAAGCAACCGCCGCGCTCCTCGATACCGAGACGATGGAGGCGGAGCTTGTTGAGTTATAAAAACCGTTGAAGAATACAAACGTTGAAAAGAACAGACGTTTAAGAGAAAGAACGTTTAAGCTCGTAGTGCAGGTCTTCAGACCTGCCCGAGAAAAGCTGGGCCAAAGCCTTGCACTATAATTATAACCCGCCTGGCGGGATAACTTATGGAGGATGTAAAGAATGTCTAGGATTAAAAGTTTTTCGATAGTCGCGGTCATGGTGTTAAGTCTGACCATGGTTTCATTGGCATCAGGAAGCGGCTGGCAGTGGCAGAATCCTCTGCCCCAGGGAAATGATCTCAACGCCGTCTGGGCGCTGAACGCCTCGGAGATTATCGCCGTAGGGAATGTCGGTTCGGTTGTCCGTTATAACGGCAGCAGCTGGTCACAGATGACCTTCCCGAATCAGGAGATACTGCGCGGGGTCTGGGGGGAAGACGCAAATAATATCTACGCGGTCGGCAACGATTCCGGGCAGAACAGTTGGGGAGCGATCTATCACTATAACGGAAGTTCCTGGTCTCAGGTTGAGACTATTCAAAACTATGAGTTTCATTCGATCTGGGGGCTTTCCGCCGACAGTATCTTTGCCGGGGGGGAGGGAGGAAAAGTTTTTTATTATAACGGCAGTACCTGGACCGATATCGCCGACGAGGGATATACCAACACTTTCCGGGGATTCTGGGGGACAGCAGCCAACAATCTTTACGCTGTGGCCGGTTTATCGGTGCGTTATTACGACGGAAGCAACTGGTCGGAAGTGGAAACCACTTCCGGCACTCTAAGGTCCATCTGGGGTTCCGGCGGTAGCGATATCTTCGCGGTCGGAGACGGTGGCTCGATCAGCCATTATGACGGCGTATCGTGGACCGAAACCACGGTCGGTAGCGGTTCCCAGTATGACCTCTACAGCGTCTGGGGAACCGCGGACAATGATGTCTATGCTGCCGGCGGACTCTATCCGGGACAGGTATTTCATTTTAACGGCAGTACCTGGTCCAACCTGACCATCCCCACCAACCAATATCTTTACGGGATCGCCGGAACCGGCAGTGATGTTTATACGGTTGGCTCATCCGGAGTCATCTTTGAATATAACGGATCGGCCTGGGATCCGATCACCCACTGGAATGATGACGATCTGAACGCGGTCTGGGGAAGTTCCGAAAATGACGTATTTGCCGTAGGAGATCGAGACAACAGCTGGAATCTCGAAGACCGGATCCTTCATTACGACGGAAGTTCCTGGTCCCTGATGTCAACCCCGGACCCCTGGGGCGACTTTAAATCCATCTGGGGCACAGCCGGAAACAATGTCTTCGCCGGTACTAACTCCGGAGATATCGTCAAATATGACGGTGCCACCTGGTCTCAAATGACCGAAATCACCTACGGATCCATTCAGGGAATCTGGGGAACCGGCCCGAATGAAATATTCGCGGCCAGCGGGGGTCTCTCAAACGGACAGATTCTGGAGTGTGACGGATCCAACTGGTCGGTAATGACGACAACTTCGGCAACATCGCAATTCCTCAGTATCTGGGGAACATCTAGAAGCGATCTCTTCGCCTGCGGATATGACGGTGTAATAGCCCACTATGACGGGTCTGACTGGACCATTATGACATCCGGTAGTCTCAACTGGTATTATGGAATATGGGGCAGCTCCGGAAGCAACGTCTACGCGGTGGGAGGCGATCACATGCTTCACTATAACGGAAGTTCCTGGTCCGAAATTACCCATGGGAATTCCCACTATGACAATTATCGGGGTATCTGGGGGAGTTCGGCTGATGATATATTTGTTGTCAGCGGAGCGACCGGCCCGAGCGGACAGGTCTGGGGACGGGTTCATCACTTCAATGGAACTTCTTGGACAGACACCGGAATCCCCTGTGAGAGCGGAATAAACGGCGCCTGGGGGGGGGCCGGAACCGATGTCTTCGTGGTTGGTGAGAATGGAGCGATCCTTCACTATGGTGGAGGCGGTTTCCGTTCCGCTTCTCCGCCCTGGAACTATGATTATGACGGCGACGGCACTTCCGATATCGCCATCTTCCGGGCCTCATCCGGCCTCTGGGCGGTCCGGGGCGTGACCCGGGCCTATTTCGGATCCACTCTCGATCAGACTGTTCCCGGGGACTATAACGGGGATGGGACCACCGATATAGGAATCTTCCGGGGCTCTACCGGACTCTGGGCGATTAGAGGTGTTACCCGGGCTTATTTCGGAAATATCTATGACAGCCCCCAGCCCGGCGACTACAACGGCGACGGGGCTGAAGATCTGGGGATCTTTCGCTCCAACTCCGGGCTCTGGGCCATCCGGGGAGTTACCAGGGTTTACTTCGGGTCCTCCAGCGATCAGCCCGCGCCGGGCTACTACAGCGGAAGCTCTTCACTCGACATTGGGATCTTCCGTCCCGCGTCCGGGCTCTGGGCGGTTCGCGGTGTTTCCCGGGTCTACTTCGGCGATTCCTCGGATACCGTCAGGCAGGGAGATTATAATGGTGACGGGACTTTTGAGGTTGGAATTTTCCGGCCTTCCAGCGGTCTCTGGGCGATCCGGGGTGTTACCAGGAAATACTTCGGAGGTTCTACCGATTCCTCGGTACCGGCCGACTACAATGGCGATGGCGCTTCCGGGATAGGCATATACCGTTTCAGTTCCGGCCTCTGGGCCGCCTCCGGCGTGACCAGGGTATATTTCGGAGGAAGCAGTGATATGCCGGTTACCAGATAAAGGACGTTGAAGATAACAGACGTTTAAAAGAACGGACGTTGAAGCATAAGAACGTTAAAAAGAAAGGACGTTGAAAAGAGAAGACGTTAAAGATCGTTGAAGGCCGTTAAAGACCGGCAAGCAAAAAACTGAATATCTGCTTGTGCTTGCATCCCGATTATTTCGGGGGAACATCAAAAAGCTAAACGTTCAACGTTCAACGCTCAACTTTCAACGTTCAACTTCTAAAAACAATTCGCGAAGATTCGCGCGATTAGCGGTTAAAAAAAAGGGGGAGCGGCGGGGGAAAACAATCCCCATAATTCGTGTAATCCGTGGACTAAAAAGGGGGAGCGGCGGATGGGGCCTTCTAAAATGTGATGAAAAAGGGATGGAGATGGCTGACGGTCTGGCCGATTTTGATTATTATCGGCGTGACCGCGTTTGTCTTCCGGGATGCCATCTTCCCCCCTTTCCCGTCCTGGGTTCTCTCCCGGGAATCAGGCGACGTCTCGACCCTCTACTACTACTGGCGGAGCTTCGGTTTTGAATCGCTGAAAGCGGGAATAATTCCACTCTGGAATCCGGATATATTCTGCGGCACCCCCTTCGCGGCTTACCCGGAGTCGGCCCTCTTCTATCCCCTTAATTTTGTCTTTCTCATCCTCTCCCTGCCGGCAGCCCTGAACACAAGCTTCATACTCCACCTCTTCCTGCTGGCGGTCTTTCAGTATTACTGGCTCCGGTTCATCGGTTCCGGCCGCTGGCCGGCGCTGCTGGGGAGCCTGGTCCTGTTATTCTCGGGACCGGTCATCCTGCATCTGACAGCCGGACATCTCTCCAATATCTGCACCATGGCCTGGGTCCCCCTCCTCTTTCTCTCGGCCGAAGGGTTCCTGCGGACCCGGAAGCTCAGATGGGCGGCGATTCTGGGATTACTGGCCGGGATCCAGCTTCTGGCCGGGCACTGGCAGTATGTATATTATACCGGATTAGGGCTTTCGGCGTATTGCCTGGGGCGGCTGATCATCGGGATCGGGCTGAAAAAGAAAGAATGGAAGTTCCTCCCGGCGGGAGTGATTGTCTGCCTGGTTATAGCCCTGGGTTTGGCCGCGATCCAGATCCTACCCGCGCTATCCGTCTCCGGAGATTCGTTTCGTAAAGATCTGGATATCGGTTGGGCCTCCGCCTTCTCCCTCCCCCCGATCAACCTGATAACCTTCATCCTTCCCGGTTCCCTGGGCGATACGATCGGGAGCCTTTACTGGGGGAGATATTATTTCTGGGAGATGTGCGGTTATCTCGGCTTTATCCCGCTGATACTCGCTATCTTAGCCCTCCTGCTCCGAAAAGATCGGATGGCGATACTCCTGGCTGCCCTGGCGGCAGGGACAGTGATTATCGCCATGGGATCATATACCCCTATCTTTAAGCCGCTCTATGACTTTCTTCCCGGTTTTCGCTATTTCCGGGGGAGCGCGAAGTTACTCTTCCTGGCGACCTTCTTCCTCTCGAGTTTGGCCGCCCGGGGCGCGGACTGTCTCACCAACGGCAGCTCTTCGGAGAAAAAAAGAGAAACCGGCCGGCCGGCCGCTCGGTTTTCTCCCTCTATATGGCGGAGAATAACCATAATAACGGCCGCTGGTGTACTTCTCTTGTCGCTGGCCGCTCTTGCTATCTCCTATACCGGCGGCGAATCTACTCCCCGGTGGTGGAGGGAGGGACTTACGAACGAACTTCTCCGCGGACCGCATTACGATATCGTCCCCCCGGGACAGCCGAACTGGTGGCAGCAGCTAATGCGGGAGACTCCGCCGGAGATAAACTACCCTGCTTATATTAATAGACTGGTGGGCGAAACTCCATTTCCGGGAAATAGCTGGAGGACCCTCCTCGGTGGAATGGAGAGACTCGGCTGGACTTCACTGGTCTTCGCTTTTCTCCTGGCCGGGGTCGGATTGATCCGGCGCGTAAGAACTCTGTCTGTTGCTCTTATCACCATTCTGGCGGCGGGCGAGCTGATCTTCTGGGCAAGACCGTACATCACCGGATTTGACAGCCGAACCTGCCTCTGGGAACCTGAAATTAATCAATTCTTCCGGGAGCAGGATGAGCCGTTCCGCTATCTCAGTATCGATCCGGCGGATTACAACCGGGGAATGCTCAACAACAGCAGCTCCATTCTCGGTTACCAGGCGGACGCGACCAGGAGGTATCTGGAGTATATCAATGCCAGTCAGGGCCTCCCCCCTCAACCCCGCGAACTGGTCCCGGTTATAAACAACTACTCCCCCCTCCTGGACCTGATGAATACCAGGTACATCATCACTCCGGCCGATATGCTGCCTGACTTTTCCTGGTTTAAAAGAGAACTGACCACCGAAAAAAGCAAGGTATGGAGCAACTACCGGGTGGTCCCCCGGGTTCTGATAGCCAACCGGGCGCGGGTGATCGATTCTCCCGTGAGAATACTGGAACTATTAAATCAATCTTCCTACCGGCCGGGGGAAGAGGTTGTATTCGAAGAATCTCCTCCGGAACTCTATCTCACGGGAGTGGAGAATCCGGGGAGAGCTTTAATAGAGAAATACGGCTCACGTAATGTTAAAGTACGAGCCGAATTGACGGCGCCGGGGATTCTCCTCCTCAATGATAGTTATTCCCCCGATTGGAAGGCGTATGTAGACGGTGAAGAGAGCAGGATATATCGGGCCAATTACCTGATGAGGGCTGTCTGCCTGGAAGCCGGGGATCATAATATTGAGTTTGTTTATCGTCCTCGATCTTTTACCGTCGGCTCAATAATCAGCCTGCTCGTTCTGGCAATTATCCTTATCATGGTTTCAGTCTGTATCCTGCGCGATCGCCGAAATCGCGGATCGCGGGAATAGTTTTTTTCTTACGGCAACTGTCATCTCTGATAGAATTATCTTAGCGCCAGAAGCATAATCTCGTAGTGCAGGGCTTCAGCCCTGCCCGAGGCAAGCAGGGCTGAAGCCCTGCACTACGAGCGATATTTTAATTGTGAATCAGGAAAATAGGCCGAGGTGAATCAAATGAAAAATTCTGTCCCCTTACCGGAAGCAAACGTCAAAGCGGCTGATGATTCGCCGGAAGCACTGGCGGAATCCCTCCGCGAACTCCCCCGGGAAAAAAAGCTGGCCCTGATCCTCTCTCTCTCCCCGGCGGAAGCAGGCGAAGTACTCTGGCGGACCGACCGCGCGTCCCGGGCTGATATCCTCTTCCGAATCGACAACCAGGCCCTGGCTGCCATTATCACCAAAATGCCGATTGACTGGGCGGCTCACTGTCTCAGACTACTTCCGAAATCCGGGTTAAAACGGGTACTCGCTCTACTTTCTCCCGAGAAAACAGCCGCCCTGAAGAAGCAGCTCTCTTATAAACCGGATACGGCCGGAGCCCGCATGGATCCGGAGGTGACACCGTTCGATCAGGATCTGACCGTGGCGGAGACGGTAAATAAGATCCGCCAGACCATGTCGCTCCGGAAGGTCTTCCACTGCTATGTGGTGGATGAGAAAGGGAAGCTCATGGGGGTAGTTCCTCTCCGTAAATTGCTGATGGCCGAACCGGATGCACAGCTAAAAGATCTTATCCTCCCCTATATAATATCCGTAACTACCGAGATGGATCAGGAAGAAGTGGCCCGGATAGCGACCAAGAACATGATCTTCGCTTTGCCGGTGGTGAACAAGAAAGGAGTTCTGATGGGCGTCATCACACTTGACAAGGTCCTCCGGGTAATCCAGGAAGAAGCGACCGAAGATATCTACAAGATGGCCGGTACGGATAAGAGAGAGATCACCAGCCAATCACTCTTTCATGTCGCCCGGATCCGGGCTCCCTGGCTCTTCGCTAGCTTCCTGGGAGGACTGGGAGCGGCGATGATTATCGGTATATTCGAACACGCGATCGCCAAAGTCGCCGCCCTGGCAATGTTTCTCCCCATTGTCCTGGGAATGGGAGGAAATATCGGGGTTCAGAGCGCGACCGTAGTTGTACGGGGACTGGCAATGGGATATATTGATGTCCGGGCGATCGGCAAGACAGTCATCAAGGAGATGTGTATCGGCCTGATGCTTGGTGTCGCCTATGGGCTAATCCTGGGACTATTCGCCATGTTCCGTTTCCTGGGAGCCGATCCGCCCCTGGGAGGATTGGCCTTTGGTATCTCACTCGGTTTCACCGTGGGGATCGCCATCTTCTGCTCGATGTTTATCGCCGGCACCACCGGAGCATTTATTCCCATGATATTGAAGAAGATAAATATCGATCCCGCCATAGCCACCGGTCCTTTCGTCACCACTTCGATCGATATTCTGGGCGTCGTCACTTACTTTATCGTTGCCACTTTCTTCCTGGCCGAGCATCTAGCCTGATTTTCGGTCCACCGATCATACGAATCACGTTGATTGCCCCTCTACCTCGGCCTCTTTTTAACCGCGAATCTCACGAATCTACGCGAATTTTGGGGTTGGTTATTGGAAATTGGGAGTTGGATATTGGATATTCAGATCTATTCCCTATTCCCCATTACCCAATCTTCAACATCTGTTCTTTTCAACGTTTGTATTCTTCAACGTTCTTTCTTTTTAACGTCTTTTCCACATCTCTCCCCCACCCGCGCTGTCTTTCTTTATACCTCTCCTGAAGCTCAAGGGGGAATAATCGGTCGCCTTCGAATTTGTGCCGGATCCGGAAGATAAGGAAGTAGGTACGGTAATCACAGGGATTATATATCTGGTCGCCTATTATATGGAGAGTGAGACCTATAGAGAATCCCCAGGCCCAGGGACGACGGATAACTACTAAACTGAGGATCCAGAGAATGGCCGCCAGCTCATAGGAATGAAGGAAGAGGAAGAACTTCCGGAAGAGATGCCCATCGGCTGCACCGAAGAATTTGTGCAGAGAAAAGGACCGGAACCCAAAAGTGTAAAAATACTCGAAAAAATGATCCAGATCGATAAATATACCGGAGAGGAAGCAGGCCGGCGCCGCGGAAATAGACCGGGTAAATAAATATATCCCTCCTGAACTGACTATGGAAAGGATTGTATGGTGGTATGGTTTCATCCCTGAATTAGCGCCGAAGGCGCTAATTGTCCGGAGAGATCTTCAGATCAATCTGTTGCGCGATATCCCGGAATTCTACCGGGGATATATCATCAAGGGTTTTTCCCTTCCGCTTTAACTGTTCATTGAATTTAATCGCTTTCTCCTGCATCAGGGAGTGAGTATCTTGCGATCCGCCGAAAAGACGGAAATTATCTCCCCGGGTAATCCGGCAATGACCATCTTTATTGTCAAACCCCAGACCAAGTAGAAGTGATTTTATATTTCGATCAGCCATTATTTAATTCTCAACTATTTCTCTGCTGAATCAGTTTCAAGCGGTTTCAGTTTCGCTATATTAATAAGATAATACATATTATCCAAATGTCAATTATAAAATATCCGGTTGCCGAAAGGTTTGTTTTATAGTATTATTGTTTAATAACCTTAGATATTATCACCAATTAAGCAGGAGGCTGAAATTTATGACTAAACACCCGGGGAAAAAACATCAGTATGAGAGCGCCTTTGAGAAGATGCATATGTACGCCATCAAAGACCGCGCGGGGTTAATGCGGGAACTTGGCTACAGCGCGGCGGAAGTTAAAAGACGGATCAAGGCAGACGTTAAATGGGAGAACGAAGGGTTTAAGATGCCAGGCTATTACTCCCATATTGACAAAATCGTGGATTATGTCTTCGCATGAAAGAGATGATTGAGGCCGTCCGGGAGTTTCACCGTAAGTTTGATCTCAAGGAACAGGGCGGGGAAGATAT
>Ga0180435_10007361_pt1 | contig 10489 bp, 1 predicted proteins | sample SS_ome_3_FD_132467 | JGI IMG/M metagenome (GOLD analysis project Ga0180435, IMG submission 132467) | Hypersaline lake sediment archaeal communities from the Salton Sea, California, USA - SS_3_S_1 metaG | ecosystem: Environmental > Aquatic > Non-marine Saline and Alkaline > Hypersaline > Sediment... | reverse complement strand
ATCAAACTCAGACAGGAACTACATATACAATGTCACAAATAACATAAGCAACCAGGGATTCGTGATACATGAATCAGACCATAACATATTCAAGTACTGCTATGCCCACAACCCCGGATTGTACGGATTCCACGTATACCGGAACCCAAGCCCGACATATTCTTCATACAACAACACGTTCCACAACTGTACGTCAGCCGGCAGCAGCTCGCACAGCGGATTTGCAGTCCATGGAGGGGCGTCCGACACCGAGCTGGTCAACATAACATCATACGGCCACACAAGGGACGGAATAACGATATCCAGCGCTTATGATACAAGGATCACCAATGCTGAACTCCACAGCAACTCCTGGTATGGCGTAGAGATCAACAGGGCATGGAACAACACAATCGACAACCTGCACATATACAACAACACGCTCTCGGATTTCTGGTTCGAGCTCTGGAGCGGGATAACACCCAACATAACCACCCACTTCACCAACGTCATAATCGATAACCCGCTCGGAAACTACCAGAACTACATGAACATCACGCAGGATGACGGATTCGAGTGGTATGCAAGATACCAGATGGGCTGGAATCCTGTACCTGAAGAGATGCCATGGGAGAGGAAAACATTTGCAGGAAAATACCTGAACATAACATGGTTCGCAGGCGTAATACCAGATATAGACTACATGAAGTTCAGCTGGAACGACGATGAGATAGGAACGCTCGACAAGGAGATCGAATTCGAGATCTGGAAATACAACGCATCAGGATGGACCCTCCTCAACAACACGCCAGAGACGACCGAGAACCACCTATCGCTCTTCGAATTCAACCCGCTGAGCGGATACGCGATAGTCCAGCAGGGCATCGGCATAAAGAAACCGCAGTGCGAAGCCAACTCCACCACATGGATGGACTGCGACCTGCTCGGGGAGTGGTCAAACGTGACACAGGTCAGGATCAACTGCTCATCCCCTTACAATGTCACCAACGCCAGCTTCACTTTCAGGAACATAAACACATCAGAGATATTCTTCCAGGACGTGTACGTCACTACGGAGAGCGGAGGATACTGGACATATGACAATCCAGATGTCCAGCTCAACAAGTCAGGCACTTACGAAGTGAACGTGACCTGCAGAGACAACAGGTCAGACAACAACAACGCAACAGCGATATGGACCCTCGACTACCTGTTCGACGGATACCTTCTCCCACAGTACAATGACTCGGCCGCCACGTATTTCGTCGAGAACACCACCAACTTCACGTTCAACTCACAGGTAGTGTGCAGTTTCGGAGAATGCGGAAACGTGACGGCATACATGAACTCAAACGCAGGCACCGCATTCTACACCACCAACTACAACCCATACAACGCCAGCACTATCGGGTGCCTTGAAGAAATGACAGGCTACCAGGAATGCAACGTATCCTGGAACGTCACGGTCAACATCACACCAGCACAGGATGGTCAGCAATATGACCTCTTCGTAGAATATAACAGCACAGAAGCCCTCGAGAACGACACGGAAACCGCCCACCTTACAGCCATACAGGAGACGCAGAACTGCATGTGGATAGACTCTCCTGGTGAATACCAGCTCGCAGGCAATGCTTTCGGAGCACCTTATCCCGCATCGAACGTGTACATAACAGACTGGGCGTGCGTCATGATAGACTCCAGCGATGTCGTGTTCAGCTGCGACGGGTACAACATGACCAACGGCGAAAAGGCAGACGCAGCAGGTGTAGTAGTAGCAGGCTCTACACTTCAGCCCCACACCAACGTCACGATAAGGGACTGTCCCGGCATAAGATACTATGAATATGGAGTCCACCTCCACAACACGACACACGACACTATCACGAACGTGACTGTATACGACGGGACGAACGACGGATTCTTCCTGTGGTACTCCCACTACAACAACCTGTCCGGAAACACAGCATTCAACCAGTCACAAGGAGCATTCCTCAGTACAGGCGGGCGATACAACCTTTTCGAGCACAATTACGTATACAACGTAAGCACCGGATTCCAGATCGGCATCAGCCACAACAACACGTTCATCAACAACACAGCACTCAACACATCCCACGGGTTCACCGCCCAGCTAAGCGAGAACAACACATACATCGACAGCGAAGCGCAAGCATCTGTCAGAGGATTCTGGTTCGTCACAAGAGCGTCTAATACCACGGTCATCAATGCCCTTGCCTACGGAGGCGGACAGAAAGGCTTCGACATAGACCAGTCACACGACAGCACGTTCACCAACCTGACAGTGCGGAACTTCACAAGAGCATTGTTCATCTACAGGACAGACAACGTGACCATAACCGATGCCCATGTGTACAACAACACAGAAGCTGTCTGGCTCCAGTCCAGCACGTTCCCCATAGATGTCAACCTCAGCCGGATAGTCATAGACAACCCGCTCGGAAACATAGAGAACTACACAAACATAACACTCAGCGACACGGTAGAAACAAGCAGCGGGTACAGGATACTCTGGACACAGAACTCATCAGAGCTGCCAGGGGGATACGCATCATTCAACCAGAAGTTCATCAACATAAGCAACTTCGACGACACAGACAACATCACATCGATAGTATTGCACTGGAACGACGGCGAGCTCGCAGGTTATAATGAGAGCGAGCTTCAGCTGTGGAAATGGAATACGACAGACGGATGGGAAGACACAGGCGCTGTACTCGATGAAGGAGCCAACACACTCACCTTGACCGAGTTCGACCCTGCAAGTGACTATGGTATACTGGAGGGTGCAGGAGCCGCAAACACCGCACCCATATCAGAGAACAACACGCTTAACTCAACTTTCGGCACCAACTATACTACAGAGAACCTGACAGCGTACTGGGACGTGTCGGATGCAGATGCGGATACCGTATATAATATCACAAACTGGTACCTGAACGGGACTTCTCTTATGCTGCTCAACATTCCGTTCGAGAAAGTGAACAGCACAGACACTTATAATGCACACGATTACGCAGGATACAACAACGCTGCTTCAGAACACGGCAGCGTAACCTGGAACGCGACAGGAGGATACGACGGCCACGGGGCCTACGAGTTCGACGGGGATGGAGACTACCTGAAGCTGGACAACACGGGCGGAGAGCTTGACTTCGGAGATAATGATTTCACAATAACCTTCTGGGTCAAGACAGGAGCAGTACAGAACGACAGCTTCCTTATAGGGTTCAGACCACTTAGCGGGGCAGGCCTACACATAACCACAGGCGGATTCGGGAGCACCCCCAACGGGACACTAAGGGTAGCTGGACTGAGCGGATCAGAAGTCACAAGCTATACCCGGATAGATAATGGAGACTGGCATCTTGCGACGATAAGAAGGGAAAGCACAAATGTTTCTGTGTTCGTAGACGGGAATTGGGAGAACTCAAGCACGGATGGGACTAACTGGGACTTCCCCAACGACAGGCCACTTATAGGAGTCAATGATTTTTGGGAAGCCAACAACGACCTTACAGGAACAATAGACGAACTCAAGTTCTGGAACAGATCACTCTCTGACGGGCAGATACAACTTCTGTATACCAACAGGTCCGATATCATACATCCAGATGAGACCGCAGTCGGAGACGTGTGGCAGGCATGCATCACGCCGAATGATGGTGAGGAGGATGGAGCTGAGAACTGCAGCAATACGCTGACAGTGCTTGACCTGCCACCAATCACCTGTCAACACATCACATCAGCAGGAAACTACTCTCTCAAAGCAAATGCAGCAGGCGCACCTTATACCGTGCCATCGCCATCATTATCTGCTTGCGTGATCATCGACGCTCCTGATGTAGTTTTCGACTGCGCAGGATATAATATCGTCAACAACGGCACTGCAGGTACGACGGCAGGCATATTCATAAACAGCTCTGCCTACAACGTGACACTCTTTGACTGCCCAAGCATCTGGAACTATACAGATGGAGTGCGGATGTACCAGACAGAGAACATAACCATCTATAATGTGACTTCGCATAACAACACTGATGACGGGTTCGAGATATACCAGACAGACAAGGTCGACGTGACAGACAGTATCGCAGCCAACAACACCCGATATGGATACTACATGTACCAGACAGAACATTCCACGTTCACGGACTCTGACGCTTACTGGAACAACGGAGGATTTGCCGGCGGCCAGATATACAACTCATCATGGACAGGCTGCTCAGCTTGGGGAGGAAGCGGATACAGCGGAAGAGGATGGGAAGTCCAGGACGTACAATGGTCAAACTTCACAGACTGCGACGCATACGACAACCAGAACGGAGGAGTATACCTGTCTATAGCAGTGACCGGCAGCCACCATAACCGGATAACCCGGTTCAACGCTACAAGAAACGGCGTATCAGGACTATCACTTACTTCCACCCTCACAACAGTAGAGAACAGCACAATAAACAACAACACAGGACACGCCCTCGTGCTCTGGGGATCATCATCACACTCGACGATCCTCAACAACAGGCTCTACAACAACTCTGACTACGGAATAGACCTCTACGCAGACAATGTCACAATATTCAACAACAGCATATACCTCAATGATGAGAGCGCTGTAAACATCAACAACGACCAGAGGAACAGGATATACAACAACACGCTCCACTCCAACAGGTGGGATGTCATAGACGGAACAGGACACTACACCCTCATCGCGAACAACACGATATACAACAACACCCGCGGTATCGAGCTCGGAGGGAACCACAACAGGATCCTCAACAATACTGTTTACAGTAATGGAGGTAAAGGTATAGAAGCAAGACAGGGCACTAACGCAACCATAGCCGGAAACATAGTTCATTCACAGACGGGGACAGGCACCGGCGACGGAATAGTCCTTTATCAGACCACCTCCTCGCTGGTCGAAAACAACCAGATATACTCAAACAACAATGCAGGAATACCAATATTTGCCTCATCAGGATCGATCATCAGGTACAATGAAGTCTACAACAACACAGCAGGAGGAATAATATCCGCATTCTCCTCCAGCAACAACAGGATATACAACAACACGGTAAGAGACCATGCAGGAACAGCCTCGTACGGAGGCATAGTCCACACATACGTATCAGGAACCGCTGCAGGAACAGGAAACGTGTGGGAAAACAACACGGTAGAGAACAACAACTATGGATTCTACATAAATTCATCAGATTACAACAACATAACCTCAAATATCGTGCGGGACAGCACAGATTATGGAATATACCTGATGAACTCGAATACGACACTGGTCTATAATAAGTTGTACGACAATCCTTACGATGTATATGTGAACGACACAGGCCTGACCGAAGCTAATGTCGAGCTGATAAACACGACATTCACCACAGATTCCGGCACGATGCAGAACTATACTGTACTGAGCCTGGATGATTCGCTTGATAGTGGAACTTATTACCATATAGACTGGACAGCCTGGTCAGCAGCACTTCCTGCCAAGTACGACAGCCTCAGGAACGACACTGTCGAGATATCCGGCAACGGAAGCATCGATGACGTGGTGTGGCACTGGACTGATGCCGAAGTGGGCAGCAAGGACGAGAACCGGTTCGCATTATGGAGGTACAACACCTCAAGCGGATGGATCACGCTGAACAACAGTCCAGATACAGGTGTGAACGGGCTCAGCGTAACAGGACTCGACCCTGCAAGCGACTACGGAATACTCGAGGACGTCAATAATGCGCCGTGGGTCAGTGTGCCTCAATTCAACGACACGACCCTGGAGTACTTCGAGGACGTGTCAGCCAACACGACCTATACTGATTCCGATAGTGATGCTGGTAATGTCACGTTCTACTGGTATGTCAACAATGTCAATGTCTGGAACTACACCGTCACCTCCGTGGCCGGCGGAAGCACCATATCCAGCGCGCTTCTCACAGGAAACTACACTGCAGGAGACTTCGTGAACGTGTCAGTGTGGGCCACGGACGGAAGGGCGAACTCCAGCGAGAACAGGTCAGGAGCGCTGGCAGTAGTAGACATCACAGTGCCTTATGTCCAGCTCGAAAGCCCTGTAGCCAACTTCAACTCAAGCAGCGTCAACGTAACTCTGAGCTGCAACGCGACCAACCTCGCACTGTCAAACATCACCCTATGGCACAACGTGACCGGATGGGGCCCGAACAAGACAGAACAGGTCACAGGAACATCGAATTCATCTGAATTCAACCTGACCGACCTCGCCGACGGAGAGTACATGTGGAACTGCCTCGTGTTCGACGCTGCAGGCAACAATGACACAGCACTCTTCAACAGGACATTCAGGGTAGATACCACAGCTCCACAATGGTCTTCACTGGAGGAGAGGCCAGCAGATCCTCATACTTATGACGGCCAGCAGACAGAATTCAACATCACATGGACAGATGCTGGAGTCGGCGTGGATGACGTGTGGCTGAACATCACAGGCGTAAACTATACTGCTACGGGCGTGGGTGGAGAGTATAATGTCACGATCGGTCCTCTCGGAGCAGGAGTGTATGACTATGTATGGTACTCCAACGATTCACTAGGATGGGTGAATTACACTTCATCTGACTATACTGTGACTCCAGCAGGCAGCACCTGTACGCTCGTGCTGACACCAGGAAACACGATAACCTATCCGGCGCAGATAAACGCAACATGCTCATGCTCAAACCCAGAATCTTCTGCTCAACTGTATAGAAATATCACGGTTGTTACAGCAGAAAACAACACCCTCGTAGGACTGGCAGCAGGTGAATACAACTACACCTGCAATACAACCAGCTCGCAGAACTACACAGGCGCAAGCGACACTGTCTTGCTGACAGTGAACAAAGCAGCAGATTACGTACAACTCTTCCTGAACGGCACGCAGGGAGACTTCACGATGACGTACGGAAGCGACAGCAACGCAACCGCGACCTCGACATCCGGAACCGCACAGCTCTGGAGAAACGGAACCGACTATGGCAACCCTGAGATAACCACCCTCGCTGCCAGCCTCTACGAGTACAAAGCAAACAGCACAGGAAACCAGAACTACTCTGCAAACTCAAGCGGAGTGACCTATTACCTGAACGTGAGCAGGGCCGCAAGCAGCGTAGTGCTCCGCCTCAACGGAACATCAGACAACATAACAGTAGAGTACGGCACAGACGTCAACATGAGCACAGATATAATCGTTGGAGATCAGGACCTTGAGCTGTATCTTGAAAGCGTATTGATCAACTCAGGCACCGCACCTCTCGAGAACGTCAGCACGTTTGATGTTGTTGGAGTTTATAACGTCACCGCAGTCTACCCACAGAGCGAGAACTATACAAGGTCACAGCAGACCTGGTTCGTGCACGTCCAGGACACAACAGACCCGGTCGTGTCACTTGTCAGCCCTACGAACGGATTCAGCACAGGAGACAACAACCTCACGTACAGGTGTACAGCAACTAACTACAACCTGACAAACCTGACATTATATTCAAACACCAGCGGAACCTGGACGGCGCGGGAGACCCGCAGCGTCAGCGGCACGTCAGCTGACGAGACGTTCAACGAGACAGGCCTGAGTACGGGCAACTACTCATGGAACTGCCTCGCATACGATGTTGCAGGCAACTATGCATGGGCAGCAGCCAACCGGAGCGCATCAGTCGTGTTCGTGAACACAGCACCTAACATAACCACCTCCTGGAACTCACCATCATCACCAGAATCTGACGATAACGTCACGATATACATCAACGTCTCAGATCCAGACAGCTTCCAGACGATAAACTGCACACTCGGAGGCAACCTCTCAGGAAGCGGAAGCGGGACGACAAACGGCGGAGGAGAGATTACAATAAGTATCAACGTAGACACGCTCTCTGCAGGCAACTACACCTACAACGCAACATGCAATGATTCATTCGACGCAGATACAGACGGGCCGTGGAACTTCACAGTCACACAGGCAGCAGCACCGCCACCACCAGGCGGAGGAGGCGGAGGAGGCGGAGCACCAGCAGAACCCGAACCCGAGCCGGAACCTGAACCGCCCGCACCACCTATAGTGCCTCCTATCGTGCCACCACCTGAGCCAGAACCCGAACCTCCCGCACCAGAGCCATCACTGCCATCAGTGCACGTATCACCACTAGCACCGCGAGAGATACCTGTAACAGCACAGGTCGAGGTAGAACCTCTCGTCAGCTGCGACGCAGCAGTAAGGCTCATAGGAAAAGAGATAACACCAGCAGCGATGATGGAACTCGCAGGAGTACCTGAAGGATACGAGGTCATAGGAAAGCCGTTCTACGCAGACTGCTACGGCGGAGAGACCTTCACAGCAAACCTGGTCACCCCAGACGCGTTTGAAGATTTACAGGTCCTGAAGTGCACAGGAGGGACATGCATTACCCGACCTTACAGAAGAGCCGCAAATCTCTGCAACCCTTCAAAGGCGGCGCTCAGGACCGACGAAGTGTATCACATCGGTGAAGGACCGCAGATAGAATACGCATCGAGCTCTATAACAAGCGATATGAAAATGCTCGAGAGCGGTGAGTATTCTGTCGAGTTTGTCAGTAATACCACCGCAAGCATAGCCATGCCTACAGAAGACGTGCCCCAGCCAGCGAACAGGAACGTCAGGATCGTCGGCACACCTGTAGTGATAAGCTATGAGGACGGCGATAGAGCAGAAGAGGCAACCATCACCCTACCATACAAGATCAGCTTCAACGACGATGAAAGAGGCGTCGCAGTGCATGCAAAGACACTTGATGCTGAAGGGGTCGCGCAATGGCATTACCTCGGTGGAGAGGTCGATGTCGAGAACGATGTCGTGACCGCAACAGTCGACCTTGCCAAATATGTGCAGGATGGTAAAGTAGTGCTTGCTCCTATCACAATATACTGCCCCGACTGCGGAGCAGGAGAGTTCAAGAACGAGTTCACACCAGATCCAGACTCCAAGCACGCGATAATAATGGTGCACGGACTCTGGAGCCAGCAGGGCGTATGGGACAACTTCATAAACGACATCCGCGTGGCTAACCAGCCGTTCCAGGTCTGGACCTATACTTACGATGCTACAAAATCAGTGGACGAATCAGCACAGGACCTCGCAGGATACATCGAAGCGAACAGCCACAGGTTCGAACACATATACTTCGTAGGTTATTCACTCGGCGGATTCATAACACAGAAAGCACTCCGGTACTCCGATGAAGTGCGGGCTACCGATGAATCTTCATATACATTCATGGAAGACGTCGACAAGGTAATAATAATAGGTTCACCCAACGCAGGAACACCTGTCGTCAACTATCTCGGAGACTTCATATCAGGACTCATAAACTCAGAAGAAGCAGAGTTCATACCTATCCACCCTATCGTAAAAGAGACACTGGGCCGCGGGATAAGCCTCGACCCTGTAGAAGGCATAGACTACTATTCCATAGCAGGCACCAAGCCATACAGCTTCATGGAAACCACCGGCATGGACAAGGTGCTCTTCGCAGGACAGCCTAACGACGGCGTGGTCAGCGTCGAGTCAGCACAGACATTCGGCAGCAAAAAGCTTGATGAAAGATGCGTGAACTTCTGGAGCAGCCCATCAGTACACACCGACCTGAATGACGACCCTTACATCTACAGGCTGATAGGACAGATAGTCAGCAGCGACATATCAGAGAAGCTCATGCAGCAGGGCCGCGACAGCATGCTGTTAGGTTATACTGACAATATAGAAGTGCAGATAGAACAGTGCTCACCAGATGACCTTTACCTGGTGATCGGTAAGAGAGCCGCGCCAGTGCGTCCTGCTTATTGCGCCTGCGGAAACGGGTTCTGCGATGGTCTTGAAGATGAGACCACCTGCCCAGAGGATTGTCTAGTGATTGAGCGGCCGTTCAACATCTGGTGGATCATAGCAGGGATGAGCATACTGTCGATAATCGGCATGATGGTGATGTTCGGACTGAGCAGGGAAGTAGAGATAGAGACACTCGCAGGCGTGAGCGCAGAGATAGACAAGCTCTTCGGCACATCGCTGAAAGAGTTCGTGTGACGCAAGTTCGAAGGACCGCCTTCCGGGAAGGTGAAAGACGTCGAGAAAGAACTCAAGCAGGCGAAGAAGGAAGTGCGGCGTAGGCCTAAGAAGAAAGAGATCGTCGAGGCGAAGCAGGCAGAGGCGAAGCCAGCTCCACCACCAGAAAAACCAATACCTGAGAACCTCGAGAAAGTCGATGAAGAGCTGGATGATCTTTTTGAGGGTGTGGGGAAGAAGGGGAGTAAGAGGTAGAGGAGACTCCTGCAGCACCACGCTGCTAGTGATCAAGTAGGCATGCTATCTTATTCTCATCCTTATCATGCTTGCGCAGTATGTGATGCTTCAATGTTAAGTGCAGCCCATTCCGTTTGAATCGTGTGAGGACACGCAAAAAGCGGTGGTGCTGCTTTAAACGCT
>Ga0180435_10007360_pt1 | contig 10490 bp, 10 predicted proteins | sample SS_ome_3_FD_132467 | JGI IMG/M metagenome (GOLD analysis project Ga0180435, IMG submission 132467) | Hypersaline lake sediment archaeal communities from the Salton Sea, California, USA - SS_3_S_1 metaG | ecosystem: Environmental > Aquatic > Non-marine Saline and Alkaline > Hypersaline >... | reverse complement strand
CTTGCACTACGCCTATTGTACGTTTCGCGAGTGCTTCTGGCAACTTGAGGTGCGCGACCACATCCGTTCACGGGCACCCGAAGTTCCTGCCGAAGAGGTAACTCCGTATGACCTGCACGGGCCCGTCATCGGTGCGTGCTTCGAGCGGCTGGGAGGTCTTGAAATCGATATCTGGAGCACACGATGGAGAAGTGAAAGTCCCCGTCTTTCTGGTGTCAGCCCAGGATGCCGTGAACAGACTGCCAGAGAGCGAATTTCTCTTCGTGACACAGAATCGGGGGCTAACCCTCAACTCAGTGGTTCGCTGTCTGCAGGGGCTCCCATCACTTCTTTCCGAGTCGCAGGAAGTGCTTGGTCGAGCGCCAGTATGAATTCCTGGGGCCGTACGGGTTTCGACAGATACAGCGCGGCGCCGAGGGAAAGAGCAAGCTGCTCCTCTCTGACCACCGAGCAGATGATTACGGGTATGGATCGGGTGGCTGGGTTTTCGTGAAGCCGCATCAGTAGTCTCCACCCATCGACGTCGGGCAGCATCACGTCCAGTACGATGATCGCGGGGCGGACACTCTCAACCGCTGCAAGTAAGCCCTCTCCCTCTGTGACGTGGACAATGCGGTAGTTGGTACCCTCGGCAGAACGTCGATAGAAATCTATCACATCCGCGTTGTCATCGACAATAAGCACTGTGGTTTGGTTCACAGAGGGCATTTCGACCCACAAGAACACGTTTCCGCTGTCAATGTGAGTCTCAACAGAGATGTCATCTGCTGTCAGAATACCTTGGACAAGCTCGTCTTCGCTGATGATGCTGTCTGGCGACATAGAGCTGGTAATCGTGATCTTGACGTTTCCATCCTCAAGTCCCGCAAAGAGCGACATAGGCGTGGCTGGCGCGCCACGCGCCAGTCGGCCAATAGCAGAAATCAGAACCTGACGAACTACTGAGGGATGGACCGCCGCAGTCAGGTTGGCCTGCACAAAGCGCACATCCAACTGAACGTCATGTCTGGCCAGCAGCACGTGCTCGAGTTCCAGTATGTTATCGATTGCGCGCGCTACGTCGGTGGTTGTATTAGGACTACTGGTCCGTAGTGCAGCAATTTCATGTGTGGCCTGTGACCGCCAGTCCAGGCCTTGGGTGTCGGGCAGTGACTCTGTGACTGGCCTGTTTCTGCCGGTTTCAGCGTCAGAATCTGAAGAAGGGTCAATCGCTTCTCTATGTTCCCAGAACAATCTGGCGAGAGCGTGAATCGCCTCGCGCTGTCCACGCCAGGCTGTGGCTACGCTCATGTGCAGGTTTTCCGCGACTTCCTCTTGGGTGAGCTTGAGCACGAAGCGATTGTACAATAGGTCGTAGAGCAGCTTCGTCCGGGCGCCGGGTGGCGTGGGTGTTGGTGGCTCGAGCTGTTCAATCGCGTGGATGATTGCTGCCTGAACACCGAGGGCGCTCTCCTGGGGGTTGCAGCCAATGCAAGCACACAGCGACTTTGATGGCAGGTAATCGGGGTCGTACAATCGTGTCAGTGCTTCCTGGAGTTCCTGCTCGAACTTATCACTAGTGATCATTTCGACATTTCACGGTGTGTCTCACCCGCGTATTCTGCCTCATCCAATCATCTTAAGGTGGACCCAATCGAGGATGATCGAAACCTGCGAGAGTTCTGATATGGACACTCAATGGACAGTATGTTATGCTATGGTTGTACTTGGAAGTCGTTTTTGTGATATTGAGGAAATATATCACGCTTCGGTTGCTCCGTCAATGTCTGTATGAGGTTGCAGAACGTAATACTCTCAATGAAGGATCTATGTTTGATTTGGAAGCGGTTTGAGAGGAGGTGGTAGCCAACAGGTGGTGGATTGTGGTAGTCTCATATCGCGAATTCTTTCCATTGGGGACTTTTCGGAACCCGAGAGGAATGGCGTGATCGTCGATTCTAATAAGATGGTCCAGCAATATACCTAGAACAGGGAGGATTATGATGAGTCGAAAGTTGTTGGGCAGGCGTGATTTCTTGCGGCTAAGCACGCTGACAGCAGCGGGCGCAGCTCTTGCAGCTTGCAGCCCCCAAGTTATCAAGGAGACCGTAGAGGTTCCGGTGGAGCAGACTGTAGAAGTGCCCGTCAAGGAGACTGTTGTCGTTGAGGTGACATCTGAGTCTGCGGCTGCTGAGGACGAGGAGGTCGATCTCACGATCTGGACCTTTGGGTCCTTCTTTACGGACTACTATGAGCAGATATTCCCTGCATACAAGGACCTGGCGCCGAACGTCACAATGAAGGTTGAGGAATCCGGCCAGATGTTCGACAATCTGCTGGCGGCATTTGCCTCGGGCACCGGCGCGCCCGATATCGCAGACATTGAGCAAGGTGCGATGAGTCGCTTCTTTAAGGGTGACGTCGGGCTCATCGACCTTACGGATCCAATGGAGCCACACGCCGAGGACTATGTCATGGCGCGGACTGACCCCTATGCCTACCAAGGAAAGATCTTCGGTGTAGACCATTGTCTCTGTCCATGCGCGTTGTACTATCGCTGGGATCTCTTTGAGCAAGTCGGGGTTGAGCCTCCTATCGCAACGTGGCAGGAGTTTGCGGAGGTTGGTAAGTCGTTACAGGATGCCGGTGTAGCAGCGATTTCGCTCGCCGACCGCGACTGGGGCGACATTCATATGTTGTGGATGCAACGTGGCACTGGTGGGTTCTTTGATGAGAATGGCGGAGTAGTGATCGACAGTGCTGAGGCCATTGAGGTGCTGGAATGGTACGTTGATCAAATTAACGGTGGCGTGGCAGCAATCAGTCCCGAAGACAGCAGCGCTAAGTACGCACTGCTCGGAGAGGGTGACATCGCTAGCCAGATCGGGGCCGATTGGTATGGTGGCTTCCTGAGGCTGAACGTCCCAGATGGAGAGGGCAAGTGGAAGGCAGCGCCTATCCCGGCCTGGGAGGAAGGCGGTTCGAGAACCGCAGCTCACGGTGGCACAGGATATACGATCACCAAGCAGTGTGCTTTCCCCGCCGAGGCCTGGGCGTTTATTGAGTTTGCCATGTTCGATCCCGACAACAAGTATCTTGAGTTTACGGTCAACGACCTTCTGCCGCCTGTCAAGTCGATGCTTGAGGATCCGCGCTACCTCAAGCCCGATGGGTGGTACAGCGGACAGCCAATAGGTGAGCTCTATCTCGATTTGGCCGACGAAATGCCGCGGCACTATCGCTCACCATTTTTCTCTGAGGCAGGGACCATTGTGAATGACGCTGTGTATGAGGCCGTAGTCGAAGGAGTGGACCCATCACAGGCGCTCAAGGATGCTGCCGAGGAGTTGCGTGGAATTATCGCTGAAGGGTGAGTTGGAGATTGTTTGACTGAAGCCGCGTGCGGGGGGTGTCCGGTGAGTTGGCGTGTCGTCAAGTTCACCGGACATTCCCTCTGGCTGTCTGTGGGGAACGGACATCTGATCGCCAAAGGGATCAGGGAAGGAGAGTTGTATGTCTGATGCTGTGGTACGAGATGCGAGTAGACATGCCCCAGCGCCCCCTCGATTTCGGGGAAACTCGCGCTACCGGTTTGGAAGCCGGATTGCCCCGTATGTCTTTGTCTCACCTTTCTACATTATCTTTCTCATTTTCGGAACGTATCCTCTGATACAAGCTCTCCGCTTGAGTTTCATGAAATGGGCTGGCACAGGAGATATGGTCTTTGTTGGTCTCAGAAACTACATCAGGCTCTTGGACGATGAGCGGTTTCTTCAAGCGCTTTGGAATACAACGTACTATGCGCTTGGAGCCGTCTTCCTGATCCTCCCGATGGCATTTGCCCTGGCACTTGCTGTAAACTCGGCACTGATCCGCGTCAAGAGTGTGTTTCGTGTTGGTTTCATTCTGCCCAATCTCACGAGTACAGTTGCCTCGGCAATCATGTTTATACTTATGTTCAACAAGCAGTACGGGCTTCTGAATGAGCTGCTGAAAGCGCTGGGCTTGTCGCCGATTGGTTGGCTCGACCGAGAGATGGTAAAGGCATCAGTACTTCTGGTCGCTGCATGGCGCTATACGGGTATCAATATGCTGTACTTCTTGGGAGGCCTACAAAGTATCCCTGTACCAGTGTACGAGGCGGCAGCGGTCGATGGGGCGAATGCGCTGCGAAAGTTCTGGCATATTACCTTACCGCTCTTGCGTCCAGTGGCCATGTTTATTCTCATCACCACAGTGATTGGTTCATTTCAATTCTTCGCTGAACCACAGATCTTGGCTAATGGGGGGCCTAAGGACGCCAGTCTGACGATTACGATGGACCTGTATCGTGAGGGATTCACAAACGCACGCATGGGCTATGCTTCAGCGATCGGCTATGTCCTCGCAGCCATTATCTTCATCCTGACGCTGATCCAGCTCAAAGTATTTGGATCACCTCAAGAGGGGAGCTGACCTTAATATGCGCAAACTCTGGACGATTCTTCTATATTTCCTGTTAGTCGGTGTGCTTGTGGCCCTGGCAGTTCCGTTCTTGTGGATGTTGTCTGCATCGTTTAAGGAACAGAGTGATATCTTCCGTTCGCCGCCCGAGATCGTGTCGGATGCACCAACTATGCTGAATTACGTGAGACTCTTTGTTGAGTACAACTTTCTGCGACATTTCAGAAATAGTGTGTACATTGGTGTCGTGCAGACGCTGCTGAATATTTTCCTCTCGGCATTGGCAGGATTTGCTTTCGCCAAATATGCTTTCCGACTGAAGAACTTTCTGTTTCTGGTGCTGCTTGGTTCAATGATGATACCCATGCACACCACCTTTGTTCCTCTATTTCAGCTTGCCATTAAGTTGAATCTGGTCGATAAATTCGCGGCAGTCATTCTGCCGGGTGTCGTAGGGGCCTTTGGCATTTTCTTCATGCGCCAGCATATGGAGTCGATTCCCGATGAACTTCTTGACGCTGGACGGATCGATGGCACATCTGAGTTCGGGGCCTTTTTGCGGATTGCTCTTCCTCTGGTGCGGCCCGCCCTGATGATTCTGGCAGTGATCTCATTCATAAACTCCTGGAATAACTACGTGTGGCCTATGATTGTTATTCGATCCAGAGAGATGCAGCCGCTGCCGGTAATGTTGGCAGGCTTGGTTGGTCTCTATCGGATGGAGCACGGAATTCTGATGGCAGGTGCGTTTCTTTCTGCACTGCCCGTTCTGCTTCTCTTCTCATTGTTTCAACGGTACTTTGTTCAGGGTATTTTGCAGGGAGCAGTGCGCGGCTAGTATGACCTATGATGTGGGGTAGGCGGGAGCATGTCATTGTTGTGTGAGGATGCGGAGCGTGTTATACAGAGGCGACTGGTCACTGCTCTAGTCGTCGTACCTCTCTTGATGTGTTCTGCAGGGTGTGCATATTTTCCGAGTGCTGGTTCCGGCGGCGACGTATCTGTGGTGGCATCTCATTCGGCGGACGTTCTTCTCCGAGCCGATAGCACCGGTCTACATCGGAGCGTGGATAGCGGCGTCACCTGGGTTCAGAAAGGGACACGAGCGATTGTACCGTCGGCATTGGCTATTCAATCGGTTCCTGCTCTGTCGCTGGGGATCTTCTGGGAACGCCCCGTTTTCTATGTGATTGAGCAGAGCGGCACGGTGCTGCGCAGTGATGACGCTGGGGTGAGTTGGTCCGCTGTTCAGAACCCGCCCGGTGTCCATGGGGTTGTGGCTCTGGCTGCAGTGCCTGGCAAGCCTGCCTTTCTTGCGGTGGGTGAAGACGACAGCCTCTGGACTAATGATTCTGGTGAACGCGGTTGGCAGTTGCTGGTAGCCAGATTGGACGTTACCTTGCGGTTTCTGGCGGTTGATCCTGCTGTACCTGAAGTGCTATATGGTATCTCGGACCGGGGACAGTCGCTACGCAGTCGCGATGGCGGGTCTTCGTGGCAAGCAATGGGTCCAATAGAGGCCGCCAGCCCCGGAGCTGGTGAAGATGTCAACGCACTCTTTGTCCGTAGAGGCGGGCGAGAGGGAGCAGCTGTCCACTTTGGGTGCGCCTGCGGTGGTGAGACCGCTGGGAATTCTACCAGCATTATCTATGTTTTACAGGCGGGATCACTGTATCGTAGTTTCGACCAGGGGGAAACGTGGGGTTCCATGGCGACGCAGGGAATCCAGGTGGGAGATATCGCTGCGGCTGCATTGGACCCGGTCAATGCCGATATCGTCTATGCTGTCCTGCGCGAGCATGGTGAGGTCATGCGTAGCCTCGATGGCGGGAAAACGTGGCGTCAGTTGGACGGTGGTTAGTAGTGATCAGGTAATAGTCTGAGGCACCTTCTGGGTTTTGTCAGGCGTACACTATGGGGGATCGGATGAATTCACGGGATTTGATCAACAGTCTGTTGCGAAATGATGGTCGATTTGATCGTGTCGGTGTTTTTGAGCATCCGTGGCCTGAGCTCACAAATAGTTCGGTTTGGGTGGAGCAAGGCTATCCCACACGTGTAGTCGCGACGGGTGGCCAGGAGCGGACTGTGCTGGAGGATTTCAATCTGCACTTTGATCTTGATATGTATTCCTGCGGCGGGTGGTTCAATATTGACGCCATAGAGGGATTTTCGGATGTGGTTCAGGAAACCGATGAATGGCTGATAAAGCGCAATGGTTCGGGGGCGCAGTTGAAATGGTGGAAACACAAGTCTGGCACGCCAGAACACATTGCTTTTGATATGGCCAGTCGGGAGATCTGGGAACGAGACTATCGTCCGGGTATACCGCGAGACGGCAAGCTGTCACGGTTGGAGGGTGGTAGCTGGAAGTCGGGTACTTTGGAGCAGGACAAGGAAGCGCTGGTCACGGCGCGCGCTGCCGAGAAATGGAGTTTTTTTGGACACGTCTTCATCTGGGAGGTGCTACGGCAGAGTCTTGGTGATATCACTATGTACGAGAGTCTGCTTCTTGATCCGGATTGGATCAAGGATTTCAATCGAGTATATACTGACTACTACAAGGCTGAGTTCGCTCTTCTGTTCCAAGAGATTGGCCTGCCCGATGGCATCTGGATCTACGAAGATCTCGGATACAAGAATGGGCTGTTTGCGTCTCCAAAGATTCTGAAGAATCTGATCTTCCCGTTCTATGTTGAACTGGTGGACTTTTTGCACTCACATGGTTTGCCTGTTGTATTACACTCTTGTGGCAACATTACCGATGCTCTGCCCATGGTTGTAGATGCCGGCTTTGATGCTCTTCAACCGATGGAGATCAAGGCCGGATGTGATCCGTTCGCGTTTGCCGACCGTTACGCTGATCGGCTGGTCTTCATCGGTGGACTGGATGTGCGCGTGCTGGAGACCAACGAACGACAGGTGATCGAACGTGAGGTGATTCGGTTGGTGGATGGGATGAAGTCCCGTGGGGCGCGCTATGTTTTTCACTCTGATCACTCGATCACTCCGCTGGTGCGCTATGACAGCTACCAATTCGCACTGGATGTCTATCGACAGCATATGAGGTATTAGATGGCTTCGGGGCTTTGGAAAGGTGATACACAAATGATAGTCCAGGAGACTGCTGCCCGGTATGGAGGAAGAGCCTCCTCAGAGCTTGTGATTGATGGCGCCGACCGCGATGTTTTGCGGGTTCTGGCCAATCAGGTGGCTGAACTCGCCGCTCGTCCTGTTGAGCAAGAGAAGAGGGGCTTGTGGTACCGGCACAATGGCCTTGAGCATACACGACCGCTTGTATTCTGCGATCCCGAGAATAGCTGGCACGAGATTATCCCTTCTGAAAAGCTGAAGTGTGAAGGGATATTGGCTCGAGAATGGGAATTCCAGCTCCGGCGGGAGGTGTTCTGGGGTGCGGAGATGCGAGATGATCGGGTCATTGAAGCCTGTTTTGACGTACCTCATGTCTACGCCGAGAGTGACTGGGGTATGGCGCCGGTCAAGACTGGCGGGCATGATGGTGGATCATACATATGGGACTCACCGATCAAGCGTTATTCCCAGTTGGACGACTTACGGTTCCCACAGATTACTGTGGATACTCCGGCGACAGAGCGCAAGCTGGACCTGGCCAACGATGTGCTGGGTGACCTTCTGGAGGTGCGCCTAAAAACACAGTGGTGGTGGACGCTGGGCATGACCTGGACTTTGGTGGATCTACGCGGTCTAGCTCAGATCATGTACGACATGGTCGATCATCCCGATGAATTGCATCGGCTGATGACATTTCTCCGAGACGGACATCTGGCCAAGTTGGACTATTTGGAACACAATGGCCTGTTGAGTCTGAATACCGGGGGCTCTTACGTTGGATCCGGGGGATTCGGATGGACTCACGAACTGCCACGGCCAGGATTCGAGGGTGTTGTCCGCACGTGTGATATATGGGGATTCGCTGAGAGTCAAGAGACCGTTGGGGTTTCTCCACGCATGTTTGGTGAGTTTGTCTTCCCTTACCAGGTGCCGCTCCTGGAACGATTCGGGCTGAACTGCTATGGCTGCTGCGAGCCGCTCGACAAGCGCTGGCAGTACGTCGAGCAGATTCCTAACCTGCGCCGGGTTTCTGTATCACCGTGGGCAGACCGGGCCAAAATGGCCGATTTGCTGGGAGACCGTTACGTCTACTCGCTGAAGCCTCGACCGACAGATCTGGCAATGGATTCCTTTGACGAGGGCCGAATCCGATCAATACTGCGGGAAGATCTTCGGGTAGTGCGAGACTGTATTGTAGAGGTGATCATGAAGGATACGCACACCATCCAAGGTGATCCATGGCGTGTAATCCGCTGGGTGCAGATTGCTCGTGAGGAGGCGGAGGCGCTGTAGTGGAATGACTCGTGACTCGCAGAAGTGTTGAGTCATACTGGTTACATGAATGACAAAGCCCCCCACCCAACCCGGGTGGGGGGCTTCTCTGTAGCCCCAAGGGGAGTCGAACCCCTGCTTCCGGCTTGAGAGGCCGGCGTCCTGGACCACTAGACGATGGGGCCAAGCGACGCGTATTCTACCAGCAATTAGCCCTTTTGTCAAATGGCCCGTCCGGTGCTATACTTAGTGGTTGCTGTCATGATCGATTTGCGCAGTGCAGCACCCCACCGGCGATGAGCGCCGTGTGGGATCGTTTTTCTATTGACCGGTTCACCTGTTTGGTAAGATAGCGCTATGGGACAAATCGAGATCGCAACGCATGCGCAGCAGGAGTTCCAGGATATCACGGCGCAGGTGCGGACTGCCGTGACGGAAAGTGGCGTTGAGGAGGGGGTGTGTATTCTCTTCTGCCCGCATACGACGGCGGGCCTCACGCTCAACGAGAACTGGGATCCGGACGTGCGCCACGATCTCGGTGTGGGGCTCGACGCTCTATCACCGGCTCGGGATCGTTACCGGCACAGTGAGGGCAACTCACCGGCGCACCTGAAATCGTCGCTGGTGGGTGCTTCCCTGACGCTGATCGTGAGTGGCGGCAAGCTGGCTCTGGGGATGTGGCAGGGTGTGTATTTGGCGGAGTTTGACGGACCGCGGCGCCGGTGGATATTTGTCAAAACAATGGCAGGCTGATATGCAAATTGACGGGGACCAGTTGGAACGGCTACTCGCTGCAGTACGAAAGCCCGGTCGCTACGTGGGCGGTGAGTACAACAGTGTTGTCAAGGACTGGGAGGGGATCGCCACACGGGTGTGTCTGGCCTTTCCGGACATCTACGATTTGGGGATGTCCAACCTGGGCATGGCTATTCTGTATGAGATACTCAACACCCGGGCTGACGTGCTGGCTGAGCGCGCCTTCCTGCCCTGGGTGGACATGATCGAAGTCATGCGCCAGGCAGAGATGCCGCTCTACAGCCTGGAGAGCAGACACCCTTTGACCGACTTCGATGTGATCGGTCTCTCGATTCCCTACGAACAGCTCTATACGAATGTTCTAGAGATGCTGGACTTATCCGGTCTTCCGGTCTTGTCGGCTGAGCGCGATGAGCGCTTCCCGCTGGTCGTTGCCGGGGGGCATGCAACCTTCAATCCCGAGCCCATGGCGGACTTCATCGACGCCTTCGTGATTGGCGACGGTGAGGAGGCTATTCTTGATATCCTTACCGCTTTCGATGCGGCCCGTCACGACACCCGGGAAGCCCAGCTTCTGGCCCTCGCCCGGATACCCGGTGTGTATGTGCCGCGCTTCTACGATATCTCATACCACCCTGACGGGACGGTGCGTGAGGTGTTGCCTCGTGTACCGGAGGCCGCGCTGCCGGTGTTGAAGCGCGTGGTCCCGGTGCTTCCCCCGCCGCCCACACACCTGATCGTGCCAAATATCGATGTGTCGCACAACCGGGCCACGATCGAGATCCAGCGGGGGTGTACGCGTGGCTGCCGCTTCTGTCACGCTGGCGTGGTCACGCGGCCGTTTCGCGAACGCCGGGCCGGTGAGGTGCTAGACGCGATTGGGCGCATCATCGCGGAGACGGGTTTCGACGGGGTCGGGTTGCTTTTTTTATCTTGTTTTGTTTACG
>Ga0180435_10007358_pt1 | contig 10491 bp, 8 predicted proteins | sample SS_ome_3_FD_132467 | JGI IMG/M metagenome (GOLD analysis project Ga0180435, IMG submission 132467) | Hypersaline lake sediment archaeal communities from the Salton Sea, California, USA - SS_3_S_1 metaG | ecosystem: Environmental > Aquatic > Non-marine Saline and Alkaline > Hypersaline > Sediment... | reverse complement strand
CGGCAGCACCTCGCAGGCCGCCAGCATCAGCGAGGCGCTTGAAGTCGGCGCGCGTGTCCTCCTATTGGATGAAGACACCTCGGCCACCAATTTCATGATCCGCGATCATCGCATGCAGCAGCTGGTGGTAAAGGACAAGGAGCCCATCACGCCCTTCATCGACAGGGTGCGGCAGCTTTACGATCAGAAAGGCGTCTCCACCGTCCTGGTGATGGGCGGATCCGGCGACTACTTTTCCGAAGCCCACCAGGTGATCCAGATGAAGGATTATGTGCCTGACGATGTCACGCGCAAAGCCCATCAGATTGCCCGAGCACTTCCCACCGGGCGTTTGAAAGAAGGTGGCGACGATTTTGGCGAGCTCAGGATTCGCTGTCCCGTGGCCAAGAGCTTTCATCCCTTTCGGGGAAAGAACCGTTTAAAAATATCCGCACCCAGAATCGATGAAATTCAGTTCGGCAAGACGATCATCGACATGAAAGATGTGGAGCAGATTGTCCACATGTCCCAAACACGGGGTATCGGATGGGCCATTCACTATGCGACCCAATACATGGATGGGAAGCGCAGCTTGAAAGAAGTCGTGGATCGTACCCTCAGGGATATTGAAGAAAAGGGGCTTGACATCCTCACACTTCACATTACCGGGGACATCGCACGTTTCAGGGCCTTTGAGTTGGCCGCAGCCATCAACCGCATAAGGTCGCTTGCCATTTCGCAGCTGAATTGACCCGATGATTTCTTAAAATGCTTGGAGTAGACTTATCGTCTGGTAGATTCTCTAAAAAACCAATGATAGGTGATAGATAGTTGCGTCATCATTCGGGCCACATCATCGGGTGCTTTCCCGTCGAGCCAGCCCGGCATGCCGCCGGCCTCCACATACCTGATCATTTCCCGAAACACCTCGGCGCTGAACACGTAATCGCCGAAACTCAAGGTCTGATGCTCTTGGTTAAAACCGATCAAGAGCTTCAATCGTGCGGCAAAAGGCTGTATGGCGTCTTCAACAACCGATCGATTCCGTGGGCCACCGGGCTTTTGCTTGAAATCCAAAGGATCCTCTGGGAAAGGAAACAATTTGTAGATCTCCCCAATGAAGCCGCTAAACGCATACCCGTAGATGGCCTCAGACAAATTATTGATCAAACCGCCGAAATTGTGCGTTGATCATATTTCAGAGGTTTATTCTTTTCATCCAAAATAAAACGTTCGCGCAACTTTCAGCGAAAAAGATCTAGATATGCGTTATTCCTCATCGTTAATTCTTCTGATTTTCTTTTAAGGTTTTCATTTCTCAAACCCCAAAGCGTTTTATCCTTTTGAACATCTAAAATAAAGTCTTCGAGGGCTTTGATTGATTTAAATTCTTTTAGGATATTTTCAATCACACGATCTTCCTGATAGTCGAACGGGGGCTTTGAAAACAGGACGAATTTCAAATAGTCATAGTCAGCTTTTCCTGGTTTTCTCTTCCTGGCTTCCTCAAAAATCACAGCGCATGGTTTTGTATTGCGCTTAAATACTGTTTCAAAAATTCTTTTCAGTATCATAACAAATGACCTGCCCTCCGATATGTGGCGTTGCTATTTTGATACTGTGCTTTGAAGCACCTGGGTTGCCTGCTCAAGAATTCCTTCTGGGAATCCTACCAAAGGGTAGATTACCAGAAAACAAACGGTCCAAAGCAACAGCATAGACAGCACAAAAAAGCCAAAACCATACTTTACGAAATCAATGGCTTCAAGCGCCCGCTTGTTTGTGTCTGGATAAACGCCAAGTGCAAACGTTAAAGCATTGGCCGGTGATCCCACTATGAGAAAATGAGCGTAAGAAGAAGCAAGCGCCACTGCCATGCCGATAGCCCAAGGTTCACCTGCGACGTTGGTCATGATCCCCATAGGAACAACGATGGGGCCAATAAGAGCTACGGTGGCGGCATCAGACATGAAATTGGTTATAATACCTGAAAAACTGGACATCCCGACCCATAATCCGAAACCCTTATCCATACCGACTTGCGACAGACCGTTTAAAAATGTCTTGGCCAACCATAGAGCGCCGCCGCTTTCTTTCAACAAAGCACCTAAAGTTAATGCACCACAATACATAAACCATGCGTTAAAAGATATCCGTCCAAGTATTTTTTCAAATTTCACGGACTTGAACACAACAGGCACAACCATGGCCAGAAGCGCTGGGCCGCCCAATCCAGTAGATTCTCCACCAAATATCCATAGGACCACAATAAAGAAAAGCGTCAAGGCAGTTACCCATTCAGCATAATTCATCTTACCCATATTACGGGTTTCATCTTTGATGTATTGCAATCCCGGTGTGAGATCCCGGGTTCTAATATTCTTGCTGAACAATGTCGCCATATACAGAAGCAACAGGGCGCTCCCAAGCGGTACCAGAGCCCACCCGTATTTCATCCAGCCTGAATAGGTAATGGGAATACCATAATCTGTGAAGAAACCCATCATGATGACATTACGGCCACCGGCTGACGGCGTTCCCGGCCCGCCCATATTCAATGCAAAGCAAAGGGAAAAAAGTAAATATTTAGCGAGCGCCGGATCATGAATTACTTTTCCCTCTGGACTGTTTGCCCTTACAGAACCATAATAGACGGCCATCATTACAGGCACCATAAAAGAGCACATGGCGGGTGCCGACATAAAGGAACCCACGATCGACATACTAAAACACAAAACGACCATGGGAACCCAAAATCCTTTCGTCCATCCCAGCAACCAGACAGCGAGTCGTTTATGAAATCCGACCTCCACAACCGTTCCCCCAAGGGCAAAAACGCCCAGCATGAACAAAGGCGCATCCCCAGCAAAAGTCTTGCCAATCATGTTGAACGGTAGAAGACCAAAAAAATAGGCCATAACAGGCATCAGGATACCCGTTGCACCGATTGGAATCGCCTCGACTGCAAAAAAAATGATCGCCATGGGAACAATTCCCAGTACGATCATGGTTTTTCCGGTAGCTTCTTCTATGTCCCTCGCGATTTCCCACTCAATCAATTTGTCGACGTACCCGTACGCTTTCATCACTTCCACAAGCGATGAAGGTGTTGGCAAAATAAAAGCAACCAGAATAAAGACACCTGCACCAATACCAATCCAGAGTCTTTTTTTAGCAAAAATTCCCGCTTTTTCCCCATGCGTATCCATGAATAGAGGCCCCTTTCAGATATTGGTTTATATGCCACGCAAGTTCATTGCCCATATTGCTATTCTGCATTGCTAGGATTCACCGCCTTTGATGATGTCACATACTTTTGTAAACACATCGGACAATCTCAGGATTCCTATGGCTTCATCAGTACGCGTCACCAGCAATGACAAATACGGGCAAACAATCATCCGGTGAATGGCCTCATGCAATGACGCATCCGCATCGATATATTCACACTCTGAGAGCGGCTGTGTAAAATCGCTTACCTTTAAATTGGCCGCCCGTTCATGAAGAAATTCTAATGGTTCTATCCAAAGGGCGTGGTCCTCAAGCATACGGTCTATCATGTCCGGACTATGCCCCGAACGTTCTAACACCTCTATTCCTTCTAATTTCCCATAATTCGGCTCAAGAGCTGATAGGACGTGTTTCATCGTAATTTTGCTTACAACTTTTCCGGCTGCATCCAGCACCAAGATGGCGCGATGTTTATGCCTCGATGGGTCCAGTGCCGTCTGGGCCTTCTCGAGCGAAAGCACTGCCTCGGGCAGCGTTGCATCAATTGAAACGGTGGCATATTTTTCAAGTGGGACCATCAAATCTTTGGCTTTTATGGTGTTCATTTTCTTTCCTTGCCGAAATTATCTATCGTGATTGTCAGCATTGGCACGTGCAAACATACAGGATATACAACATCAGCGTTTGGCTGATGGAAAATTCCATTGACTTCATAACCGCGCTCAATTTGCCACATATTGCCTCTCGCTGCATATGCAATTTCCAGCCTTGGCGTCTTTGTGGATTCGCTTTGCTTGTGTCATAAAGCCGGCAACAAATGGAGCACGCTGCTATGTGAAGATGAGTTTATTAAAGAAATCAGACAAAGTAGAAGAGCTCACAGCCTAAAAACACTGGGCCACCGCTTGCATGAAGCGATATTTATGCTAATTTGGTACTACTTTAAGAGAGGGCTCGACCTGTGATGGTGGACTGTGCTCATGGCACAAGATGTGTCGCTTGCAGATGATAAAGTGAAATTGATCTATGTTTACTGATAGTACTGATGAACACATAGATCTTTCATAACATTTTTTTTAGTCGAGTTCAAGCGCGCCATCAAATAGAGAAAACGGCCATTTTGATACTCAGCGGATAATTGAAGCGTACCCTGCAGCAAGTTGCGGGGAATGCGCTCGTTTTTGCCGGTTCAAAGCCAAAGAGCTTGAATCTCGATCAAGGACACAAGCAGAACCATTTTCCTATCAACGGCGCCTATCCCGCTTGTTGCATCAAGCGGGATAGGACATTTGATCTTACGCGTGCCGCATCCTGGTCAGTGTTTCCCAGGCTTCTTGAACCTGCTTTTGGGTTTCCGCCAGCGTGCCTTCATTGTTGATCACAAAATCCGCATATCCGGCTTTTTCATCGATGGGAAGCTGGGATCGCATGATATTTTCAGCCTCGGATATACGGATTCCGTCTCTCTCAGCCAGCCGCCTGGCCTGGGTCTCGGGTTTGATATAGACCACCATAAGCTTGTCGAATAGAAACTGGAGATTCAACTCAATCAAAAGTGGCACGGAGACCTGAATGATCGCATCGGGCTGCGCTTGGGTGATGCGTTCGATGCCCTTGAAAAATTCATCGTAAATATAGGGGTGCGTGAAACTTTCCAGCTTTTTACGCTTCTCGATGTCGCTGAAAACGATATTCGAAAGTATTTTTCGATCCAGCTCGCCATTTTCCTGAAGGACCTGTTCGCCAAAGTATGCCACGATATCCTTGTATCCCTGCGTTCCAGGTTCCACGACCTGGCGGGCCAGCACGTCAAAATCAATGATGGGCGCCCCCAGCGCTGTCAACATGTCGGACACCGTGGACTTGCCACTGGCAATGCCGCCGGTAACCCCCAGAAGCAAGTGCTGTCCATCGCCTTTGAGTTTGTCGGCCATTTCCTCCAGTCCGGCGTAGCTTGCCGGAAACATGGGACCCACGTCGCCTTCGGCACCGGCAAAACTGATGGGATAACGCACCCCTCTACGATAAAGGGTCTCCAGACCGGCCAATGCCTTGACCATCGCGTTTCTCGGAAGCGCCATTACCAGGTCTTCATCCTGGGCATGGCCATACCGGCGCTCCCCATAACAGGGGATGGTCAGAGAGGGTTTGCCCGTTTCATAACAACGGACAATGGCATCCGAGCAGGAAGACTCTCCCACACAGAAAAATTGCATGACTTCGTAGTCCTCGAACTGAAGGGCATTGATCAGAAGAATCATCTGGGCTGGATTGGCATAAATCAGCACGATATCCGGTTCAAACGGATTGTACACCAAAGGGGCCATGGCCACGGCCTCGTATTTGCCCGTGGGCAGTCTGGGAATGGCAGCTTCATATTTACGGCCATCTTTTTTGGTTTTCACCCACACAATGCTTCTGAATGTGCCGTCTCGACAGATCTCCGGCACATCGCATAATCCGATAATCGAAGGGCAGGCAGAAAACAGGAAGTCATCCAGATCCGCACCCACAGTCCAATCGAAATTTCTGACCAAGGTAATCAACTGACAGAGGGTTGTTTTGTGGCGCGTTCGGCGAAGATACGGTACTGTCTTTAGCTCTTTTTTATCGGGCAGCATTTTAAATGCCACAGGAAAAGACTTCAAGCGTAGCAGCAATTCCATTCGTCGAACCGTTTTTTCCCAATCGATTGGATTCTCTTTTTTATCTGGCATGTTGCTCTCCCGATACCGGCACATATTGAAATTGGGCACCTTACGACGCCTTCGATAATTTTCTTTTCCGAAACATAAAAGGTTCATAGGCACCGCTTTTCAGTGCCTCTAAAAGATCTTGCTGACTCTCGATGGCTTGATGAAAATGGGTTGCGTATTTCCCCACGTCCGAAACGGCATGGGCGTCGCTGCCGCCGGTTGCCGGCAGGCCCATGCCTGCCGCAACCTTTGCGGCAAAGCGGTTTTCCTGCTCGGTCACTTTGCCGTTCAGCACCTCCAACGCATGCACCAGTTGATATGCCGGACGCTGCATGGCCTTTTCCACGGTCATGCCGATCTGGCTGGTGTTGAAAACCAGGAAACCCCTGAAGGGATGGGCAGCAATCATAAACCCCTGGGCTTGATCCACCATTTTTTTGAGCTCGCTCAATTTTATGATGCCCTTTACATCCTGATCCATACCAAACACCAGCATATCCCCCTGGTCCGTGGTGATTTCATTGCCGCCAAATACATGAAATCCATGTTTCTGACGGAGGTTTTCGATCTCTTTTCGAGACCACACATAATTATGATCGGTCAGACAGATGGCATCCAGCCCAATTTTCTTGGCCGCCACAACCAGATCATCGACACTCACGGAACTGCACTGCGAAGCAGGAAAGGAATGCGCGTGCAAATCGATGAAGCATCCACCGGATATTTTATTCATGGGTGTACGCACCGGTTCTGCTTCGACAGGATTCTCATTTGCAGGGTTGTTATCAATTGCTTCTGCTTGTTTTACCCCTGTACGAGACCCGGTATCTGAGCGAAAGTCTTCGAACGTAAGGTCCTCTTGATCTGCTTTTGCGGCATTCCACTTAAGTACGCCCACGGCTTCGTTGGCAGCCGTGCAGCACTCTAGCAGCAGATTGGCAAAATGAGGGCATGACGTTCGACTCACGACCTTATTGATCTGTTGAGCGAGCGTGTCGCTGTCAATTTTAAACCCCTTGGCTGCCTGTAAAAAAGGCAAAGCGCGCGAGCATTCAGGCGTCTCCTCCCGATTCCATTTCCCCTCGATGGACTGGATCTTCAAATCATCCATGCCAACCACCAGATCGAGTTCAAGCCCAAAAATATGGTCATCCAGCAACCCATGAATACGAAGTTCGTCCGGGTTGTCCTGAAAGACACTCACCAGCTTGTTTCTCTGAAATTTCAGCATTCTCGGAACTCCACCATCTATAATCTGATTCTTGCCTTGGGCCCTCGTACCCTGGAATCCTTCAATTCTTAAATCCTATAGATCCAACCCCTCCACCAGGGGGCTCCCCGGTGAAAAGGCGGCACAGCCTTTGTACAGACGGATATTTTTCTTGACCATATTTTTAAAAAATTCAGTGGACTTGGCTTTTCCCTTGGGTGCCATTGATAGGGCATCCTTGGTAAACGCCAGAATGACAGCGTGACAGGCTTCCTCTATCAGGTATGGCAGCTCTTCATTGCTGGTCACCTCGCGCAGGAGACCGCGGATTATTTTTTTCATTCCAGCGCCGATGCGAACGCCCTTTATTTTTTCCAGAGCATCATCTACGGGAACCTCTTTTGCGGATGCAGTGCGGATGAAGGCCCCTTCGGCCTGCAGGATCATCAATTCAGGAAATTGTATGTGAATGCGGACAAAGGCTTCGGTGAGTGTATCTTGCAGTGAGCAGGTCGATATGAGGGTTTTATCATCGACCTGCTCGACATTGGTGGAGCGATTTCGTGAATAGCATAGAATCGTGGTCATATGAAAATCCCCTGCCTGTGCCAATGTCAAAGGACAAACCCCGCCGGGGTTCTCAATCATATTCCCGACAGCCAGTTATCCTTTGTGCATATTATGAACTTATGCTCATAATAGGCCATATGCTCGGATCGATCAAGTGATTTTTTCCGATGCACGCCATCTGGCGGGCGCCCGTTAGGGTCGATACCTTTCCGGCAGTTCCGCCTGCGGCTTCCATTCCTCTGGAAAGCTTTGACCGGGTTGCTCGCCCAGCTTTTCTTTGCGCTTTTTCAAACCAGGCCGGGCAAACTCCATATGACCTTCTTTGAGGGTGCGGCCATTGATGACCGCTTCGGACCGCAACCGCTGACCCACGGTGCGCTCTAACTGGCGCCCCAGCCACAAGATGCGATCAACGTCATAGCCATGTTCAATGCCCATCTCGTCCACCTGAACCAGCATGTCTTCCAGGCAGGTCAGGCCGACGTAGCGTGGATCTTCGTAATAATATTCACCAGTTCCCGGAACCGGGCAGTCATCCAGAAAATTGGCGGGCTGACCGCCCATGCCGCCCATGGTGCCTTCAAAGTGGGTAATACCGGCCTGAAGTGCAGCCAACACAGACGCCGAGGCGACCCGTTTGGTTTCATGAAAATGGGCAATATGCAAATCTGTATTGGGAATTTCATCCAGAATCATGGAAAAATAGCGATAGACATCCGGTGCGGAAGCACTCCCGTCATGATCCGCGTGCTCGATATCAGCGGCGCCGATTTCCAGCCAGCGCTTGGTGAATTCTACGGCATCTTTCATATCTGTGGCACCTGCAATGGGGCTGCCCCAGATGGTGCTGACCGTGCCACACATTTTGATCCCGGCGTCGGTGGCTTTTTTGATACAGCGCTCGGCTTCTGCCCAGTAGTCCGGCAAGGTCGTGCCCGAATTGGCGAAATGGTGTTCTTCTTCCGTGGAGACCATCATCAGTATGCGGTCTGGACCAATGCCTTTCTTTTTCAGCTCAATGGCCCGGTCCACTGATTTTTCCCGGATTGTCACTGCGGTAATGCAGAGGTCGTCAAAGTTGATGCCTCTGCGACTGCAGCGCTTTTTGAACCGATCACTCCTGAGGTGGGTCAAAATCTCTTCGGCATCTCTAAACTGCGGCATGAGGTAAGGATTGCCTAAATTGGTGACCTCAATATTACGACACCCTGCAAAAATGAGTTCCTCGGCATAGAATATCTTTGCCCGGGTGGAAATGAATTTTTCCAGATGCTGAAATCCATCCCGAACCGTGATATCGCCAATGGTCACTTTTTTGGGCATTCGGGGAAATATTTTCCAGTAGTCATGCTTCGGCATTTTTTCTCTCCTTTCAAATAATCTTGGCAAATCGAACCGTAATTATCACGAAATCACGAACGTATGAAAAGTTTTAACTCAACTTTCGGGATTCAGATTCAGCTGGGAAAAATCACTTCACAACGGGGTCGTCATAACAAAGGATACAAGGATTCAAGGGGTCAAGGGGCCGAGAGAAAGGCATTTGCTTAGCTGTAAATGTTGGGAAACAACACATTGATTCATCGTACCCGATTACAATGCCTTGCCCATCTCTTTCCCTTGAACCCTTGAACCCTCGAATCCTTGAACCCCGAAAGTTGTTTCTAACGTTTTCTACATTTCGTTTTTTCGTGATTGCATTTGCTTGCTTTTCTTCTATTTTTTACTTTCTACTTGCCCTTGTATTTAGGTTTGCGTTTTTCGCGAAAAGCAGCCAAGCCTTCCAGTCGGTCTTCGGTGGGTATGGTGACCCAGTAGGCATTCGATTCAATGGCCAAACCTGTATGCAAATCGGTTTCAAAACCGTTGTTGATCGCGTATTTTGCCTGCGCGATGGCAATGGGGCCAGCCTCACAAATGGTGGCCGCCATGGACATGGCATGGGCTAACAGTTCTTCTTGAGGACAGGTTTGATTGACCAGTCCAATTCTCAACGATTCCTCCGCGTCAATACGCTTGCCCATAAAAATAAGCTCTTTGGCCTTTCCCTTGCCGACCAATCTCGGCAACCTCTGTGTTCCGCCGGCACCAGGTATGATGGCCAGCCGCGTCTCCGTAAGCCCCATGGTTGCATTCAATGAGGCGATCCGAATGTCAGAAGCCAGCGCCAACTCCGTACCCCCACCAAGGGCAATACCGTTCACCGCTGCAATGACCGGTTTGTTCAGTTCCTCGATGGCGGTAAACAGGTTTCGGATGGTGGTAATGAATTCTTTAACCTGAATCGGGGACAAAGTTGCCCGCTCCTTTAAGTCCGCCCCGGCGCAAAATGCTTTTTGACCTGCCCCCGTAATAATGACCACCCGGATGTCTGTATTGAATCGCACCGCCTCGATGGCTGCTTTTAAAGCATGCAGCATCTCGAAATTGAGGGAATTCATTACCTCCGGCCGGTTGAGCGTCAACGTCAGTATACCCTCGTTTTCTTGCTTTAAAAGTACATCAGAACTCATTCATCAAACTCCTTTTCACAATAAAACCTTTTCGTTGTCGAAGATATTCACAACTCAAATCTAAATTATTCGCTATAGTAGTTGTCAAAAAGATGTTCCTTTTGAACAAATGTTTGGCCGCCAATCGGAACGTTATTCTGGCAAACGGTCTACGCAAAAGTGACGAAGTGGCCAAAAGTCACAGGTAGACGGTTTTGTAAAAAGTCCAAATTCAAGGCGTGCAAATTTTGCAATCATGAGGCGTACTTATTGTACGTTGAATGATTGCGAAATGCAGCACAACGCCGCTTGT
>Ga0180435_10007357_pt1 | contig 10492 bp, 12 predicted proteins | sample SS_ome_3_FD_132467 | JGI IMG/M metagenome (GOLD analysis project Ga0180435, IMG submission 132467) | Hypersaline lake sediment archaeal communities from the Salton Sea, California, USA - SS_3_S_1 metaG | ecosystem: Environmental > Aquatic > Non-marine Saline and Alkaline > Hypersaline >... | reverse complement strand
GCGACCGGTTCATCGCTTTACACATGATATTGGTCAGAATAATGCCGGCTGCGCCGACCATGGATCCTGCAACAATCAGAATATTGTTGTGAATCGCAAAACCTGCAGCACAGGCAGCAAGGCCTGAGTAGCTGTTCAGCAGGGAAATCACAACGGGCATGTCTGCACCACCAATTGGCAGCACCGCCATCACGCCAAACACACAAGCTAAGACGATGATCGCGTACAGGTAAGGAGAACTCGCCGATGGATCAAGGCAGAACAATACCGAGCAGGCGATCAATGCCAGCAGCAGTAAGCCATTGAAGATCCGTTGTGCACCAAACACGATTGCCCGGGAAGGCATCACTTCCGAAAGCTTGCCCCAGGCCAGGATACTACCCGTGAAGGTGAGTCCGCCGATGACCACAGAGACAACGATGGTCACGTACGTGAAGAGTGTGTTGTCAACGTTATACAGGGCCGCCCAACCAACCAACAGGCTGGCGATACCACCAGAGCCGTTAAACAGTGCAACCATCTCGGGCATGCTGGTCATTTCGATTTTGACAGCGGCCACATAGCCCACGATGGAGCCGATGACAACTGCGCCGATGATCCAGGTGAAGGTGAGAATTTCCGCGTTAAACAGCGTCGCGACAACTGCGATCAGCATACCCACACTGGACAGCAGGTTACCTCTAACAGCCGTGGCAGGAGAACCAAGTTGTTTCAGTCCAAATACAAAAAGCGCTGCGGCTACGATGTAGACGACGTTGATGAGTTCAATGCTCACGCTTTACCTCCCCGCGGACCACTGTCTTTCTTCTTGAACATACTCAACATCCTGTTCGTGACCAGGTAGCCGCCGACAACGTTGATCGTTGCAAAAGCAACTGCGATCGCCCCTAAGACCGTCGACATCGTGCCTAAATCACTACCGGCAGAAATCAAAGCGCCCACGATCGTAATGCCGGAAATCGCGTTTGCCCCTGACATCAGCGGCGTGTGCAAAGTCGCCGGCACCTTCGAGATCAGCTCAAAGCCAAGGAAGATGGACAGCATCAAAACCATTCCAAGTAAAACTGCTTCCATCTTTCTACGCTCCGCTATAAATGTTTTTGATGGTTTCATTCACCACCGCGCCATCGCGGGTGATGACACAAGCCTGCACAATGTCGTCTTCCGGATCGAGATTGAGGCTTTTAGCCTCTTCGTCCCAGAAATCTCCAATCAGATTGAATAGATTATTGGAGTACATTTCGCTGGCATTGCGCGCTACTTCGCTGGGCAGATTCCCAAGACCAATAACTTTGACGCCGTTAATATCAACGATTTCGTTCAGAACAGAGCCTTCGACGTTACCGCCGGTTTCCACTGCCATATCAACAACTACGCTACCCGGCTTCATGGCTTCAACCATATCCCGACCAACAATAACCGGTGCTGGACGCCCGAAAAGTTGTGCTGTGGTGATCACGATATCACTCTGGGCAATCACTTTCTTCTGGCCTTCCCGTTGCAACTCAATCTGCTCCGGGGTCAGCTCTTTGGCATAGCCCTGATCGGTCTGCCCTACTTCACCCAGGTCAATTTCGACAAATTTTGCACCCAGCGATTGTACCTGTTCTGCCACAACCGGCCGTGTATCAAACGCTTCAACCCGAGCTCCCAGACGTTTGGCGGTTGCGATAGCCTGCAAACCAGCGACCCCTGCACCGATAACAAAAACACGTGCCGGCGCAATGGTGCCCGCAGGCGTCATCATCATGGGCATGATTTTCGGACACTGCTGGGCCGCCAGAATCACCGTGACATACCCGGCCAGGTTGGCCTGGGAGGACAGTGCATCCATTTTCTGAGCTCGCGTGCTGCGCGGTATCATCTCCATGGAGATGCTTACCACGCCCTGACTGGCAAGTGATTCAACCAGCTCTTTTTCATTAAAGGGGTCTAAGAAGCTGATGCTGATTGCACCCTTCTTGTGATGTTCAACCTCGGCAAGTGAAGGCTTTCGAACGCGAAAAATCAGGTCGGCGTTTGCCAGCACCTGCTGGTGATCTCCGGCTACCTGAACGCCTACTTCTTCATACGCAGCATCAAGAAACCCCGCAGCATCTCCTGCACCACTTTCAAGCGTAATGGTGAAACCCAGATTAATGAGTTTCTTTGCGTTCAGCGGCACCAGCGCAACGCGCCGTTCACCGGGCCAAGTTTCCTTTGGCACACCTATATGCATGCAATCCCCCTACGAAAAAATTTTTATTCTGGCAAAGCCGCGAGATTTTACCTGTCATGATGCTTAAAACAACTTCGATTAGGTAATTGAGTTATAAGTGGTTTGCATAGTAGCTTTGCAACGGCTAATCCCGACGCCTGCGCTCAATAACCATAACTCGATAACGTCCGTTATCACCAACAAAAGCAGATCCTACCCAACTGACAAGGCTCACCAGGATGGCGCCAAGCAACGCATCAACAACGCCAACCACGTCAAAACCAGACACGAACCAGGCTGCCAGATTCAGCATGGCTGCGTTTATAAACAGGATGAAGATACCCAGCGTAATCAAAGTGACCGGCAGAGTCAGGAAAAACACCAATGGCCTGATAAAAGCGTTAACCAGCCCCAGTGAAATGGCAGCCCAGACCAGAGCTGCCGTTGTTTCAGCAGTTATCCCGGAAATCAGCACAGTGGCTAACCACAGGCCCGCAATATTCATCAGTACCCGTAAGACAAAACCATACATCGACTTTTCCCGCTGTCCAAACAGCCCCAAGTATAACCGTCTGCGCAGGCACTCGCGTGAAGTTGTGAACCAGCGCTCATTTCACTGTCCGCAGCATAGGAAAATGCGCGCCAGGGCCGTTGCAAAAACTGCTGGAAGGTTAAACTCTCCTGAGCCGGCAGCTGAAAGATTTTTTAACGCAAGTTACAGATGGACCTGAGACATTATGGATCTCCGCAAAAAGGACAAAAAAAAACAACAGAGCATTCCCAGCCTTGTTCGCACGGCGCGATTTGTGGAAACTGAGGAGGGATGGTATTTCCGCACCCGCGAAGACATGATGCTCGGTCCTTACGCCGACAAGTTCGACGCGGAACTGTCCGCGTCGCTTCTGGTTGCTCGACTTGCGCAATTGGAAGAAGGCAAAGATCCAGCAGCCGTGATTCAGGCTTTTGAACTGGACCCTTCGAACTGCACGTTGAAAAACGCCAACCGGCAAAAACCCGTAGATCTAAAAGCTATCCGTCGGCGACATCAAATAGAAACTGCAGTGCCGACGTTTAAAAAAGCCTGGCAGGCCATATCGCGCTTGAAAAGCGAATCGAAACTCTAACCTCAGAGGCGTTCGCATTTAGCCACGGCTGCGATTAAGCTGCAGCCATGAATCACCTGACCAGACTCCTGCTCTACGTCATCCTGCTGGCACCGACATCAACTGCTTATGGCGTGGGTCCCGGTGACATTGCGCCTCCATTCAAGGGTACAAACCTGGTTGACGGCAAAACCGTTGCCTTTCCTGCGCTGCTGCAGGGCAAACCTGCGGTTGTGGTGTTCTGGGCCACCTGGTGTCCTTACTGCAAGGCGTTTATGCCCTACGCAAAGGATATACAGGCGGACTATGCAGACGCTGGCGTGCAGATTGTGACCCTGAACTCAAAAGAACGGGGTCGAGGGGATCCAAAGGCTTATGTGGACTCACTGGATTTCCCGATGTTCGCTATTGCTGACGCTGATGCCATAGGTGAGGACTACAACATAAGCTTCATCCCCGGACTACTTGTCGTCGATGGCGAGGGGCAAGTTGTCTATCGACGCCGATCAACAAACCTGCCGGCTGGCAAAACCGTTTCTGCACAGTGGGCAGACGAAGTGAGACAAGTGCTGGATAAACTGGTGCGTTAACCACCTTCGTTGACCTTTCTCCATACCTTTCTTATTACCTTTTCCTTGCAACCCTGGCGCGCGCTTCCCACAATCTAGGGCTCAGTTCGATTTGGGATAGGGGATGAGTAATCGAGCGGCTGCAATAGCAGTCATGGTCGCCTTTGTTGTTGGTATTTTAGGCAGCCTGGCGATCCGGCCAACCGGGAAAAATCAGCACCAGACTGTCTCCGCCACCGGTACCAGCGACCTGGTGCGCATTAACTGGCGGTTGCCGGTTGCCTTTCAAACCACTATGCCTGTACTCGGCGATAACCCCATCTATCTTGCCGATATGCTGCGCCGCTCATCCAATGGCGCAGTAAACCTGCAGATATTTGAACCTGGCGAGATTGTGCCGGCATTTTCTATCACCGATGCGGTACGCGACCGCAAGGTTGAAGCCGGTTACACCTGGATGGGGTACGACCAGGGCAAAATACCCGCTTCGCCACTGTTTGGCGCCGTACCTTTTGGCATGGAACCCTGGGAGTACAGCGCCTGGTGGTTTGAAGCCGGTGGCCGCGAGCTGGCGGAAAAACTCTACGCCGATCACAACATCCACCCTATCTATTGTGGCATGACCGGTCCCGAAACCGCCGGCTGGTTCCGCAATCGGATCACCAGCTTAAGCGATGTGGAAGGTCTGAAAATTCGCTTCGCCGGACTCGGTGGCAAAGTGCTGGAACGGCTCGGTGCCAGCGTCACGATGCTGCCTGGGGGCGAGATTTTCCAGGCCCTGGAAAAAGGTGCAATCGATGCGTCCGAGTTTGCCCTGCCCATTGTCGATCAGAGCCTCGGATTTAATCGTGTGGCAAAGTTCAACTACTACCCAGGCTGGCACCAGCCTTTTACCGCATCACACCTGATTATCAACCTGGATGCCTGGCGTGAAATTTCAGCACAGGATCAGGCATTGATAGAGCTTGGCTGCACCGCTGGCGTGATCCGCAATCTTTCAAATTCCGAAGCTAAACAGGGCGCCATTATCGCGGGCTTCCCCGACATCGGGGTTAGCGCGGAGATTCTGCCTGATGAGCTGTTGCGGGAACTGCAGATTGTAGCGGGTGAGGTAATTGCCGAAGAGGCTGCGGCAGATGCAGATTTTGCTGAAATCCTTGCCAGTCAGATGGCTTTCCGCAAAAACTACAGCCATTGGAAATCCAGAGCTTACCTGCCGCGGAATTTCTAGATGGCCGCATTTGACTACCTACCGCAGACAAGGGTTTCCCGCGCCATAGATCCACTCATCGCGGGCATGGGCAGATGGGTGTCGCTGATCTGGGTATTGCTGCTCGGCGTTATTGTACTGAACGTGCTGATGCGTTACGCCTTCAGTGAAGGCCGCATCGAACTGGAAGAACTCCAGTGGCACCTGTACAGCATAGGATTTCTGTTAGGGCTGAGTTACGCATACCAAGCGGACAGCCACATACGCGTAGATGTCATACATGAACGATTCGGCCCACAGGTTCAGGCCTGGATCGAACTCTACGGCATTGTTTTGTTTCTGCTGCCATTGATTGCCATGATTCTCATCTTCAGCGTACCCTTTGTCATCTCTTCTTACACCTTGAACGAAGTTTCTCAGTCTCCGGGCGGATTACCACTGCGCTGGGTTATCAAAGCATGTTTACCGCTGGGATTCGGTTTGTTATTGCTGGCTGTGATTTCTCGTCTTTCCAGGGTGTGGGCTTTCCTGTTTTTCGATAAAGCGCCTGAGGACACGTTCAATGGCCGCTAACGAAATTCTAGCGATCGCCATGTTTTTCAGTTTCATCGCCCTGGTGTTCACCGGCTTTCCTGTTGCGTGGATACTCGGTGGGCTGGCGGTCTTATTCAGCGCACTTGCTGTGGTTCTGCAAGCGGATTTCAATCTGGCCATCGGCATGGACTGGGCTTACACCTCCCTCACTGTGGAGCGCATCTGGGCGGTGATGGAAAACTGGGTCATGGTGGCGTTGCCCATGTTTATTTTCATGGGTCTGCTGCTGGATCGTTCGGGTCTTGCTAACCAGCTGATGACCAGCTTCGCTCGCCTGTTTGGCAGTATTCGCGGCGGGCTTGCCGTCACGGTAACACTGATTGGTTTACTGCTCGCTGCGACCACCGGCATCATTGGCGCCTCAGTGGTGTTGCTTGCACTACTGGGTTTACCCGCCATGTTGAACGCCGGCTACGACAAATCACTGGCCTCCGGAACTGTATGTGCCGTGGGTACGCTTGGCATTCTGATACCGCCCAGCATCATGCTGGTTTTGATGGCAGATCGCATGTCGATGAGCGTCGGCGATCTTTTTCTTGGCGCAGTTTTCCCAGGCGTGCTGCTGGCTGGCTTGTACATTATTTATCTTCTGGTGATCGGCTGGTTGAAGCCGAACCTGGCGCCCGCAGCTGACGTAGAGCCGTTTGACATGCAGGCTGTGTGGGATCTGATCAAAGCGATTATCCCTCCGGCATTTCTTATTCTCGCAGTACTCGGCAGTATATTTTTTGGTTTGGCGACACCGACCGAGGCCGCCGGCGTCGGCGCTGCAGGCGCATTGCTGCTCGCCATTTTGAATCGGCAGATGAACCGCTCTGTGATGGCGGATGTTCTGCAGGAAACCACCCGTACAACCGCGTTCATTTTTGCTGTGTTGCTCGGTGCCACGGCATTTTCTCTGGTGTTGCGTGGACTGGGCGGCGATGAACTTATAGAAGGCGCACTTCTGTCTCTGCCCTTCGAACCCACCGGCATCATCATCTGCATTCTGCTGGCCACATTTATTCTGGGGTTCTTTCTCGACTGGATCGAGTTGACATTGATTGTCCTGCCGCTGGTATCACCGGTGGTACTCGGCCTGGGATTTGATCCGGTTTGGTTCACCATTCTTTTTGCCGTCTGTCTGCAAACAAGTTTCCTCACACCCCCGGTTGGGTTTGCGATTTTTTATCTGAAAGGGGTCGCACCAGAAGGTATAGATGTAGTCACGATCTACAAAGGTGTGGTGCCGTTCATCGGTCTGCAGGTTCTTGGCATGTTGATCATCTTCAACTGGGACGGTTTGGTTACCTGGCTACCAGGACAAGCCTACGGGTAGAATAGCCTTTTTCTCTGGCGGGCATTGATGAACAATTATTTGGTTACCGCAAAAAATTACAGCGAAGACAGCGAAAATCGCATTCACAGCGATGAGATAGCACAGAAATTTGGCTTTCGCGGCGCGCTGGTTCCCGGTGTTGCCGTTTATGGCTATATGACTCATCCGTTGGTCGAAGAATTTGGCAACGACTGGCTGGCTGAGGCCAACATCCAACTTCGATTATTGAAACCAACCTACGACGGCGAGCAGATGACCATCAGCTGTAAAAGCCAGGACAATCAGATAGAGGTGACCAGCCATGATCCAGAAGGGCAACTCACAGCAGTACTGCTAAGTCAGTCCGCAAAAAAAACCAGTGATGGGCCCCAGCCGATGCATGATCTGGCGTTGCTGGATGGTCCAATCAAACATCCTGAGCGCGTTGCTATCGGCTGGGAGACTGTCAATGCAGCCGAGGTTTTCGCACCCTGGGAATTTCATTTAGGCAGCGAAGAAAACACGCGATATACACGCGAAGTTGCTGACACCCTGGACGTCTACCAAGCCGGTTATGTTCATCCGCACTTATTATTGTCTCTGGCCAATACGGCGCTAATGAACGAGTACGTTATGCCAACCTGGATACATGCCAGCTCAAATATCATTCACCACCACGCACTCAGAATCGGCGAGACAATTACCATTCGCAGCGTCACAACGAACAAGTGGCAGAAAAAAGGTCACGAATTCATCAAACTCTGGGTCACCTACTGGCGCGGTGATGAGCTCACCACTGAAATTGACCACACCGCAATTTTCAAAGTCGCCACATGATACGACTGGCGGTACTTGCCTCACACGAGGGAACCACCCTGCAGGCGGTAATTGATGCAGCAGCAGCTCGTGAGATTGATGCACAGATTGTTCTGGTAAGCAGCAACAACAGTGGTTCAGGCGCCTTGAGGCGCGCTAAAGCTGCACAGATACCAACCTGCCATATCAGCAGTAAGACACACGGCAGCGATGCTCAAGCGGATAAAGCGCTCCTGGACGAGTTACAGCGTCATCAGGTTGACTGGCTCCTGCTGCTCGGATACATGAAAAAACTCGGCGATCAGACATTACAAATGTACAGCGGCCGTATCATCAACACACACCCGGCGCGGTTACCTAAGTTCGGCGGCAAGGGGTTCTACGGCCGCGCTGTTCATGAAGCCGTGATTGCGGCGCGGGAAAAACAAAGCGGCGCCACGATCCATCTGGTGGAAAAGGACTACGACTCCGGCCCTATACTGGCTCAGAGTTGCGTCAGGATAGAAGAAACAGATGACGCTGAGAGCTTGGAAAGTAAGGTCAAACAGTCTGAACAAAAATTGCTGGTGGCCACTTTGCACCGGCTGGCCGAGAGCGGCCTGCCGGTGCAACAGCAACTCAACTGAGCGGGTTTTCTCAGGGAAGAATGACTGCGTCGATGACGTGGATGACGCCGTTGCTTGCCATAACGTCCGTCTGAATGACATTCACACCACCTACGGTAACGCCGTCAGCTGTTGAGACAGGAAGCACTTTGCCCGCAACAGTAGTGACTTCTGTCAGTCCAACCACATCAGCCGCGAGGGCTTTGCCGGCGACTACATGCAGGGTCAGAATGGCCGCCAGTTGCTCGGGATCGGCAAGCAATGCATCTAAAGTACCCTCAGGCAGTGCTGCAAACGCTTCATTTGTGGGTGCAAACACCGTAAAAGGACCTTCGCTGGACAGCGTTTCTACCAGGCCCGCAGCCTGCACAGCGGCTACCAGCGTGCTGAACGTATCAACGCTGGCAGCAACATCCACAACAGTGCCTGCTTGCGCCTCTTCATGATGAGCAGCCTGAACAGGGGCAACGGCCAGGGTCGCCGCCAACAAAAGAAAACCTAACACGTACGAAAATTTCATCTAACTAAAACTCCAGAAAATTGAGTGATGCCTAAGTGGCGCCCCTACAGTGATTCCTGGCTTGTGAAGTTCTTGTCGCTGCTTTGTGAAGCGCTCGTCAATTGTCCGACGAACCTGCTTTGCGTCTAATCTATGCTGTTTGCAGCACAGCCAGAACCTGCCGATGCAGGACGGGATTGGCAGTAGCCACCACAGCGCCGCCCATGCTTGGATTGCCGCCGTCGTAAGTGGTGACAACACCGCCAGCGCCCGTGACGATAGGTATCAAGGCTTGAATGTCATATGCATTAAGGGAGGCATCCGTGCCAATATGCACACTGCCCAACGCAACCGCACCATAGAGGTAACAATCACCTCCCAGGCGATAAGCTTGTACAGCTGATTTCAGGTGTTCAAAGCGTACTAGATCTTCTGCAGAGAACCAGTCGTACCCGGTCGTGCCAAGGCGCGCAGAGGATATATCCTCACAGGTTGATGTACGCAGCACACGTTTGTCCTGTCCACGTATCAGGTGGGTTACTTCCCCATCGCCAAGGAAAAGTTCATCCGTATAAGGTTGATACATCGCGCCAACGATCGGCGTTTCGCCATCGAACAACGCAAGCAACACACCCCAGTGCAACATTCCCGCCATGAAGGCGCGCGTGCCATCAATGGGGTCAATAACCCAGGTGAGGCCGTTACCCGGCTTGTGACCATATTCCTCGCCGTAGATGCCATGACTCGGAAAGGTTCGCTCTATGGCATCTCGAATGGTCCGCTCTGCGGTTCGATCCGCCTCGGTCACCGGATCAAAATGTCCGTCCGTACGTTTGTTTTCCACATCCGTATTAACACGGAAAAAAGGTAACGTCTGGGCGCCGGCAAGGCGGGCCGTTTCGCCAGCAAATTCAAGAAATTTTGCTTTCTGCGCCTGGTTTACACTGACTTTGCTTGTATATCCAAACGAATTTTCCGGCTTGTCCAAAATAGGTTCCCGCATAAGCTTTACCCGCCAATGTACGCGATGTGCGATCGCTCAACCAGAGGGCCACCGGTAGAAACCTTATTGGCGAAACATTTTCAGGCTGCGGGAATCCATGCGCCATGGAATCCCGCGGGCACTCTTCGACCCAGAGCAACTGTTGCGAGCGGCGCATTGGAAATATCCGCAGCGTCGAGAATCCGTATTTCAGTAGTATTAGTTGCCTGTCGAAACACGCACACTAAAATGTAGCCGTCATTTTCACTGGAACTTTGCGAGCCTGCTTTAGGTACAAAGATCGGTTCACTATTCTGGTCCCCAGGCGCAACCTGATGTAACTGGCGACTGTCAGTCACCAGGTCATAACAAACAACGCCACGCATCTCTTGATCAGATGGTTGCACCACCGCATAAACATAGCGGTTAGGATAGCCAACCAAAGACTCGTTAATCCGCGGCAATTCAATGTTCAAGTCGTCCAGCTGACGCTCCAATACTTCCCCCCTGACAAGATCAATTGTGTATCGCCACAACACACCCAGAGGATTGAGCAGAAAGCCTTTGTTTTGCAAATCGCGTTTGAAATACCAGGGATAACGCACCACATCAAACTCAAT
>Ga0180435_10007356_pt1 | contig 10493 bp, 6 predicted proteins | sample SS_ome_3_FD_132467 | JGI IMG/M metagenome (GOLD analysis project Ga0180435, IMG submission 132467) | Hypersaline lake sediment archaeal communities from the Salton Sea, California, USA - SS_3_S_1 metaG | ecosystem: Environmental > Aquatic > Non-marine Saline and Alkaline > Hypersaline > Sediment... | reverse complement strand
TTTTGCCCTTGGGAACCGGCGCCCGTGGTCAGGGACGCTACAACGGTCTCAGGGGTAGCTGACGCATGAAGGAGGTGGGATTATGTTCCTCATCCGGCTGTTCACCGAGATCTGGTTGGCCGGTAGATCTGGTTGGGGCGGCTAGTTGTAGCGACTTAGCGTCGGTGTCGGCCTTCTCCTTCCCGAGGCGTTCACGTGAGTCAATCTGACAGGACTGGCCCTTTCGCCGGCACATCTGTGATGTTCAGGCTCTACTACTGCGGCGTCGTTGCTGCGGGCGTTGTGTGTGTATGGTGGGCACTCCCGTCAGCGGAGTTCCCTCAGTGGCACATCCTGCTCTGGTGGTTCGCCTTCGCTGTTGTGGCGGAGATGAACCCTATTCGGCTCCCCGGGTCGCAGGCCTACATCACCGTGTCTTCGGCCCTAGACTACGCGGCCATCGTCATTTTCGGGCCTGCCATTGCGGCCATGGTCGCTGCCGTGACCACGCTGCTGTCTCAGGTCTTCTTCGCGCCGCAGCCTCCCCACAAGATGCTCTTCAACATCGCGCTGTTCATAGTGACGATAATGGTGTCGGGAAGTGTGTTTCGTCTGGCAGGGGGCGTAGCCTCCTCGAGCGTGGCGGAACTCGTGATCCCACTCGCCGCATGCGGCGCGACCTACTTCCTCATAGACACGTTCGGGGTGAGCACCATCGTTGCTCTTAGCCAAGGCGGGAGCATCTGGCGCACTTGGCAGAGGATGTATCTATGGACGACGATTACGCATCTCGCCGGGTTCGTTCCTCTTGGTGCCATTATCGTCGTGATCTTCGCGCACATCGGACTGCCTGGTGTCGCGCTGTTCCTTGCGCCGCTGATCCTTGCCCGCTACTCCTTCAAGCTCTACATGGACATGCGTAACGCGCACTTCGACACCGTGAGAGCTCTCACGTCTGCTATCGATGCGAGCGACCCCTTCACCCGCGGTCATTCAGAGCGTGTCACAGCCTACTCAGTAGCCATAGCACGGAAGCTCGGACTGGCGGAGAGGAGAGTAGTCGCTATCGAGTACGCGAGTCTCCTCCATGACATGGGCAAGATTGCGGTCCAACATGACATCCTCCTCAAGCCCGGGAAGCTCTCAGACGAGGAGTGGACGCTCATGCGGATGCACCCCGAGACAGGGGCAAGAATCGTCGGAGATTTGCACTTCCTGCGGGGGGCACGAGAGGTTGTTCTGTACCACCATGAGCGGTATGATGGGCAAGGATATCCCGACAAGCTCAAAGGGACCGAGATTCCGATCGAAGCTCGAATCGTCAAGGTTGCAGATGCGTTCGACGCTATGCTCTCGGATCGCCCCTACAGGAAGGGCCTCAGCGTTGATGAGGCCGTTGCGGAACTCGAGGCGGGGCGGAGTACCGAGTTCGATCCGAAGGTCGTCGATGCGTTCCTCCAGTTGGTTCGTCAAGGCGACGTCGATACCGATCACAATCCCCTCTAGACGGAACGACAACACGCAGACGCCCAAACGAGGGGGTGTGGATGAGTCCTCTGTACTCTGCAGAGCTGGTCCAGTCAGACGGTGAGCCCGAGGCTGATAGGTCTCATAGCTCTCTCCAGCGCAAGTCGGTCACTCAGCTCTGCGACGGACTTGCAGTGTTCTCCTCTGTGCCCACCTCAGACATCACGATCGTCGTTGGCGGTTCATGTTCCGGGAAGACCTCACTCGGACTGCAGTTGCAGCGCGCGGCGACCCAGCGCGAAGCGCAGTTCTACGTGCCAACTGTCTCTTGCGGATGGAAGGACCGAAACGCGCTTCTGGATCGACTTGAGCCCCTGTCTTGTGCTGGACGTCTCCTTTGCTTCGTTGATGACCTCGACCGCCTTCACGATGTCCACATTCGTCGCCTGCTTGCGCTTGTTCGCATCGCTAGAGATGCAGGATCTCAGCTCTCCGTTGTATGCACGGCGGCGGCGGTTCCTAAGCCGATGCTAACGACCGATGATGTTCGCCTCATCACGCACCCACCCTACGCAAGCAGCGACTCAGACGCGCCGCTGGATGTGCATGTGTTCGAGCTGGAGCCGCTGAGTCTCGATGAGACTCGGGAGCTCTTGGAAATGGGCTCCATGAGTGGTCTTCCAGAGTCCGACGTCGTGCGGATTCACGGGGCGACAGGTGGCAGTATACTCATGGTCTCCGAGATCGTGGCTTCTCCGAAGCTCTTGGATGTCATCACATCCTCGACTGGAAGCAGTTGCGCTGCGGCGAAGCGTGGAACCCTCCAGACCGCTGGTTCACACAGAGTCGGTGTTGTCTCTGACGATGAGGAGTCCGCACTTCATCTCGTCTCTCTGGGGCCGGGGATCGATCTTCCTGTGGTTGCGGGAGCGCTCGGCGTGAGCGAGCACGACGCCGAGATGGCGCTGAGAGGGCTGGAGAGCGCTCGTCTCGTTCGGCGGCTGCCCGGACACTCTGAGTACACCTTGAGTGATGAGGCAGTGAAGACACACCTTGAGATGGTGTTCCCGCCAGACAAGCGATGTCGCGAGCACGCACGTGTTGCCAAGGTGTACACGCAACAGGCAGCAAGCGGGGAAAGCGCGCATTCACATGCGCTCGCTGCGTGGCATCTGGCTGGAGCAGGCGAACTGGCTCGGGCTGTTGAGCATGCTTGTGCCGCTCTTCCATCAGCGATGGAAAATGCACGATGCGTCATCGTGGACGAGCTCCTCAATCTCATGGAGCGCGCCGCCTTCGGTACTGACTGCATCGGGGCCGACCTAGCTGCATCTCTGGCGAAGTCGGCTGACACTGCCTGGCAGTCTGGCAAGCCTGCCATAGCCGTTCGGTTGAGTTCTATCGGTCTTCAGATGCTGCGTACCGATGCGGTCGTTGCGGAGGAGCTCGAAGTCGAACTCCTCTGGAACAAGGGAAGGGCCGAAGCGCTGTCCGGAAGCGTGGAGGGGGCGGCACGTACCCTTCTGGATGCACAGATGTACCCTCTGGCACAGGAGAGCAATCAGTGGCTGGCGCGGTTGCTCGCAAGCTGGTGCATCGTGCATCAGATGCGAGGCGAGTTTGATCAGATCCTGGCGGCGGGTACTCGAGCGCTGGGCTTCGCCGAGGTAGTGGGGGACGCGCAGCTCATCGGATCTGCGTGCCTCGCGATCGGTAACGCCCATCACGCTCTCTGCGCGTGGCGAGAGGCCCGAGTGTGGTATGAGAGATCAGTTGCCGCCGCCGAGGCTGTAGGGTGTCGCAAGGGTGTGGTGGTTCGTGAGTTCGACATCGCCCTGGCAGACTTCTCCATGGGAAGCTGGGAGCTTGCTGAAGCGAGGCTCTCTCGGATCCTCCGCTCCTCAGCGGAGCTTGGTCATGCCTACACGCTGGAACTCGCTTCGAACGTGATGGGGCTCCTGTACTATGGACGTGGTGACTTTGACGCCGCGCGAGACCGCTTCCGAGAGGCCATGGTAGCTAGCCGGGAGTGCGGCGATGATTGGGGACTCGCGCTCTCCTACAGCAACCAGGGCGCGCTCGAGCGCGAGTTCGGGCGTCCGCGGGCAGCACTCCGACTCTTCGAGAGAGCCCAGCATCTGATGGAACGAGTAGGGAGCCGCGACGATCTTCCTGAGCTGCTCCGCCGCAGAGCTGAGACGCATATCGAGCTCGAGAACGCTGACGAGGCTGAGCACCTGGCTACTGAGGGAATGAACCTGGCCCGGGAGTTCAAGAACCTACTCGAGGAGTGCAGTTGCGTCCGTGTGCTCTCCCAAGTTGCGGCGGCGCGCGGGGATCTCGTGAGCGCGATCAAACTCGCGAACGACGCGGTCGCAGGTCTTCACTCGATTGGCTCCAAGTTCGAGGAAGCGATCGCGCTGCGGCAGCTCGCCGAGATAGAGCATCTCCTCGGGCATCGCGGCGACAGCGCAGACAGCGCGCGGAAGGCTCTCGAGATCTTCTCTGAGCTGTCAGCAAGGCGCGAGGCGAAACGCACTCGCGAGCTGCTCCACCTTCTCGAGGAGCGCGAGACCGTCGTCCATCCGACGCAGGCGATCGAGCCGGGACGGCTCGCTTCGCTCTGTCGGTCGAGCACGACCCTCGCGTCAGCACGTTCCGCTGGTGTGGTTCTCCGTGAGATTGCCGACATCGCCGCCTCCGAGATCCCCGTCGATGTTGCCGCCGTGATCACGACTGGCGATTCGTTGGGAGGTTCGGTTAGCTCGGAGCTCTGCAGGGTGGCTGACAGAGAGGACGTACTGTCGGGGGCGAAGAGGACGTGTAGTCAGTTCGACGACTCCGGCCCTGCGGCGACGATCCTGGAGCCAGCCGGCACCCCAGCCGCGCTGGAGGATGATGTGCGGCGTGCCATGATCGTCCCGATCCACGTTCGGCAGTCACGGTTCGGGTACATCTACCTCGACTACCGCACACGCGACGCGCGCTTCAGTGACGATGACGTTCGGTTCGTCGAGGCCCTGGCCGCGCAGGCAGCCACGGCGCTCGAGAACATCGAGCTTCGGGCGAAGCTGGAGGAGGAGATCGAGACCCTTCGCTGGGAGGTCGATGGCCGATACGCGTTCTCGAACATCATCGGCCGGAGCGTCGAGATGCAGAAGGTCTTCTCTCTGCTCGAGCGGGTGTCGACATCGTCGGCGACCGTTCTTGTCGAAGGCGAATCGGGGACAGGGAAGGAACTCGTCGCTCGGGCCATCCACCACAACAGCAAGCGGAGGAACGACCGGTTCGTCCCGCAGAACTGCGCGGCGCTGCCGGAGCAGCTCCTCGAGAGCGAGCTCTTCGGTCACGTTCGCGGCGCTTTCACAGGAGCCCTGAAGGAGAAGCGCGGGCTGTTTGAAGCCGCCGATGGCGGGACGTTCTTTCTCGATGAGATCGCGGACATGCCGCCTTCGCTCCAGGTGAAGCTCCTGCGGGTGCTGCAGGACGGCGAGATCCGGCGGGTCGGCGCCACCGACTCCATCAGCGTCGATGTCAGGATCATCGCTGCGACGAACAAGTCTCTCGAGGAGGAGGTCAGGGCAGGACGCTTCCGACAGGACTTGTTCTATCGGCTGAACGTCGTGAGAGTCGAGATGCCGCCGCTCAGAGTGCGTCGCGATGACATCCCACTGCTTGCACAGCACTTCCTCGACACGTGCGCGACGGAGTCCGGAAAGGACATCCAGGGATTCACTGACGGCGCGATGGAGCATCTCGTCAACTACGACTGGCCGGGCAACGTCCGGGAGCTCGAGAACGAGATGCAGCGGGCCGTGGCACTGGCGCGCGAGGATGCTCCGATCTCCGAGAAGGATCTGTCAGAGCGCATCCGCGCGTGCGAGATTACTGAGAAGCCCGCGAAGCACGGCGCCGGACTCGATCTCAAGGACATGGTCGAGGACATCGAGCGGCGCGTCATCCTCCAGATGCTCGAGGAGTACAGCTGGAACAAGTCGAAGACGGCCCAGGCGCTCGGTCTGAGCCGGCAGGGCCTCCTCAAGAAGATAGCGCGCTTGAAGCTCCGGCGTCGGGAGGAGTAGAATCCCACCACGCATCCCCTTGCCATCCCCGATGGTACTCAGACGTGGAGATGTTCCTGTTGATGAGAACATCGAGGTCCTCGCATCCATCGTCACGAAGCTCGATGCTGCCGGCATCCCATACATGCTGACCGGGTCGGGAGCCATGTTCGTCTATGGCATTCCTCGGATGACGCGGGACGTCGACATCGTGATCGAGTGCGCAGTGTCGGACGCACAGCGTCTTGCGGAGCTCTTCAAGGACGACTGGTTCGTGGATGAGGTCGGTGTCCGGAACGCCATCCGCGACAGACGGTCGTTCAACGTCATCCACAAGGAGCGGTTCTTCAAGGTCGACATGATCGTGCGGAAGGACAAGGAGTTCCAGAGACATGAGTTCGACCGAAGGACGAGGAAGCGCATCGGGGAGCTGGATGTCTGGATCGCAGGTGCCGAGGATCTCATCCTGTCGAAGCTCATGTGGTCGGCGAGCGGCAACTCCGCACAGCAGCTGCATGACGCGAAGCAGATGGCGAAGGTCATTGCGGAGCTGGACTGGGACTACTTGGGCACGTGGGCCGACAAGCTGGGACTGCGCGACCTTCTGCTGGAGATCAAGCCCGATGCGTGACACGTCGCCAGAAGTCGAGGCCATGTACAATGAGATGCTCATGAGTCTGCCCCCAGGGCGAAAGCTGGCTATGGCGTTCGACATGTTCGAGGCCGGCAAGGTGCTTCTCCTGGCGGGCATCCGGGACAAGTACGGCGAACAGGATGAGCTGACCGAGATCCTTATGGTCTTCGAACGCATGTACCGGGGAGACCTCAGCCCGGAGGAGATCGAGTGGTACAAGAATGCCATCCGGACCGACTACGGGGAGCGCCACCGGAAGGACGACGAGACCAGTGACCGCTCGTGAGAGTACCTGCCATGTAAGGAGCAACGATTGACGTCACCATCGAAGAAGACTGACGCCTACGCCCGTGCCGGGGTCGACATCGACGCCGGGATGGATGCCGTGAAGCTCATGGGGGAGGCGGTCCGCTCCACCTGGGACGACAACGTCTGCTGCCAGTACGGCGCGTTTGCCGGTCTCTACGACCTCGCGAAGGCGCAGTACGGGCGCGACGTGCTCGCCGTCACCGTCGACGGCGTGGGGACGAAGATCAAGGTCGCGTCCATGGCCGGTCGCTATGACTCGGTCGGGGCCGACCTCGTGAATCACTGCGTAGACGACCTGCTGGTCTCTCGCGCACGCCCCATCCTCTTCGCCGACTACTTCGCGTCATCGAAGATCCTCCCGGAGATGGTCGCCGCTGCGGTCGGCGGGATGGCCGCGGCCTGTCGTCAGGTCGGGTGCGCGCTCGTGGCGGGGGAGACGGCCGAGATGCCGGGCGTCTACTGCGACGGGGAGTTCGACCTCGTCGGGTGCATGATCGGTGTGGCGAAGAAGGACGAACTGGACGCGGTCGAGCCGATCGTCCCGGGTGACGTGCTCATCGGCCTCCCGTCGACCGGGCTTCACACCAACGGCTACTCGCTCGCGCGGCATCTCTGCTTCGAGGAGGCCGGCTACACGGTCGACACCGAACCGCACGGCCTCGGCTGCACGGTCGGGGAGGCGCTCTTGGCCGTCCACCGCGAGTACCTCAACGCCGTCGACCCGCTCCTGGGTCATCCGGCCGTCCACGGCCTCGCGCACATCACCGGCGGCGGTCTCTACGACAACGTCGAGCGCATTCTGCCCGAGGGCGTTCAGGCCCGCATCGACAAGGGCGCGTGGGAGCCGCTCCCCATCTTCAAGCTCCTCTGCGGCATCGGGAAGCTCTCCGACCGCGAGGCGTACCGGTCGCTCAACATGGGGATCGGGCTGGTGCTCGTGACCGCGGCGGGACATGTCGACGAGGTGAAGGCGTCGCTCGCATCGAGGGGGGAGACGTCGGTCGTCATCGGTGAGCTTGCTGCGGGAGAGAAGGGCGTGGCGATAGGGTAGCTCGACTGCCGAGACTCCGTCGCGCGACGTGGCATCGGGCACCACACTAGGAGTGGAAGCACAAGCGGCACGGTCGGACTCACCCGATCGTGCCGCTTCTCGATGGACTCCGGTCTTCTTCCTCCGGGTTTCTCCTACTGCACGTACCCCAGCGCCTCGAGCTTCTCGCGCGTCGCCTCGTCCATCTCGACGGCGTCGCTCGTCGCACCACGGCCTTCCATGAACGCGTTGAGCATCGCGAGCATGCGCTCCGTGTGCGGCGCGCCCTCGATGTAGACGTTGTCGGTCTCCTCGGGGTCATAGGAGAGGTCGTACATGAAGGCGCCCGCTCGGACGTTGTCGAACGACGAGAACGTCCCGCGGCTCGCCCAGGGGATGAGGTTCGTGTCGGCCGGCGCGATGGCGATGAGCTTGAGGTCACCGTCGATGATCGTTCGCTGTCTGAACCCCGGCGGGCGGTCACGCTCGATGAAGACGGCGCGCTCGTCATCCTCCAGGCTCAGCAGGTCCACGCCCGGCAGGTCGTCCGGGGCTCCGTCCACACCCACCATCGAGAGCACCGTCGGAAGGAAGTCGATCTGCTGCGCGCGCACGTCGCTCGTGCCCGGCTCGATGCCCGGGCCGGCGATGGCGAGCGGGACGCGGACGACCTCCTCGTACGACGTGTAGTGGAACGCCCCGCCGTGGTCACCAAACTCCTCGCCGTGATCCGACGTGAAGATGACGATCGTATCGTCGAGCAGACCGCGCTGGTCGAGCGCGATGAGCAGTCGTCCGATCTCGCGATCGGTGTAGGCGATCTCCTGGTCGTAGCGTTCGATGTCTTCATCGCCAAAGCTGTTCCAGTCGTCATGCGGCAGGTACTCGAAATGTGGATCGAAGTAGTGCACCCACATGAAGAACGGCGGCTCGAGCGCGTCCAAGTCGGCGATGGCCAGATGCGTCAACCGGTCCGCCGTCGAGACGTCGTGGGGGTGACCGACCTGGAGCACGGAGTAGTCGAACTTCCGGAACCCCTTGTTGAACCCGTAGGTCGGCGTCAGGAGCATGTGGCTGACGAACGCGCGCGTGTCGTAGCCCGCGGCGCGGAGGATGGAGGCCAGGGTCGGGAGCGTCCGGTCCAGCGAGCGGTGGAAGTCGGTGGCGCCCGTGTCGCTCGGATAGCGGCCGGTGAGCATCGTCGCCATCGAGGGCAGCGTCCAGCCGGACTGACTGTAGGCCACCGGGAAGACGAGGCCGCGCTCCGCGAGGGCGTCGATGTGAGGGGAGACGGGGCGTTCGCATCCACCGAACCCGACGTGGTCGTGCCGGAGAGTGTCCACGCATATGAGGAGCACGTTGGGTTGCGACCCTCCCAGCGGACCCAACAGCAGGAGCAGCGCACCGGCCACGACGATGACGGTTGCCAGAGCGATGAGACGTGTTCGCATAATGCTCTCCGTTCGCTAGGAACCACTGAACAATCATCAGCTCTAATGATACTGCGATGGTTGGTTCGATAGAAGTTGGAAGCTGCATTCTCTCAAACACTCGTTCTCTCTTGCATGGTGATCCAGCTCACACGAGATGCAGCCGCCGCGCCCCGGAAGCCCCCCTTCCGGGGCGCGGCACGTTCGGGACCCTTGTGTCGCATCAGGCGCGACCCGGGCTCGCGATTGCGGGGCCGGTCGCCCCATGGTAAGGTCAAGAGGCGCGCACCAGTGCACCTCACGGGGGGGCAGTGAATGGCACGGAGGGACAAGCGGAAGAGCGATACCGGCCGGCCGGAGAGGCCCGCGGCGACCGCACCGACCCCGGGCGCGCCCGCACGGCATCCGCTGCTCTCGAGCACGGCCATCCTGCTCTACATCGCACTCGCCAAGCTCGTGCTCCATCTCGTCACGAACGGTGGGTACGGGTACCACCGCGACGAGCTCTACTACATCGCGTGCGGGAACCACCTCGCGTGGGGGTTCGTCGACCATCCGCCGCTGACGCCGTTCATCGCGAAGCTCGTGACCTCGTCGATCGGTTCGTCGCTCGCCGTCATCCGGTTCCTGCCGGCGCTTGCGGGCGCGGCGACCGTCTTCGTCGCCGGCCACATCGCGAAGGAGGCGGGGGGGCGGCTGTTCGCCCAGATCCTCGCGGCGCTCGGTGTGCTTGTCGGAGCCAACTACCTGTTCTTCGGCACGCTGCTGACGACGAACGTGTTCGATCAGCTGTTCTGGGCGCTCGCGCTCTACCTGTTGGTCGTCATCATGCGTCGCGGCGAGCCGAAGCACTGGATCTGGCTCGGGGTCGTCATCGGCCTGGGGCTTCTCAACAAGCACACGATGGTGTTCCTCGGCGCCGGTCTTGCGGGTGGGATCCTCCTCACCCCCGAGCGTGCGCGCCTCAAGGACCGCTGGCCGTGGGTCGCGGCCGCCATTGCGTTCGTCATCTTCCTCCCGAACATCCTCTGGGAGGTCCGGGCCGGGTGGCCGACCATCGAGTTCCTCCGGCGCGCCGATATCAACCGGATGGACACGTTCTCGCCGTGGCTGTTCTTCGTTGGGCAGGTGATGGGGCTCCATCTGCTGCTTCTCCCTGTCTGGCTCGTCGGCGTCTGGCGCGCGTTCACCGAGAAGGATGCCCGGTGGATGCGGACCGTCGGCGTCGCGTACGCGCTGCTCTTCCTCTACTTCATGTTCACGCGAGCGAAGCACTACTACCTCGTCCCGTTCTACCCGGCGCTGCTTGCGTTAGGCGCCGTGACCATCGAGCGTTGGGTGCACCAGCGGACGCTCCGGTGGGTCCCCGCCGCGGTCGTCATCGTGCTGCTCATCGGTGGCGCCGTGACCGCGCCGCTGTCGCTGCCGGTGCTCGAGCCCGAGACGCTCATCGCGTACGCCGACCGGCTCCAGCCCGGACGACGCGCGCTCCCCGCGGGCGAGTCGCGGATGCCTGCCGTGTTCCAGGACATGTTCGGGTGGGAGGAGCTTGTGGCGACCGTGGCCGACGCGTACCACGCGCT
>Ga0180435_10007355_pt1 | contig 10494 bp, 10 predicted proteins | sample SS_ome_3_FD_132467 | JGI IMG/M metagenome (GOLD analysis project Ga0180435, IMG submission 132467) | Hypersaline lake sediment archaeal communities from the Salton Sea, California, USA - SS_3_S_1 metaG | ecosystem: Environmental > Aquatic > Non-marine Saline and Alkaline > Hypersaline >... | reverse complement strand
CTCGGCATTTATGGTTGGATGAACAATCCCTGGAAGACGACATCCAGAATCAACTGCAGGTAAATTTAATTGGGATGATTCAGCTAACCCGACTTGTCATTCCGGATATGGTAGAGGCAGGGGTAGGTCAGATCATCCATATTTCTTCCATTGCATCCTGGGTGGGAGTTCCCACATATTCCATCTACAACGCAAGCAAGTTTGGATCCCGAGGATTTTTGGCCAGTCTAAGGCGAGAACTTAGGGGAACTGGAGTAATAATATCGGAAATTTTCCCGGGAGCGGTGGATACTGAATTTGGCCAGGATCCTGATGTGAGTTGGAAAACCACCACAGTAACACCAAAATTCGCTCTATTATCCCCTCAGTCTGTTGCGGATAAGATCCTGGTTATGATCCAGAGGAAAAAGACTATATCTGTGATCCCAGGTTTTATGTGGCTTGCGATCTGGGCAGATGCCCACATTCCCAGGTTTATCAGCTGGGTATTATCGAAATATTTTTACTCGTCGGATGGTGTAAGATATACCTGGCGGCAGAGAAAGGAATAAAAAAAACAGCCTGCAGAGGTTGTTCTTGGGGTCTGGAGTATCCAATTACTATTTTTCTGGTTCTTCTTTTTCTGGTTCTTCTTTTACTGAGTCAAGCTTAAACTTGTTGTCTTCTTCCAGGATGTAGATCCCATTCCGGACTTGGTTCAATACCCGCTCTAGCGCGATCTCTAGGTTGGTCAGAGTTTCTGCTACATATTCGTCGGCTTCTGCCTGGGTGTTCTTAGCTTTTGCCTCTGCTTCAGATTCGATCTGGTTGGCTTTTTTCCGGGCATCCTGAACGATGCTGTCTCGATCGGTAAGCTTGTCGCTTTTCTCTTTCGCGATATTTACTGTCCGATCTGCTTCTTCTTTGGCCTGGGCAATCACTCTGTTTTTGGTGGCTAATATTTGTTGGGATTTCTTAACCTCTTCTGGAATGGCAACACGCATCTGGTCGATAATGTCCAGCATACGATCTTCATCAACTATTACATTATGTGTGAAAGGAATGGAACGGCTGTGGTTTATCATCTCTTCCAATCGATCCACAAGATGCAAAATGTCCATTATTACTCCTCCAAAAGAGTACCCTTTTAGTATAACATGAAAAGGATTTCGTTAATCTCTCAGCGAAGTGTGGGGAACGATATTTTGGTCGCTGCCAAGCTCTAAAAATCGATCCCGTAATGCTTTTTCTACGTACTCTGGAACCATGGAACTGACATCTCCATCTAGTGCCGCAATCTCTCGAACTGTGGACCCACTTAAGAAGCTGTGATCCTTATTTGTGATCAAAGCTACAACTTCAATGTCTGGAGAGAGACTATGATTAGCCAAAGCCATACGGAATTCATATTCGAAATCAGAAAAGACACGCAGCCCACGAACGATCACCTGAGCATCGATCTGGTGGCAGAAATCAACTGTCAGTCCGCTATACCCCATAGTTTTGATATTGGGAATTGATTTGAGAGCGCGTTTGGCGAGCTCTATTCTTTCCTCTGGGGGGAATAGAAGTAATTTCAATGGTTGATCATACACTGCCACAACAACTTCATCGAATAAACGGGAAGCACGCCGGGCAATATCAATATGTCCGTAGTGGATGGGATCAAAGGTGCCGGGGAAAACTGCTCTTATCATCAGTAGCTCCTCAACATGTTCGCCTACTATTTAACTGATATCTCCAGCATTCTTTTGGGTCCAGAATTCTTTGACCGCTTTCGCCAGCGGCTTATGATTTTCCTGGCTCAGATCTGGATCCTGACTGAATAGCGCCGAGGCCTCTGTGCGGGCTAGTTCTACAAGGTCTAGATCAGTAATACTGGCTAGTTTTAGTTCCGTATATCCTGATTGGCGTGTTCCTAAAAATTGACCAGGACCGCGAATTTCCAGATCTTTTTCTGCCAGAACAAAACCGTCATTGGTTTCAATCATGGCTTGCAGTCGTTGGTTTTCAGTTTCCTCAATTGTGCCGGGAACTAGGATACAGTAGGACTTCTGATCGCTACGTCCTACCCGACCTCGGAATTGATGTAGTTGTGCTAAACCAAAACGATGGGCACCTTCAACAAGCATAACCGTGGCATCAGGGATATCAAGACCTACCTCCACAACTGAAGTGGAGACCAGGATCTGGATTTCCTTATCCCTGAAACGGATCATAACTTCTTCTTTTTCAGATGGGTTTAGCTGACCGTGCAGCAATCCAAGTTTGTACGTTGGGAATACTTCTTCTTGCAGACGTTTGAATTCATCCACAGCAGATTTTTCATCGATTTTATCGCTTTCCTCAACTAGCGGGTAAACAATAAATGCCTGGTTGCCTTTATCAACCTGCCCGCGAACAAGTCCGAAGGCCCGCTCAACCTCACTGGGATTCAGCAAATGAGTCTCTACTGGAATACGCCCCGGCGGCATTTCATCAATGACTGATAATTCGAGATCACCATAAATCGTCAAAGCCAGGGAGCGAGGAATAGGTGTCGCTGTCATTACAAGCAGATGGGGATTCTTGCCTTTCTGTCGTAAAGTGCCCCTCTGTTCCACACCAAAGCGGTGTTGTTCATCAATAATTGCCAGCTGTAAGTTCTGAAACTTGACAGGATCCTGGAGCAGGGCATGAGTGCCAATGATCAACTTGATCTCTCCATCGGCAAGTTGTTTGCGGAGCGCTTCTTTCTCATTTTCAGGGGTAGCACCGATTAGCAGGGCAATCTGATTTTCTGCTAAATCCTCAGATCTATTTGCCAGCAGGTTTTTCAGGCTCAGAAAATGTTGTTCGGCCAGGATGCTGGTAGGAGCCAGGAATGCAGCCTGTGCTCCACCGCGAATGACTATCAATGCTGCCAAGGCAGCGATTACGGTTTTTCCAGAGCCAACATCACCCTGAAGTAAACGATTCATTGGTGTTCCGGAACTCAAGTCAGACCGGACCTGGTCCAGGGCTTTTTTCTGGGCTGTTGTCAGCTGGAAGGGAAGAGATTCAAGTCGGGGCAAAAGCCAATCTTCAGGGCTTTCAAATGCTGCACCGTCTCGGCTTTCCCACTGTTTCTTTTGCTTCAATACACCCATCTGCATCAGGAAGAGTTCTTCAAACGCTAGCCGCTTCCTGGCTTTTTGGAGTGTTTGGCCGGAATCCGGGAAATGGATCTCCCGGATCGCATCCGATAACCCGTATAGAGAATGATTGGTTCGGATGGTCTCGGGAAGAGGATCTGGAAGGTGAGGGGAGTATTCTTCGACAATATCGTGGATCACACTCCGGAGCCATTTCTGAGTGATGTCCTTTGTAAGTGGATAAACCGGTACAATGCGATTAGTGTGGAGCTGTTTTTTGCTGAGTGGTTCCCATTCTGGACTATTCATGACCAGGCGGCCCAGGTATTGTTCTATCAGGCCGCTTAATACAACTTGTTTGGCTTTTTTGAGTTGATTTTCGATCCAAGGCTGGTTGAACCAGGTAGCGCGGATTGCGCCACTTTTATCCGATATCAGCGCTTCAACGATCTTCATTTTCCCGCTGCGTACTGCTCTTGAAGAAACGCTCTCCACCGAGCCGATAACAGTGACAAACTCGCCATACCAGAGACTTCCAATTGGTTTCAGCTTCGAGTAATCGTCATGCCGCCTTGGAAAGGTATAAAGCAGGTCGTGGATGGAATGGATACCCATTCGGTCAAGAGCTTCCTGTTTTTTCTCCCCGATTCCTTTAATTGTTGTGATTGGAGCCTGAAAATCCAGATCAAGGATTGGTTTGGGAGGTTCCTTTTTTGGCGCAGGTTCCTGGGGAACCGGTTCAGATTTTTCTGGTTCAGGAGTTGGGGCGGGTTCAGATGTTTGGGGTTGGGCAGGTTCTGGGTCAGGCTGTGTTGGAGGTCGTTCGGTTTTAGGTGGTTGTTCCTTCGTCCCTTCCTCCACGCCTATTTCTCTGGTAACGCGCTGCCAGATACCTTTTAGTGCCACTTCGCGGGAATCTTCACTTAATCGGTGATAATCTCGCAATCTGCTGATCACAGCCTGGATGATCTGTTCTGATAATTGATCTTCTCTGGCTTCCATTTCCCAGGCGGAGAGGATATTTGAAAGTCCACCCATAACCGCCTTGTTATCATAATCCCGCTCAGCTTCTAAACGGAAGAATTTTCGTAGTTTTTTTATTGAAGGTTTCATTAGGGTTATTTTACCACCGCTGCAAAACCAATCCCGTTGGGGCCGACATGTGTTCCAATGATTGTGGTGACATTTACCAGCATAGGTTTGGGAATTTCTGGAGGAGAGTAATCTTTAATAAACCTCTTTCCGGTTTCTAAGGCATTTGTATGGAGCACAGCCATGTATTCAAGGGTGCCCAAGCTCCTGATGGTTTCCCCCAGAAACTGGATTCCTTTTGATCTGGCTCGAGCCAAGCCCCGATTTAAAACCTGCCCAGCTTTTAGCTCAACAATTGGTTTTATATTTAATAATGACCCCAGCTGAGCCTTAGCCCAGGAGACTCTTCCGCTGCGGTGGATGTACTCAAAAGTATCCAGCAGGGCATAAACATAAACTCTATCCTTCATGGTTTGGATAATATTCAGGATCTCGTTCAGGGATTTCTTTTGTTGGGCCAATTTCGCAGCATGTATGGCCTGGAAACCCAAACCCAGACTGAGCTGTTCGCTATCAACAACATTTATGATCTTTTTGAATTCCTGGGAAGCCAGTCTGGCAGAATTATATATTCCGCTTAGCGCGCTCGCTGCATGTATGGAGATGATGTTGGAGTATCCATTATCAAGAATCTGTTGATAAAGATTTTGAAATCTACCAGACGCTGGCGCAGCCGTGGTAGGTAATTTCTTCAATGTGGGGAGACGATCATAAAAATCATTCCTGGAGAGATCAAATCCGTCCAGATAGGTTTTATCTTCCAGGGTTAGATCGACCGGGATCTGAAAGATACCTAATTCTTCCCGCAAATCATTGGGGATGTCGGAAGTGCTATCGGTAACAATGGCTGTAGGCAAAGGTCTTTCTCCCGATTATAAAAACGGCGGAGCTTACGAATAAGTCCGCCGGTGAGGGACACAAGATTGGATTTCTTTTCTATCTATTCGATCGAAAAAATGAATTGGTAATGAGGTTGTCCGCCATACTGCAATTCAATTTCTTGATCAGGATATTTCTCCTGGATGAACTCAGCCATTTCCTCGGCATCTTCCTTAGATATATTTTCGCCGTGGAACAAGGTGATCAATTCCATATCGTCGGCTTTGGCCGTTTCCAGGAATATCAAGCAGCCTTCTTCAAGAGATTTATTGGAACCAACTAATTTACCATTATGGAGAGAGATGATCTCTCCTTCCTTTACCTCAATACCGTCGATCTCAACATCCCTGACGGCTGTAGTGATCTCTCCACTCTCAACTTCTTTAATGGCTGCGTTCATATCTTTTGCAACGTCGGCCAATTCCTGCCCTGGGATCAATCGAAGCATGGCAGCTAATCCCTGGGGTACAGTTACTGAGGGGATAACTTCAACCTGTTTTACCGAGACTTCAGCCGCAGATTTTGCAGCCATCAGGATATTCTTATTATTGGGGAGGATGATAATCTTGTCAGTTGGGAGGTCCTCGAATGCAGCCAGGATTTCCTGGGTGCTGGGATTCATGGTCTGGCCACCCTCAACAATTGCTGCTGCACCTAAACTGGCGAATATCCGGGAAAATCCTGCTCCTGGAGAGATTGTGATCAGCGCAACATCATCAGGTCCGACTTTAGCCAGCTTGAGGGGTTCCTCCCGCTTACCTCCAGCTGGAGAATCGACCTGGATCATTAAATTCTCGATGTGAACTTTCGTGATCGTACCCAGAGTCATTGTGTAATCAATGGGTTCGTAGCGTTTTTCTGTCGGCACATGGATATGCATCCGGTAAATGCCGTCCCCTTCACCTACCTGGATGGAAGTTCCGATCTTTTCAAGATCTTCGTAATAATTTTCCAGTACTAAAGGTTGGTCAGGTTGAAAATCGACAATGACCTCATAGTCCTGGCCGGGTTCTGCGCTATTCAATGCTTCCTGCTGGCCGATCACAGAAAGGGGCTGGACGTGGACTGGTTCAATGTCGAGAGGTTCTTCGTCAATGAAACGCACCATGCCTTCAAAAATATGCATCAATCCCTTACCGCCGGCATCAACTACTCCAGCTTCTTTGAGCACATCCAGAAGTTCAGGTGTATGCTCCACCGAAACCTGGGCTGCATCAGTTACAATTCTGAGGATTTGATAGGGATCATCTGTGTCTTTCAGGCATTCCTCAGCTGCGATGGCCATGTCTTTACAAACTGTCAGGATAGTGCCTTCTACGGGGCGAACAACCCCTTTATAGGCTGTATCTCGGGCTTGTTTTAAACCCTCAACAAAGCATTTTCCATTCATGGTCTCACATTTTTCAAGACCTTTTGAAAAGCCCCGCCAGATTTGGGATAGGATTACTCCCGAGTTACCTCTGGCACCCATCAATGCTCCGTGAGCAAGTCTTTCTGCTAATACTCCCACAGCCTTTTCAGATGAGTTTGAAATCTCATCATAAGCTGCCTGAAGAGTGAGCACCATATTAGTACCGGTATCACCATCCGGGACAGGGAAGACGTTTAATGCATTTACTGTTTCTTGGTTGGTTCTCAGCCATGTCAAACCAGCGTTGATTAATTCTTTATATTGAACACCATCAATTGGCCGGTTGTTGGATACCGATTGTTCTTCACTCATACCACTGTACTCCTAAAAGGGATTGATCCTGTTTCCGCGTTTTATTCGCCGTTGCTAATGCGCAAACCTTGAACATGGATGTTGATTTCATTCATAGGAACTCCCAAGGATCTTTCAACCTGGTAGCGCACAGTATTGGCAACACTTGCGGCAACAGATTTTATCCGGGTGCCATATTCTATGATGATGTAAATATCAATATTAATCTCTTGGTTTTTATATTCAACATCGATGCCGTGGGTTGGATCCTTGACCAGGGCATGGGCGAGTTCGTCCGCGATATTCTTTGATGCCAATCCAACAACGCCGTAAGATCGTTGAACAGCCTGAAAGGCAATAGTTGCGATGGCCTGTTTAGAAATTTGGATGTCGCCCTTAGGTGTATTCTCTTTCATCATGGAAATCACCATTCTCTTGATTGATTTTTGCAGGATAACTCACAGATGCCAAATTTTAGCATAAAATGAGGGGAACGGTAGGTATCCTCTTGTTGAATGGTCTGTAGTATGGTAAGATTGGCGAGCTTGACAAAGGAAGTAGGCATCAGTTTTGAATGTTGTGTTTTTCTATTTTGTTGAGTGTTCAGTTCAATAATAATCAATGAATGAGGGTACTAGCAATGGCGAAATGTGAAAATTGTGGAAAAACTACAGCGTTTGGGCAAAGCCGCCCTTGGTCGAAAAAGACCACAAAACGAAAATTTAAACCAAACCTGCAGCAAGTCACTGTGTATGAGGATGGAAAAAAGATCCGTAAAACCCTCTGCACCCGCTGCATTCGCACTTTAACTAAAGTTTGAACCAATATATGTAACACTAAAGTTCTTATTTCGTTGTGATGAAATATAAGAAAAGAGAAAAACCCCGGACCAGATCAGGCTCCGGGGTTTTGTTTTAATGTGAATTACAACTTATCAGTCAGTGATTCAATCCCAGCCTGGATGCCCTGGGGATGTTTAAAAATCGCACTAGAGGCCACAAATATCCTGGCTCCCTGTTGATATGTTTGGTGAATTGTCTCATGATTGATTCCGCCATCCACTTCTATCTGAACATCTGGATTTATCTTGTCTAATATCTTTCTGATTCGGCCTATTTTTGGGAGGACTTCAGGTATAAAAGATTGCCCCGAATATCCCGGGTTTACACACATAACCAATACCAGGTCTACATTCTCTAAATATGGCTGTATTCTTTCCTCGCTGGTTTCAGGATTGAGAGTGATCCCGGCTTTACAACCCAGATCGTGGATCATTTTTTGGGTTTTTTCCATATCCGGGCAGGTTTCGATATGAACTGTGAGTATAGAAGCTCCTGCAGCGGCATATTTCTCTAGATAGCGCTCAGGTTCTTCGATCATCAGGTGTACATCTAGCGGTAGATGCGTAGTCGTTTTACATGCATTCACAATGTGGGGACCCATGGAGATGTTTGGCACAAAGTGTCCATCCATTACATCGATATGAAACCAATCCGCCCCGGCTTCCTCGGCTTGTTTCATTTGATTCCCGAGCTGAGTGAAATCAGCCGATAGGATAGATGGTGATAATAGATAATTCTTTTTAACCATGTTTTAACCCTTTAACTGTGAGACGAAATGGATAAATTGATCGATCTAATTCAATTTGAAATAGACCCAGAGCCAGAATGGGATCAATCCACCAACTGCAATCAATGCTAGCAAACCCAGTAATATCGTTAGCCACTGGCGGTTAGGATGTTTGTTCTCCAATGCCAAGATAGTATCGAGATTTGGATCCTCCGGCTGCACGGGTGGAATTTCTGGAGAAAAATTATCTTCTTGTGTTTCTGTAAAGCTGATCACAATCCGACCCAATTGATCTGCTGTTCTGTATCGAGAATTTGCCTCTTTAGAAAGCACCTTGAGAATGATCTCTTCGAGGGCAGGGGAGATCTCCGGGTTGAGATACCGGGGAGAAGGAGGTTCTGCTGTCCGGTGCAGAAGTGCAAGCTCCTGAGGGGAAGGATTTGTGAATGGTAGTTGACCAGTTAATATCTCGAATAGAACTATCCCCAGGCTGTAAACATCTGAGGCGGGTGAAGGGGCTCTCCCGGCAGCTTGTTCTGGGGAAAAATAGGCTGGTGACCCCCAGATCGCTTGAGATCGTTCATCATGTTTGACTGAGGCCATCGCTCTAGCGATGCCGAAATCCGTCACCTTTAAGCGATGATCAGGTGTGATCAACATATTATGAGGTTTGATATCACAATGAACCAGGCCCGCCCGGTGCGCGTAGCCAATACCTGCGCAGGCTTGCACAAATAGCCGTGATGCCAGGGGAATTGGCAGTGCTCCGGTATTCTTAATGATCTCTTTCAGATCTGTGCCGGGAACATATTCCATGACAATAAAAAGTCGGTCTTGGTCAAAACCAAAGTCATGGACAGTAACAATATTTGGGTGAGTGAGATTGGCGGCAGCCCGAGCTTCTTCTTTGAATCGCTCTTGGAAAGCAGTAGAAGCAGAGAAGTCTTTTCTGAGAATCTTTACCGCAATGGTCCGTTCCAACATGAGGTCAGTGGCCTGGTAAACGATCGCCATGCCTCCCTCTCCAAGTTCTTTATCCAGCTGGTAGCGATCATTTAATATCTCAGACATCTTGGTTTTTCCTATGGATCTGCGCCGGTTTGATTGTACCATCATCTGATTGACGGTGATATCTTGATAGAGTAAACTTTGATAGTATTGCAGTCGATTATTCCAATTTTTCAGGAGTATAAATGCAGGCTCACCTGATCTACAATCCAATGGCCGGAAAGTTTCCCTCTGAACCCCTGGTCGAACGGGCGGGAAGGATTCTGAGTACAAATGGCTGGGATGTGGATATTATCCAAACAAAAGGCGGAAACCACATTACCAGGTTGGCGAAAAGGGCAGCTGTTATGGGTGTTGATGCGCTTTTTATGGCAGGGGGAGATGGATCCCTTCACAAGGCAGCAGCTGGTTTGTTGGGCAGTCAGACTACCCTTGCTGTATTACCATCGGGCACAGCGAATGTTTGGGCCCAGGAGTTGGGATTGCCATCCCTGTCCTGGACGAATCTCACGGCATTGGAAACCAGTGTTAAAAAGCAGCTTAATGGGACAATCCGGACCATGGATGTGGGAATTTGCCAGGGAACACCTTTTCTGTTGTGGAGCGGAGCTGGTTTTGATGCTTTTGTTGTTCATCATCTTGAACCCCGCTCTCGGTGGCAGAAGCAGTTCCCGTCTACTCAATATGCCGCCAATATGGCCCTGTTAGCCCCCTCCTGGACTGGAATGGACTTGAAGATCTGGGTCGATGGGGAAAGGATCGATGGAACTTATCTTGTTGTTCTGGTGACCAATATCCACCTATATGCGGGAGGAATCGCAGAATTATCTCCCAAGGCACGGATCGATGATGGCAAAATCGACCTCTGGTTATTTTCAGGGGATACTTTACAGGAAACCCTCCAGCATATTTTTGAGCTGGCCGGAGGCCGTCATATTACCTCGGATAAGACAAGTTATTTTTCCTGCGAAGAAATTAAGATCAAATCGGAAAAGGATATGTTTTTACAGTTGGATGGGGAACCGATTCCCTAGTCCAAGAATGTTGTGATTTCGGTGAAGCCACGATCCCTCAAGGTCATGGTGCCCAACGATCTGCCGCGACCTTTATTTTCAGAAGGCAAGATATGAAAGATATCATAAATCCCTGGGT
>Ga0180435_10007353_pt1 | contig 10496 bp, 10 predicted proteins | sample SS_ome_3_FD_132467 | JGI IMG/M metagenome (GOLD analysis project Ga0180435, IMG submission 132467) | Hypersaline lake sediment archaeal communities from the Salton Sea, California, USA - SS_3_S_1 metaG | ecosystem: Environmental > Aquatic > Non-marine Saline and Alkaline > Hypersaline >... | reverse complement strand
GGTTTTCAGTCCCATCATTTGTCTTAGTTTGAAAGCTCGGTTCCAGTATAGTGCATCAGCGTATACAAAATCCCGCAATGATAATTTGCCGTTGGCTGCGCATTCCCCGAACTATCACACACGCGGGGCATACAGTTGCACCCTGACGCAAGCTAACCGAAATCGTGCGATGTTGATTTGCCGCCGCCGATATCGCGGAATGGTTGGACGTACTCGCGCGTGTCTGGCCCTACGCTGGGCCTGCTGGTCTTTGATTTGATTCTCTTCATGCGGAAGGTCTCTTCGCGCTCCTTTTCCTCCAGAGAACTCTCGATAAAGGCGATTGTCTCCTCGTACTGCGGAATGAATATGTACTCGAGTGCATTGACTCGTCGCTGAGTCTTTTGCAGCTCCAACGCCAGTCGCCAAACGCTGGTCATAGTCTCGGCTAATTCAGGAATCTCAGCGAGCACTTCACGAAAGCGTGCAGCTGCTTCATCAAGCGCGACGGTAGTATTTCCAAGCCCATATGGTATGGTGGGTGGGGCGCCGTGGGATTCAACAGACGGAATGACCACTCCCATGATGCTTCGAGGTAAGATACTGACCTCAATAGTCTTATTTACAGACAATGCTGCCCACTCGAGACGCTCCCGTCCCATCGAAAGGCGCGCTGTTTCGAGTGTCCTGTACGCCTCGGCAAGGTGCTTCCATACTGTGTTCTGCTGCTCTACCGCATCGTGAGCCAGATGCATCAGCTCTGTTATCAATACCTCGCGCTTCTTGTCGAGGATATCATGCCCTTCGCTAGCCAGTTTCAACGATTCGCGGATTCTGAGTAGATTGCTGCGTGTGGGCGCTACTCTGAGCTGTGTCATACTACTTTTCCCCGTAGTACTGGTCGATCTCTGTTTCTGTGAGGCGTGTGAGTTGTTCACGAGGCAGAATGGAGAGTACACGCCAGCCGATGTCCAGGGTTTGTTCGATTGACCGGTTGTCCGTCGCACTCTGTCCAACGAATTCCATCTCAAACGCATCCCCAAATCGAATATAGGCCTGATCGACGGTTGTCAGTTCCTCCTCGCCAATGACTGACGCGAGCGCGCGGGCATCCTGTACACGGGCATAAGCGGCATACAACTGTGCAGAGAGATGGGCATGATCAGCCCTCGTATGTTCCTCACCAATACTATCTTTCATCAGACGCGAGAGTGAGGGCAAGACACTGATGGGAGGGTAAATACCCCGCTGGTACAACTCGCGACTGAGCACGATCTGTCCCTCAGTGATATATCCTGTCAGGTCAGGTACAGGATGGGTGATGTCATCGTTGGGCATGGTAAGGATTGGAATCTGAGTGATAGACCCCTCGCTGCCCTTAATACGGCCCGTACGCTCATAGAGTGAGGCCAGATTGCTATATAGATAGCCGGGATAGCCCTTGCGACTGGGCACTTCCCCGCGTATGTTAGAGATCTGCCGCAGCGCCTCACAGTAGTTGGTCATATCGGTCAGTATGACCAGGACGTGCATATTTCGTTCGAATGCAAGAAACTCTGCCAAAGTCAGTGCGGAGCTTGGCGTCACCAGACGTTCGATGGGAGGATCGTCCGCGAGGTTAAGAAACATCGCCACACGCGACAAAGCCCCCGTTGCTGCGAAGGATTCGCGAAAGAAATCGGCAACATCGTGCTTGATTCCCATAGCGGCAAAGACGATGACGAAGCGTCCTTCTCCAGAGCCACTAATAGTCTCGCTGAGTTTGGCTTGCCGGACGATTTGTGCTGCCAGCAGGTCGTGCGGTAGTCCGCTGCCGGAGAAGATTGGGACCTTCTGCCCAAGAACCAATGTGTTCATGCCGTCAATTGCCGAGACTCCAGTCTGGATTGTGTCTCGAGGGTAGATGCGGGCAGTTGGGTTGATGGGCTGTCCATTCACGTCGGCCCATTGTTCAGCCAGAGGCAGCGGCCCACCGTCAATCGGCTGCCCAAGCCCATCAAAAATCCGTCCTAACATCTCTGTCGATACCGGAATCCGCAGAGGACGCCCCAGGAAACGAACCTGTGTGTCATCGATAGTAAGACCAGTGGTTCCCGAGAATACCTCGACGACTGCTGCCCTCTCGTCGACTTCCAGCACGCGACCGAGGCGGATTCGCCCCCTACTATCCGTGATTTCCGCCAATTCGTCGTAGCCAACCCCTGTCATTCCTTCGACAACAACGATAGGGCCTTCAATACGGGCTACTCCCGCGATTTCCTGTCCGCCGATTTCTGACGATTCCATCACGAGTAATCCTTCTCCACTTGGTCCATTTGTTCGTCCAGGTCGCTCAAAACGCGGTCGAACTGCGCTAAGTCGGTGTTGGGGATATTGGTCTTCATACGGACCAAAGTATTTATGATGGGAAGAGCCTGTATGACGATGATTGGGCAGGCTCTCGAGATGATTCGTTCCGCACGTTCGTGAAAATGCAGATAGATTTCAAGCATCCTGAACTGTTTCCCGATGCTTGCGTAGGAGTCCACATCATCGAGAGCGTTCTGCTGTAAGAATCCCTCGCGCAGCAGTCGGGCGGTCTCGAGGATGAGCCGCTGATCGTCCGGCAACGCATCGGGACCGACGAGTTTCACGACTTGCTGGAGACGGTTCTCCTGTTGGAGTAGAGCCATAGCCTGTGCCCGTAATGCATGCCATTGCGGGTAACCCGCGTCGGCCCACCAATCCGCTACTTCATCGACGTATTCGCTGTAGCTTTCCAGCCAGTTGATGGCAGGGAAGTGCCTGGCGGAAGCAAGTGTCTTGTCGAGCCCCCAGAAGCAGCGGATATAGCGTTTGGTGTGCTGCGTGACGGGCTCAGAGAAATCACCTCCCTGGGGACTAACAGCGCCAATGACGCTGACCGACCCACGGTTTTGGTTGGCAGTGATGACCCGCCCGGCGCGTTCGTAGAACTCGGCCAGACGCGCGGCGAGATAGGCTGGATAGCCTTCTTCGGCAGGCATTTCCTCCAGACGGCCAGAGATCTCACGAAGTGCCTCTGCCCAGCGTGAGGTTGAATCTGCCATCATGGCCACATGATAACCCATGTCACGGTAGTACTCAGCAAGTGTAATACCTGTGTAGATGCTCGCCTCACGCGCGGCGACCGGCATATTGGATGTGTTCGCTATCAGAATGGTCCGTTCCATCAGTGGCCGATTGCTCTTGGGATCGCTGAGGTGCGGGAACTCCCGTAGGACGTCGGTCATTTCGTTCCCGCGCTCGCCACACCCAACGTAGATGATGATATCTGCATCGCTCCATTTGGCGATTTGATGTTGGGTTACTGTCTTACCAGCCCCGAATCCCCCTGGGATTGCGGCCGTTCCACCCTTCACCAAAGGAAAGAATGTATCCAGTACGCGCTGCCCTGTCACGAGCAACTCCGTGGGTGGCAGGCGATGATGATACGGGCGTGGGCGACGCACCGGCCACTGCTGTAGCATAGTCAGTGTGACTTCATTGCCATTTGGTGTTTCCAACCGTGCAATTGGCTCATCGAGGGTGTATTCCCCTGGCGGAGCCATCCAGGTCAGCCTGCCAGCTAAATCTGGCGGCACCATGATACGGTGTTGAATCAGGGAACTTTCTGGCACATTGCCCAGGATGTACCCGCCCTCGAGAATGTCTCCGACTTTGGCTAGCGGCGTGAAAGACCACTTCTGTTTGCGGTAGAGGGGAGTAGCCTTGACCCCGCGTGTAATGAACGTTCCGCTGCGCAGTTCCAGGACGGGCAGCGGGCGTTGAATGCCATCGAAGATGCTTTGCAGCAAACCCGGTCCCAACTCAACCGATAAAGGCATACCCGTACCATACACCGGCGCGCCCGGGCGCAGCCCTGACGTCTCCTCGTACACCTGGATGGTCATAATGTCGCGCTCAAGCCCGATGATCTCTGCGATCATCCGGTCTTCGCCGACTTCAACGACCTCAAGCATTCCGATATTTTGTGATCCGCGAGCACGCACGACGGGACCGTTGACCCAAACAACTTCACCAACCTTGACGCTCATACAGAGTCTCCCATGAGGATACGATAGACGAAAGTCCTTAGTCCGTTCTGCATTCGATCCAGGCGGGTCTCAAGCGTGTTGTCGTAGCGGCGATGTCCGTCCGAGGTCTCCACGATTACACCAGTACTCTGTGCAAGCGGCTCACCGACTGTGAATGTGACACCCAGCTCCTGCTCGAGCTGAGTCAAGAAGTCAGAACTGAGATAGTTCTGAGTGTTTCTGTCAAATCGAAGAGTTACCTTGTCAGCCCCAACGTGATGGACGGCTTCAATGATAAGTTGGCGCAAGACCTGTGGGTAGTCAGATCGCTGTGGCACTGAGGACAATCTCTCACGTGCTTTGCTGAAGGTGCTCTGGAGCAGCAGCTCGCGACGTCTGAGTTTGGTGTTCTGAGCATCCAACTGAGCTGCGGCTAGTGAGTGGCTGTGGATGTTCTGAGCTTCTTTGTCAGCGCGTTGGAGCATTCTCTCTTCTTCCACTTTAATTGTTGCCTTGACGTCTCGACGGATGCGCTCTATCTCTGCTTGAGCCTCAGACTGAATCCGCTGTGCGTCTTCTTCAGCCTCTTCCATAATGGCCCGTTCGAGAGCCTCGATATTATTCTGCTTGGTGCTCATATCTTGACTCCGATCGTTTGTCTAACAAGTTCGCTAAGTGATGGGCGATCAGGGTTTGGCCCCTCTGGCCCTGGAATTTCCACGAACAATGGACTGAGGCTACGTGCGACGAGCTTGTTCACCCGCTGCCGTGCCAGGTTGGCTACATCCTCGGTTATGAGGACTATACCCACTTCGCCGCTCGAAATGGCTGTGTCAAGCGCAGCATTTAGTTCATCAGCGGTACCTACGATTTGTCCTTTGACACCGGCAAGTGCAAAGCCCCATACAGCATCCTGACTGCCAATGACAAGCAATTCTACGTTCCTCCGTGACGGCTAGCGACTGGTGAGCATGAAGGCAATGATCAGGCCGTAGATCGCAACACCCTCTGCCAGACCAACGAAAATCAAGACGCGGCCAAAGGATTCTGGTTTCTCTGCAATCACGCCTATGGCAGCAGAACCCGTGTGAGCAACGGCATACGCAGCTCCCAGCGACCCCAGACCAACGGCGATACCAGCGCCAATGGAGGCGTATGGATCGGATGGTGTTTCTTGGAGAAGCCCGGCTGCTTGCGCGACATTGGGTGCAAGAAATGAAAACATCGCCAGGCTAATCGCAATGAACGCAATTGCCAGGTGGACGTTGCTCAGGCCTGCTACCAGTTTGCGTGATGTGTCGACGTTTCCCTGACGACAGTTCTTGAGAACGAAGAAAACAGCTGGGATCATGGGTAGTAAACCGGCGAGTGTTCCGATAATAAGATACATAGTGCTTGCTCCTTTAATCCTCTCCCCGTGTGATTAGTGTAAATGGATGATGCTGTAGCCCGCTGCCGGAGAAGAACTTGCTGAAGAACTCGTAATACTCCAGGCGCAGGGTCTGAATGCTGACGATCATACCTTCAAAACCGATGACGAATAGGTTTCCTATAATGACGACTAGCCAATATCCTGGACTGCGAATCGAGCCAACCATGTCAGCCAGGATGAAGACGACCATGCTAAGGGCTCCATGCGCCACGGCGAACGCGCCCATGCGCACGTAAGAGAGTGTATTGCTCAACATACTGAGCAGAGTCTCAAATAACTCAAATGCGGCCTGCACGATGTAGGTGCCTATGCCACCTTCAACCAGTGGATGTTTCCCATCGACCCACCGTGCCAATAGCTCGGACAGCGTGACCGCAATTCCTGAGACCAGCGCCAATAAAATGAAGACACCCGATCCAATTGGCAGAAAGCCGGTCATAGTGGTCGCCACAATTCCAAGCATGGCCAGATAGAAAATCAATCCTGTGATGCCATTGGAGCTGAATATCATACTGCCCCAACGCCGGGCAAATGCTGAATTGACGATGTGAGATACCATCCCCAGGCACAGGATAGCGATACCAACGCCGACGGTAGCCAGCAAAATATCTGTGACGCTTTCAACAGGCCGGATCCAGAGCGGGGCGAAAACACCCTCGAAGCCAAAGATGCTGCCGTAAAGGGCTCCGAAGACCGTGGCTGCCAGACCACATGCAATCATTATCGGGCCCAGTCCTGCCAGTGACTTCAGCGCTGGAAGTCTTTTCGAAGTCAGAAGCAGCCCAACCAGGGCTACCAGAAGTCCTTGGCCAACATCACCGAACATGATGCCGAAGACCAGAGGGAAGGTCAGGGCGATTATCGGCGTGGGGTCAAGCTCATCATAGCTCGGCTGGCCGTAGTTCGTCACCAATCCCTGAAACGCATTGAGGAACCGCGGGTTATCCAGGGCGACGGGAATTTCGCCTGCCTGCTCTCGTCCAGGCAACTGCACTTCGAATAGTACTTGATCGGACGCCTCAGCAATCGTATCCTGCAGCCTGGTCACAAGAGCCTCTGGCACCCATCCCTCAACGACATACGTATACCTGAGGTGGCCGTAACGTGCGATAGTCTCGGTAAGGGTGCGACTCGCTCGCACCCGCCAAAGAAGGTGTCGCAGATGCTCAATGCGCATATTGCGCAGACGTGCGATCTCGGCTTCGATCTCCGCTGCGTGTCTGCTCGTCCGTTCAATGCCGGCTTTCAGGGCTTGAATTGTCTCGAGCGGGGTACCTCGATACGTTTCCGGGGGAGTCAGTGGATTCAGGTAGGCACTACGCGCAGCACGGTTCAGTATCTCGGAGTCGCGTTGTAGGCCAAAGAGTACCACGGATGCTAGGTGTTCAGTCCGGTGAAGCTCAACTAAGACAAAGGGAATGGGCTCGAGACTTGTTCTGAGCCGTTCCATATTGGCGATCGGCATGGTACCTACAATAGTCAGCGCGTAGCGAGTTTTCCTCAAGATATCAAGTTCGATATCGAGATCTGAGATAAACATCAGCCGGTTGATGTATTGCTGGAGTTCCTGTAATCTACGCCGTTCGTCCTCCAGTTCTTGAACGGGAGTTTGTGTCTCTTCCTCCAGATGTTCGACGTCGCGTTGGGCCACATCGGTGCCGACAAGGTGAGGGGTCTTCTCTGGAGGAGGGCCTTCATCGACACCCAGGGCTTCCATCACAGCCACGATACGCCGTTCGAGAGTCGCATAGGTGACTGCCCAGTCTTGCCATTCGTTTGTCTGGCAAGTTGTGTCCTCAATGCTGGCAAACTGATTTTCGACAATATGGAACACGCCTGAGGCTGCCAGAGCTTCGGTTACCGGAACGACATCGCGTTCTGGTATGACCAGTTCAACTTTGTTCATTAACTTGGCTCTAAACATGTCTGTGCAACCGTATCCGTAGAGCTGGCTATGCTACCAGCATATTGGTGCACACCTCGTTGGGCAGGTGTGATGACTTCGCTTCAATGAGAGTTGTTAGATTGCGAATCTCGAATTCATTCAAATACAAGAATGCAAGTGGCACGCCGATGTGAAACGGGTTGCCCACAAAGGCGGCACGACATTCTGCAGCAATATGGCGCTGAAAAATGCGCTCAAGCTGCATGAGTTCTGGGCCAGGCCTATCGATGAACTGTCCAATTCCCGACAGATTTGGATAGATCCGTCGCACGACGGTTGTGATGTCTGACCCTGCAGCGATAGTGCGGATATCCTCATCCTTGACCTTGTAGCCAAAGGGTAAGGTATAGTTGATTATTTCTTGCTCGGACAGGTGATGATATACACGATATCTTATGGCCCACAGTAAATTGTCAACGTCGATGACAGTACCAACGATACGTAAGGCATATGTATGATCCAACCCTTTCAGCTGCTGGATGCTGTCCCACAGCTTACGATGGGTATCGATGTCCAGAGCCACCTCCAACGGGAAAAGGCTGTCTTCTGCCTGATAGCGAGCCAATGCATGGCGCAGAATGTCATAGTAGGGTGTATGTGAAATCTGATCGATGGCATGGGCGATGCTGCCAGAGCGGATCATCCTCTCCATGTCTTCAGTCGTAAGCCTGATGAATTTGTCCATTGGTGAGAGCAGGTGGAGCACTTGATCCCACGAAGCACCAGTCTCAATCCCTCGGAGGGTTGCCTTGAGGTTATCAACCTCATAGCCATGCCAGATCTGGAGTAACAGCTGTTTTCCTGGTCCATCGGTGAGCTGGATGAGCTTCTCGAAAAGATCGGCCAGGTGCCATCTTATCTGATAGACGGCGCGACGAGGAGTCATCACACAATGCTCGACATCGAGATAGGGTCCGTAAACCGTTTTGGACAGAAGATTCAGGATTGCCTCGAAGTCCTGTGCCTGTGTTAGAGCTGCCCACATCTCGTCGGAGAGCATGTTCGACTTCAATGCACGTACCGCCGCGTGTACCAGAGAGTATGCAGCGACACCGCTTGCAGCCATGGGCTACTGCCGTCCGGTTATTTGGCTCAGCACGAATTCGACAGCTTCGTCAAGATGTCTGGATGCCCGTGCTTCCATGGCTGACGCCTCCGATTCTGCCGCGGCGATTATATCTGCACGTTCGCTGTCTGCAGACTCTTGTCCAGCTTTCACTATCTCTGCTGCCTGCTGTGTTAGGCTACGGATGGTCTCGTCGTACAGAGTAGTGGCTGCCGTCCTGGCATCTTCGATAGCCTGAGCGGCATTCTGTTGAGCCTCACTGTATGTATTCGTTGCCTCGCGCTCAATTGTGAGGATACGATTTATCGTCTCTCGTGTCATTCTTCTGATCACCTGAAACAAATGTCGCCGACACAGCACTGTCGGGCACAGCGATGCTCGGCGGATATAGGATTTTAGCACTGTCCATTTTGTTGTCAAGACGAAGATAATCTTTGCAGCAGCGGATTGGGCTGATCTTGACTTTTTTCTCGACAGGGCCTAATCTTGCATTGGTATTCTGGTTCGTGTGGATTGTGACGAGCGGGCACGTTAGTTCCAATAAGGAGGCAAGAAATGAGGTACGAGATTAGGGGCACGTTGCTACAGTTGGTGGAGATTTTCCTTTCAAAGGGGGAATCTGTGTACACTGAGTCTGGGGGAATGGCCTGGATGCGGGGCAGAGTCGAGATGAAGACGAATACCCGCGGTGGTGTGATGGCTGGTCTGGGACGGAAACTGGCTGGCGAGTCTCTCTTTATGACTACCTATACGTGCCAGGATCCCGAAGGTCTTGTTGTCTTCACTCCTGAAGCGCCTGGGAAGGTGCTGGCGTTTGAGCTTGCATCAGGGCAAAGTCTGATCTGCCAGAAAGACGCGTTTATGTGTGCTGAGACGTCTGTGGATTTGAGTATGCATTTCCGCAAGAAACTGGGAGCAGGATTTTTCGGTGGGGAGGGCTTTATCCTGCAGAAGGTAACCGGTCCAGGTGTTGTTTTCCTGGAGATTCCCGGTGAGGTGGCGGAGTACAACTTGGCTGCAGGTGAAGCCCTGAAGGTGGATCCAGGCCACGTGGCTCTTTTCGAACCGACCGTCAGCTATGATATCGCCACGGTGAAGGGAGTGGCCAATGTGCTTTTCTCGGGTGAGGGGCTGTTTCTGGCCAACCTCACCGGGCCGGGACGAGTATGGCTGCAGACTCTACCGCTTTCCAATCTGGCGGGCAAGCTTGCTCGCTATATGCCTTCCAAGGGTTAGGATAGAGGGTGCTTAGGTCAGGAAGTCGCGGAGTTTGCGGCTGCGTCCCGGATGGCGCAGCTTGCGCAGTGCCTTAGACTCGATCTGGCGCACCCTTTCTCTTGTTACCCCAAATGCCTTCCCCACTTCCTCAAGGGTGTGACTCTCTCCATCCTTGAGTCCAAAGCGCATTTCGAGAACAGCCCGCTCACGTTCATTCAATGAGTCGAGGATAGTATAGAGCTGCTCGCGCAGAAGATGGTTTGACGTGGTGTCGATCGGGCCGGGAATGGTCTCGTCCTCAATGAAATCGCCCAGCTGACCGCTATCCTCCATGCCTACCGGCATCTCGAGCGACATGGGTTCCTGAGAAATGCGCATGATTTGCTGCACTTTGAGGGTAGATCGGCGCAGCGCTCGTTCAAGGGATGGAGGAAGCGCCTCTTTTGCCGCTCTCGCAGTAAGGATTGCTTCCCTTTCCCCAGGTTCCAACAGGCCGGCTTCAAGTGCCAACTCGTCGGTGGATGGCTCTCGTCCGAGGTCCTGGACCATCTTGCGTTGAAGACGGAGCAGACGATTGATCGTATCCACCATGTGAACGGGTATCCGTATGGTGCGAGCTTGATCTGCAATTGCTCGGCTGATGGCCTGTCGAATCCACCATGTGGCGTAGGTCGAGAACTTATACCCCTTGGTGTGATCAAATTTCTGGACTGCGCGGAGAAGCCCGATGTTGCCCTCTTGGATCAGATCGAGGAACGTGATACCCCTACCGACGTAGTGTTTGGCAACATTTACCACCAAACGCAAGTTTGCTCGGGTCAG
>Ga0180435_10007352_pt1 | contig 10497 bp, 7 predicted proteins | sample SS_ome_3_FD_132467 | JGI IMG/M metagenome (GOLD analysis project Ga0180435, IMG submission 132467) | Hypersaline lake sediment archaeal communities from the Salton Sea, California, USA - SS_3_S_1 metaG | ecosystem: Environmental > Aquatic > Non-marine Saline and Alkaline > Hypersaline > Sediment... | reverse complement strand
TGGATAATCAACGAATTGATCTCTGCGTGCCCCATGTACCCTTCCTCTCCGATTTTCGCGACTATTTTAAGGTGGCCGGCTGGCCGGCAGGGGAGTTCAGACAATATTTTGAGGAGCATCCGGAAATTCCGGAAGAGGAGATCTATCAGAACCTTAGTTATATAGATATCAAGAACCTGGCTCCTTGGATCCAGGCTCCGGTGCTGATGTCCGTTGGACTGATAGATCAAACCTGTCCGCCCCATATCAACTTTGCTGCCTATAATCAGCTGCATGTTCCCAAAGAATACATCGTTTATCCCGAGGCCGGACATGGCCTTCCCGGGGAGTATTACAACACCATGATGGAATACATCAAGAGACAGTTTGATTTAATACGAGATTAATCTTTAAGCGACTTTGATTATGGTCATCATACAATCATACTTCGTTGCAGTGCTGCTGTGTGTCATAACCATGCTCTGCTGGGGTTCTTGGGCCAATACGCAGAAAATGGCCTCCAGAAAATGGGCCTTTCAGCTTTTCTACTGGGATTACGCCCTGGGGGTCTTGATCCTCTCCCTGATCCTGGCCTTTACCATGGGCAGTTCAGGAGAAGCGGGACGGGGTTTTATGGCCGACCTGGCCCAGGCCGACGGAAAAGCGATTGGCTCGGCCCTGTTAGGAGGGGCGGTGTTTAATATCGCCAACCTCTTAATAGTGGTGGCCATTAATATTGCCGGGATGGCCGTGGCCTTTCCCATCGGCATTGGATTGGCCCTGGTCATCGGGGTGGTGGTGAACTATGTGGCCACCCCCCTGGGAAATCCGGTAGTGCTGTTTATTGGAGTGATCCTGGTAGTCCTGGCCATTGTGCTGGATGCTGTTATTTATCGCAAACATAGCGGCGGGGCAGCTTCCGGGACCACAAAAGGTATCGCGATTTCCATACTGGGCGGCATCCTGATGGGATTCTTCTACCGTTTTGTGGCGGCCTCCATGGCAAGTGACTTTGCAGCGCCTGAGGCTGGAAAACTTACTCCCTATACCGCTTCTGTGATTTTTGCGGTGGGACTACTGCTTTCCAACTTTGTCTGGAACACCTTCTTTATGTACAAGCCCGTTTCGGGCGAAAAAGCCACCTACCGCGATTATATCAAAAAGGGGGATGCCAAACTACACCTGACTGGCATGCTGGGGGGAGCCATCTGGAGCCTGGGTATGACCTTTAGTATCATTGCTGCGGAACAGGCAGGCTTTGCCATTTCCTATGGACTTGGACAGGGCGCTACCCTGATCGCAGCACTCTGGGGGGTCTTTATCTGGAAGGAATTTGGGAAGGCAGAAGGCTTGAAGGGCCTGATAGCGGCCATGTTCCTCTTCTTCCTGGTGGGACTGGGATTGATCATCGCTGCAAGACTTATATGATGAAAAAAATACTTATTGTCGGAAGTTCCAATACCGACCTGATAATCAGGGTAAGTGAAATTCCACGTCCGGGGGAGACCCTGCTGGGTGGGGAGTTCAAAACCTTCCCCGGAGGAAAAGGTGCCAACCAGGCTGTGGCTGCAGCCAGGGCAGGAGGGGAGGTCGTATTTATAGCCTCGGTGGGAGATGATTCTTACGGGCAGGAGGCCATTAAAGGGTATAAACTGGATCGTATCAATACGGAGGATATAAAAGTGTGCAAGGGCATTCCTTCCGGAATAGCTATGATTACCATTTCTGAAAAGGGAGAGAATGCCATCACGGTAGCCCCGGGGGCTAATGCGGAGTTAAAACCGGAAGACCTGGAGGAAACCGAGGAGCCTTTTCAGGAGTCCTCTTATATGCTGGTTCAGCTGGAAACTCCACTTGAAACGGTGCAAAAAGCCGTGGAGCTCTGTTCTGAGCTGGATACAAAGGTTATACTCAACCCGGCACCGGCGGCCGATCTGAGTGATCAGATCCTTGGGAAGGTCAACATTATTACTCCCAATGAGACCGAAGCAGAGCGATTAACAGGAATTCATGTATCAGATGAAAAAAATGCCGCAGAGGCAGCTGATAAAATGCATCAACGGGGCGTTGGAACGGTCATCATTACCCTGGGAGCTCAGGGGGCCTATTGCTCCGATCAAACAAGCGGAGTCCGGAAACTTATACCCGGCTTTACGGTGGAGGCTGTGGACACAACGGCAGCCGGGGATGTATTTAACGGGCAACTGGCGGTCTCCCTGGCCGAGGGAGAAGACCTCGAAAAAGCGATACTTATGGCTCATGCGGCTGCGGCCCTTTCCGTTCAAAAACTGGGTGCCCAGAGCTCGATCCCCCGGAGGGAAGAAACGCTTGCTTTCTTAAAAGATCAATCAAGATAATTTTCCATAGCTATGAAAAGAACCCAAAAAATCAAGAATATCGGAATCACCTGTTTGCTTGTGGGCGGATGGTTCCTGGCTTCATGTATCTCCCTGGAAACGAAATCTGGACCTGCCATAAACTATCCGGTGGAATTTACCCTCACCAAAGCGGATCTTATGGATAAGATCAAGGGGGGATGGGCCGGACAGGTCATTGGTTGTACTTATGGAGGCCCCACGGAATTCCAGTACAATGGTACCATGATCCAGGACTATGTGCCGATTCCCTGGAACGATACCCTGATGGAATTCTGGTATACCCATATCCCCGGTCTGTACGATGATATCTATATGGACCTGACCTTCGTGGAGGTATTTGAAAAAGAAGGTCTGGATGCTCCCGCTTCTTCCCATGCCAGGGCCTTTGCCTATGCGGATTACATGTTGTGGCATGCCAACCAGGCTGCTCGTTACAACATCATGAACGGACTGGAACCTCCGGCTTCGGGACACTGGGAGAACAATCCCCATGCAGATGATATTGATTTCCAGATCGAAGCCGATTTTGCCGGTTTGATGAATCCGGGGATGGTCAACTCCTCTTCGGAGGTCTGCGATCGTGTCGGGCATATTATGAACTATGGAGACGGTTGGTATGGAGGCGTTTATGTGGCTGCCATGTATGCTCTTTCGTTCTGGTCGGACGATATTGATTTTATTGTGAGGGAAGCACTTAAGACCATCCCGGAGCAGAGTGAATTCTATCAGTGTATCCATGATGTAATCGGATGGTACGATCAATATCCGGACGATTGGAAACAAACCTGGTTCGAAGCAGAGCGGAAGTGGTCTTCGGATATTGGTTGTCCCGATGGCGTATTTGTACCCTTTAATATCGATGCAAAAATAAATGCGGCATACATTGTCATAGGGATGCTCTATGGCGACGGCGATTTTGGAAAGACAGTGGATATCAGTACCAGATGTGGTCAGGATTCAGACTGCAACCCGGCAAGCGCAGGAGGTATCCTGGGTACCATCCTGGGCTATGAGGCGATCCCGGAATTCTGGAAGCAGGGCCTGGACAAAGTGGAGGATATGGATTTCAAATACACCCCTATCTCCCTAAACGATACCTACGATATGGGTTTCCGGCAGGCCGTGGCCATGGTGAAACGAAACGGGGGAGAGGAAAGCGATGAGGCGCTTAAGATAAAGGTGGAAGAGCCGGTAGCGGTCAAATTCGAAAAGGCTTTTGAAGGACACTACCCCATTCAGAAGATCCGGGCTCCCCGGGGAGGCAATGCCCTGGAAGCAGGTGGAGCAAAAGAATATAGCTTCGGCTTCTCCGGGAAGGGATTTGTTCTGAGAGGAGGCGCCAGGAAGCTCTCAGGCGAGCAGGATGACCTGGTATTGGAGGTGGAGGTCTATGTGGATGGAAAGCTACACGAGGTGGCCGCTCTGCCCACCGGATACCAGGGTCGGAGGCACGAAGTAAGCTGGAAATACAAGCTGGAAGAGGGGGAGCACCAGGTGCGAGTGGTCTGGATTAATCCCACAAATGGTTTTAAAGTCGATCTGGGCGATGTGATTGTCTACGGTCCTGAACCTTCCATTTAAATGTGTGAAATGAAAAGACTGCTAATTATTGCATTAACGGCGATCCTGTTTTCGCTGGCTGTGTCCGCCCAGTTTCTGAGTGTATCAGAAAACCAGCGCTTCCTGGTGACTTCAGAGGGCAAACCCTACTTCTGGCTGGGAGATACGGGCTGGGAGATGCTGCACCGGCTCGATAAAAAGGAGATGGAGCACTATATGCGCAACCGCTCCGGGAAAGGATTTACGGTTATCCAGGCAGTGGTTATTGGGGAGATTGACGGATTGACCTTTCCCAATATGGAGGGCCACCTTCCCTTCGAAGATTTTGATCCGGAACGGCCCACGGAGGCCTATTTTAAACTGGTGGACTATGCCGTGGAGCAAGCCAGGGAGTTTGGACTGGTGCTGGCCCTGTTGCCCACCTGGCACAGTTATGTATTGCCAGGCTCCCATCCCCTGCTTCGTGAAAAAGCTGTGTTTAATACAGAGAATGCCTATGCTTACGGGAAGTTCCTGGGTGAGCGCTACAAGGATGCCCCCAATATAGTATGGGTCCTGGGGGGCGACTGGCCCGCCGGCCCGCAAATCGAGATCTGGGATGCTCTGGCCGAAGGCCTGAGTGCCGGGGATTCTGCCAGGCATCTGAAAACCTATCATCCCCGGGGGCAGCAGACCAGCTCCACCTGGCTGCATAACCGGGAATGGCTCGATTTTAATATGGTGCAGACCGGGCACCAGGCTCCTTCCTTTCCTGTATACGACTGGATCAGCAACGATTATTACCTGACGCCGGCCAAGCCGGTGGTCAATGGGGAACCCTCCTACGAAGAGATTGGGATCTGGTTTAATCCTGCCAATCCCCGGCACGATGCCTATGAGATCCGGAAACAGGCCTACTGGTCGGTTTTTGCAGGGGCCTTTGGCCATACCTACGGGAACAATAATATCTGGCAGATGAATAACCAGGATAATTCCGACAGGATCTGGCCCAACCGGACTTGGGATAAGGCCCTGAATAGTCCGGGTGCCGGCCAGCTGATACACCTTCGAAATTTGATGGAATCGAGGCCATTTCTTTCCAGGATCCCGGATCAGAGTCTTCTGATGGGTGATAATCCTTCCTATGCCTCCGATCATATCCGCGTCACCCGTGATGGTACTTTCGGTGCAAGTGATGCTACCTATATCATGGTTTATTTGCCTTATTACAAAAGTTTTAAAATCAACACACAGGTGATCCCCGGCACCCGGCTAAAGGTCTGGTGGTACAACCCTCAAACCGGCCAAGCCTATTTACAGGCTACCCTGGATAATCAGGTTGAGTTTGCCTTTTCCAACTGGAATGACCTGATTAAGGTGGGGATGGGTGGTCCCGACTGGGTGGTGGTGATTGATGATGCTTCGGCCGGGTACGAGGCGCCGGGACGTTGAACCATTACTTTACATTGCTATACGCAGCCTGATCGCCTGGAGTAGCTTGAATCAAATATTTTTGACATGAAAAAGTTAACCCTATCTATGCTTAGCGGACTGTTTTTAGTCCTGCTTTGTGCAAATGCCCAACAGAAAGAGCTCAGGGTACTATTTGTGGGCAACAGTTATACCTACGGCTATAACCTGCCTCATATCGTATCGATTATATCCGGGGAAACTTCCCTGAAACTAGATACAAGAAAATCTGTAATCGGTGGAGCCTCGCTCAAGGAGCACTGGACAGGGGGCAGGCAATTGGCAACCCGGAAACTGATTGCCGACGATAGTTTTGATGTGGTGGTCCTCCAGGATTATAGCATGTCCGCCATGAATCAACCCGACACCAGTTTAAAGTATATCAGGCTCTTTGCAGAGTTTATACGCAGCCATGGAGCAGAGCCCTATTTGTTTAATACCTGGGCCCGGGAGAAGGTGCCACAGTTTCAGGCAGAGATAGATGCGATGTATGAACAAGCCGGCAGGGATGTTAATGCTATCAACGTACCCGTTGGGCCCGCCTGGGAGCTGGCCATGGACCTGCGCCCCTCGGTGGACCTGTTTACCTCCGACGGGAGTCATCCCAACGAACTGGGATGTATGCTTACCGCCTCCGTGTTTGTAAGGGCGATATGCGGAGAATTGCCTGATATCATCCCCTCCCTGTACCGGATCGAAGATGCCCGTGGCGAATCCGTTCGGCTTATGAATCATAACCCAGAAGAAGCAGAGTTTTGCCGGCGGATTGCCAATCAGATTGTTGAAATGTATGCAAAATAGGAACTTGATATGAGGTTTATAATAAGAACACAGACAGCCATTTTGCTGGCATTTCTGCTGGCTTCCTCCCTGGTGGCGCAACCCGCAGATTCCATAGGATATAAGCAGGTGAGTGGCGGTTCGCTCTATCTTCAGGTGGACTATCCTCCTGCATACGATGTTTCGCTTAGCTATCCGGCTATGGTGTTTTTCTTTGGAGGCGGCTGGAACGGTGGGACTACGGAGCAATTTGCTCCCCATGCCAGCTATTTTGCTTCCAGGGGGATGATCTGTTTCAGAGCCGATTACCGGGTGAAGAGCAGGCAGGGGACCAGCCCCTTTGCATCGCTAAAGGATGCTAAAAGTGCTATCAGGTATATCCGGGCACATGCCAAGGAGCTGGGCGTGGATCCGGATAAAATCGTAGCATCAGGCGGTTCTGCCGGCGGCCATCTGGCTGTGGCCACCGCTGTGATTGAAGGATTCAATGAGCTAGGTGAGGATCTTTCAGTCTCCTGCATTCCCAATGCCCTGGTGCTGTTCAACCCGGTCTTTGACAATGGTCCGGGAGGTTATGGGTATGAGCGTGTGGGGGAGGCGTACAAAGAGTTTTCACCCCTGCATAACCTGAAAGAGGGAATGCCTCCCGCGGTGGTTTTTCTGGGCACTGAAGATCGCCTCATTCCAGTGGAGACAGCCAGGTACTTCCAAACCGTTATGGAGAAGGTTGGAAGCAAATGCGAGCTGTTTCTCTATGAAGGAGAAGGACATGGGTTCTTTAATTTCAGGAACTATGAGATCTATAAGGATACCCGGGATAAAGCAGACGAATTCCTGGTTTCCACAGGCTTCCTTCAAAAATTGCCGGACCCTTGAGTGGATGTGGAATCCTGGCTGAAATAAGTTATATTTAGGAAAACAACCTCAAACCAATACTATCATGAAGTTTCGCAATATTCTACTGGCCAGCCTGTTTTTGATGGCTGCACTAAGTGTATCTGCTCAGCTAAAGGTCACTTCCCTGACCACCGATTACAAAACCAATCCCATCGGGATTGACAATCCGGCACCCCGACTTAGCTGGATCATACAATCGGACCAGCACAATACCATGCAGGAATCTTACGAGATTCGTGCAGCCTTAAGTCCGGCTGATCTGACTAAAAAGAAAAACCAACTTTGGAATTCAGGAACGGTGTCCTCCTCTCAGAGTATTCATATCAGGTACCTGGGTCAGCCACTTCAGTCCCACCAGCGCATATTCTGGCAGGTTCGGGTGGTAGATAACCACGGGAAGAAGAGTACATGGAGCGACCCTGCCTTTTTTGAGATGGGCAAGCTAAAAAGTTCTGATTGGGAAGCAGACTGGATCACTCCCACCTGGGAAGAGAATCCCAAAAAATCAGAACCTTCTCCTTACCTGAGGAAAGAGTTTACATTGGGGAAAAGCAGTAAACAGGCCAGGTTATATATCAGTAGCCACGGGCTGTACCAGGTAGAAATAAATGGGAGTAGAGTGGGGGAACAGGAGTTTACTCCCGGCTGGACCAGCTATGATACCCGGCTGCAATATCAGACCTACGATATCACCTCCCTGTTAAACCAGAATCAAAACGCCATCGGGATTGTCCTGGGCGATGGCTGGTTCAGGGGGAACCTGGGCTGGATTGATGGAAGAAACAACTGGGGAGAGAAGCTGGCAGCCATCGCAGAAATTAGAGTTGAATATACCGATGGGACCTCGGCTATCCTCTCCACCGATGAAAGCTGGAAAGCTACTACCGGCCCGATTCTGGAATCGGACATCTACAATGGAGAGCTTTATGATGCAGGCAAAGAACTGACCGGCTGGAGCCAGGTGGGTTACGACGATAGCAAATGGACAGGCACGGAGAAGATAGATGTTACTAAAGATAAATTAATTGCTCCCGAAGGCCCCCCTGTGAAGATTGTCAATACCCTGGAGCCGCTTTCCATTGAAAAGAGGGAAGAAGGCTGGCTGGTGGATATGGGTCAGAACATGGTGGGTTGGATCCGGATCAAAGCCTCGGGGAAAAGGGGTGACAAAATTATTCTTCGGCATGCCGAAGTCCTGGATAAGGAGGGGAATATGTACTACGATAATCTGCGTGCGGCAAAATGTACCAACACTTTTATCCTAAAAGGTGGAACGGAGGAAAGCTTTGAACCCCACTTTACCTTTCAGGGATTCCGCTATGTGATGGTATCAGGGTATCCGGGCGAACTGACTGCCGATAAGATCCGGGGTTTGGTGATTCATTCCGCCATGGAACCCTCCGGTACCTTTGAATGTTCAGAGCCTCTGATAAACCAGCTGCAACATAATATTGTCTGGGGATTGAAGGGGAATTTCCTGGATGTGCCCACCGATTGTCCCCAGCGGGACGAACGGCTTGGCTGGACCGGCGATGCCCAGGTATTTGCCCCTACCGCCTGTTTTAATATGAATGCGGCCACCTTTTACCGGAAATGGTTAAAGGACATGGCCGCTGACCAGAGAAAAGACGGGGCCATTCCACACGTGGTACCGGATATCCTGGGTGGAATGGGAGCTACCGGATGGGCCGATGCCGGGGTGATCATCCCCTGGGTGGTCTATTTGGATTACGGGGACCTTACGGTTCTGGAAAACCAGTATGAAAGTATGAAAGCCTGGATTGGGTATATGCAGGAACGTGCTGGAGAGGATCTCATATGGACGGGAGATTCTCACTTTGGCGATTGGCTGGCTTTCGCTTCAAACAGATCAGATTACATGGGGGCCTATACCCTGAAGGACCTGATTGCCACAGCCTATTATTCCTACTCCTCCTCCATTGTGGCCAAAGCTGCAGCGGTGCTGGGGCATGAAAAAGAAGCTCAGTACTATGCACAGCTTTCTGAACAGATAAAAAAAGCCTTTAACCAGGAATTTGTAACACCCAACGGCCGCCTGGTAGCCAATACGCAGACCGCCTACACCCTGGCGCTGGCCTTTGATATGCTGGATGAGGAAACTGCCGGAAAGAGTGCCGCCTACCTGGCCGGAGAAGTGGAGCAATTTAAACACATTACCACCGGTTTCCTGGGCACTCCTCTGATATCCTTAACGCTTACGGATATAGGTCGGAACGACCTGGCTTACCTCTTGCTGAACAGAAAGGACTACCCCTCCTGGCTCTACCCGGTGACCATGGGCGCCACCACCATCTGGGAGCGCTGGGACGGACAAAAGCCCGATTATAGCTTTCAGGATAAAGGGATGAATTCCTTCAATCATTATGCCTATGGAGCCATTGGGAAATGGATGTACCAGGTGGTTGCCGGAATAGGAATTGATGAGCAGGATCCCGGTTATAAGCATATCATTATCAAACCCATGCCCGGTGGCGGACTGACCCATGCCAGGGCCACGCATCAGAGTATGTATGGCACCATTGTTTCGGGCTGGAAGCTTGATGGAGAGAAATTAATCCTGGAGGTAGAAATTCCTGCCAATACCAGTGCCACCATCCATATTCCCGGGCAGTCCTCAGCGATCACCAGTAATGGAGCCATCCTGGGAGATTCGGGAATGGAACTACAGGAAATGGACGGGAAGGTACTTGTAAAAACCGGATCGGGGACCTATACCATTACTACAACTTTATAGGATGACCTGCGTGAGGCTTTCGCTATACTTGCTTTTGATTGTATTCCTGGGCAGCTGTATTTCCGAAAACAGGAACTCCCTAAAACCTCCGAATATATTGTTCATTGCGGTGGATGACCTGCGACCCGAACTGGGATGCTATGGCAAAGAATTGATCAGTTCCCCGCATATCGACCGTCTGGCCGCGCAGGGAACCCGTTTCGATCGCGCGTATTGCAATATTCCTGTGTGCGGGGCTTCCAGGGCCAGCCTGATGACCGGACTGCGCCCTGCACGGAATCGATTCCTTAGCTATCTGACCAGGGCGGATGAGGAGGCCTCCGGGATTACCACACTGCCCGGCCATTTCAGGAATAATGGCTATTATACCATTAGCAATGGTAAGATCTTTCACCATGATAATGATGCGCTGGATAGTTGGGATGAGGTGTGGCATCCGGTTTCAAACAGTCCATCCTGGAGAGACTATGCCCTCCAGGCAAATATCAACCGAGACACTTCTGACAGGTTCAGGGGACCCCCTTTTGAGCGGGCCCGTGTGCCGGATAACACGTATAAGGATGGCAAGGTCGCGGATAAGGCAATTTTAGATTTAAGGAAACTGAAGGAGCTGGATAAGCCCTTCTTTCTGGCCACTGGATTTTACAAGCCCCATCTGCCTTTCAATGCTCCTGAAAAATACTGGCAGATCTACGAGGG
>Ga0180435_10007350_pt1 | contig 10498 bp, 8 predicted proteins | sample SS_ome_3_FD_132467 | JGI IMG/M metagenome (GOLD analysis project Ga0180435, IMG submission 132467) | Hypersaline lake sediment archaeal communities from the Salton Sea, California, USA - SS_3_S_1 metaG | ecosystem: Environmental > Aquatic > Non-marine Saline and Alkaline > Hypersaline > Sediment... | reverse complement strand
CAGGGCGGCGTGTTCATTCAGAAGGTCCCCGGCGGGAAAAACAAACGCCAGTACATCTATTGGGTCACTCAAGAGAGCGAAGAGGCCGTGCCCGAGCTGGACGACGTGCGCGATGCCGTCGTTCGCGCCTGGAAGATGATGCAGGCGTTGCCTCTCGCCACCGAAAAGGCGAAGGAACACGCCGAGGAAGCTCGCGAAAGCAGCAGCATGACGTTGGAAGAAATCCACGGGTCAACGCTGGAGGTCGTGCCAGTTGAAGAGTTCACGTTCTTTGACGCCTTGAATGACCTGCCCGATGTCGCGCGCAGTGAAATGGACTTTCGCAAGGCCGTTGCCGCGCTCGACACTCACGAAGTGGGTGTGATCCCGAACCGGGCGCAAACGGTTGTTTATGTGACACGGGTTCAGTCTACCGAACCGTCCGACGAGGCGATGCGGCGGAAGTTCATGGACCGACTAAAACCTACGCTGGGGGAACCGGGCACGCTGCCCCGCCTTGGTTTCCGCGTACTACAGGAAGGGTTTCGAGACAGCCAGAACGCGATGTCGCAGTGGTTTAAACAACTCTCCGACGACTACGAAGTGAAATGGGAGAGGACACCACAGGCCGCGTCCCAGGAACGTTGATTGCAAATGCACCATTGAGGGAAGCTAACGATGGCAATGGAGAAGGGCGGGTTCGCTGGGCGACGTCGGGAGTTGGAGGACAAGTTCTTTGCCGAGCGCGACAGGGAGCTATTGGCGGCGTTGCAGGCTGAGGCCGCCACACGTGAGCGAAAGGCAGCGCTGGCAGACGCTTCGGGTATCGCCGACGAGGACCTGATCGCGCAACTCGACGAACTGAATGTCTGTGGCGAGACCCTGGCTGCCGCTTGTTTGATACCGTTGATCGCCGTGGCTTGGTCGGATGGCTCTGTTTCTGATGGTGAGAAGAAAGCTGTAATCGCGGCCGCGGAAGAAACGGGCATCAAAGACGGTCATCCCGCCCACGACTTGCTGGAACGTTGGTTGGGTGAGAGACCAGATGATGCCCTGCTTGAAGTCTGGCGAGGGTATGTGAAGGAGTTGCTACCCAACCTGACGGGCTTGGCCCGGTCTGCCCTCAAAAAGGAAATCATTAGCCACGCCAAGATTGTCGCCAAGGCCTCGGGCGGGTTTCTTGGCTTTGGGAACAAGATCTCAGCGGCTGAACAAAAAGTCCTCGATTACCTCGAAGCAGCGTTCGAGTAGCGGTACAGCCGAGTGTTGTTAGCCGCCGACGCGATACATCGGTTGCGCCATCCCCTCGATCTGCCGTTTGGCCGAATCCTCTGGCGAGATCTTCGCCGCCAAACACGCGCGCACGATTTCGACGATTTCAGCAGCCGACGCACCGGCCCGCAATGGGCCCCGCACGTCCCAGCTATCGGCCGAGAACAGGCAGTTGGCCGCCTTTCCATCCGCTGAAATCCGCAATCGATCGCAGGAATCGCAAAACGGGTTGGATATCGTATCGACAAAGCCCACGACGCCCCTTCCATCGGCGTATACGTAGTCGACCGCAGGTTGCGACTCATTGGAGCGAGGGGCGGGAGAAAGATCACCGTATTTTGCACTCAGCAGCTCGCGCAGCCGCTGACCGGTTAGACTCAAGGGGGGGGCATCATCGCTGCCCGGTTGTGGCATCTGCTCAATGAACCGCAGCTCGAGGCCGAGCTTTCGGGCGAACTCTGCAAGCGGCGCGACCTCGTCTTCGATGACTCCTGTCACAGCGACGGCGTTTAGTCGAATCTGTCGAAACCCCGCCTCCTGTGCCGCCACAATACCTTCCAACGCATCGGCAAGGTAATCCCCACCCGTTAACTCTCGATGAGTTCGTGGCGAAACGGCATCGAGACTGATGTTGAGTCGCATCAGCCCCGCATCTTTCAACGATTGCGCGTATTTGACGAGGCGGGTGGCATTGGTCGTCATCGCCAAATCGTCGACACCGTCGATCGACGAAAGTTTGGCTACAAGTTCGGGAACATCCGATCGAACCAGGGGTTCGCCGCCAGTCAGCCGCAGTTTCCGAATTCCACAGGGCGCTACCGCACGCACAAAACTCTCAATCTCCTCGAATGAAAGCAACTCCGACCGCGGCATGAACTTTACATCTTGAGTTGGCATGCAGTATGTGCAGCGCATGTTGCAGCGGTCGGTCACGCTGATGCGCAAGGTCGAATGGACGCGCCCGTATGAGTCGATCAGAGGCGGTTGACGCGGTGTTTCCAAACCTATCTCCATTGGTTAAGTCGACGTCTCGTCGGCTATCGGATGTACCCACTCACTGGTCCCGTTGGCCCAAACTTCTTTTTTCCAGATCGGGACACATTCCTTAATCGTGTCGATGAGCCACCGCGAGGCCTCATAGGCCGCCGCTCGATGTGCGCTCGCTACGACGATCACCACGCTGCTCTCCCCCGGCGGTACGCTACCGACACGATGAACGATCGAGCATGCGTCAAGCGACCACTTCTGCTTGGCGTTTGTTGCGAGTTTCTCCAACTCGGCGACCGCCATTTGCTCGTAGCAATCGTACTCGAGAAGGACCGTCTGTTTGTCGTCCGTTTGTTTACGCGTTGTACCGACGAACACGACAACAGCGCCGGTCGTTTTCGAGCCGACGGCGTCGATGAGCGCAGATGCGTCGATCTTACTACGAGTTATCTGAATCATATCGTCTCATCCGACCACTCCAGTGTGCGGGGTTTTACTTTCTAGCGATTTCGTGCGTCACCCACCGCTAACAGGCGGTATGCACGCGACTTCTTCGCCCTCGCTCAACTCTACCGAATCTATCACGTACTTGGACTCGATCGCGAACGTGCTATGGGCGACTAGTTCGGCGACGCCGGGGTGGGCCTCCACTAAGGCCGCGCGTAATTCCTTCACCGTTGCTCCCGGCGGCATTTCACACACGAACGAATCATCGTCGATGCTCTCGCGAATCGCCGCAAACAGTTTTACCTCAATCCTCATTCCGCCACATTCTCTTTCCATGCGTCGCTTGGCAGATCTTTCATCTGCGGCAACAGTCCGTAGGCTCGCGCCAGTATTTTGACGGGGTGCGTCGTGGGTTTTTCTGTGCCCTGTTCCATCTGCATCTTGCAGGAACTACATTCCGTCACGCCGGCGATGAGCGAATCGTTGCGCAGGCCCGAAATCAATCGCCAGCCGGCTCGCACACTGCGGCGGAAGTTCTTTTTCTTCAACCCATAAACGCCGGCCATTCCCGAACACCCATCTGCAACCCGCCGCACGGAAAGTTCCGGAATCAACCTCATCAGATTCACGCTGGGAGAGCCGATCTGCATAGCGCGAACGTGACAGGGTTGGTGATAGCCCAGCGAAAACGGCAATGGTCGGAAGTCCAGAGAGAGATGCCCCCCCTGATGCATCTTCCACAGAAATGCACAGGCCTCGCTCGTGTTTTCAGCAACCAACTTGGCGTCGCCTTCACCCAGCAAGTTTGGATATTCGCGTTGCAGGCACAACGCGGCGGCCGGTTCGGTCGTTACGATATGGTATCCCTGACGAACGGCGTCGGCGAGCAGCGTCACATTGTGGGAGGCGAGTTGCCGAGCGCGTTCGACCGCGCCGACGGTGACCAGCGACATCCCCGACTGTCGCTGTCGGGGGGGCACATACACGGCGATGCCGTTGTGTTCGAGCACGGCCACGAGCGCGTCGCCCAGCTCCGGATCGAACCAGTTGGCAAAGATGTCGACGAAGAACAGAACCTTGTGATCCGATCTTCTCGTGGACTTCGTCAATCGCCTGCGGGCCGCCTTTCGCAAGAACGTGCGTCGGGCCAGCCGGGGTAATTGACGCCCCTGCGCAATGCCGAAAAAGCGTTCTAGCATCCACCGCATTTGTGGGTTGCCGATCGCCCAATTCAAAACGGGGCGAATCAAACTCGCCCAGATCGCGACCAGGTCGAGGCGGGCCATGAAGTGATCTGCCAGCTGCAATCCGTTCGTCGCCACATACTGTGACTTGCACTCGACCATCAGGCGCGGGATATCGACCTTCGCCGGACACTCGAAACGGCATTGGTGGCAGTTGACACAGAGGTCCGCGATCTCCTTTAGCGAGTCGCCGAGCAGTTCGGAACTATCTAGCCGCCCTGTCATCACCGCCCGCATTAGATTCGCCTTCGCCCTGGGAGACGATTCTTCTGCCGGCACGATGCGAAAGATGGGACACATTCGTGCGATCGGCGATTGCGTGCGGCAGTGGCCGCAGCCGTTGCAGTCTTCGAGTTGCTGATCGATTTCTCCGTTCTGCCACGTTGTTTGCAGCCGCACCACATCGCCTAGCGGTTTTTCGCTTTCGAGTTCCCTGTCCGCCCCGGCAAATCGCTTTTCGGTGGTCGTGAAATCGCGTCGCAAACGGTTGATGAACAACGCTTCAGGTGAACTCGCCCAAACGATCTTCCCGGGATTAAGAACGTTGTGCGGATCGAATGCACGTTTGACGTCACAGAACACATCATAGAGTGGCCCGGCGATCCCGCGAATCGTCCACCCACGACTCAGCCCCAAGCCGTGCTCACCCCCGATGCCGCCGCCGACGTCGATCACTTCGTGATAAAGGTCACCCGCTAGTCGGAGAACGGTCGTCCGATGGTCCGGTTCGGATAGGTCGAGAAATGGTGTAATGCGCAACTGGCCGTGCGCGGCGTGCGAAAAGATCGTCGCAGTAACTTGGTGCCGTTTGAGCAGGTTCTGTACGCGGCGGATGAAATCGGGAAGATGTCGCGGCGGGACCATCATGTCGTCGAGAAAGGGAATGGGCCGGGTTTTCCCTGTCAGGCGATACAAGGCCGGTACAGTCCGCGAGATCAACCGCCAAAAGATCTCCACTTCTCCCGCATCCACGGCGACGCGCGAATCGAACGCCAATTGGCGATGCCTGCCGATATCCTCAACCAGAACATTCAGTCGTTCCGCAGTGTCCTCCACCGACTCACCGTACACTTCCGCCAACACCAACGCTTCGGTTTCCGGCGGTATCAATACGTCGTACTGCACCTCCAATTCTCGCGCGAGACTGACCAAACGCCGATCCATCAGTTCGCAAGCCGTTACGTTCTGTGCGGTGAGCTCGACTGCCGCACGGGCGGCCGTTTCGAGCCGATCAAAAAAGAACATGATCATACCGCGGTGTTTCGGCAACTCGACCGTTTTCAGGGTCGCTTCGGTGATAACGCCCAGCGTTCCTTCTGAGCCACACAGCAACTTGACGAAATCCACACCGCTGGGCCGCAGCACGCCGTCCAAGTGATACCCAAACGGACAAGGGGCGCTGCCACCGCGGCGATTGGCGATGGTCGCCTCGTGCCGACGCAAGAGCTGACTGATGTCGCGAGTGACCTCAGAGTTGCCTTGAACGGAAACGACTTGATCCCCGTTCTCTCCCACCGCCGATACATCGAGCATACTGCCGTCGGCCAGCACGGCCTGGAGTCGCTCAACGTGCCGGTGTGTCGCGCCGTACAACATCCCGCGACAACCGATAACGTCCCGACTGATCATCCCGCCGATTGTGGACACCTGGCTCGAATCAGAGTCGGGGGCGAATCGGCGACCGATCGACGCCAATTGCCGATTAAGTTGACTTGCTACCACGCCGGGTTGCACGCGAACACTCGAATCGCCAATGTCGAGGATACGCCGCATCGAGTGCGAAAAGTCGAGCACAAGCCCGGTGCCCAGCGATTCACCAGCCAACCCGCTGCCGGCGCCGCGCGGGTGCACCGGCAGGTGGTTTTCAGAGGCATACTGCAAGCAACCAATAACGTCCCGAGTGTGTTGGGGACGCGCCACGGCCAACGGTCGGATTTCGAAGATGCTGCCGTCCGTGGCGTACATCTGCAGGAACACGTCGTCGCAGCGAACTTCGCCGTCCAGCAAGCCTCGCAGGTCGGATTGTATTCGTTCGCGTTCCGGGTCCATGTGTTCTCGATTCGCAATACAAGACGGCGTCGATGGGGGCGCCGAACTCGCAGTATTCCCATCTACGATTGTACTTACAACTCTCGACCAAGTGAATCTGCGGTGAAGGTGTGCCGATCAAGCGGACTTTGACTAGCTGGACCGCAGCAGCCGCAGAACTTCGCTGCGCGACGAAAAGTTTTCGCGGAACTTGCCCTTCATTGCCGAGGTAACGCAGATGGCATCGGGTTTCTTCACACCGCGAATCGCCATGCAACTATGTGTCGCCTCCAACACAACCGCGACGCCCTTGGCGTCCAACTCCGACATCAACAGGTTGGCAATGTCTTCTGTCATCCGCTCTTGGACTTGCGGCCGTTTCGAGTAGACATCGACGACCCGAGCGAGTTTGCTCAGTCCAATCACCTTTCCGTTCGGCAGGTAACCGATATGCGCCTTGCCTAGAAACGGCAAGAGATGGTGCTCGCAAACACTGCAGAAACTGATGTCGCGCACCAACACGACCTCATCGTACTGTTCTGTGAAGAACTTCTGTGTGTGCATGCGGGGGTCGAGATGAAGCCCGGCAAACAGTTCAGCATACATCCTCGCCACGCGTGCGGGCGTCTCTCGCAGGCCTTCTCGATCGGGATCTTCTCCCACCGCGCTGAGAATCGATCGCACCGCCTCTTCAATACGGGCGTGGTCAATGTTCGAAGTCGATTCGACGTTCGTTGATGCGGTTTCGGACATCTCTATGTTTCACTAGGGAGCCAGGTTAGGTTTCATTGAAAACTCAAGCCCGAAGCAATCAGGGGAAGTTCCCTTCCTGGAATTGCTTCGGGCCGGTTTACTCTGTCGACCGTTACGTTGATATCGGTCAGTCTCTCGACAGCGACATCAGAATCTGCAACACGTACCAGAACAACAATGCGACCGCCGCGAACAAAGCCAACGCCGCCGCCACATATTGGTCTGTGCGGTAGTGATGCAATATGTTCGAAGTGTGATAAACGATGTAACCGCTGGCCAGCACGACCATGATCGTTGAGAACAGGATACCGAGACTGAAGCCGAGAATGATACTGGCGACAATAAATCCCACTGCCCCAAAACTGCCGACCCAGAGGTACGTGCCCAAAAACGAGAAGTCGACCTTTGTCAAATAGACAACCGCGGTCAGTCCGCCGAACATCAACAGCGTGATCAATCCCGCGGACGGGATTAGCGACGAATCCTTTACGAAGTATTCCGCGATGACCAACAGAGGCAGGAAAATGATCGCTTCGGCAATAACGTAGAGCGCCAAGCCCATGTATTGCACGGTTGGAGACGCGCCCGAGTTGGCCCACGACGTAGCAACCCAACTGACCGCCATGAATGCCCCCAACACGATCAGCCAACCGAACCCGCCCATCATCATCGCGGGAATGCGTACCAGGGTTTCCTCGGGAATGATCTTAAACAGCACCACCTCCAGCAACACGAATGCCACAATCGCCCACAGCACATGCGCGTAGGTTCGGCGGATGAAGGTCGCTCGTTCGGCTTCGACGGCGTAAGCTGCCGCATCCCCAAATGAGGCGTGACCAGCTTCGTAAGGATTCTGATTCGAAAAACTCATTGTCGCCTCCCTTGATTGAGTTTGTATTTCCTACGCCTATAGGGTACGTCTAGTCTATTACCCCCTTTTTGTGAAGTCAACTGCGGCTCTTCTCAGCGGGAGAACTGACCGCAAGCCTACCGCAAGCCAATACACCTCAGGATGACGGCATAAAGATGTAGAATTAGCGCAACCACCACGATCAACCCGGCATAGCGGTGTACGTCGAGGAGCGTGTTCAGGCCATCCGTCCCGAAGATAGGCAGCATGCTGATGAGCATCGTCATGGTGACGACCCAACCTGCGGCAAGGATCGTCCAGAAACAGAGTTTGGCAAGCCAGAAGAAGTGACCAACCGGCTTCGGCTCGCTGTCTTCTGCGTCCCCTTCGGCCTTATCACCGTCGGCGCAACACTCCTTTTTCTCCGTTTTGCAGCGGCAACCACAGCAGCACCAGTGGGCGGCGGCCCAGGTGAGGGCGATAACTGGTAGCACCGTGGTGAACATGCCGGCCCCCACCATGTGCACAAACAAACTCCAGCCGCCGATAGCGCCGAATCTTGCCATTGCGCCGAACGAGGTTAACGCCAGTAGCAGCACGCAACCCAACGCTCCAATGTAAACGAGGCTTTCCCAGATCCCCCAACGTCTACGCGGGCCGGGGCGATTGGGGCGAGCCATCGTCCAAACAAAGTGGCATACAATCAGCACGACTGTAAGAATCAGCGAGATTGTTAGCACGCTCAGAAAATTCGTACCAGCATGACCAGCGGCGGCGAGCAACATCGGTGGGTTCGTGAACATGAATCGATTCCAAACGAAGCGAGTTTTTCTTGGTGAACTGCGGCGAAGGACCTTGTCTATTTCTTGCGATGGAACAGCTTGAGCAGGCCGTCCAAGCCCCGCACAGCGAAAGCGAGCACAACCAAGGCGACAAGGCCCATGGCGGCGAAACCAAAGTACTTGAACATCGTGCGGCCCTGGAACGATTGGTTCCAGGCGTCGAGTTTGGTTTTGTCGTAGCCAGCCATCTCGTACATCGGCTTGGTGACAGGTGAGTCGTTGAGCACCGGATCGATCGACGTGACCGTCGCCTCGAAGATCGGGGCGCCCGCACTGTGGCACTCGTAACAGCCTTTGATGCCGAGCGACTGCTGCGCCGGGCGGACATCGTGGGCCAGCGGCCAGGCATACGGTTCGGCAACGGCGTTTTCGGCGGTTGTAACTTTTCCATCGTCATCAAGTAGGTGAGCCTTGCCACCGCTGACGTAGACCGGCTTGGCGCCTTCTTCAGTTACCAGCGTCTTGAGCATGGTGAGAGCGGCCGGCAGGATTTCGTCCCAACTCTCCTTCGCCTTCGTTTTGATCAGTTCTTCGACCTTCTGCTTTTCCTCGTCGGTCCGTTCGTCCTCGTCGACTTTGGCTCGCTCTTCGCCGAGCAATTCGACCTTTTCATCGGTCGAAAGCCGAACGTCCATGAGTTCTTCGGTCATCGACGATCCATTACGAAGCCGCAGCAGTTTTCGCAGGTCGCGGTCGTCATTCCAGGTTTCGTAGACGAGAGTCGGATTCAGGGGCGTGACCTTGTCGTCTTTCAGTTGCCCCCAGAACGCAGGCCAAACCATTTTGTGTGGATAGAGCTTGCCCCCGGCGCCGTCTTCGTTTTTCGGAACCCGCAGGAAGACCGGCTCCACAATGCCGGGAGCTTCCTCGCCCGTGTAATGCGCGGGCAGGCCAAGGCCGTGGGCGAGGGACGTTTGAATCCGCTTGGCGGCATCTTTTGGTTTCGGACCAGAGTGACAGGCTGTGCAGGAGAGCTTTTCAAAATGCAGGGCTGGCAGCCCCTTGTGAAGTGGCTTTGGTGCGCCGAGGCGACCCGAGTCATCGTCGCCCATGTGGCAACCCTGGCAGGAAAGGCTGGCGACCGATACTCCCGTCGGATGCTCTTCTCCCTCGAAGCCGCGCACGGTGTGATGTTCGAGGTCGTTGCGGTGGCAGTCGGCGCAGTCCATGCCGGCGCGAATGTGGATATCTTCGTCATGCACCCACGCGGGAGCGGCCTCTTTGCCGACCGAGTGGGTCGAATGGCAATAGTAGCAAACGGTGTTCGCCGGTTGCCGCACGACATCGATGAATACTTCACCGTCGCCGTTAACGCGACCGGGTGTGTATGTTGTGGCGGGGAGCTGATCGCGCCCTTCAGGATCGACGTTTTCGGGATCGAAATCGTCTGGCAACCGTGACGCGTCGCCGTCAACGTGACCGATGCCGAGGGCGGCGGTAGGCGCCCAGGCAAAGTTCTCGTCTTCGATCTGTTTCGCCCAGGCCTCCGGTGTATGTCCACCGCGGCCGTGGCACATCATGCAATCAATATCGAGATTGCCGGAAATGCGCCAACGCGTTGGGTCCTCTTCCTCCTCCTCTTCGGCCTCGTCGTCGGTTGGTTCGTCGCCTTCCGCGGGCTCTTCACCGTCTGTTTCTTCCGTAGGTACCTCTGCCGGCTTTTCGGGGGGAGGCGGGGCGATGCCGGGGCCACCGCCGGGCATGTGACGTCCGAATTTCAACACGAAATCCCAGGGAGTAATACCAATTTCGGCGGGGGCGTAGGTGCCCGGCCACTTGCGATAGGAAAGAGGAATCTGAGTGCCGGAAGCCGAATCCGTCCAAATCCACGGCTCGCCCTTTCGACCGGCCGCATCGCTGCTAATTGCGTTGAAGTGGTGGCCCTTGGCGATCGCATCGTAGTCGTGGCAACGCCCGCAGGTTCGCCGCGGGGAGTAAGGCGGCGCGTTTTCAGCGGTGAGGTCAATCTTGCGGTTGTTCGCGTCGTAGAGATCGATCCAGTGCACGTAGTCGCTGCGACTGTTGGTTTCCGCAAACCGACCCGCTGCCAATAGGAAGGAATTGCTGATCGCTGCGAGGGCAACGCCAGCTACGAT
>Ga0180435_10007349_pt1 | contig 10499 bp, 10 predicted proteins | sample SS_ome_3_FD_132467 | JGI IMG/M metagenome (GOLD analysis project Ga0180435, IMG submission 132467) | Hypersaline lake sediment archaeal communities from the Salton Sea, California, USA - SS_3_S_1 metaG | ecosystem: Environmental > Aquatic > Non-marine Saline and Alkaline > Hypersaline >... | reverse complement strand
CCAGTTGGTCATCATCCTGGCCGTCTTTTTTTTTCGCGGTTTGGATCTCGGGGCCCTGGTGATCTTTCTGCTTTTCCTGTTGATGCCGATCCCCTTCATCAACTTTCTGGCGATTTTCTATGCCAAACGGCCGATGGCGGCCGCAGCGGTCGAAGAGAGCGGCCAAAACAGTGGCATGATCAAACGCGAAGCCATACGGGTCAACTATGACAACGACCGCTGCCCGATTCTGACGGCCAACGGCACCTCCTATGCGGTACGCGACCTGTCCGAAGGCGGCGTGCGTATCAGCGCCAGTTCAGCCATTCCCTTCAAGAAAAAAATCAGTGGCGACATTCAACTGATCTCCGGTGAACGGATCCGCTTCAAAGCCACCTTGATACGCCGGGAGGAAGGGGAAACAATTTTTCAGTTTGTCGACCCTGTCGGCACAGCCATTCTCATGAAAGAAAAAAAAGCATTGGCGGCCGAACTTTACGCCTGACCCCACCTGGCCGTCCGGCCGGTCCGCGACTGTTCCAGACAACCGGAGCAACAAAGAAAACCTTGCCCACTGCCCTTTCTGGTGGTATCCGTGGCTTTCTTAAACACACTCTCGCCCGTGGCCGTTTTCGTCCGGCGGGCAACAGGATGACCCCCATGAATGACACATCGATTGCAGGCAACAACGACCGTCCGTTGAAGATCCTCGTCTTTCAGCAAAACGGCAGGGGTGAAAGCAAGGTCAGCGGCATCCGGAAGCATGGCGGCGAACGCTTCGACATCTCCATGATCACCATTGACCAAATGCTTCCGCCGGTGGTGGATGACTCCTCGGAATATCTGCCGGAAACCATCGAGGCCGATCTGGTGTTGGATTTTATGACCCACCCCGATCTTTCCCACGACCTGGCCCTGCTCTGCCGTCGTCTTGAGATCCCCATCGTGGCCTCCGGCAAAAAGACCACCGTGGCAAACACCCACACCCCACCGGTGTGCTGCGCACTGGCCCGCCATGCCGAATTGGGGCCGTACAGTCAATGCTTCGGGGCACCGGAATTCGATGTCGTGGTAAATGATGGCCACATCGAAACGGTCACCGTTCGGCGCGGCGCGCCCTGCGGGGCCACCTGGGAGGCCGCCGCCCGCATGAAGGGGTACAGCCTTGAAGAGGCCCCCGTGCGCATGGGCCTGGACACCCAGTTCTACTGCACGGCCGATCCCTCCAACTGGGATCCCATCTGGGGGAAGAGCCCCGTGCACCTGGCTGCCGATCTGCACAGCGCGGCGTTGAAAGCGGCAATTAAAAAAGCACGGAAGTCGGGGGACTGCTGATGGGAGATGGAAGATAAACCGTATGGCCTAAAATTCCAAATAACAAATAAATCACAATACTCAAATCGTAAATTACAAACGAACTGCATCGAACTCACACAACTGCCAAACCATGCGATCTTTCAGTTGTTTGTAATTTAACTATTTGAATTTGGATCTTATTTTAAATTTGTGAATTGAACACTGCGATTTTCTTATTGGTCGGCTTTTTTCCGGATCAACCCAAAATCCCGCTCCACATCCCGCTGGATCTCCGCAACGTCGTCCTCACCCAGATGCTTGAAGCGGCGCTGCACCTTCAGGTAGTCCGCTACGGGCAGATCGCCGGTCTCGTTGAGCGTGTATTCGACGCCGCCCTCCACTTCATACAGCGGAAACACATTGGTGCGGGTCGCCAGTCGGGCAACCTTTATACTCTGGTCCGAGGCGATGCCCCATCCGGTGGGGCAGGTGGCATAGATGTGCAGAAACCGGGTGCCCCCTTTGACAGCCCTGGCTTTGGCAACTTTGCGCATCAGATCCTGGGGGTAGGCGATGTTGGCGGTGGCCGCGTAGGGGATGCGGTGGGCCGCCATGATTTCCATGATGTCCTTCTTGCGGGTCTTTTTCCAGCCGGCGCCGGGCGTGGTGGTGGTGCGGGTGCCGAAGGGCGTGGATGAACTGCGCTGGACCCCGGTATTCATGTATGCTTCGTTGTCGTAGCAGATGAAGATGATGTCGTCGCCGCGCTCGGCGGTGCCCGACAGGGACTGCAGGCCGATGTCGAAGGTGCCGCCGTCTCCGGCCCAGGCCACCACGGTGGTTTCGGTGTCACCGCGCATGTCCAATCCGGCGCGGACGCCACCGGCGGTCACCGCGGCCGTTTCGAAGGCCGTGTGCAGCACCGGCACCTTGAGGGCCGTCTGCGGGTGAGGCCCGGCGATGATGGCCCAGCAGCAGGCCGGAATCACCAGTACGGTCTGCTCGCCCAGGGCCTTGAGTGCCAGATTCATGGCGATTCCGCCGCCGCAGCCCGGACAGCTCATGTTGCCCGGATGCATGTACGTCTCGTCGGGAAAGTTCAGTTGCTGCATGATTCCAAAAGCTCCTCGTTCAGGCCCACCCAGATGCTTTTTTCGGCCGGGGCGGCGTTGGTCTTGGTGGTGGCGTAGATCTCTTCGATCAGGTCCGGGGGAATGTCCCGTCCGCCCAGCCCGGCGATAAAATTGAAGATCACCGGCGCGTCTTCCAATCCGCACAGGGCCGCCCGGATCTCCTGGGAAAAAATGCCGCCCACGCCGAAGCAGAAGTTGCGGTCCAAAATGGCCGCCTTGCGGGCCCCGGCAAGGGCCTCGCGGATGGCTTCCGTCGGAAAGGGACGGAACCGCTTGAGCTTTAGCAATCCCACCTTCTCACCCTGCTCGCGCAGATTTTCCACCACCAGGCGGCTGGTGGAGGTGGCCGAGCCGGTGGTTACCAGGATGATCTCGGCATCCTCGCAGCCGACGGTCTCGATGCTGCCGTAGCGCCGGCCGAAGACCTGCTCGAATTCTTCCTCAACGTCTTCAAAAACCTCAGCGGCCTGGTCCATGGCCAGGTCGATGCTGCGGCGCATCTCCATGTAGCAGGCCGGCGGCGCCATCTGATAGAGGGCCGCGGGCTCCTGCGGGTCGATGGCAAAGCGGGGCTGGATGGGCGGCAAAAAGCGGTCCACGTCGGCCTGCTCGGGCACATCCATGGGTTCGAAGGTGTGGGAAACGAAAAACGCGTCGATGACCACCATGACCGGCAGGTTGACCTGCTCGGCCAGGCGATAGGCCATGAGGGTGGTGTCCAGGGCTTCCTGGCCGTCTTCGCAGTAAAGCTGGATCCAGCCCGTATCCCGCTGGGCCAGGCTGTCGGTCTGATCCATCCAGATGTTCCACCCCGGCCCCAAGGCGCGGTTGACCTCGCCCAGGACGATGGGCAGGCGGGCCGCCGATGCCCAGTGCAGCATTTCGTGCATCAGGGCCAGGCCGTGGGAGGAGGTGGCCGTGAAGGTGCGCACCCCGGTGCTGGCCGCACCGACGACTGCCGCCATGGAGGAGTGCTCGCTCTCCACGGGAATGAACCGGCCGGCCATGGTCCCGTCGGCACAGTACTCGGAAATGGCTTCGATGATGTGGGTCTGCGGGGTGATGGGGTAGCCCGCCGTCACCTGCACCCGGGCCAGCCGCACCGCTTCGGATATGGCGTGGCTGCCTTCCAGAACCTGTCTCATGCCCGTTCCTCCTCGATGATCATGGCGCTGCGCGGGCATTCCGCCACACAAACGCCGCATCCTTTGCAATAATCCAGATCGATGCGCCGCCGGCCGTCGACCATTTCGATGGACACCTCGGCGCAGAAGATGCGGCAGTTGTCGCAGTCGTTGCACAATCCGCACTGGTAGCAGCGGCCCGCTTCCTCGGCGGCCCGGTCCGGCGGCAGGGTGAATTCGATTTCGTCGAATGTCAACCGGGCGTTTGCCACGGCCAGCCGATGGGCGGAGCCGCGCTCTTTTTTCTGGAAATAATCGGTGTTGATCTCTTCGGGAGTCACCACATGGCGATCCCGCCGCCTGCGTTCCCCGCCCAGGTAGCTCTCCATGGACAGGGCCGGACCTGGCCCCACCTGGCCGCGGTCCATCGCGCGGGCAATGGCTTCCCGCCCGCCCTCGAACCAGGCGTGCAGTGCAATGGCGGCCTGCTTGCCCGAAGCGATGGCATCGGTGACGCTTTTCACCGGCATGACCGGATCTCCGCCGTAGATCAGCGGGGTGGACGCCACGTCGAGGGTGCAGTGGCTCAGTGCAATCCTTGCCGCTCCATCGTCCCCGCCTGGCCGATACCAAGGCTCGGCAATATCGGCGCCGATGCCCGAGTAGACTTTCGAAAAGATCAATTTTGTTTTTCGCACGCCGTCGGGCACCACCCGGGGACGTCCGTCGGCACCGGCTTCCACTGTTTTCATGCCGCCCAAGTGAACGCAGACGCCATCGCCTGAAGGTTCGAGGGCCATCGGAGCCACCAGTTCGGCGATCCGGACGCCCTCGGCCTCGGCAGCCTCGATTTCGTGTCCGAAGGCCGGCATGTCCTGCCGCCTGCGGCGGTAGAGGATCACCGGCAGGGCCCCCAACCGGATCAGCGAACGGGCCACATCGATGGCGGTGTTGCCGCCTCCGATCACCGCCACCTCGCCGCTCACGTCGGGGGAGGCGCCGTTCTGGATCGCTTCCAGCAGGGCCAGCCCGTCGGCCATATACGGGCTGCCGGGGATGCCGAGAGAAACCGGTCGACCCAGACCGCCCCCCAGAAAGACCGCGTCGCAGGAGGCCTGCAAGCGGGATAAAAAGTCAGCATCCACCGGCTGGCGGCAATGAATCTTGACCCCCATGTCAACGATTCTGGCGATCTCTTGCTGCAAAATGGTCTTCGGCAGCCGATAGGCTGGGATGCCCCACTGCAGGACACCGCCGGGCTCACTTTTGGATTCGAAGATCTCGCAGGCAAATCCCAGGCGGGCCAGAAAATAGGCCGCCGACAGGCCGGCCGGCCCGCTGCCTACAATGGCGACCCGGCGTCCGTTGGACGGCAGAATGTCGGGGATCTCCAGGCGCTCCCGATCGATGGCCGCATCCCCCACAAAGCGATCCAGCCGATTGATGGAGACCGGCTGATCCAGCCGGCTGCGGTTGCAGGCCGACTCGCAGGTGTGGAAGCAGACCCGGCCGCACACGGCCGGAAACGGATTTTCGGCCATGTACGTGCGCCAGGCCCGGTCCACGTTTCCTTCCGAAACGGCCCGTTCGATTCCGGGAATGTCCACCCCGGCCGGGCAGGCGGCGCTGCACGGAGCGGTCTTGTCCTGGTAGCGCGGCCGCGCAAAGCGCCAGGAGCCGGTCTTGTTGGCCCGTGATGTGATGGTCGAACGGGAGACGAAAAGCGATACCGGATTTTTCATTTTGCTTCCTTCTGCTGCCATGCTGTGCCTCTGCTTCCTGACAAGTGAAAATTCGGTGTTCAGCCCCTATGCGGGTCCAGTCGGAAATCGGCAGACCGGGTCGCGATCCAGGCTTTCGGTCAGTCGCAGCTGAGGGTTTGCCGCCGGCATCTGTTTGATATTCCATGGATAAACATTTTCGAAAAACGCGGCATCGGTCAAATGGAACCTTTCCGCAAGGCCACGACTAAACGGCTCCATGCAACTGAACCCGAGCATGGGCATCCCTGGCCGCCATGACGTTTTCCTGCTGTTTGATGGGGACCTCTTTGAGGATGGCCTGTTCGATGGATTCCATGGCCGGCTCGCCGTGAGTACGGGCAAAGGCGCCCAGCATGGCCGTATTGATAATGGGGCTGGTGCGGGTTCCCAGGCGTTGCTCGAGGGCGATGCCGGCAGCATCCACCCAGGCCACCCGGAAACCGGCAAACGGCGTCAGGTCCTCGGGCTGCTGCGGAGCGTTGATCAGGATCCAGCCACCCGGTTTGAGACCGCGGGTTACGTCGATGCTGAGCAGCAGTTTGTTGTCCATGACCACGATGTGATCCGGTTCGTAGACATTGCAGCGCAGCCTGATTTTGCTGTGATCGATCCTCAGGTAGGCTTCCACCGGCGCCCCACGGCGTTCAACGCCGAATAAAGGAAATGTCTGGACTTCGTAGCCAGCGTCGAAATAGGCCTTGGCCAGGGAGATGGAGGCCAGCACCGTCCCCTGCCCGCCGCGGCCGTGAAAACGGATTTCCTGCATGCACGCCCTCCCGATGGTAAAACGCCGCATTTGATGTTTGGCGATATTAAAACAAGTTTGATAGCAATAAACTCATAGTGGGGGCGGGATTTGATGTCAAGGCTTTTCCCGGCAGCGGGAATGCACACGATACGCCGGCAAATGAATGGACACCATCGATAATTGAATGCGGAAAGAGGCGTATCGGGATGGACGCCGTATTGGCGAAGGGCGAAGCGGAACGCAGGTATCGGGTGTTTTACGCACCCGTCATGGGGACGAAGACAACCACCAGGACCCTGGCCGTACCGTCGATCCCCCGCAGTCCATGGGAAATGGAGGAGTCGAAGTAGAGGCTGTCCCCCTGGTGCAAAACGATGGTCTGGTCGGGGCTGCGAAACTCGAGGGTGCCGTCCATGAGAAAGATGAACTCCTCACCGCGATGCTGGTTAAAAAGGATTTCCCCTGCTTCCCGGGGAGCGATCTCGGCAATGAAGGGCTCCATGTTTTTATCGACCATGGGATAGGCCAGGGATTCATACCAATAGCCGATGGCCGAATATTGATCCTCGTGGGAAAGCCGGTTCAACCGGTGCCGTTCGTCCCGGCGCACGACGACCAGCCGCCGGCTGGCCTCCGGCTCCCTGAAAAAGTGGCCGATCTTGACGCCCAGGGCCGTGGCGATCTTGATCAGGGTGGCGATGGGCGGCGTGCCGTTGTTGTTCTCGATCTGGGACAAGGAGGGCTTCGACAAACCGGTGATCTCCGAGACCTCCTTGAGGGTCATGCCCCGCTGAAAGCGCAGCTGGCGGATCTGGCGACCGATGTTCAGGGCCGCAACCTCCTTTTGAATGTCTGCATCCTGGAGTTTGTTCATGTTTTATAACAATAAGGAACGGTGTTGGATTCGTCGCTTTTTGGCGGCAACGGTAGCATGCGACGGGCAAACGATCAAGCCGCCCCTGTGTGATGGATGCAGGATCCGTTTGGGTAGGGCCTTCGGCCGATTGCGGGGGGATGGGATATCGAACAGGGCGCCAAGACCACCGAAGAGGGTCAGGCGAGACGGAGTTTTTTCCTGCGGTCCAAGCCGGATCGACGCTCCTTGCCGGACCGGCGCTCCGGGATGTGGTTGTTGTACGAGTAAAGCCGACGATCACCGGTCAATCGACGGCCGCCATTGTCGTTCAAAATTACTTTTTCGGGGGATATCGCCTGGGCTGCGTGCATTGATTTTCCTATTCTACAAACCGTCCATGAATAGACGAGCAGGGCTTCTTGCCGGAGTAAAAAGGGGAATTTCGCTGATTCGATTCCGTTGTGGCATCTACGAAACGCACCACTTTTGGGATTATTGCAGCTGCAATAAATATACCGATTTCATGAGATTCGGACTATTCCAAAGGATTCAAAACCTTATCGATATCAGTAAGTTGGCCGCAGCGCCAATTCGGAAAAACAAGCCACAATTTATAGGTTATTTTTTCCATAGAGCCAAAAAAATTCCCAATCGCTTCATTTCAGTTTAAACGATGCCATCAAAGCCGCCAATGGCGTGCTTTTTACCGACGGCGGAAACGCCGAACGGAAGCCCGGCCCTTCCCGGATCGACGTGCCGTGCTCTGGCGGCGAGCCGCAACCGGTCCAGCCGGCTTGCTTTTAGACTGGGCGCTCCCGCCGGATCCACGCACCTTTTTTCCGGCAGCGGCCCTTGTAAAAAGCGGCTCCAGATGTCCGGCATTCAGCTTCCTGAGGGCTTCGCGAATCAGCGGCCGATTGGCCGGGTTGCGGTACTGCACCAAGGCCCGCTGCATCTTGCGCTCCCGAAATGTTTTGGCCACATACACGGACTTGCCGGTGAAGGGGTGGATTTGGGTGTGGTACATGGTGCCGGAGAGGGTCAGGGGCAAGGGAATGAAGTCCTGGATCTGCTCCGGGTGCATGCCTCTTTCGATCAGGTAACGCGCCATTTCCAGGGCATCCTGCAGGGTCGCACCGGGGTGGGCGCTGATGAAGTAGTTGACCAGATAGCGCCGGGCGGGAAGCCGTTTGCCGACCCGCTTGAACTGTTTTACAAAGGCGTCGTAACTTTCGATGCGCGGCTTGCCCATGGCATCCAGAACCGTGTCGCAGACATGCTCCGGAGCCACTTTCATGCGGCCGCTGACGTGGTGGCAACACAGTTCCTCCAGGATGGCGTCGCCCCCCTGCCCGCCGAACAGGTCGTGGCGAAATCCGCTGCCGATGAAAGCGTGCTTGACCCCGGTGATCGCACGGATGCGGCGGTACAGGGGCAGGCTCCGTTCGTAGCCGGGATCGAGGCGGGAGCAGGTTTGCGGGCTCAGGCAGCGCTTGTCGCCGCAAAATCCCTTTTTGGTCCAACGGCGGCAGTCGGCCCCATACAGATTGGCCGTGGGCCCGCCCATGTCTGTGATCGTGCCCCGAAACGAAGGATCGTGGGTCAACTTTTGGGCTTCGCGGACGACGGCGTCGGGGCTGCGGCTCTGGACCATGCGGCCCTGGTGGAAATAGAGCGAGCAAAAGCTACACTCCCCGCAGCATCCGCGGTGGGTAACCAGGGAGTGGCGCACCGTCTCCAGGCCGGGCACGCCGCCGGCGGCATCGTAATCCGGATGCCAGCTGCGCCGGTATTCCCGTTCGTAAATGGCGTCCAGATCCTCGGTGGCCAGCGGCATGGGCGGCGGATAGACCACCGCATAGCGGTCACCGTGGGCCTGGACCACCGGCCGGGCGGTAAGGGGGTTCTGCTGCTCGTAAAACAGCCGGAAGGCGGTGTTGAATTGGGCCGGATCGGCGGTCACCGCCTCGCAGGAAGGCAGCCTCACCGGATCGACCAGATCGGCCGGATCCTTGCGGATCACCGCCGTTCCAGCGATGCCGTCGAGGTTGGAGACCCCTTCCCCGGCCTGCATCCGCCGGGCGATTTCCACGCTCTGGCGTTCGCCCATGCCGTAGACCAGCATGTCGGCCCGGGCATCGAAAAGGATGGACCGCCGCACCCGGTTGTCCCAATAGTCGTAGTGGGCCAGCCGCCGCATGCTGGCTTCGATGCCCCCGATGACCACGGCCGCATCCTTGAAGGCCTGGCGCACACGGTTGGCATAGACGATCAGGGCCCGGTCGGGTCGCAGGCCGGCCCGGCCGCCCGGGGAGTAGTCGTCCTTTTTGCGGGGCCGCTTGTTGGCCGTATAGTTGGCCACCATGGAATCCACGTTGCCCGAGGTGATGCCGAAAAAGAGCCTCGGTTTTCCCAGGCGTTTGAAATCCGTATCCGTGCGCCAGTCGGGCTGGGCGATCACTCCCACCCGAAAGCCGTCGGCTTCCAGCGCCCGTCCGATCAACGCCACCCCGTAGGCCGGATGATCCACATAGGCGTCCCCGGTGATCAGGATCACATCGAGCCGACTCCAGCCGCGACGGCGAATGTCGGGTTTGGTTACGGGTAGGAAGTCATTCATATTATTTAACCTATTGAAAAAAGGGGCTTCGGATTCGCCGAAAATCACAAATGACAAGCACCAAATCCCAGATCTCGCATCTCATACCCACAATCACAGTTTCTTGGCAAAGAAAAGCGCCCCACCCGCCGCCTCCGTATAGGTCGCCCGGGCAAACCCGGCGGCGGCGTATACCTTCAGCGCCCGGTGGTTGTTCTCCAGCACCTCCAGGGTCACTTTGCAGCAGCCCATTTCCCGAGCCTTGCGCTCCACGGCGGCCAATAGCTGCCGTCCCACGCCGCTGCCCCGGCTTTCCGGCAGTACGGCAAAGTCGTGAATGTTGATCAGCGGCCGGGCGGCAAAAGTGGAAAACCCGGCAAAGCAGACGGCAATTCCCACTGCCTTTCCGGAGGAGAAGGCGAGCAAGATCAGTGTGGTCGGATGTTTTTTGAGACCGGGAATCAAATTTTTCTTTACATCCGCCGGCAAGGGCTTTCCGTTGCCCATGGGGTCCAGGGCATAGGCGTCGATCAATTTCAGTACATCGTGCCGATGGTCGTCGCGATTCAGATCGGCTTCAACAATTTCCAGCTCCTGCTTGCGATTGTCTGTTTGCATACGACTCTATCCATCTCTATTTTGGGTGACGAAGCCCGACAAGTCACGGGGACATAACGCGATTGCAGCGGTCTGTCAAAGCCGCCGCCGCAATGCACCCGAACCGACCGGGTAGAAACCGGGGGTCGATATTGCCCGTCGGGCGGCTTTCAGAATAATGTTAAGTATTGAGCCTCAGCAATCAATGGTGTACAGGTCCGAATCAGTGCCCAGCGATGAACGGTTCACATTCAGGGAGGATGGTGTGGCGATCTATTATATTGACGGTGAATTCGTACCCGCGGAAAAGGCGGTCATCCCCGTGGACGACTTGGCCATCCTGCGCGGCATCGGCGTGTTCGACCTGCTGCGAACCTACGACGGCAAACCCTATTTTCTGGATG
>Ga0180435_10007348_pt1 | contig 10499 bp, 7 predicted proteins | sample SS_ome_3_FD_132467 | JGI IMG/M metagenome (GOLD analysis project Ga0180435, IMG submission 132467) | Hypersaline lake sediment archaeal communities from the Salton Sea, California, USA - SS_3_S_1 metaG | ecosystem: Environmental > Aquatic > Non-marine Saline and Alkaline > Hypersaline > Sediment... | reverse complement strand
TGGCGCTAGCCACCGGCCTCTTGAACTAGCGCGTTCCCTGCAAAGACCGATGGCCAGCGCCGCGCCGCTCACCCAAGACCCGCACTTGTCCTTTTGAACGATATTTGTCACCCCATTCGGTCAAGGATGCGATGGGCAAGATCTGGCGGATTCAGCCGCACGACGCTGAACGGGTTGCCGCGCTGGAGCGATCGGCCCGAGTCCCCGCCGTCGTCGCCCAACTTCTTGTCAGCCGCGGTGTCGAGTGCCCCGATGAGGTTCGCCGTTTTCTCGACGCCAAATTGACCGGTCTGCGTGAACCGGAAGATCTACCCGGCCTGACCGATGCCGCCGACAAGATCTTCGCAGCCGCGAAAGACTCTCGTCGCATCGATATCTACGGCGACTACGACGCGGACGGCATGACCGCAACGGCCATCCTCTATCGCTGCCTGCAAATGCTGGGAGCAAACGTTGGTTACTATGTCCCCCATCGCACGGAGGAAGGTTACGGCCTGAACTCACAGGCGCTCGAAAAACTGGCCGAGCGCGGGTCTCAGCAAGTCATCACCGTGGACTGTGGCATCGCCAGCGTTGCCGAGGCGGAAACCGCCAATGGGCTCGGACTCGAATTGATCGTCACCGACCACCACGAGATGGGGCCGACACTGCCCGACGCGGCGGCATTGGTGCATCCGCGACTGCCCGGATTCGATTACCCCTTCGGCGGCCTGTGCGGGGCGGGCGTGGCGTTCAAGCTGGCTTGGGCATTGTGTCAGCGAGCCAGCGACGCCAAAAAAGTCGGCGAGCGGATGCGCAACTTCCTGCTGCAGGCGGTGGGATTGGCCGCCATCGGCACGGTGGCCGATGTTGTCCCCTTGCTCGATGAAAACCGAATTCTCGTCAAGCACGGCCTGACGAGCTTGAAGGATCGTCCCACACTGGGCCTGCGACGGTTAATGAGTATCACGAAACTCGACAAGAAGCCTCTGCTCAACAGCGAGGACATCGCCTTCACGCTCGCGCCGCGACTGAATGCCGCCGGGCGACTCGGTCAGGCGCAACTTGCTATCGAATTGTTGATTACCGAGGACGAACGTCGCGCGACGGATCTGGCCACCTACATCGACCAACTCAACGAGAGCCGGTCAAGCCTCGAACGGCGAATTTACCGAGCCGCCAACAAGCAGGCGAAGGAAGAATTCAATCCGCACGAAGACGCGGCGTTGGTTCTGACGAGCCGTGACTGGCATCCTGGCGTGATCGGCATCGTCGCAGGCCGACTGGCCGAGAAGTACAATCGGCCGGTCGTGCTGGTCGCCCTCGATCAAGCGGCCGCCAAGCCGGGCAGCGGATCAGCTCGCAGTGCCGCCGGTATCGACTTGCATCGCGCGTTAACCGCGTGCGGCGAACACCTGGTCGGTTACGGTGGACACGCCGCCGCCGCAGGATTGCGCATCGACGAAGCGAAAATCGACACGTTTCGCGACGACTTCTGCGAGTTCGTGGAAAAGGAAACAACTGCTGAGGATCTCATCGCAGAGATCCATGTCGATGCCGAAGCCCCGCTCTGCCAGTTGACATTGAAGACCGTACAACAAATCGAACAGCTTTCGCCGTTTGGCGAGGGCAACCGTCGGCCGATTCTGTGCACCAGCGGTGTCACGCTGAACGGCCCACCGAAAAAGATCGGCGGCGGCGAACGACATCTCTCTGTGAAGCTCAAGCAAAGCGAATTGACACTTCGCGCCGTCGCCTTCGGGCAAGCAGAATGGGCCGAAGAACTTGAACGGCATACGGCCCCGTTCGATATCGCCTACCGACCCGTCATCAACCGCTTCGCCGGCCGCATGTCGGTCGAATTGCAGCTTGTCGACTGGCGACCGGGGAATGGGGAATAGCTGCTCTCTAATTCTCCTTCGTGGCAATCGGCTCGGTACGTACGTGCTGTAGGCAGGTTTCGAAATCTCGGCCGACGAAAGCGGCGAAACTGACGATGTGGCCAGGCACTTCAGCCGGAACGTCAAACGAAACCGTCAACTCACCTGTGCCAGACGCGTTGATTACCTCGCGATGCACTCGATGTGCATCCTTGCCGGCTTTGAGTGTCACGTGGAAAAGCTGCTCGCCCAAATCGGCGGGGAGTTTGTGTCGGATCTTCACATCGACCTTCTCCCCTGCTCTGACCACCGGCGGCAGTACGAGGTCGAACAGCAGGGATACGTTTTTGCCGTTGCGCTTGCCGGCCGGTTTCTTGGGCTTCTGGTTTTTCGGGCGACGCTGCGCCGACTCGGCCTCTTTCGCCAGCACATACGCTTCACGGGCCCCAGCGTCTTCGCGTTTGCGGAACGTGTCGAGCATGTGATCGTCGGTCTCGACCATCCAATCCAAGAGGATCCGTCTCAACCGTTTCAACTCTTGCTGATGTTCGGCCGCATCGATCAGGTTGACGAGGCAGTCGGGATCGCTGCGCACATCGTAGAGTTCCTCGGGCACACGAAACTGATAGACGTGATACCGAGCTGCCAACTCCTCATCGATCTTGGCAAGTTCGGCCATGCGACGGCAGGTTGACGTGCCATTGGTCGCCGTGGCGAAGATCCGTTTCCCATTCGACCACGGGTTGAACAGGTAGAGGAATTGCTTCGTTTGCACGGCCCGCATCGGATCGCGCGATCGGCCAGCGTTTTCGTTGTACTCTTTGATCACCCAGTCGCGGTCGGCCTGTGTTTCTCCCCAAATCAACGACGCGAAGGAACGCCCATCAAAACCGTCTGGGTGCTCTTCGCCGATGACGTCCAGGAGCGTCGGCATGAAATCAACCGCCGAGACCATGTGCGTGTCGTTCGTTGAATCCGCCTCGGTGACACCCGGCCAGAGAACTATCAACGGCGTATGCGTGCTGTGATGGTAGAGCTGTGTCTTGGCAAATGGCAGCGGCATGCCATGATCGGAAAGAAACATGATGAACGTGTTGTCGGCCTGCCTGGACTTTTCCAGCGCGGCGAGGATTTCGCCAACGGCATCATCAGCACGGCGGACAGACGAATAGTAGTGCGACAGCTCTTTCGAGACGACTTTGTCTTCGAACAGAAAACCGGGCGTCGGCGGTTCTTCCGGCCCGAACACGCGAGTTGGTACGTGCGGATCGGGCACGGTAACGCCGCCCCTCCCCTCCGCGTAGAACGGCTTATGCGGATCGGCGACATTGATCACCAAACAAAAGGGTTTGCCTACTTCTTTGGCGGCCGCGATGCCCTGGGCCGTAGCATCGCCATAAGAAGCGGGGTCTTTGACATGGGCCTTTGTGCCGTCCGCACGGTTTTCGACAACCAAGTCCCATGGATACGGATGGTACGGCGATGAGTGCGACACCTTGTGAAAGATGCCCGTGAAGTAGCCGGCTTCCCTCATTAGGTCGACCAAGTGCGGATGCTTGGCGTCAGGCGCCTGGTAGAACCCCTCGACGCCGTTGTTGTGCGGATATCGCCCCGACCACATCACATTGCGCGACGGCATGCAGTTGCCCACCTGTACGTGTGCGAGGGTGAAACGGAGCCCCTGCTTGGCCAAGCGATCGATGTTCGGAGATGTGTCGGCCAGCTTGCAGCCAAAACACCCCAACGAATCGGCGCTCATATCGTCGACGGTGATCAAAAGCAAGTTCGGGCGTTCGGCGCTTGACGCGAACGCGGTTGCCAAGAGAAGCAGCACGGCGACAGAGACAAATCGCGTTGTCGATATCATTTCGAGCTTCCTTTTCAGGTTGGAATCGAAGCGCAACGGCGACCATTTTAGTCCGACATTCGCTCACCGTGCAAATGTTCTGTCGGCGGCCCGGTTGCCAGTGGTCAATCTGGTTGTCTAGCATTGAGGCTACCTTAAGCAGTAAAAGGAAGAACATGACCGGCGAGCAGATCAAAGCGGCATTGCACGACGGAAGGCGGGTTTATGGCACGCTGGCGATCGCCAACTCGCCACAATGGGTTGCAGTAGTAGAACAACTGGGGCTCGACCTCGTCTTCATCGATACCGAACACACACCGCTCGATCGAGCGACGGTGGCCTGGATGTGCCAAGCTTACGCTGGTCGGAACATTGCGCCGCTGGTGAGGATCCCCAACCCCGACCCCTTCCAGGCCAGCATGGTGCTCGACGGCGGCGGCGCGGGCGTGATCGCCCCTTACGTGGAGTCGGCCGATCAAGTGCGGAAACTGGCCGGCGCCGTCAAATACCGGCCGCTTAAAGGCGAGCGGCTTCAACAAGGGTTGGAGAACCCCGATACGCTCGAACCGCAACTTCGCGATTATCTCGCCAACACCAATCGCAACAACTTCCTGGTTGTCAACATCGAAAGCACGCCGGCGATCGAAAACCTGGATGACATCCTCGCTGTCGAGGGGTTAGACGCCGTGCTGGTCGGCCCGCACGACCTGTCGTGCAGTTTGGGTATTGCCGAGCAGTATAGCGATCCGCGTTTTATCGAAGCCGTCGACACCATCGTTGCCAAGGCAAGAGCACGTGGCATTGGCGCCGGCATTCACGCTTTCTCGCGCGAGTTGGCCGAGTTGGAACGGCGTTGGATCGCAGCCGGGGCAAACCTGATCGTGCACTCCGGCGACGTGAACGCCGTCGCCGAACGACTCGGCGAAGACTTTCGACAACTGCGGGATGAGTTCGAGGATGGTTCGATGGAGCCGACCGACTCGGACGCAAACATCTGACGCAGGCTTCAGTTCCCAGCCAACGTTCGTGTCACTGTGTTGAGGTTTGGTCCGCTCACCGTTAACAACAAGCCGGGAGGATCCTCGCCCGCTTGCGCAAGGGTGGATATCGCAAAGCAGACGAGCACGGAAAAGACTGTCGACGTCGCGTTTTTCGCAGATCCGACTCCCAGACTGGGCAGAAGAAAGGCAGCGGTCACGAGTTTGCGGTGAGTATCTCAAACCGTTCAAACGGTTCATCTCCCTAGTTCGTCCGCCAGGTGATCCGCGTCGTACGCCTCGCGCAACAGCTCCAACACCGCTGCAATATGCACGGAAACGGCCCGGGCTGGCTCCTCGCGATAGAGATAGCCCTGTGTAAGCGATTGGATGTTTCCATCGAAGATCAGGCCAACCAACTCGCCCTCGCGATTGAGCACGGGGCTGCCCGAGTTGCCGCCAGTGATGTCGGGCGTCGAGACGAAATTCAGCGGTGTCGACAGATCGATCTTCTCTCGCACCGCGTGCCAACTCGCCGGCAGTTTCCAGGGTGTTTCGGCAGAGTGCCTGTCTTCGTCAGCGAAGGCGTCGCCGATCGTCGTGAATGCAGGGATCGTCTTGCCCTCTTCGTCGTAACCTTTGATCGTACCGAATGCCAGCCGCAACGTGCCAGTCGCATCGGGATACGCCGACTCGCCGTAGACCGTAAACAACGCATCGGCGATCTGTGCGTATGCCTGCCGCTCGATCTCTTTCAGTTCGTCGCGAGCGGTCCGCAAGCGTCGCCACTCGTCCTGCATCAACCACGCGAGTTGAAGCATGGAGTCGTCGCTGTCTAGCAACGTCTGCCTGTCCCCCTCCGCCAACTTCTTCCGCACGGCCACATCGGCAAGCTTCGTGTTAGCGATCAACTCTGCGGCCCGGTGTCGCGGGCTTTTGCCGTCGAGGATCTGTTGCACAAAAGGATCATCGGCGCCATGCTCCTCGACATGCTTCGCTAGCGAGTCGGCGAGGCTTGCTAATTCCAGGTCATCATAGATAGGGGCGGGCGAGAAGAGACGCTTCAGCAGAGAGTGTCGCCCCGAGGCGCGATACTCCGGCAGGCGCTCCTCATTTTCCTTTTCATCTTCGATTGCCTTGACGACCAAGGTTTCGGCGATCGTGTACAACTGCGAGTGGAAAGACGCATACTGGCCGAGCAGGCCTTCCTGTCGCCGTTGCACATCGGCGATCTTGTCCCAGGCAACGGAATTTGCCTTCAAATCGGGATGGTTGCGAACTGCGTCTCGCAACTCGTCCTCGACCCTTTCCCGCAGAGCGAAGAACTCTGGATCTTGTAGTCCCTGCAGCGCCCCCATCGAGCGTTTGCGACCATTTTGGGTGCCGAACAACTGCCCTGACGCTCGGCGTTTCTGCTCATCCCCATCGAGCGAATACTGTTGCAAGAGGATCTCGCGTCGCCGCAGGTAGTCCAACCGATTCGGTAGTGCCTTGTCACGTTCGAACTTGAGCGCCGCGGTCGTCAGGATTCGCTCGGTACGGTACGGATTACCCGGGACGAAAACGAGTTGATTGGCCGTCGGCGCTGCGTCGTTGACTCGAAAGAAGTGTTCGATCTCGGCGGGTTTCTCGTTTTCATAGGCGCGAAACAGGCAAACATCGAGGCAGTAGCGCGGATATTCAAAATTGTCGGCATCGCCGCCGAAGAACGCCGTCGCCATCTCGGGCGACCAAACCAACCGCACATCGGTGAATCGACGATAACGATAGAGGTGATATCGGCCGCCGCCGTAGAGCGTGATTACGTCGCTACGGAGCTTGGTTGTTTCGAGCGACTCGCTCTCGATGCGAGCAATCGCTGCACGGCGAGCCGCCGCCGCTTCCGCGGCAGTCATTTCAGGTTCGACGGCTTTGGCGACGAGCTCGGTCACATCCTCGATTGAAACAAGTTGAAACAGTTCGAGATCAGGCGCAGGAATTTCGTCCGCGTGACTGCGAGCGTGAAAACCATCGTGGTAGTAGTTGTGCTCTAGGGTCGAGAGCTTTTGCAGCGTTCGCGCGCCCACATGATGATTCGTGATCACAAGGCCTTTGCTGGAAACGAACGATGCAGAACCTCCACGGCCGAAGCGGACGGAGGCGAGCCGTAGGTGTTCGATCCACTCGTCGGTCGGCTCGAAGTTGTGACGGTCTCGCAGTCGTTCCATCGGCAGTTGGTTGAATAGCCACATGCCCTCGTCCGCATAAATCGCGGCACAGAGGCCGAAGAGACACCCCAACACGATTTTTCCGCATTGCCGCTGCACATTTATTCCTTTCATGCGAAAAGGGAAGATCGGATGATGAGGGAGTTTAGGTGCTGACCGTTCTTCCCGCCACCTGGCAAGTGAAAATAACACGGTATTGGCCGACAAAACACGATTTCTCGACAGATGATAGCACTGAATACCCGCTGCAAATCCGAATCGTGACAAGCCGCTTTGACCAACCGCCCAACGCTTTTCAGCCCACCGAAACGCCTTCTCGCCCCTGGCTGGGGGATGACGCGACGGCGAATCCCCACTACAATCACGTTTTCATCTTTCCTCAGTTATTTAGTTCTTGAGTTGTAGCAACTGCTCAGGGTTTGTGATAAATCGGGGACAGATTGTCCCCCGCGTCAAACCCCATGCGCGCGCCAAGCTGGAGGTGTGATGGCAACCGAGGACGCATTTAGGACGGTTCATGGAAACGGCTGCACCTCGCAGTGCCCATACCTTTCACATTCCCGTGATGGGTACCGGATATACGGTTGATACCCCGCTCCGCGTCGCGAAGTACGGGATCTCGTCGGTTATCTCGTTGGTTGACGATACGCTCGTTGAGCAAATGCGCGCTCATCATGCGCGCTTGAACGGACGCCCGTATGAAGAGATCGCCGGCGACGAAGACGACTCGCGAGCCCGGCGAATCACCGCCTACCTCGATCTGATCGACAAGTTGGTCGCTGCCCAGGTAGCCGATTTGCAGGAGGAACCGTTCACTTCCGACAGTGACATCACGCGCTATTTCGAGATGTTGCCCGAGTCGCCGCAGAAGCAGTTTTATCTCGACATGCTTTCTTGTGACGACCCGAACGAAAAAGAGCGGTTTCAGCAGGAACTGCGGACGCTGGCCGTGCCCGGCAGTATCGACGTCAACATCATGTCGAAGCTCGACTGCGACGCCTATCGCGGCAGCGAGAAGCTGGCGCCCGAGTTTGCCGACGCCATGGCGGCCCTGCGCGGCTACGCAAACAGCACGCTGCATTCTTCGATCGTGTTCTCAGCTGGTATGAACCCGCGGCTGTATGCTTACATTGCCCAATTCGACGACTTCTTTCCCAATGAGAACGGCACTCTCAAAAAGAAGATCATTCTCAAGGTTAGCGATTACCGCTCGGCCTTGATTCAAGGAAAATACCTCGCCAAACGTGGCCTCTGGGTTTCTGAGTTCCGCATCGAGTCGGGGCTCAACTGCGGCGGCCATGCCTTCCCGACCACCGGTCGGTTACTCGGTCCCATCCTTGAAGAATTCCGTGTCAATCGCGACACGTTGCCGGGCAAGTTGCACAAGCTGTATCAGAAGGGGCTTACCTCGGCGAACCGACAAACGCCGGAAACGCCCTACGAAGTTCGTGTGACGATCCAGGGCGGCATCGGCACGGCGGACGAAGACAGCCTGATGCTCGAACACTACCTGGCTGACGGCACCGGTTGGGGCACGCCGTTCTTGCTTGTGCCCGAGGTCACCAACGTCGACGACGAGCATCTGGAGAAGTTGCAGGTTGCCGACGAATCGGAGGTCATCCTCAGTGACAGTTCGCCGGTTGGCGTGCCATTCTGGAATTTGCGCGACTCAGCCAGCGAGGCCTCTCGACAAGTTCGCGTCGACGAAGGCAAGCCGGGCAGCGTCTGCCCCAAGAGCCACGTGAAACTCAATGCCGAATTCACGAAGACACCCATCTGTCTGTCGTCACGAGCGTACCAACGCACCAAGCTGAAGGAACTCGACGCCAATCAAGACTTGAGCGATGAACAGCGCGACTACTTGACCACCAAAGTGCTGGCCAAGTCGTGCATTTGTCATGACCTGGCGGGCGGGGCAACGATCAAAAGCGGCGCCGACCCCGAAGCCACGCCGGCCATCTGTCCCGGCCCCGGCATCGCCTACTTCTCGCAGATCGCTTCGCTCGATGAGATGATCGGCCACATCTATGGTGAAACCTCACTGCTTGGAGAGGTCGATCGGCCGCACGTCTTCATCAAGGAACTGCAACTCTACGTCGACTACATGCGGAAAGAGATGGCCGAGGTCGCACTGGGCGTCAGCGAGCGAACACAGGAGTACTTCTCCGAGTTCGCGACTAACATGCTCGACGGCATCAATTACTACCGCTCGATCTGCGACGAAGTGCTGACCAACATTCAGGATCGCTTCTTAAGCGATCTGGCCGAGTTGCAAGAAACGATCGAAGCGCCGGTGGCGGTCGCCGCGACGTAGGGTGTTTCTTTCGACGCCTCGCCAACTGTTGAAATCCTCGTGCCGGTGGCATAGGCTGATGATCGCCCTACCAATCATCATGAGGATGTCTTTCATGCCTACTCGCCTCACTGCCTTTGCTTGCCTCGCCGTGTTCACGATTGAGGCCTTTGCTGCGGACAATCAGCCAAAGCAACCAGACATGCAGGCAACGACGCGCCAGGCATGGCAATTCGAATACGACGAGATATCAGATCAGATCGCCGCCCTGAAAAACTGGCGGGGCATCCCCCGCGAGCGCCTCGAAGCAGAGGCTCTCGATCGGCAAGCCCTGGTGCGCAAAACCGACGGTGACCCACTCGATGTCGTCCGCCGCCGCACCTCTGCATTGTTGAGCCTTCACCGCAACAACGCCACGATGGACGACGGGCAGCTTGACCGTTTTCAGGCACGGCTAAAGCAACTGGCGGACCAGGCAACCAACACCGACAAGCCGGGGCTCCGCAAAGCTCTCTTTTACTCGTGCCCAGGCTCTGCCTGGGTACGCACCGCATTCGAGGCTCTGCCTCGTGCGACAGTGCGGTCGGGTTTCCCTTGTAGGCGAACACCCTGGGAGGCGGAGCCTCCAAGACAGTGCGTGCCAAGGCGGGAGCCTTGGCACGAGGTGAAAACGTATTACCGCACTTTACCGCATTGACAGAGGAGATTGGCGTGGCACAACACACCGAAACACTCCGTGACATCACCACTCTTCAAGACCGAATCATTCAAATGATCGCCGCCAAGCCGCCAGATGATTCATGGGTCGAGATCGTCGTGAGTTTTGAGGTCGAGGGAGAAGACGGCGGAGAAACAACTGACTATACGATCTTCGCCGTGTGTAAGAGTGCGTCGGGATTCCACAAGCTCGCCCTATTCTTCGAGATTGATGAGGAGGACCTTTTTCTTGAGCTTCGTCGGTTGTACCGTGCGCTAAATGATACCTGGTCGACGGTCGATGTTAGGTTGCTTCGTGATGGGCGATTCACGTTTGATTTCGAATATGGCCCACCTAAGTGCCTGAATGGTGATATGGATGCAATACGCCGATTCGACACCTACTTGGACGGCTATGAGCAGAAACACCTGAACGATTTAGAGTCAGCAGAATGAACGTGAGTGCGTGCTCGCACGCACGGATGCCGGGACAATCCGACCGGCGTAGAAAAAGAATACCCAACAGCGCGTCGGGCCGGGCGGTAATCGTAGGGCGGGCTCCATCTTCGGCGTTTGGTCGCCGTTGTTCGATTGAGCGAGGCAGTGAAATGAGAGGTTTGA
>Ga0180435_10007343_pt1 | contig 10502 bp, 8 predicted proteins | sample SS_ome_3_FD_132467 | JGI IMG/M metagenome (GOLD analysis project Ga0180435, IMG submission 132467) | Hypersaline lake sediment archaeal communities from the Salton Sea, California, USA - SS_3_S_1 metaG | ecosystem: Environmental > Aquatic > Non-marine Saline and Alkaline > Hypersaline > Sediment... | reverse complement strand
GTATTCGCCCGGCCGGCCTGAGCTCGGGGGGCAGGGCCTTTACGAAGGCCTCCTCCGGGGGACGGAGACGGTTGATGATAACCCCCTTGCGGCGGTAGGCAATGGCTTTTGCGGCCACGGCGAGGATCGTGCGGCAGACATTGATGCCTTTCTGGGAGGCATCCGACACCAGCAGCAGGTGGGTGACGGCGGTCATGACGCGGCGGTTCACCTGCTCGATGCCGGCCTCGCCGTCGATGATCACATAGTCGAACTGCCGGGCCAGGCTGCTGATGATGGCTTTCAGCAGGCGGTTGACCTGGCAGTAGCAGCCTTCGTCTTCGGGGCGTCCGATGGCCAGGAAGGCCAGGTTGCGGTCTTCCGCCAGGGCGGTCATCACTTCGTAGTCCAGCCGGTGGAGCATCTCTTCGGGCGCGCCCGAACGGCCGCTACGGACGTCGCTGACCAGGTCGTGGCGAATCTGGTCGACCGTTTTCGTCACCGGCAGGCCCAGGGAGGTGGACAACCCGGCCGCCGGATCGGCATCGATGGCCAGAACCCGTGCCCGGTCGCGCGTCATCAGGATGCGGGTCAGCAGGGCGCTGATGGTGGTCTTGCCCACGCCTCCCTTGCCGCACACGGCGATAATGATCGGGTCGGCGGTTTCCCCGGCTGCGGGGATTTCAGACATGTTTTTTCTCCATGGCCTGGTGCATGGCGCGCAGACCCTCCACGGTATCGCAGACCGGCGCAAAGGAACAGCTGGCGCAATCGAAATCCATTTCAGCGCTCATCTTGTTCATGGCGGCGATCACCTGGCTGACCCGGTCGGCCAGGGGCTGGAATGCCATGACATCATCCCGGTTCGAGGTGACCAGGAGAATGTCCGCCCGATCGACATACTCGAGGGCCGTATAGGCCTGGATCAGGGCGCTGCCCAGGGTGCTGAAGGAAAAGCCCCCGGCCAGGGCCGCCTGGCTGACCCGGCTCCACTCCCGGTTGACCTGCGAGGCCGCGCGCATCATGTATCCCTCCAGATCGATCGCGTAGCGCTCCGCTTCCATCTGGCGGTAGCGTGCATAGGTGTTGTCCGCATCGAAGTCCCGTCCGTAGATCATGACGATCTTGGCGAAGGGCAGGCGGCGGTCTTTTGCTTGCGGGAGATCCGGACCCACCAGCCAGGTGCGGCCGCCGGGGTCCTCTCCCCTGGAAGGGCGCCAGATAATCGAGGCCAGCGAACCATCGTCCGGATGACCGAGCTCCACGGCGATATCCTGCCCGATCACCAGGTTGCGCTGCCCGCCGGCGGGCCAGGCGCCGACGGGATCGCGATCCAGTTGCCTGAGCGCCTGGCGGTGCCGGCGGGCGGCCAGCCAGTCATTTATGAAGGCGAACTGTTCCGGGAATAAGTCCATTGCTGATTAATCGCTTTTCGTCCCTGCTTGTCCGTGTGCAACCGGCCTTCCGGAGCGATGGAAGATCTAACGGCCCGGCGAACCTTTAGAAACCGCTTCGGCCGCCAGCAGGGCCGCCCCGAGGGCGCCGTTGACCTGGGGGTCGATGCCGTCCAGGGCCTTGAGCACGGTCCCCAGGCCGTCGGCCAGAGCCGTGAAGACGCCGCTGTTCTTGGCCACTCCGCCGGTCATGGTCACGTCGTCTGCAATACCGATACCCCGCGCCAGGGCGGCCACGCGGTTGGCCATGGCACGGTGCAGGGCAGCGACGATGTCCGGCACGGCCCGGCCCTCATTCACCAGGGAAACCACCTCGGTCTCGGCGAAAATGACACACTGGTTGGAAATGCTGAGCGTCTCCTGGGCCTGGGCCCCGAAGTTCCCCATGGCCTCGAGTTCGACCTCGAGTGCTTCGGCCATGATCTCCAGAAACCGCCCTGTTCCCGAGGCGCATTTGTCGTTGTAGGCGTAGCGGATCACCCGGCCGTCGCCATCCAGGCGGATGGCCTTGGCGTCCTGTCCGCCGATGTCGATGACCGTGCGGGTGCCGGGGGCATGCCACCAGGCGCCCCGGGCATGGCAGGCGATTTCCGAGGTCACGCCGTCGGCAAAGGCGATCTGGTCTTTGCCGTATCCCGTCCCCATGCAGTAGGCTATATGGCCGCGGGTCAGGCCCGCCTGGTCCAGGGCCTGCTGCAAGACCGCTTCGGCGGATTCTGCCGGGCGGGTCAGGGCCCGCATCACCGCCTGGGAGATAATCGTTGTGCCTTCCAGGATGACCGCCTTGGCGGTCAGGGATCCCACGTCGCAGCCGGCCACGCGCATGTCAATTGCCTCCGTTGCGTTCATCTTCGGCCAGCAGGGCCGCGCCGATGGCACCGGCCAGCTGGGGATCGGCCTTGCGGACGTTGCGGATGCGCCGGTTGAGAAGCTTTTCCAGGGTGGCCACGACGCCGGCGTTTTTGGCCACGCCGCCGGTCATGACGACTTCCCGCCGGGGTTTCACCGCATTCACCAGGATGGCCACCCGGTGGGCCATGGCCGCATTGACCCCCGCGCCGATGTCTTCAACGGGGGTGCCCGTATTCAGGTATTTGATCACGTCGGCTTGGGCCCAGACCGTGCAGGTGGAGGCCAGGCGGATGGGGGTCCGGGAGACCCGGGAGAAGCCGCCCAGGTCGGCCATGTCGACGTCAAGAACCCGCGCCATGACTTCCAGGAAGCGCCCCGTTCCGGAGGCGCATTTGTCGTTGGTCAGAAATTTTTCCACCTTGCCCCGGGCATCGATACGCATGGCCTTGCAGTCCTGCCCGCCAATGTCGATCACGGTGCGGGCCGATGGCAGCAGCCACCGGGCTCCCCGGCCGTGACAGGCGATCTCGGAGCGGGTGGCGTCCACGAAGGGGATGCGTTCCCGGCCGTAGCCGGTCCCGACGCAGGCGGCGATATCCCCGCGATCGGCACCTGCATCTGCCAGGGCCTGCTGCAGGGCCTGTTCAGCGGATTCCCCGGGTTTCACGCGTGATTTGATCACGCTGGCGCCGACAATGCGGCGTTGACGCATGATGACCACCTTGGAGGTCAGGGATCCCACATCGCACCCGGCGGTCAGTGTCACAGCAGCCCCCTTACCTTGAAAAATTCATCCAGGCGTTCGGACGTGGCCTCCCAGGATTCCACCCGGTCGTCGAAAGCGTCATCGTACATGATGTGGGTGGGATAGCCGGCCGCCTCGGTCTCACGGGCAAAGGGTTTCACCATGCCCCAGGTGTTGCGGCACCCTGGGGTGCCGTTGTAGATCAGGCAGTCGGCCCGGAAAATGCGGGCCAGGGCCAGGGATTCGTCCAGCCACATGTTGGGCCGGTCGTAGGGTCCCCGTATGGAGCGCACCATGGGCGAGCGGGCATTCATCTGGGCCATGCTGTCGATCATCGTGTCCCGGTCGGTCATGTCGATGGTATAGGTGGCTTCGGGCAGCGCGCCCGCATAGCCGTGGTTATCCCGGAAGGTGCCCGAGAGGATCGAGCCCATGTGGGCGATACCCCTCTCGTCCAGCCAGTCCCAGAAGCGCAGATTCAGGGTGTAGTGGTCGATGTAGCACATAAAGGCGCGCAGTTTCTCCCGGCCCGACCAAAGGCCCGATTGACCGGCCTCGGCCCGGCGCCGCGTGCAGGCATGCATCGATGCCAGCAGTTCGGTGTATGCGGGCATCCCCGAGAAGAGAAACCGGCCGGCATAGATAAATAGATTGTAGATGGGGGGCAGGGGGGTCGGTACCAGCGTGTGCATGTCTTCCAGGTCGGCCAGCAGCGTATCCTGCCTGTCTGTTTCGGCCAGGATCTGCCGCAACCGGTCGTCATCCAACCGCTGGCCGGACTGCTCTTCCACAAAGGCGATCAGGGTGCGGTAATCGTCCCGGTGGTAGGCCTGGCTGCGATCGTCCCCCAGAACCTGGGGGTAGTTCAGGTGGTAGAAGGGGATGTCCAGAAATTCCGCTGCAAATGCAAAGGCGTTGGCATTGGTATCGCACACCCCCGGCGAGTCGCAGACCACGAAATCGATGGGCGCCCCCAGTCCCGCCAGGTAGGCGCCGAGGGCTCCGCGCTGGGAAGAGCAGGAGGTCTCCGTGAATCCGACCTCGCAGCCGTAATCCAGGTAGTCGTACATGCCCCGTTTCCACACCAGCCCCCCCAGGGCGGACATGATCTCCAGGGTCACCGGGACCACATCCAGGGCGTAAAAGAGGCCGGGCAGAAAACAGAACGTGGTGGCCGCCACCTTTTTACCCTCGCGGCGGGCGTCGAGGATATTGCGCAGATAGCGACTGAGAAGCTTGATGAACAGGATGCCGGGCTCCCCTTCGCGCAGGATGGGTTCGAGCACCCCTTTGAAGTAGGGAACGTAGCGAAAGAGATGGCGCAGCTCGCCGGGCGTGCCGTCGGCGGCTTTGGAACCGTGTTCCAGGGCCGCCCAGAGCATCCAGTCGAAGGGGTAGGCTTTTACTTCGGCTCGCATGTTCTCCTCCGGGGTGGTTTCCTGAAATGCCCGGGAGCCTTGTTAACCGCATTCTTGGTCCCTGCGGCGGACGTCCGGACCATCTGTTTGGCCCCTTTGATACCGTTTTGAACCAGTCCCACGGCCCGCAGTGGATGGGCCACCGTTCTTCTGTTCTAACTATCTTCTATCAGCGCCAAACTTTCAATAGCCTGAATCCGCCACCGCCAGTGCAGTCGCCGCGCGTATGGTTCCGTTGTTTGCGCGTGACCGCAAATGAAGATAAAGTCATAAAACGTTTTTTTTGGCCTGTCATTTTAGGCTTGATCCGGAATCTCTAACATCCTGATATCAATAGATTCCGGCTTTCGCCGGAATGACGTTGAAACAGGAAATACGACTTTTTCGGGGTCATCCAATGAACGCACCGGTATCTTCCTGTTGTCCTCATGTGATTCGCTCCAGAAAGGCGTCCAGCCGCATGCGAATGCGGCCTTTCTCCACCAGGGGCCCGTATTCCCGCTCGATTTTCAGGCAGGGGATGCCCCGGGCTTCCAGATCCCGTTCGAAAAGACTGTTTTCGGAACCGTGCAGATCGCAGAAACGGATGTTCTGCAGTACGACCGCGTCGATGCGGGCGCGGGCGATAATCGCCAGGACGGCCTCCAGGCGCTGCCGGTAGCGGCCGAACATGCGCGGGCAGATCGACCGATCCAGGTAGCCGCGGGCCAGGGCTTCGATCGGATCGCCGTGGGGCGCGATCTCATCTCCGGCATGCCGGACACCGAAACACAGGTTCTCGGCCGCCACCACCACCCGTTCATCGGCTTCGATCATCTGGACGAGATCGATATCGTCGCTGATGCTGCCGAGCACCATCAGGCGCTTGTGATCCCCCGGCCCATGCTCGTCCGGGTGGCGCTCGACGGTCTCGATCCAGTCGGCCAGCAACCGGGTGTAAAGGTCGCGCGGCATGACCGTGCCGGCTACGGTGGCCGCAAAGGCGGCCGTACCCGTAACCGGTGTGCCCGCTTTGGCGCGCAGGGTCTCCAGGCGCGCCAGCAGGCGCCGGCCCCGGTTGAACAGTTCGATGGCCGCTGCCAGGCTGGCCGGGGTGATGGATACCTCGAAGTGATTTTCCACATGGGCGATCAGGTTGGCGATCTCCTCCGCAAACCAAGCCAGCCCGTGAGGTTCGGTCTTGTGCGGCACGTCGAAATAGTAGAAGAATTCCGGAACGGTACCCGGGTGGTCGTTGCCGGCTTTACGCCAGCACTCGTCCAGCCGGCGCATGCTGTCGCAGCCCGGCGTGATGATGACCCCGTCCAGGAAGTCGAAACGCCCCTCGCCGGCCAGCTGCAGAATGCACTTGGGAAAAGAGCAGATATAGGGTCCGAAATAGGCATCGCCGATCTGCAGGCGCGAGGTACCGATACCCCGCAGACGGACCGGCAGAATGCCCGCTGCATGGAGGATTTCGCCGGGCACGTAGGAGCAGGTATAGCCGACGACCTTGCGGCCCGATTGCTTCCAGGCCACAATCGATCGATTGGCCACGGTGGTGGCCGCATCCAGGAAAGCGCCGGTCATGGGGTATCCTCCGGACCGACCAGCAGGGCGCGCAGGCGCTGGCGGGCGGCGGCCATCTTGTCTTCGAAAGGGTCATCCTCCGGCGCCAGCGCATCGCAGAGAAGCGTCAGCAGATCCGGCAGCAGGGCCCGCAGGACCGGACGCAGGGTCGTGGCGGAAGCCCCCGCAAGGCCTTCGGCCGATGTCGCCAGGGCATCCACATCCAGCGTGTCGGCCAGCTGCTGGACCAGACTGGGAACCAGTTCCGGTTTCAGGTCGAGCACACGATTGACCAGGGCGGTAACCAGGTTGGCGATATCCCCCAGTTCCTGCAGGTCAAGATCGGACAGGCCGGTGTCCAGGGCATCGCCCAGGGTATCGTCCGGCAGGTCGTCCATGGCCTCCAGACCCTGGCGGGTGACCCGCCGGCCGGGATTCCGGCGGGCGGCATAGGTTTTCAGACCGCCCGCGGCAAACGCGGGGTTGTCGGCGAGGGCATCGTGAAGGCTTTCGGCCAGGGTGGCTTTGTCCTCCGCCAGGGCCACCCGGGCCTGCCAGTAGGTTTCAGCGTCGAGGCGGGCGGCTGCGGCGCCGGCCAATTGGCGCATGTCTTCCGAAAACCGCGGCCGGCCCGGTTCACCGATCAGGGCACTGCCGGTGTGGACCTTGCGGATGACCTCGCCAAGCTCGTTCAAGACGGTGCCCAGCATTGCGCCATCGATGGACCGGACCAGGGAGAGGGCGATATCGGCCACCAGATCCGGCGACGCCTGGTTGAAACGGCGCAGGGTCGCGTTGAGGCAAATCGCGGCCAGGTTGACGAGGTCCGGCAGAAAAGAGAGGGACAGGACCAGTTTGGCGGGGTACTGCCAGAGGGTGGCGTTGATGTCTTCGGCCAGGGCCTGGACCTCGGGTCCCATGGTGTCCGCCGCCTCGCGGAGCACACCGAAATCGGTGCTTGCGACCCAGGCGCGGACGGCCGGGGCAATCGCTGCGGTCAGGGCCGTGGGATGGGTCGCGTGCACCTCATTCAGGGCGCGGGCCAGCCGGGTCAGGAGCAGGCCCGACCGGGCAGGGTCCCAGGAGGCGACCAGGGCTTCGAGGGCCTTTCTTTTTTCTTCGGGGCCCAGCGTTTCCAGGGCTTGCGTGGCCGTAACAAGAGACGCCAGCACGCCATCCACCAGTTCCGGAATGCGATCGATCAGGCCGGCTTGACGCTCATCTTCCTCGGGACCGGGTTGTCGGAAGCCGCTTTCGATGTGGCGGGCGACGGGGCGGGTGACTTTCTGCTTGAGGGCGCTGTCCCCGGCCCAAAGATGGAGGGCCTCGGGAATCAACAGACCCAGCGCCTCGCGGACCTCCGGGGTCCGCATGCAGGCCTGCAGCGCCGACAGGAGCGGGCTGGAAGACGCTGAAGCGCCGTGGTGCGGCGTTGCGGACGGGCCGGTGGATGGTTTCATGAACACTCCCTGATCACGGGTTGCCCCTGTCGTCCCGGAGGTCTGACCGGCGCATCATTCCCCGGCAAGATGCCGGGCCAGGCGTTTTCCCAGGGCGACCAGTGTAAAGGTCGGTGGCAGTCCCCAGGCGTCGGGCATGACCGAACAATCGCAGACGTAGAGATTGTCGATGGCGGTTTTTAAATCCGTATCCACGAGATCGTTGATTTTTATCGTACCGCCGGGATGTGCCGCCAGATACCAGCTCCGGTGGATGTTGCGGGCACCGGCGCGGGCCAGGATTTCGCGGGCCTGGGCGTAGCCCCGGTAAATCTTGACTTTGTCATTTTCGCTCAACCGTTTGCGCACACCGCCCCGGTCCGTGAGCCGGCCGCCCAGGCTGTCCTTGATTTTGACCATGATGGCCAGGGTCTGCCGGTGCCGGTGCAACTGGTCCAGACGGCCCACGGCGGTGTTCAGGACCGCGTGCAGGGTCCACGGAACGGTCATATCCGTGATGACGTAGCCGTCCTCTTCCCGGTGCATCCCGGCAGCCATGGGGATCTCGCGCCCGCCCCGTATGTCATCCACCGTGCCCATGACGACGATCAAGGGGTCGAAGAAGAAATCACAACCGGCTTCCGGTATGCCGGTTTTCCTGAGGATCTGGGGGGATCCGATCCCCCCGGCGGAGATCACCACCGTGGGGGCGTAGGCCCGGTGGGTCCGGCCTCTCTTCCGGTAGGCCACCCCGACGGCCTTGCCGTTTTCGACCAGTACGGTATCGACACGGGCACCGTTGATCAACCGGGCGCCTTTCCGGCGGGCCGCCTCGACGGACAGGCGCCCACTCCACTTGGCGCCTTCGGGACAACCATAATTACAGCGGAAGCAGTCCGGCTGACATTTTTCCTGGTCGATGAACTTGGGCAGCTTCTGCCAGTCGTATCCCAGCGCCCGGGCGCTTTGCATGATGCGCGTGGCCATGGGCCCCATCAGATTGTCGGCCAGGGGGGCCACGGGCAGTTCGGCCCGCGTCTCGGCGATGTCGCGGCGCAGATCGATGCCGCAGGCGTCGAACATGGCCACGGGGGGCTCGAAGGCCGTACCGTAATAGAACATCGAACTGCCCCCTGTGGTAATACCGCGCACCATCCCGCAAAGATCGCCCGTGATCAGGAGACTTTTGCCCGGTACGGCCGCCGCGGCGGCAAACTGCGGCATGGTGCCCCGGATCGCCGGGGCACGGCCCCACTCCAGCATGAGAACGTCTTTCTGGCGACGGGTCATCTCTCGGGCCACGGTGGCGCCACCGGGTCCGGTTCCCACCACGATCACGTCGGCTTCCTGGAAGGGTTTCATTGGGGTTTCTCCCGTGGTTTGGCGCCGTTGGCGATTTTAAGGGCAAACGCCTTCTCGTTGCGGGCATAGGCTTTGACCGCCTTTTTCAGCCGGGGCAGTTGATTGGCGGCGAGGTATCGGTACATGTCCTGGAAAAAGCGCACATTGGTCTGCAATTCGTCGGCCCGTGATGAAAGGGAGGCATACTGAATGCGGCGATTGCTGGGCCACAGATCTTTCAGAAGGGCCTCCAGCAGGGGATTGCCGGAGGCCTTCAACCCGACCTCGGCGAATTCGAAAATGCCGTCGTAATAGGCGTCGATGTCGGGTGCGCCTGCCGCTGTTTCGATTTTGGCAAGCGCCCCCTGCAGTCTTTCGCGGTCCGTTTCGGTGGCGTTTTCAGCGGCCTTGAGCGATACGAGGCCGTAGAGCACCTCGAAAATGTCGTAAAACCATTCGATGTGGGCGGCGGAAATCGGTGTGACCCGGGCGCCTTTGCGGGGGATCAGTTCCACCAGTTTTTGTTTTTCCAGAATTCGCAGGGCTTCGCGCAACGGGCTACGGCTAACGCCCATTTCTTCGGCCAGTTTGGCCTCGAGGATCCGTTCGCCGGGTTTCAAAGCCTTGCGGATGATTTTGTCGCTGATATCCCGGGCCAGCTGTTCCGGCAGGTTTTCAGAGGGCGTGAAGGGCATGGGTGAGATCCTATATTTGTATACTGTCGATTGTCGACAATAGTATATAATGCGATGCCCGTCAATAAAAAAATCGCGGGGAAAACACGTGGTTCGATCCCTGGTTTTGACGAACCCGGCAACGTTTCTGGACAGGTGCCGATCGGCCGCATTTTCAGCCTTTTCATCTGGCCGCCTGTCGTGATACGGATCGCATGGGCATCGATTGATCAATAAAGATGGAGCCGAACACAATGACCTCGCAGTTCACGATCGTTTACATCTCCCCTAACGGCGCCACCGGCAAGGTCGCCGAAACATTCGCCGACCAGCTCGCGGCTGACGGAGCGCCGGTTGCGGTGCTGGATTTGTCCGACACCGGCGCGATTCGGTCCGTTGCCGCCGGGATTCAGGCGGGTGAGGCCAGTTGTCTGTTGCTGGGATCCCCGGTCTATCGCGATATGGCCGTACCCCCGGTCATGGCCTTCATCGACAGCCTGCCGCCATGCCATGGCGCCTGGGCCGTTCCCTTCGTTACCTATGGCCGTGCCTGCAGTGGCGTGGCCCTGTGGCAGATGGCCGGGGCTCTGCAGGCCAAAGGGTTCAGGATTGCGGGCGCCGCCAAGGTGGTGGCCCTGCATTCGATGATGTGGACCGCGGATAGACCGGCCGGGGCAGGGCACCCTGACCTGGACGACCTGGCGCTGGTTCGTCGACTGGCGGCCACCTTGTCTTCGCGCATCGCGGCCAGCGACGTCGCTCCCTTGCCCCTGGAAACATTCGATTACCAGTCCGCCGAACGAACCAGGGAATTCAAGGCCAAGATCGCCCAACCCTGGGTGATCATCCCCAAAAGCGTCGATGCCAACGCCTGCACCGAATGCGGGACCTGTGCCGAGGTCTGCCCCGTGGGCGCCATCGACCTCGATCCATTGCCGGTCTTCGCGGACACCTGTTTCGACTGCTTCAACTGTATTCGCCTGTGCCCGGAAGCGGCGATCGAGCCGGCCGTTCCGCTCGAGAAGATCACCGCCATGATCCAGGAACGCGTG
>Ga0180435_10007342_pt1 | contig 10503 bp, 8 predicted proteins | sample SS_ome_3_FD_132467 | JGI IMG/M metagenome (GOLD analysis project Ga0180435, IMG submission 132467) | Hypersaline lake sediment archaeal communities from the Salton Sea, California, USA - SS_3_S_1 metaG | ecosystem: Environmental > Aquatic > Non-marine Saline and Alkaline > Hypersaline > Sediment... | reverse complement strand
TAGTAGTTCGGGGCGACCATCGTCCCGGCGGTCAGGCGGGCGGGCGCCGGCAGCACCGGCAGCTCGATCGAGGTGGACTGGGTGGCGCCCAGCCACTCCGACGCGCCGGTGAACGGGTCATCCTGGAAGTAGACGTAGTTGAGGTTCGTGCCCGTGATCTGCACGAAGCGGAAGTCCGGGGTGACGTCGCTGCCGATCGAACCGGCGGGCGTGATCGTCTCGCCCAGGCTCGGCAGCTGCAGGTTCACGTTCAGCGCGGGGAGCGTGAGGACTTCGGAGTAGGCCCACTGGATCTGGGCGCCGACGAAGGAGCCGGCCAGCACGAAGCTGCGGTACTGCACGCCGGGCAGCTCGGGCGCCGCGATGTCGTAGTCGGGGTCGGCGATCGTGACCGCCTGCGCCTCGATGAGGGCGCTGGCGCCCCCCACCTTGAGGACGAGGTAGACGGTCCCGCTGGTCGTGCCGACCGGGAAGTTCACGTTGCCCGCCACGCTGCGCGTGGTGCCGGTGAGCACGGTGATCTGTGCCGCGACGACGTTCCCCGTCGGCACCGTGACGTTCGCCGTGCCGGTGTTGACGATCGCCCCGCTGACGTTGCGCTCGATGTAGACGAGCTTGCCACTGATCACCGTGTGGCACAACGAAGGATCGAACGTCACCGTGATCGGCACCGTGGAGCTCCCCGCCGGCATGACCGCCGAGAAGATGTTGGAGAAGATCTCGAGGTGGTCGATGCCCTCACCGATGAACACCACCTGGCCGGTGTTGCCGGCGCCCACCGGGTTCGTGAGCGTCACGTTGATCGTGCCGGGCGCAGGGGTGGCACAGAAGGTCGCGGCGCCCGTGAACGGGTTGATGACGACCTTCGGGTCGCTGCGGGTGACGCCCGTCCACGTCTGCGGCACCTCCTGGAGGATCGGCGGGACGACGGAGAGGGTGTACGGGGGCGTGACCCCTGCGATGGTGAAGTTCCCGCTGGGGTCGGTCGCGGCCAGCGGCTCGATCTCGGGTGTCATGGCGGTGAGGGTGAGCCCCGCGGCGTCGTCGATCTGCACGTTGACCCCGCTGGCGGGGTCGCCATTGAACTTGAGCACCCAGCCGCTGACGGTGATCGTCGCGGGCGGCGCGGCAGGGTTGACCGTGATGGTGGCGCTCGCCGTCAGGCTACCCGCCGTCGCCGTGAGCGTCACCGTCTCGGTCGCCGCCACCGACGCCGGCGGCGTGTACGTCGTCGTCGGACCGCTCGCCGCGGAGAGCGTCCCGCTGCCGGACAAACTCCACGTGATCGTCTCACTGCTGCCCAAGAGCGTCGCCGTGAACGCCTGCCCGCTGCCGCCGGCGGACAACGTGACGCTCGGGGGGGCGACGGTCAGGCTCTGGCTGGGCGGGTTGACGGTGATCGTGGCGCTGGCCGTCAAGGTCCCGGCCGTCGCCGTGAGCGTCACCGTCTCGCTCGCCGCCACGGACGCGGGCGGCGTGTAGGTGGTGGTCGGACCGCTCGCCGCGGAGAGCGTCCCGCTACCCGAAAGGCTCCAGAAGACGGTGTCGCTGCTGTTCTGAAGATTGGCCGCGAATTCCTGTCCGCTGCCGCCGGCCGTCAGCGAGGCGCTCGGGGGGGCGACGGTCAGGCTCGGCGTGACGGGGGGCGTCTGCGTGCAGGCGATCAGCACGACCGCCACAGCCGCCAGGGCGAGGCCGAGGGATCCAACGAGGCGTTTCATCCCCTTCCTCCAAGCGGCCCCGCGGGGCGTTCGGAGGCCGGGCCGGCGCCGTGACCACGGGCGCGGGGCCGAGAACGGGCGGGCCGTGCGCCGGTCTGGCAAGCGGCGGGGCGCGACGCGCGCATGCGCGACGACCCGCCTCCTTCCATGGGTTCCGTCTCGCGTCGCGGCTCCGGTTGACCCCAGGATAGCGCTCCGACCGGCTCGGCGCCACCGGCGCGGCCCTCGGGGCCGGCGCCCAGGGGGCACCACGATCCTTCGTCATCCGACGCACCTGGCGGGGCCGTCGCGCGGGCCCCGTGCTAACGTGAGGCGTGAGAACCGGTTCGCGGAACCGGCCGCTAGCGGCCCGTACCGCGCGCCGCGGGGCAAGACCGGGGCGTCGCGGTGCCGGGGCGACGTGGCCCACCCTGCTGGCGTTGGCACTGGCGATCGGCGCCTGCGGCTCGGCGGACGACACCACATCACCCAGCCTGGCAGTCCTGGGCTTCGTCAACGGGAGCGCGGTCGATTCCGCGACCATCACGATCGCCGTCGTGGCAACCGATGACGGCGGCGTCGCGGGCGTCACCTTCCTGACCGACCACGGGGCCGCTGGCGCCTGCCCGTCGACGACCGGCGCGGAGCGCGCCTGTGGGCCGATCCCGCTGATCGTCGGCGACAACGCGTTCCTGGTGCGCGCATTCGACCACGCGGGCAACGTGGCCTCGCTGGTCCTCAGCGTAGAACGAAGGCCTGCCGACGACACACCTCCCGCGCTGACGGTCCTGGGACTCGACGATGGCGCGGTGGTCACGGCCGAGGCGGTCACGCCGACCGCGGTCGCCAGCGACCCCAGCGGCGTGGCCGCCGTGACGTACGCGACGGACCAAGGCACCAGCGGCGAGTGCGGGCCCCCCGAGGGCGACGCCTACCCCTGCGGTCCCATCCCGCTCCCCCTCGGCGACACGCGCGTCACGATCACGGCAGAGGACACGCGCGGCAACGCGACGGCGGTCCTGCGGCGCGTGCGCCGCGAGGCGCCCGACGTGACGCGACCGACACTCACCGTCACCGGCGTGGAGGACGGCGCCACCGTGACGACGTCGTCGATCCTGCTCATCGCCACCGCCGTCGACGACCGCGGCATCACCAGCGTGGACTACGCCACGGACCACGGCGCCAGCGGCGACTGCGGGCCCCCCGAGGGCGACGCCTACCCCTGCGGTCCCATCCCGCTCCCGCTCGGCGACACGCGGGTGACGATCACGGCGCGGGACGCCGTCGGCAACGCCGCCTCCGACAGCCGCACCGTGCGCCGTGAGGAGGCACCACCTCCGCCGCCCCCCCCTCCCCCGCCCCCGTCCGGCTTCGGCATCGAGCTCGTCTTCTTCGACCACCTCTACACGCCCTCCCAAATGGCGGTGTTCGCGGCCGCCGCCGCGCGCTGGAGCGAGGTGGTGGTCGGCGATCTGCAGGACCTCACGGTCGACCTGGCGGCAAACGCCAGCTGCGGCCAGGGGGAACCCGCGTACGCGGGCACCATCGACGACGTCACGGTCTTCATCACGAGCTTCACCGAAGGCGCCGGCGGCGTGCTGGGCTATGCGGGTCCCTGCCTGCTGCGCGGGTCCGGCGGCGATGCCGGCCTCACGGCCGTCGGCATCCTGGCCCTCGACGTGCTCGACGTCGCCACGCTCGAGGCGAACGGGGCGTTGTCCGCGACGATCGTGCACGAGCTCGGTCACGTCCTGGGCTTCGGGACCCTGTGGGAGGCCGCGCCGTACTTCGACCTGCTGGACTACGTGCCCGAGGGCGCCACGACCAGCTGCCGCTCCGCCACGGGCTTCGTGGTACCGCCGACGTTCGTTGGCGCCGAGGCGGTCGCCGCGTGGCGCGGGCTCGGCGGCGCCGGGAACGTGCCCGTCGAGGACGAGGGCGGCGCCGGCACCCGCTGCGGCCACTGGGACGAGGGCACCTTCGGCAGCGAGCTCATGACCGGTTGGCTGAACGTCGGCGCCCCCAACCCCCTCAGCCTCGTCACCGTCGGTTCGCTGGCCGACCTCGGTTACCAGGTGGACGCGACCGCCGCCGACCCGTACGCCCTGCCGGGGCCCGGCGCCCTCGCGACGCACGAGCGCCTCGACCTGGCGGGTCGCGAGGTGCTCGCCCGCCCGATCGGGACGATCGACCCGGCGACGGGCAACGTCACACGCGTCCCGCCGCACGATCGCTGAGCCGCGTGGTCCGCGCGGTGCGGGCCGCGAGGCCCCCGCGGTAGGCTCGCGTCATGCCCGCCGTCACCAAGCACCACCTGCCGATCCTGCTCCACGTGCTGGAGCGCAACCGTGCCCTGCTCGCCCGCATCGCCGACGGCGTCGAGCCGGCGGCGGCGCGCACGGCGCTCGTCCCTGACGGCTCGCATCTGCAGTGGATGCTCGGGCACCTGGTCGTGTCGCGCGACGGCCTGCTCGCCGCGGTCGGGGGCAAGCGGGCGTGGTCCGAGGAGAGGGCGGCGCCCTACGACTTCGGCTCCGTGGCCGGCGACACCCCGGATGAGCCGGTGAGCGACCTCTTGGCGACGCTGGCCATGCAGCAGGAGCGTCTTGCGGCGGCGTTCGCCAGCCTCGACGACGACGTCCTCGCGCGGCCCCTGGGGCGCTCCACGGTCGGCGAAACGCTCGAGTTCGGCACCTGGCACGAGAGCTACCACGTGGGTCAGGCCACCCTGTACCGCCGCGGTGCCGGCCTGCCTAGCGCCATCGGCTGAACCCGCGCCCCCGAGTCCCAGCAGGAGGACGGTCCGCGATGCGATCCGGCATCCCGGCTTGCGGCGCCGACGCAGCACGCATCGCCTTCCGCAGGGTCGCTCTGGGCCGCACGGTGGCAGGGGCAGCGTCACACCGGTGTTACGCGGCGGGCAGGCTTCCGGTGGCAGAATCGACCCATCACCGCGACGGGAGGCCCCGCACCCGTGGTCGAGCTGGCCCCCAACGTCTGGCAGCTACCGCTGATGCCCCTGGACGGCGTCAACGCCTACCTCGTCGGCGACGTCCTCGTCGACGCCGGGACCCCGTGGACGGCCCGGCGGCTCCTGGCGGAACTCGCGGATCGTCCGCTCGCCGCCCACCTGCTCACGCACGCGCATCCGGACCACCAGGGCGCGACCGCGGCGCTGTGCGCGGCACGCGCCGTCCCGTTGTGGTGCGGTGTGGGCGACCGCGCCGCCGCGGAGACGGCCGACTTCTCCTCGATCTGGCGTGCGCGTCGGCGCCGCGCCCTCTTCCGCCTCGCCAGCCGTCTCGCGGGGCCCGGGCAGCCGGTGGCGCGCACGCTGCGGGAGGGCGATGCCGTCGCGGACTTCGTGGTCGTCGAGACACCCGGCCACACGCCGGGGCACGTCTCGCTGTGGCGTGAGTCCGACCGCGTGGTGATCCTGGGCGACGTTGCCTCCTACCGCAACCCGCTGTCGCTCAGCCCCGGTCTGCGGGAGCCGTCGCGGCTCGTCACGCGCGACCCGCACGAGAACCGCCGGTCGATCCACAAGATCGCCGCCCTGCGCCCGCGGATCGTCTGCTTCGGGCACGGCCCGCCGTTGACGCACGGGGAGCGGTTCGTGCGTTGGGCAGAGGGCCTGGGAACGTAGGCAAGCTTGACACCGCGCGCATCGCGTGCTGCGGAGCCGCGTCGTCGCGAACGCCGCTCACCCATCGGTTACGCTTGCCCGACCCTCGGGTTCGCCGGCCGGGCGCCACCCGCGAGCCTCTCCTGGCGGCGCCACGCGCCGCCGCGTCCGCGCTGCGGTGGCGACGGGGTCCGGAAACAGGAGGCGATGTGCAGCACGGTGTCCTCATCTCGGGCGCGTCGACGGGCATCGGCCGGGCGTGCGCCCTCGAGCTTGCAGCCCGTGGCGTCCGAGTCTTCGCCGGGGTCCGCCGGCCGGTGGACGGTGATGCCCTGCGGGCCGCCGGCGGCGAACGCGTCGTGCCGATCCATTTGGACGTCACCGACGGCGCCACGATCGCGGCGGCCGCGGAGGCCATCGCCGACGCGAATGGCGAGCCTGCCCTGTCGGGCCTGGTGAACAATGCCGGCATCGTCGTCGCCGGGCCCCTGGAGTTCCTGCCCCTCGACGCCTTGCGCCAGAGCCTCGAGGCGAACGTCGTCGGCCTGCTCGCCCTGACGCAGGCGACCCTGCCGCTCCTGCGCGCCGGGCGCGGCCGAATCGTCAACATGAGCTCGATCTCGGGTCGCTTTGCCTCGCCGCTGCTGGGTCCCTACGCCGCCTCGAAGTATGCGGTGGAGGCGCTCAGCGACGCGCTGCGCCGGGAGCTGGCACCGTGGGACATCCCCGTCGCGTTGGTCGAGCCTGGGGCGGTCGCCACGCCCATCTGGGAGAAGTCCGCCGCCGCCGCGCAGTCGCTGCTCGACGGGCTCCCCACGGAGGCGAACGGTTACTACGCGGCGGACATCGAACGCGCGAAGCGTCGGGCCCTGCGCACGGCGCGGACGGGCATCCCCGCGGAGGTGGTGGCCGCCGTGGTGCACACGGCCCTGACCGCCGCGCGTCCGCGGCCGCGCTACCTCGTCGGGCGCGACGCTCGCATCGGCGCCCTCCTGGCTCGCTGGCTGCCCGACCGGGTGCTCGACCGCTTCACCCGGCGGCCGCGCACCGCCGCCGAAGACGACGACGGACCGCACGCCGGGCCGGCACGACGCCCGGCTAGATGATCCCCAGCCTGCGCGCGCCGTCCGTCAGGACCTCGACGCCGAAGTCGATGTCCTCGATCGTGTGGTTCGCCGTGACCGTCGCCCGGAGGCGCGCCAGGCCCTGCGGGACGACCGGCGGCAGGATCGCCTGCACGAAGACCCCGCGCTCCACGCAGTGCATCATCAGGCGCGTCGCCTGCTCGTCCGAGCCGCACACGACGGGCGCGATGGCGGCCTGACTCGCCAGCAGGTCGAAGCCCGCGGCCGCGAGGCGGTCGCGGAAGTAGGCGAACTTCTCCTGCAGGCTCTGCACCCGTTCGGGCTCATCTCGGATGACCTGCAGCGCCGCGATGCTGGCCGCGGCCGACGCCGGCGGGATGGCGGCCGAGTAGATGAACCCGCGCGCCTTGTGCTTGAGGCCCGTGATCATCTCGGCCGACCCGGCGACGAACCCGCCGACGCTGGGAATCGACTTGCTGAAGGTCCCCATCTTGATGTCGATCGTCTCCGGACCCATACCGAAGTGCTCCTCGATGCCCGTGCCGGTCGCGCCCAGCACGCCCAGCGAGTGCGCCTCGTCGACCATGAGCAGGGCGCCGTAGCGATCACACAGGGCCCGGATGCCCGGCAGGTCGGCGATGTCGCCGTCCATGCTGTACACGCCGTCCACGATGACCATCCGTTGGCGGTCGGGGTTGGCGTGCGCGAGGCGCTCCTCGAGGTGCGCCAGGTCGTTGTGCCGGAAGCGCACCATCTTGGCGCCCGAGAGGAGGCAGCCGTCGACGATGCTGGCGTGGTCCAGCTTGTCGCAGATGACGGTGTCGTGACGCTCGAGGAGGGCCGAGATCGTGGAGATGTTGGCCATGTAACCGCTCGCGAGGGCCACCGCCGCCTCGGTCCCCTTGAACGCCGCGATGGCCTCTTCGAGCTCGCGGTGCAGCGGCAACGTGCCCGCCAGCAAGCGCACGCCGTTCGTTCCGGTGCCGAACCTGGTGATCGCCTCGTGGGCCGCCCGATCGATCGCCGGGTGCCCGATGAGACCGAGGTACGAGTAGCTGCCGAACATCAGCATCTCGCCTCGGTCCTTGACCTTCACGTGGGCCGTGCCGGGCACGATCTCGCTGACCTCGGGCAGGTAGAAGTACAGGCCGAGCTCCTGGTAGTGCTCGACGTCCCACGGACCGCGGGGCACCGTCGCCATCGTCATCGTCGACCTCCGGCGCACACGGTACCCCGGCGGGTCGGGGCGGCGCGCGGCCGCACGCGGCGCGAGGGGGGTCGGGCGGAAGCCTGCGCCACGAGTCCAGGGCCAACGCGTAGCATGCAGCCATGGTCGGCATCCGCATCGGCCCCTTGGTCATGGCGACGATCGCCGTCGTCCTCGTGCTGTACGGGGTCCTCTTCGTCGGCCAGGGGCGCTTGCCGCTCGGCCTGCTCGCGCTGCTCGCGGCCGGTGCGTGTGTGGGTTACGTCGTCCGCGTCTATGCGCGCGCCGGCGCCGAGCGACGGGCGCGGGCGCGTGAGCGCGAGCGCGCGTTCGTCGAGGGCATCCGTCGGGGTTGACCCCGCTGCTACGATGCCGCATGCCGGACATCAGCATCTTCAACGACGTCATCGGGCCGGTCATGCGCGGGCCGTCGAGCTCGCACTGCGCGGCCGCCCTGCGCATCGGGCGGCTGGCGCGCGACCTGATGGACGGCGACATCGGCGAGGTCCTGGTGGAGTTCGACCGCGAGGGCTCCCTGCCCACGACCCACGAGAGCCAGGGCTCCGACATGGGCCTCTTCGGCGGTCTGCTCGGCTGGGACGCGGACGACGAGCGCCTGCCCGACTCGGCCCGCGCGCTGGCCGACGCGGGCATCGGCCTGCGCATCGAGACGGTCGACGTGGGCGACCCGCACCCGAACACCTACCGGCTCACGCTCCGCAACGCTCGCGAGGCGCACGAGCTGATCGCGATCTCCACCGGCGGCGGGATGATGGAGGTCCAGTCCATCGATGGCGTCCCTTTGGGCATGGACGGCGGCTACGACGAGACGTTGGTCTGGCTGGCCGGCGCAGCGCACGAGGCCGTCGGGCGGCTGAAGGCCCGCGTCGACGCCGCCGAGGTCCTCATCCACGAGGCCGACGACGGCCTGCTCGTCCAGGTGAAGTCGGCGGGCTTCGTTCCTGACGAAGCCCTCGCGGACCTGCGGCCCGCGCGCGTGCGGCGGCTCGCCCGCGTCCTGCCGGTGCCGTCGCGCCAGGACGTCCGCCTGCCCTTCCGCGGGAGCGAGGAGCTGCTGGCCCACGACGGCGACCGCCACACGCCGCTCTGGCGCCTGGCGGTCGATTACGAGACGGCGCGCAGCGGCTTCAGCGAGGACGAGGTCGTGGCGCGGATGGTCGACATCGTGCGCCTGCTGCGGCGTTCGATCGCGCAGGGAATGGCGGGCACGCACTACGACGACCGCGTCCTCGGCCACCAGAGCGGGGGGTTCCGCAAGGCGATGGAGACGGGCCGCCTGCTCGACGGCGGGGCCCTCAACCGCATCGTGCTCTACGTCACCGCGCTGATGGAGGTGAAGAGCGCGATGGGCGTCATCGTCGCCGCCCCGACCGCGGGCGCCTGCGCGGGGCTGCCCGGCGCCGTCATCGCCATGGCCGAGGCCATGGACCGCTCCGAAGAGGACATGGCCCGCGCCATGCTCGCGGCCGGCCTGGTCGGCGCCTTCTTCACCACCCGCTGGACCTTCGCGGCCGAGGCCGGCGGCTGCCAGGCCGAGGGCGGCGCCGCGGCCTGCATGGCGGCGGCCGCGCTCGTCACCCTCGCCGGCGGCCCCCGCGATCAGGCCCTGGCCGCGGCCTCGATGGCGCTGCAGAGCATGCTCGGCCTCATCTGCGACCCGATCGCCAACCGCGTCGAGGCGCCCTGCCTCGGCAAGAACGTCATGGCGGCCGCCAACGCGCTCGCCTGCGCCAACATGGCGCTCGCCGGCTTCGACCCGCTCATCCCGCTCGACGAGGTCATCGACGCCGCGAAGGCGGTCGCCGAGCGCATGCCGCGGGAGCACCGCTGCACCTCGCTCGGCGGGCTGGCCGTCACGCCGACGTCGCTGCGGATCGAGCAGCGGCTCCTCGCGGCCAAGGGCGGCGGCGGTTGCGTCGGGTGCGGGTGCGGCTGAGCGCGCGGCCCTAGGTTGCCCGTCGTCCCCCCGGGCCCGCGGTCGCCGGCGCCATCGTGAATCGGCAGGCCTTCGCCAACACCTCGAGGTAGCGCCCGATGACGAAGCGGGTGGCGGCCACCACGAGGGGGCCCGCGCCCCGTTTCGGCACGAGCTCGACGCTCCAGCGCACCTCCGTGCCCCCTCCCTCGGCCGCCGCGAACGTCACCGTTCCCCGGTGGTGGTCGACCGGGAACGTCGTCCACGACGGGTTCACCACGCGGTACTCGAGGCGCTGCGGGGGCTCGCTTGCGGTGATGCGCTCGCGGACGCCCCGGGCGCCGACGCCGATCCTGCGGGTGCAGCCGGTCCCTTGGGCATCGCCCGCCTCCTCGATGACCGGTCGCGGCCCGAACCCGGCACCCGCCACCCACAGCTCCGCGAAGAAGTGCGCCCAGGTGGCGTCAGGGGGCGTGGCGACGTGGCGGCTCCACGAGAGGGTCCGCCGCCGCCCGCCCCAAACGGCCCTCGCGTCCGCTGTCGATCCCGTCGCCGGCCCATGAGGCATCCACCCATCGTACGCGGCGCGGTCGCGGGCATCACCCAGGCCCGCCGACCGCAGCGCGGCCGGCTGTGGCCCGCCGACCGCGGCGCGGCCGGCTGTGGCCCGCCGGGCTCACCCCCATGAGAAGACCCAGGGAGGGACGCCCCGCTGCTCGCGCGCCCGGACCTCAGCGACACGCATGGCCGCTGCTCAGTCGAAGACGGCCACGATCTCGGACGGGTGCAGCCGGAACAGGGCGCCGGTGCCGCAATCCAGCAGGCCCGGCGCCATCGCCACACCCAACAGCGCGACCGCGTACACGACGTCGCTCGTGGAACCCAGGCCGCTGTCAAGGACGACGAGGCCACCCGTCAAGCCCACGGGCACCAGATCCAGGCCGATCACG
>Ga0180435_10007341_pt1 | contig 10504 bp, 6 predicted proteins | sample SS_ome_3_FD_132467 | JGI IMG/M metagenome (GOLD analysis project Ga0180435, IMG submission 132467) | Hypersaline lake sediment archaeal communities from the Salton Sea, California, USA - SS_3_S_1 metaG | ecosystem: Environmental > Aquatic > Non-marine Saline and Alkaline > Hypersaline > Sediment... | reverse complement strand
TCTTATTGTGGGGATGGAAAGAGGCTTTATCACACGCCAGGAAGGTTTGGCCCAGGTGGAAAAGATCATTGAATTTCTGGAAACTTGCGATCGCTACCACGGAGTATGGCCCCACTGGCTAAACGGGGCCAGCGGCAATGTGGTGCCTTTCAGTCCTAAAGACAATGGAGCCGACCTGGTGGAAACCGCCTTCATGATTCAGGGTCTAATTGCCCTGAGAGAATATCTGAATGGGAATCTTGCAGAAGAAAGTGCTCTTATCGACAGGATCAATGAGCTCTGGCATCAGGTGGAATGGGACTGGTTTACTCAGGAAGGCCAGGAAGTGCTTTACTGGCACTGGTCTCCCGAATTTGGCTGGGAAATGAATCATGCAATTCGGGGTCATAATGAAACTCTGATTGTTTATGTACTGGCAGCTTCTTCACCCACGCATAGCATCGACCCCCTGGTTTACCATCAGGGATACGCTAGAGGTGGAGATATCGTGAATGATTCTCCCTATCTTGGAATAAACCTGCCTTTGGGAGAGGATTTGGGAGGACCCTTGTTCTTTTCTCATTACTCCTTTCTGGGATTGGACCCTAGGAACCTGGAGGATACTTACGCCTCCTACTGGGAACAAAATGTGAACCACTCCCTGATCAACAGACAGCATTGCATACAAAATCCCAATGGATATATAGGCTACAGCCCCGAATGCTGGGGATTAACCGCCAGCGATAACCACCAGGGATACAGTGCCCATTCACCCACCAACGACCTGGGTGTAATTACTCCAAGTGCAGCCATTTCCTCCATCCCCTATACCCCCGAGCATTCCATGCAGGCTATCAGGCATTTCTACTACGAACTGGGAGACAGTTTATGGGGTGAATATGGTTTTCACGATGCCTTTAACCAGAGTGAAAACTGGTGGGCTTCTTCCTATCTGGCCATCGACCAGGGCCCCATTGTGGTTATGATCGAAAACTACCGGACAGGCCTGATTTGGGATCTATTTATGTCTGCTCCGGAGGTACAGGAAGGACTTACCAGGCTGGGCTTTACATTTTAAGTTCTGCTCAAAAAATCTTAACTTATTTCAACAATTCCTTTGGGAACTGGTTAAGAATAACACTTAAACCTTAAATCAATACTATGGAAAAATTCCAGGAAATTCTTGAAAAAATCTATGACATGATTGTCACCTATGGCATGAAGTTCATTACTGCCATTGTTGTCCTGATAGTAGGTCTGATTGTCATCAAATGGATCACCAAAGCCTTGGTCCGCCTAATGAGGAAGAGTAATGTGAACGAATCACTGATACCTTTCCTTAAGTCCCTGACCAGAATTCTGTTGAAAGTTATGCTGGTAATCAGCGTAATGGGCATGGTGGGTATTCAGATGACCTCCTTCATTGCCGTGCTGGGTGCTGCCGGTCTGGCCGTGGGCCTGGCCCTCCAGGGCACTCTGCAGAACTTTGCGGGCGGAGTGATGATCCTTCTGTTTAAACCATATGAGGTGGGACACTTCATCGAAGCACAGGGTTTTATGGGAACCGTAAAGGAGATCCAGATCTTCACCACCGTACTGGCCACTCCCGACAACCGAAAGGTAATCATCCCCAATTCTCCCTTGGCCACAGGTTCCATCACCAATTTCTCGGCCATGCCCACCCGCAGGATCGATTTCTCCTTTGGGATAGGATATAGCGATGACATTGATCAGGCCAAGAAGATCCTGTTGAAGATGGCAGAGAAGGACGACCGGGTATTAAAAGAGGATAATCCCCCCGAGGTTATGGTAGAAGCTCTGGCCGACAGCTCGGTGAACCTGAAGCTCAGAACCTGGGTAAAGGCTGAGGATTACTGGGGTCTTTTCTTTGATATCACCGAGGGTGTGAAAAAACAATTCGACGGAGCAGGGATCTCCATACCCTTCCCCCAGCAGGACGTACACCTCTACAATCACAAATAAGATTTTCCCGGGGCTTTCGGCTTAGAATGTGAAGCCTATGTTGGTATACCAGATGGGATTCCAGGCATCAGTCCGGGATCCCAGGTATACCGATACGGGACCCACAGGGGTTTTGTAGGTAAAGCCTGCCCCGGCTCCCAGAATTCTATTCTCATGGGTCCAGGAGGTAATATTATCCTTGAAGCCATCCAGATCGTCCGAAAATAAGAGGATATTCACCAGGGCCGATATGAAAAGGTTGCTGATTGGCTCCACCTGAAGGACTATCTTTTCCCTCACGTAGTTCCCCACCAGTAATTCGTGGCTGTGCATGCCCACAAAAGGGATCTGATGGCTTCGCTGATTGTAGCGGTATCCCCCGACGTAGTAATTATCTGGGAAGGGTTTATCATCGGCTGATAATCCCACAGAAAATTGCCCGTTGAAACTGACTTTATTCCATAAGCGAATGTAGCTCTCATATTCTCCGGTAAGGTGCCAGTAAGGATTTATAAATTCCACCGATTTATTCTCCAGACCCAAACTGTCAGGAAAATCATACTGGGTGAGAAAGCGTGTTCGCAAAGCCTGCCGGAATTGAATATCTATGCGGCTACCCCGGGTGGGATAAAGATGGTTATCGAAGGAAGAAAACTGGTATAATAAGGCCAGAGCAGGACCTTCAAAAACAAACTTATCAAGGTACTCCAATTCAGGTTCTACCTGCTTGATATTCCTTCCCAGTACGATGTTGGCATATCGATAATAGAAATCTGTGCCCACATGATGGTTGATCCCCATGCCCTGTCTTAAGCCCAGACCTCCATTCAACAGGGTATGGCGATAGTTCCCGATATCCACTCCTTCCGTATAAAAGGGGAGCATTTCCCTTTCTCCCCTGAAAAAAAGGGATCCTATGGTGCTTCGCTTTTTACCCAGGTGAAAATCGTAATAGCCCCTCACTTGCATATTCTCACTGAGGTCAGCGCTTAGGTTCAGCCTTGAGCCTTCCATCAGAGAATTCATCAGGGTATAGCTGAATATGACTCCCGGACCGAAGGTGTTGTCGTAATGGAGGGCAAGACCGATGGAAGAGGAAGGTTTCTCCTTAATCCTGAACAGCAGCCGGTGCCCTTCTTCCATGGTCTCAAAGTAGTATTCAATTTTCTCGAAAAATAGCGTTCCGAATAAACGGTCGATGGCCGCATTTAATTCCTCCGGAGTAATCCACGTACCGATTTGAAGGCCCGAACGAGCTTCGATGAACTCATCCAGAGCCGGACTGGTATCCAGAACCTGGATATCCAGGATTAGTAAAGAATCGTTGGCTGGTAATACCTTTCGGGGCGGAGGACCTCCCAGATTGTTTACCGAATCGGCCAGTGCCTGCAGGGAGGATAATTGTGTCCGGGCAGCTTCTTCGCCCAGATCCATAATCTTCACCCCACTGGTGAAATTGGCCGGAGAATAGCCATCCAGATTTGGTACGATCATATAATCCACCAGGGGGACCTGCGACTCTACATCCTGGGCTCCTGAGAGAAGAGAAGCACGAGTTATCACACTGGTGAGTGAGCGAAGTTGTTCGGGCTTCATCTGACTGTCAAATCCCACATAGACCCCGATAATGATATCGGCTCCCATATCCAGGGCTTCCTGTACGGGAAAATTCCGCATTACCCCACCATCCACTAATATATGACTGGTATCCCTGACTACCGCGGTAAAAACGCTGGGGATGGCCATGCTTGCCCGCATGGCTGAGCTAAGATCGCCCGAGTTCATTTCCACCCTTTGTCCCCTGAGAATATCGGTTCCGATACATACAAAAGGATAGGGGAATTCCTGAAAATCGTCTATGCCTGCAGTCCTCCAGGTAAGTTCGGAAAAGAGTTCGCTCAGCTTTTGTCCTTCGATCAGACCGGCCGGCAATTCAAGTTTAGAATCATAGATGGGCAATTCCATGATATAGCGGCTGTACTCATGCTTTCTTTGCATGATCACCTGATCGGAGGGGATTTCATTGGTCAAAACCTTGCTCCAATCCACTGTTTCAATAATTCCCCCAATTTCATCTGCGGAATATCCAATGGCATAAAGTCCGCCTATAATACTCCCCATGGAGGTCCCTGTGATGTAATCCGGTTCCAGGCCCACTTCTTCCAGCACCTTTAGCACTCCCACATGGGCCATGCCCTTGGCACCTCCTCCGCTGAGCGCCAGTCCGATTTTTGGTCTTCTGCCCTGCTCTGCCTGGCTATAGGTCGAAATAGGGTACAGGAGACATAATGCCCCCAAAAGAAGGATTAAACGGAACTTATTCATGGATTTAACCTTTTCTGGACCAGTTATCCCTCAGGGTCACAGTGCGATTGAATACCAGCCTGTCGGGGGTAGAATCGGGATCCACGTTGAAGTAACCCAGGCGCTGGAACTGAAAATGGTCGAGAGCTTTTGCATCAGCAAGTGAAGGCTCCACATATCCCTTGATCACCTTCAGCGAGTCGGGATTCAGGAAATCCACCGGGCTTTTGTCTTTGTGCCCTGCCGGATCCGGATCGTTAAACAGCCGGTCGTAAAGCCGGACTTCAGCTTCGATGGCATGCCTGGCGGATACCCAGTGCAGGGTGCCTTTTACCTTGCGGTTGGCTTCGGGACCTCCGCTTTTTGTGGCCTCGTCGTAGGTGCAATATACCTCGCTTACCTCCCCATTTTCATCTTTCTTGTAGTCTTCGCACTTGATGATGTAGGCCGATTTAAGCCTGACTTCCCGGCCGGGTCCAAGGCGGAAGAATTTTTTGGGAGGATCCTCCATGAAATCTTCCTTCTCGATGTAGATCTCCCGGGAAAATGGAATGGTCCGGCTTCCCATTGACTCGTCTTCCGGATTATTGATGGTCTCCATGTCTTCCGTTCTGTCCTCCGGATAGTTGGTGATAATCAGCTTCAGGGGATTAAGCACCGCCATAACCCTGGGTGCTTTTTTATTCAGATCTTCCCTTACTGCATATTCCAGGAGTCCTACGTCGTTCTGGGCCATTACCTTGGTATAACCTATGCTGTCGTTGAAGTTGCGGATCGCCTCGGGCGTATAGCCCCTGCGGCGCAGGCCGGTTAGTGTCGGCATTCTGGGATCGTCCCAGCCATTTACATGTCCCTCCTTAACCAGTCCGAGTAAAACCCTTTTACTGAGAACCGTGTAACTCAGGTTTAAACGGTTAAATTCTGTTTGCCGTGGCCGGTAATCGTTATCCTTCAAATGCTCCACCAGCCAGTCATACAGCGGACGATGTACTTCGAACTCCAGGGTGCATAAGGAATGGGTAACGCCTTCAAAGAAATCCGATTGGCCATGGGCAAAATCATACATGGGATAGACCTTCCAGGCGTCACCAGTTCGGTGGTGGGGATGAAAAAGGATCCTGTAGATTACAGGGTCGCGCATGTGCATATTGGGAGAAGTCATATCCACTTTAGCCCTGAGTACCCTGGATCCTTCGGGGAACTCTCCTTCATTCATGCGCTGAAAAAGGTCCAGGTTCTCCTCCACGGAGCGCTCCCGGTAAGGACTGTTTTGTCCGGGTTCGGTGGGAGTCCCTTTCTGACTGGCAATCTCTTCCGAGCTCTGGTCATCCACATAAGCCAGTCCTTTTTTAATGAGCTCTGTGGCAAAATCGTACAACTTGCCAAAATAATCGGAAGCGTAGTATTCGCGATCTTCCCAATCAAAGCCAAGCCATTGTATATCCTCTTTGATGGAATCCACATACTCCACATCCTCCTTGGTGGGATTGGTATCGTCGAAACGAAGGTTGCATTTACCACCGTATTTTTCGGCAATACCAAAATCCAGGCAGATGGCCTTTGCATGACCAATATGCAGGTAGCCGTTAGGCTCCGGAGGAAAGCGGGTATGCACCCTTCCATTATCCCTGCCCGAGCGCAAGTCCTCCTCCACCATGGCCTCAATAAAGTTCAGGCTAATCTTTTCCCTTTTGTCTTCTATACGCTCTGTCATGCTACGGTCCGTTTAAGTTCCACAAAATTAGTAATTCTGCGGAACTAAATGCCAGCTCGAGCCTGTCATAAGCTTTTACTCCACAGTCATGGAATCGGCAGGGTTGGCCGTGGCTGCTTTGTAGGACCGGTAACTTACCGTCAGAGCCGTGGGCACAAGGATCAGCAACATGCTCCAAAGGAAAACCAGGGGTCCTATCTGGGTACGATATACATAGTTTTCCAGCCAGTTATTCATCATAAACCACACGGCCGGAATGGAAAGGGCAAAGGAAATCAGGATGAGTTGCAGGAATTCCCAGGAGATCATCCTCAGTATCCGGTTGATGCTGGCTCCAAATACTTTCCGGATCCCAACCTCTTTGCTTCTGCGCTCGGTGGTATAGGATGCCAGACCAAACAATCCCAGGCAGGCAATGATAATGACCAGAATGGTAAAGCTGGCAAACACAGACCTTCGGTTCCGGTCGTTGCTGAATTGTTCCATAAAATCGTCCTCCAGGAAGGCATATTCAAAGGGTTTCCCCGGAAAGATTTCTTCCCAGTTCTGCCGGATAAAATCCAGAGAGGCCTCCGGATCACTTTCACCCAGCTTCACATACATAATCTGACTATCCTGGCGGAATAGGAGCATCAGCGATTCCACTTCGTTGTACATACCGGTCTGATGGTAATCTTTCATCACCCCGATCACACGGGCCATGATTTGACCTCCGTCACCCAGCTGTACCCGTTTTCCAATGGGTTCTTCCCAGTTGAACCTTGCTGCCATGGTTTCGTTGACAATGACCCCGGTGAGGGTATCGCCGATAAAATCCAGGGAGAAGTCACGACCTTCCACCATCTGGATCCCCAGAGTTTCGGTGAAATCCTGGTCCACTACGGCAAAATTGATACCCCTGGACTCCATGCCATTGGAGGTCTCCACATCAAAAATTACTTTCCCGGATCCACTCCCCACGGCCGTATTGGTAATGCCCGCATTTTCAATCTGGGGATTTTCCAGCAGTTTTTCCTTCAGGAGGCGCATGTTGGTCATGGGCTCGTTGTCGGGCAACTGCAAACTCACCACCCGCTCCATACTCCATCCCTGGTCCTTTTTTTGCATGAAATTCAGCTGGCTGATTACCACAAGAGTGCTGGCTATCATCACCCCGGAAATGGTGAACTGGATCACGGTGAGTACTTTTCTGAATATTCCCCGGGAGGTTCCCGATTGAGTTACTCCCTTCATGACCATTACCGGTGAGAAGCGGGAAAGGAAGACCGCAGGATACATTCCTCCAAGGATGCCCACCAGAATCATTATGCCGATCAGGCTCAGAATAACCACAGGCCTGCCAAGGACTTCCAGGGTAAAATCCTTGCCGGAAAGCATGTTCAGCTGGGGCAGCAGGATCACCATCAGTGCGATGCTGAGTAACAAAGAGAATAAGGTGAGCAATGAAGATTCCGTCAGAAACTGGGTAATCAACAACCTTCTGCTGGACCCTATCACCTTTCGAAGCGATATCTCCTTGGCCCGTTTGGCCGAACGGGCCGTGGCCAGATTAATGTAGTTTAGGGTGGCTATCAGAAGCAGGAAAAAGGCAACGATACTAAAAATAATCACATACTGGATGCTGCCTGTGGGACGCGGTTCCTGTGCATTATCGGAACGGAGATGAATGTCAGTCACATTCATCAGTTCGTATTCGATGTGGATCCCAATTCCTTCGAAGATGGTAGCCATATAGTCTTCATACATCCTTTTTAACTTCTCCTGAAATTCTACAGCATCTTCACCCTGCTGCAGAAGGAGGTAAGTAAAGACCCCGAAATTACCCCAGCTGCCCATCTGGGAAGGGAGGCTGTTCCGGGAGACCAATCCGTCAAACAGAATATGTGAGTTCCTGGGTACATCTTCAATTACTGCGGTCACCGTATAGATATCCTCTCCTACTTTGAGTGTGTTTCCCACAGCCTGACTGCCTCCAAAATAACGATCCGACATGGTTTCGGTAAGCACTATGGAGTTTGGTTTGTCCAGAGAACCCTCGGTACTGCCTTCGAGAGTTTTGTAGGTAAAAACTTCGAAGAAAGTAGAGTCGGCGTAGTACACATCCTCTTCCGTAAATTCTATTTCATCCTTTATAAAAAGAGCGCGCTGGAAATTAAACAGGCGGGTGTAGCTCTCCACTTCGGGATAATCCTCCTTTACCTGTGGTGCAAAGGGGATCTGTGCCACCAGCCAGGTGAACTCATCATCGGTCTCGGTGATATGGGATTGAACGCGGAAGATCCTGTCGGCATGCTCGTGGTAGCGGTCAAAACTCAATTCGTCTGATACGTAGAGTATTAGAAAAAGGGCGGCGGTGATGCCCAGGGTCATACCCAGTATATTCAGGAAGCTGTAGCCGAATTTATGGGTAATATTTCGGAAGGCGTTTTTTACGAGGCTTTTAAACATGCCTAAATGTAGAAGATGGTCATGATATATAAAAGTTAAATAGTTGTAATTTTGTTAATGCTAGGTTAATGCATCAAATACGTGCCCTATGGGAAAAATAATCATCGAGGCCATGGAATTTTATGCTTTTCATGGTCATTACCAGGAGGAGCAGATCGTGGGAAACAGGTTCCTGGTGGACCTGGAAATGGAAGCAGCTTTATCTACACCAGCCAGAACTGATAAACTGGATGATGCCGTCAACTACCAGCAAGCCTACCAGATCATTAAGGATGAAATGCGCAGGACCAAGTCAAATCTTCTGGAAAATATTGGCAAGCGTATACTGGATGCGCTCTATGCAGAAATGGAAGGCATTGAAAAAGCCACCATCCGGATCAGGAAACTGAATCCTCCCATGGGAGGTCCCATCAAGTCGGTGGGAATAACCATGAGTCGGAAGGAAGGAGAATAGGCCTGGTGCCTGATTTTTATTTCACCGAATAGGCATATTTAAATATCCTGGTGTTGGAGCTACCCAGTTTTTCGTAAATCACATCGGGATATTCGTATTCGTTGAGACGAAGATCGTAGGTAAATTCAAAGCCACTTTCGCTCTCGGACTTGCTCACCATGTTGTTTACAAAGGATTCTCCGTTGAAGTAATACTGAAGTCCTCCAAAGGGGTGTTTGCTCTGATCGTAGGACATATTCAGGCTTTCTGCCTGCCCGGTTTGCGGATACCTGGTGTTGGTGCTTAGCAGGTTGCCCTGAGCATCGTATTCATACCTCACATCTTTTACCAAATCTTCCCCTTCATCGTCATCATCAAAGGCATATTCCCTTTCGCGGGTGATCAACTCTCCGTTATATTCCAAAAGCACCTTTCCGCTATATATGGAATCCATGGGTTCCAGATAGACGTAATCCAGGTTGCGCGTGATCAAATGTATGTTTTCCACCAGGTTGCCATCGTATTCAAACCACATCTCTTCCATAAGCTTGGTGTCAACCTTCATAATCTTAACAACGCTTAGCTTTCCCGCCTCATCGTATTCAAAATAGTGAGTCTGATGATTGCTCCAGGTGATGTGATCAAGGAGATCGCTATTTTCCACATAATGAAAATCGGCAATGATCTTGCTGGTCATGGAACCCTGCACATTGGTGATGGTCATATTTAATGGCAGGCAAACGGTATCTAATTCCTCCATTGCGCTGTCACAGGAAACGAAGAAGCTCAGGAGGGCTGCGATGGCTAAAGTAGTAACGGTTTTCATAGGGCTTATTCACTTTTACTGCTTTTACGCAGTGAAGCTGCCCACGTTTTGAGATTTACATAAATGGCCGCTATTCTGTGACGAACTGCAGGGTAACCAGCACCGGAAGGTGATCGGAAAAGAAGGCCCGGTCCCGGGAATCGGTCAGAGCCCCATATCGCTGCACTTCAAGCTTATCGCTCACAAACACATAATCGATACGTTCCCTGGGTTGATTGTCGTAGCTAAAACCATGGAAGGTGGCCACAGAAGCGTAGGGCGGCTGTTGGCTGATCTCAAAAGCATCCTTCATGATCCCTTTGATCAGTTTAATGGGCTCCGAATCCGGCCTTAAATTAAAATCGCCACACAATACCGCCGGTCCCTCTCCTCCTGTAATTTCTTTCATCTTTTTCAGGATCAGTGCGGCCGACTGCTTCCTTGCCTCCATGCCCCTGTGATCGAAGTGGGTATTAAATACATAGAGCTGTCGCCCCGAATTAAGCTCCTGCAGTCTCACCCAGCTACACACTCGTCTGCAGGCCGCATCCCAGCCAAAACTGCATTCCCCGGGGGTTTCGGAAAGCCAGAAAGTGCCTCCCTCAAGCTTTCTGAAGCGCTCTTGATTGTAAAATACCGCCGAAAATTCCCCCAGCCGCTTGCCATCGTCCCTTCCAACCCCTTCGTAACTAAACTCAGGAAAGGCCTCCTGAAGGAAGTCCATCTGTTCAGGCAGGGCCTCCTGCACACCGAAAATGTCGGCCCGGTGAAAACGAAGCAGGGCTGCCACGTGATCCTTCCGGTGGGGCCATGCATGCTCCCCGTCAGATTCGGTGTTCATCCGGATGTTGTAGGTGAT
>Ga0180435_10007337_pt1 | contig 10507 bp, 10 predicted proteins | sample SS_ome_3_FD_132467 | JGI IMG/M metagenome (GOLD analysis project Ga0180435, IMG submission 132467) | Hypersaline lake sediment archaeal communities from the Salton Sea, California, USA - SS_3_S_1 metaG | ecosystem: Environmental > Aquatic > Non-marine Saline and Alkaline > Hypersaline >... | reverse complement strand
AAGTTCGCGGCTGCAAAAGGGAGAAACCGATATGGAACTGAATTGTCCTGACAACAGCAATGGATGGGTAAATCCAAAGGCGTCAGCAGGGGCGGGATTGGTTTTTATACCATCGGGTATGAAAATTCCTGGCAGGGCCCGATGTAATTGTTTTCTGGTTAGGTATATACATAATGCGAAAACGGGAAAATTCAATCGGAAGCAGTATAACCCCGGTGGTCTTTGGTGATGACAAGACAAGTCGGGGTGACAACTTAAAAGTAGCGCTATTAGGAGCCGGGTCGCGAGGCAAAGTATTGTTGGGGTCGTGTCTGCGGTGGAAGAATTCGGGGATTCGTTTTCAGGCGGTTTGCGATATCTGGAAAAATTACCATCGCAGTTGGGTGTGCGATTTGCTGAGAAAATTCAAGCATTTCGGTCATGAAGGACGGGCCTATAGCGATTATCGGGAGATGCTGGCGAAAGAAAAAGACCTGGACGCGGTAATTATTGCCACACCGGATTTTTGTCATGCCGAGCAAACGATTGCCTGTCTGCAAGCAGGATTGCATGTTTATTGTGAGACGCCCATGGCTCGGAGTTTGGCGGAAGCACGCAAAATGGTGGCGGTTTCTCAAAGTACGGGAAAGCTGCTCCAAATTGGCCATCATCGGCGGAGCGATCCGCGTTTTTTGCATTGTCTGCATAAAATCATTCGGGAGTTAAGGCTGCCGGGTCGCATAACTACGGTCAACGCGTACTGGAACAGTCCGGTGCGAACCGAACGGATCATGCCGGAGAAATACACCATCGATGATGACACTCTCGAACGGTTCGGTTATGGATCAATGCGGGAATTTCTCAACTGGAGGTATTACCGCCGTTTGGGTTCGGGGCCTTTTGGAGAACGGGCTCATTCCCAATTGGATGTTTTAAACTGGTTTTTCGACACCCTGCCCCTTTCGGTAATGGCCAGTGGAGGGACAGATTTTTATCCGAGCCGGGGATATGAGTTTTATGACAATGTGATGGCTTTCTACGAGTACAAAACCAAAGAGGGAATAGCACGGGTATTTTACCAAACCCTGACTACGTCCAGCAATAAATATTATGGATTGGAATTCATGGGTGATGAAGGAACGCTGGTGATCTCGGAAAAACCCTATGTCTGTTATATGCTGCAGGAACCCCGGGACACGGTTTCTGGCGAACAGAAGGATAAATGGGATATATTGGAAAATAAAAAAGTGATTAAGGAACTAACCTGGCCGGTAGATATCGAATATGAATATAAGAACATTAAGATCAAAGAAAATGATCCACAGAAGGAAGAGGAAAGCAACGCAACTAAAGGAGTCACTGACAGTCGTCAATCTCCAGGATTACCTAAATATGATATTTTAATCAATCAGGGGCGGCCTGCTTATCAGCCGCACCTGCAAAACTTTTTTGACTCGATACGGAGAAACGACAAAACAAAGCTGGTATGTCCCGGCGAAATCGGCTATCAAAATTTAGTGATGGTGTTAAAAACTTATGAGGCGGTGAGGAAAGGTACTAAAGTTGCATTCAAGCCACAGAATTTTCAATTGTAAGCAAATATACCCATCGGGTATGAAAATTCCTGGCAGGGTCAAATGTAATTGTTTTTCCGGCAATTAAATACACAATACGAAAACGGGAAAAATCAATCGCGATGAGTATAAATCAACTCAAACTAACCGGCCCCTGGCATAAATGTAAAATTTTGTCAAAAAAGCAGTTGCGAGGATAATTGACTGAAAATGGCCTGTTGGAGTAAAAAAAATAAGGTTAAGGTTTTAACGTATCCAGTTTTTCTGGGGGATAATGAGTTCGATAAGGGGATATTTTTTTTAAAAATCCATCAAAACCGTCAATTTATTTGTGTCGTAAACACCTGTTTACAATAAACATATGCAATATTACCAAAAACATGGCAATATTTTTATGATTTTGTTGGGACTAATGGCCGGTGACAGCCACTATGTATTTAGAAAGAAGGGAACACAAAATTTAATATCTTTTCTTTTCGCGCCTCAGGCCCTTAGGGTTTTGAGGGACCCTCAAAGGTCAGAACAGAGCCTTTGAGGTGCTCTCGGGATCAAGGGCTTTTTTTTGCGCATATTTTGCCGGCGAGAAGGCAAGTTCATATCGACAAGTTGTTCCCTTGTATCCCGGGCAATCTTACAGTACCCCGTCAACACCCCCACCTCCCTGGGCAAAATATCCCGGATTGCCGACAGGCTCTATTTATATTCGATAGTCGCCTGAGCCTTTTGGTCGTCCAGAAACTTTTCAATGGCTTCCGTCTTCATTTGACGAGTAAGTTCTTCCTGAATATCACCCCCAACTTCGTCAAGTTTACAGGGCCCGGCTGGCTTTTTATCGGTTAGCTTGGCGATATGGTAACCGAATTCCGTTTCGAACACGGAGCTGAGTTCGCCAACTTCCATAGCAAACACTACATCTTCAAATGCCGGGACCATTTGCCCCCGGGGGAAATAGCCCAAATCTCCTCCTTCGTCGTTGCAGTCGGAATGTTGACGAGCTATTTTTTCAAAATCCACATCTTCTTTCAGTTTCTTCAAGATTCGCTGCATCTCGGCCCGCACTTTCGCCGGCGATTCTTCGGGATTGGGACGCTTAACGATATGCGAAGCCCGGACCATCTCCGGGCGGGTAAACCGATCGATATTATCTTCGTAAAATTTTTTGACATCCTCGTCCGAAGGTTTTTCTATTTCATGAAAAATATCATCCATCAGACGCTTGACGCGAATTTCCTGTTCCACGCCTTTGCGAATCCAGGTTTCGTCCTCCGCTGGGCTGCGACCGATTTGTTCATAGAATTTTTCCTTGCTGCCATACTGATCGATAATAACCCGAAGGGCGTCATTGATTTCATCAACCGGAATATCCTCTCCTTTCGCCGTGGCGGCCTGACGCATCAGGACTCGTTCGATAACATTCTCACAGGACCAGTCGTGTAACTGTTTTTCCCTGAGTTCCTTATCTTCGATATCAATTACCTGTTCATACTGAGGACGCAATTTCTCCATTTCAGCCTGAATTTCATTGTCCTCAACTTTTTCTCCATTTACATAAAGAGCCATCATCTTCTCCATAAATATTTATTAACCACAGACTGAAACATATTTTTCTTGCCGAAAAAACCAACACATCTGGCCCTGCCGAGTTAGGATTTTTCCTTAGAGTCGCCAGGGAGTGCGCATGGGTCGGGAGAGCATGCGGGAGGCCGCCTCATCACCGACAATTTCTTCCTTGATCGGATCCCATTTAATTTTGCGACCGGTGCGGATGGCAATGTCACTCAAATGACTGATGGTGTCGGAACGGACGGCGGTATCGATATGACTGGCCGGCCGACTGCGGGTTTTGATGCAGTTGAGCAAATCCTGTTTATGGTCGTTGCTTTTATGCAGGCGGACTTCATTCGGTCCGATGGTATCTTTCAGGATTGAGGGATTGCCGGCACTGAGATGGCCGCGACCCATTCGGATCCAACCCTGGTCACCAATGAACTTAGTCGAATCAAGCCCATCGACAAAAGTCATCTTCACGCCGTTGGCATATTTACAGTGCACTTTCCACGTGGTTACGGTGTCGAACAATCCCTCGGTAGGGATAACCCCTGTTCCTTCAAACTCGACTGGATTGGGCTCAATGTGGTTGAAAACCCAATCCAGGATATCCAGAGGATGGGCACCCCAGCCCCCGAGAAAACCGATGGCATAATCATAACAGAACCAACGCCCCAGACCGATGCACCGGTCATTGGTATAGGGAGCCACCGGAGCCGGTCCCTGCCAGAGGTCATAATCAAACCCTTCCGGTATGGGTAATTCCCTGGTCGAACCACCAGGCACACCACCGGGAGCGACTACTTCAATCGAATGAATTTTACCCAGCCTGCCGTTACGCACCAGTTCGCAGCCGTGATGTAAGTGGGACTGTGCCCGCTGTTGTGTTCCATACTGGAAGATCACACCATATTGTTTTATTTCTCTGCGTAATATGATATTTTGTTCCACGCTGAGACCTAAAGGCTTTTCTACATACATATCTTTGCCGGCACGGGCCGCCGCCAGAGCGATAGGTACGTGCCAATGGTCGGGAGTGGCGATTACTACCGCGTCAACATCATCACGGGCCATGATGGAGCGAAAATCATTGCAGGCTTGGCAGGCTTTGTAAGAGGGTTGGTTATATTTTTGGGCATAACGATCATTAACCATTTGGGCACGTCCCTCACGACGGTTTCGGAAGGGATCGCAAATAGCCACACTTTGGCAGTCATTTAAACCCAGGAAATGTTTTAATAATCCGCTCCCCTGGCCTCCGACGCCAATATGGGCCAGAGTGATCCTTTCACTTGCCGGGAGAATTGAGGCATTACCCAGGGCGTTGGAAGTTATCACATAGGGAGCCGCCAGAGCCCCGGCAGCACCGGCTGTTATAGTCTTCAGGAAACTACGTCTGTTAGAAATACGTTTATTCAATTTAATCCTTTCAGTTGTTGATCATCTTGATTCTATACTCATTGTAATTGAGTTTTTTCGTTTTCATATGTATTCACATATGTCACAGACAAGCTGCATCGGACTCAGTCCGAAAATCTCATACCAATAGGATATATACCATTGGATATCATTTTTTACCTGCCCGGGCCGATTATAAGCGATTAAGTAAATAGAGTTATGAAATTACTCCCATGGCATTTTCATGTGGGACAGGTATGTATTTTTTAGTTATTCATTTTGTTGAATCCTTTCCGCTCTTTTTCAATCAGACATTTGTCGGGGGGGCCGGGATGAACAATAATTCTATATCGTAGACAAAGACTATCTCCAGCTGGCAAGATTAATGGCTTATCAAACAACAAGGCCGCACCGAAATAAGGCATCCCCTGGGCCACATACCAGGGAGATGGATGCCTGAGGTTCTGGGTATGGTCGATAACGGTAATACCGCCGATTCGTCCGCTTTCGGATTTTCCGGTCATATCGAGCCAATGTGCCTTTTGGCCATGGGTTTGGGCATTGGTCAACCCATTGCTGTTGAGCACCTGCTGTGACTGACGCATGCTTTGGGCCAGGCGTAAAGAAAGGCCGGCATATCCGCCCCATTTTGAACCTGAAGGTTCACCTTGGATAGGGGTACGATCCAAAACAACTTTTTCTTTGCCGGCGGTAAAAACACTTAACCAATCTATTTTATAAATACCTTTTTTGTCGGGAGCCGTTACCTTAATAAATCTTTTCTCGGCAAGAATTTCCTCTTTGCCGGGCGGATGGTAGCTCATGGTAATTTCGATTCGAGCGGAAAAATCTTTTTGAGGCTTTACTTTGACATCTACCAGTTCGCTGGTCCCCTGTGAGATGCCTTGTTTGTTTTCTTCCCAGTAATTAATTTGATTGATTTTTTTCCAGGAGAACCACAAAGCCCGGTGCCACTTATGGTCGCCAGGCCGAAGCCAAGTCAAAACAGAACCATCGGTCAGCGCCAAAGGATGAAAATATGGCTTACCTTCCTTTTTGTTATGGGTAAGCTTCCAGACCACTTTTCCCCTGTTGAACAGAGCCAGAGATGTTTCATCTTGTTGCCACTGATAAGACGGTTTTTCCACCGGGACGATGGTTGCTTTCCCCGTGGCCGCCCATTGAGTACCACGAAGCATTAATAATTTCCAGTTTTCATTTTGCATACTTCGCGCGTCATGGCCGAGCACATTGTAAAAACAACGGCCCCGGCCAAATTGGGTCCACAGAGCGACGGGCTCCTGTTTCCCGGTCCCGCCTTTATCCTTAGCAGAGAAGGCGGTACACAAAACATTTATAACCGGCTGAATTTTCATTCGGTGCCAAAGTTCGTCGGTAATGACAAAATCTTTCATACCTTCAGTAATGGGATGTTTTTTATCGGTAATGGTAACGTCGAACTTGTGATAAGAACCGTGACCGGTGCCTTTCCCCCAGGTGGCGCCAATGAGTCGTTGATAATCGGGCCAATCGTAGAAACAAGCACTAGCGGCATGGAATAAAACAAAACCTTTACCGTTTTCGATAAAATCAAGAAATGCCTCTTCGGTATCCTTTCCCCAGACGCGTTCCTTCCCAGGATAGTTTGTCCAGTTGCTGACGATGGCATCGTAAGGAGCCAACTTGTCAGCGGTGTAACTGCCCGGATCATTGGTCACATCCACAATGAAATGCCCGCTTTGCTCATATATTTTCTTCAGGGCGGGAGTAGTGGACTTCCAATCATGATTATTGGCACCGCTGAAAATCAGGATTTTCAACGGCTTCTTTATCTCGTCCGCGCCTGCGTGCATAACCCGACAACCCATAAATCCCCACAAAATCAGAAGAAAGATAACAATAAAATGCCTGCTCATAATTACACTTCTCCTTACTCTTGGATAGCTTGCGCAAAATGGTTAAAAAGTCCCGATAGTGAAAAAGAAACCCTGAAAACCTATTTGGTGCCCGGTCCAGCCGGGTTAGGAGGATCATTTTTTGATCTTTTCGAAGTCAGCAGATCGATTATTTTTTGTAAAATTTCTTCTGGTTCGCACATGCGACCGATACCCTCTTGGCCACAGGCAAGATGCCCGGAAACAGGCCCAATGATTCGGCAGCCTCTTTGACATAGAGTTTCAATGTTTTGTTGAGTAGCCGGATTGTTCCACATCCTGTGATTCATAGCCGGTGCCATGAGGACATCGCTGTCGGCACTACAGAGCAGAGTGCTTAAGAGGTCGTCGCAGATACCCTGAGCCGTTTTGGCGATGATATTAGCCGTGGCAGGAGCTACAACAATCAAATCGGCTCTATCGGTCAGACTGATATGCTCGGTGCTATAAACTTGTTCACTATTAAATAAATCGTGATAGACTTCTCGGCCGGAAAGGGTACTAAAAGTGACGCGGCCCACGAACTGTTCGGCGTGAGTGGTCATAACTACGGAAACACCGGCACCGTATTGGACCAGCCGAGAACACAAATGAGCTGATTTATAAGCGGCAATTCCCCCGGTCACCCCTAATATAACTTCGTAGCTGGTTAATATCTTTTTCACAAAACCACCCACAATTGGTCGGGGAAAGGAATCTTCGCGCTAAACTTCCCCTTTTATTTCTTCCGCACTGCTCGAATCGGGTGGGCCTTCCATACCCGTGGATTTTTCGTAATCAATAATCACCTTACCTTCGGATATTTCCGCAACAGCGATTTCAATCAGAGTTTTCCCATCCGTTTCCACCAAAGGCCTTGCCCCTTCGATGAGTTCTTTTAATCGCCTTTGCAAAAGGGCGGTCAATCGGAAAGGGCCACCTATTTTCTTCACCAACTCATCACTTTTCAATGCTTCTATCATTTAATTTGTCTCCCAGTTAACGTTAACTGTTTTTACCGCTCAAATTCCTTTATACTCATCGCCGGGGGGGATACTCTCCCGTTATGGTTGTTCGTTTTTAACAATTGCTATTATTTGCTCAATGGCGACCTGCAAATTTTCATTCACGATAACATGCTTGAAATTTGGGCAATCCTGAGCCTGCTGAATTTCCCATTTCGCCTTGGCAAGCCTTTTTTTAATGGTTTGTGCGTCATCTCGGCCTCGGCAGCTAAGCCTCCTATGCAATTCATCCTCGTCAGGAGGTAAAACCAGAATTCCCTCTGCCTCCGGAAACTGCTTAAAAACCTGTCCGGCTCCCTGCACATCAATTTCCAGGACTACCGATTGGCCCGCCGAGAGCATTTTTTGTACCGGCCCGGCCGGGGTACCGTAGTAATGCCCAAACACTTGCGCGTATTCAAGAAATCCGCCTGCTTTTATTTGTCGGAGAAATTCCTCCTGGCTGAGAAAAAAATAATCCTTGCCCTCAACTTCCTCTTCCCCCCGGTTTCTGGTGGTTGCCGACACGCTCACCTGAACGCCGGTTTTTTCGGTCAGGGCACGGCTCAAAGTACTTTTTCCCGACCCACTGGGACCGCTGACTACAAAAAGCTTTCCTGGTTTACCCATGTACCATACTACTCAATATTCTGAACCTGCTCTCGAAGCCGATCAATGGCCACTTTAATTTCCACTACATGTTGGCTGATTTTAGAATCATTGGCCTTACTGGCAATGGTATTCGCTTCGCGGAGCAATTCCTGTGTTAGAAAATCGAGCCGACGGCCTGTTTGCTCCCGGTTATTGGAATGGCACACATCGGAAAACTGGATAAGGTGTGAACCTAACCGGGATATTTCCTCGTTGATATCACATCTCTCGGCAAACAAAGCCACTTCTTTCGACAGCATTTGCTCATCCATTTTCAGATTCACGTCCGCGAGCAGTTCATTAACCCGTTGCTCAATCCTTTTCCGGTAATGATCTACAACTCCGTCGGTTAATCCACTTAACTGGTCCAGGTTTTCTCTAATGACGCGACATTGTTTTTCCAGATCTTCCAGAATCCCCTTGCCTTCTTCGGCGCGCATGGCTTGCAACCGCTTTAAGGCCTCACGAGTCAGTTTAGTCAAAATTTCTAAAATCTGAATATGTTCGTCCTTACTATATGTCCGGGGCTGACACACACCGGGTAACTGCATTAGTGTTGCCAGGTCGATATTCAGCGACGAGTCCACACCGTGTAACGTCAGTATCTGTTCGAGGGAGGATATATAACTCTGCAGAGCCGACTGATTCACATCAGATACTCCCCCTTCCTCCGTCTGACGCATATGCAAAACAAAAGTAATCGAGCCGCGGTATAAATATTCACGAATAATCCGATCTACTTCCGGCTCGGCAAAAGCCAGTGAATCAGGGAGTTTAACCGTTGTTTTTAAAAAACGATTATTCAGCGATTTAACTTCCACAAGGAAACTCAAACCGTTTTCTTCGTATTGTGCGTCGCCAAAACCGGTCATGCTGTGCAGCATTATTTTTCCTCTTCTGGGTCGGTGTCGGTAGTATTATTCTCAGTGTCAACCGGAGGCAAATTTTGCGTATTTTCACTTTCCGGCCCCTGGTCCTCGCCAGGTAATTGACTATTGTCAGCCGGCGCCGTCGTGGCCGGGGTGGTTCCCGCGGGACTCTGGATAGTATCGGGGGCGTATTGCTGGTCGGGATTCCTGGGGACGTAGTATTTCGAGAGAAACACCGCCATGATCAGAAAGAGACCAACGACAACGATGGTGATCCAGGTAAAGACATCGCCGGTTTTACTGCCGAAAGCACTTTGTCCACCGGCACCGCCAAATGCCGCCGATAGCCCTCCACCTCTTCCTTTCTGAAGCAGTACGATAATTATCAGCAAAACACAGACGACGATAAAAATCCAAGCCAGTGTCTGAGCCCACCATGATATTTCGACAAGCAGTCCAACATTCATATGAAACTCCTGAATATATTGGTTTTTCGTTGATTGACTGTGAAAAAGTTACCTGTCCTTATCCGCAACAACAGCAATTACTTTTTCCCGATCCACCCTGAATAATTCCCATGAAATCTTCAGCCTTGAGGCTGGCGCCGCCTACCAGAGCACCGTCCACATCTTTCTGGTTCATTAAATCCGCGGCATTGCCGGCCTTGACACTGCCGCCGTACTGAATACGGACAGAATCGGCCAGATTACTGTCATATATATCTGCCAGAATACCGCGAGCAAAAGCGTGTGCCTGCTGAGCCTGATCAGGACTGGCGGTTTTGCCGGTTCCAATCGCCCAGACCGGTTCATACGCGATAGTCACCCTGGACATTTGTTCGGCAGTTATCCCGGCTAATCCCTGACGGAGATGCCGTTCGATAACGGCTTCGGTTTGGTTATTTTCCCGTTCTTCGAGCAATTCACCAATACAGAGGATACCTTCAAGCCCACCGGTTAAAACTGCGTTGAGCTTTTTATTGACAATTTCGTCGGTCTCTCCCAACACATGCCGTCTTTCGGAATGGCCGACAATGACATATTGACAACCAATATCTTTGAGCATAGCCACGCTTATTTCGCCGGTGTAGGCGCCGTTGCCCTCAAAATAAACATCCTGAGCCCCTATTTTAATCTGACTGCCCTGAAGTATCTCCACCACGGCAGGGAGATAAACAAAGGACGGACACACCGCCACATCCAGGCAACAGGCAAAGTTACCTTGAGCGATTTTTTCTTTTAAATCCTGGACCAGCGAACCCGCCGTCCTCGAATCCAGATTCATTTTCCAGTTACCGGCAATAAATTTCTTGCGCATACTACGAGCCCTTTATTCCATAAGTCCTTACTAATAAACACATTAATTTACTTACACCATATCCAGGGTCCAATACAAACTCATTATGATACCATTTTATCAATTTTATTGCAAATAGCAATTTTCCAAGAAAAATACACCTTGAACGCAGAGGCGGGATTTTAGTGGTGACAAACAGCCTGCTTAGTCAGGAGAACAGAGATAACGTTTGCACATTATTCGGATTAGGAAAGATAGGTAACGTTGTTAGCTTT
>Ga0180435_10007334_pt1 | contig 10509 bp, 7 predicted proteins | sample SS_ome_3_FD_132467 | JGI IMG/M metagenome (GOLD analysis project Ga0180435, IMG submission 132467) | Hypersaline lake sediment archaeal communities from the Salton Sea, California, USA - SS_3_S_1 metaG | ecosystem: Environmental > Aquatic > Non-marine Saline and Alkaline > Hypersaline > Sediment... | reverse complement strand
GCGGCCTCGGCGATCATGAACTGGACCGCCTGGAACCTGGCGATCGGGCGCCCCTGCGACACGCGCCCGGCCGCGTACGCCTTCGCCGCGTCCAGGGCCGCCTGTCCAACGCCCACTCCCATAGCCGCCGCCGCGATGCGGCCCCCGTCGAGCGCGCGGAGCGCCATCTTGAACCCGGCGCCCCTCTCGCCCACAAGCCTGTCGCCCGGCACCTTTACTCCCCGGAATTCCAGCCTGCCGACGGGCGCGGCGGAAAGGCCCAGCTTCGAGCCGGCGCTCTTTCTCGTTAGCCCGTCTGTCGGAGCGTCGACAAGGAGGGCGCTGACCTCGTCCCGCTCGACCGTCTTCCCGTTCTTCTCGGACTCGGTCTTGCCCGTCATCGCGAAGAGAACGATGAGGTCGGCGATCGGCCCGTTCGTTATGTACATCTTCGTGCCATCTGCCACGTAGGACTTGCCGGACGGCTCCGCCATGGTCGGTTTCGATGGGTTCTCCTCGGTGAGCGCGAACGCGCCCACCGACTTCGTGGCCAGCGCCGGCAGGTGCGCCTCCCTGAGGGAGTCCGACGCGAACTCGGCCAGCAGAGCGGTTACGAGCGAGCTGTGTATCGACATGACGAGTCCCGAGCTGGCGTCGGCCCGCGCCACCTCCTCCACCGCGGTGACGTACTCCAGCATCGCCGCGCCTCGCCCTCCGTACTCGGCAGGCACCAGCATGCCCATGAGTCCGGCCTCGAACATCGCGCGTACCAGATCCGCGGGGAAGTCGCCCGCCTTGTCCATGGACGAAGCAAGCGGAGCGATCTCACGCTCGGCGAACTCCCTGGCCCACGTCCGGGTCTTCTTCTGATTCTCGCTTACGTCGAACATCGGCTCGTCCGTCCTCTGGCTGCGAGCGCCCGCTCTGCGTGCGCCCGCACACCGCTGTTCTGTCCCGTCGAGCGCGGCCCCCAGCGCCGGCTCGCGCGGAGAGCGGCCCCCGCGTTGGTTGCCGGGGAGCGCAGTCCGCGCCCGTCTACCTGCCGCCGCGCTTAGCGGCTACCGCCTCGCGGATGTACGCAGCGATGTCTCTCGTGTCGGTGCCAGGACCGAACAGGCGGTCGACCCCCATCGACACAAGCTGCTCCATGTCTTCCTTCGGGATGATGCCGCCGCCGGTGACGACAACGTCGTCCATCCCCTTCTCCTTGAGAAGGTCGAGCACTCTCGGGAACATCGTCATGTGCGCGCCCGACAGTATGCTCATCGCCACGACGTCGACGTCCTCCTGGACGGCCGCGTTCGCGATCATCTCGGGAGTCTGGTGCAGGCCGGTATAGATGACCTCCATGCCGGCGTCCCGCAGCGCGCTCGCCACGACCTTCGCGCCCCTGTCGTGTCCGTCGAGGCCCGGCTTGGCGACCAGCACTCTGATCCGATCAGACATTGATTCGCTCTCCCTGCTCCGTGCGCCGCTGGCTCCGCCGGCCGGCACCGACCGGCGCGCGCGCCTCTACCAGTAGGTGGGCGGCTCGCGATACTCGCCGAACACTCCCCTCAGGACGCCTATCATCTCTCCCTCGGTCGCGTAGGCGCGACAGCAGTTCAGGAAGTGAGGCATCAGATTCTCGTCGCCCTCGGCTGCCGATCTCAATCCGGCCAGCGCCTTGGCGACGGCCTCGCTGTCGCGCTCGTTGCGCACCTGCGCTACGACCTTCTTCTGGCGCTCCTCGACCTCCGGCCCGATCTTCAGGAGGTCGATCTTAACCTCCTCGCCCTCGTCGACGAAGTCGTTCACCCCGACAATGACCCGCTTCTTCTCCTCCAGCTCCCGCTGATATCGGAACGCCGCCTTGGCGATGTCGCGCTGGAAGAACCCCTTCTCTATCGCGGGGATCACTCCGCCAAGCTCGTCGATCTTGCGGAAGTACTCCCGGCAGCCCTCCTCCATCTTGTTCGTCAGAGCCTCCACGTAGTACGACCCTCCCAGCGGGTCGGTCACGTTGGGAACGCCCGACTCGTGCGCTATCACCTGCTGGGTCCTAAGCGCGACGTGGACCGCCTCCTCCGACGGGAGCGCAAGCGTCTCGTCCATCGAGTTCGTGTGCAGGCTTTGCGTTCCGCCCAGCACTCCGGCAAGCGCCTCCAGCGCTGTGCGGACGATATTGTTGTAGGGCTGCTGCGCCGTCAGGCTGCAGCCAGCCGTCTGCGTGTGGAAACGGAGCAACCACGAGCGAGGGTCCTTGGCGCCGTACTTGTCGCGCATGTCCTTGGCCCAGATGCGGCGCGCGGCGCGGAACTTCGCGATCTCCTCGAAGAAGTCCATGTGCGAGTTGAAGAAGTACGAGAGCCTCGGGGCGAACGTGTCGACGTCCATCCCCGCGGCGATGCCGGCCTCGACGTACGCGAACCCATCGGCGAGCGTGAACGCCAGCTCCTGCAGCGCCGTCGAGCCCGCCTCACGGATGTGGTAGCCGGAGATCGAGATCGTGTTCCACTGCGGGACCTCCTCCGCGCAGTAGGCCATGATGTCGGTGATGATGCGCATCGACGGCGTCGGAGGGAAGATCCAGCTCTTCTGAGCGATGTACTCCTTCAGGAGATCGTTCTGGATCGTGCCGCGAAGCTGCTTCGACGACACGCCCTGCTTCTCCCCCACGCAGATGTATAGCGCGAGGAGGATCGCCGCGGGCGCGTTGATCGTCATCGACGTCGACACCTTGTCGAGCGGGATGCCGTCGAAGAGGACCTCCATGTCCCTGAGCGAGTCTATCGCCACGCCGCAAACGCCGACCTCGCCCGTCGAACGCTCGTGGTCCGAGTCGTAGCCCATGATCGTGGGCATGTCGAACGCCACCGACAGGCCCGTCTGGCCGTGGGCGAGCAGGAACTTGTTTCGAGCATTCGAGTCCTCGGCCGTGCCGAACCCGGAGAACTGTCTCATAGTCCACAGCCGCCCGCGGTACATGTTGTGCCTGACGCCCCGCGTGTACGGGAACTCGCCGGGGAACCCGAGCTCGTCCATGTAGTCGAGCCCCGAGACGTCCTCGGGCGTGTAGAGAGGCCTGACCTCCTCGCCGGAGATCGACGTGAAGAGCGCGTCGCGCTGTCGCGACGAATCGGACGCCTTCTTCTCCCACGCCTCGCGAGCCCTGGCGATGGTGGAGAGATCGTCCGCGCCCCCGGACCCTCTACCGGCCTTCGTTCCGCCCGCCTCTTCGGGTCTCTTCTTCGTGTCAGCGTCAGCCATCGCTACCTCCGATGAGCGCCACGACCTGGGCCAGCATTTGCTCCGACGTGAAGTGGCTCATCGTGATCGAGCCGGACGGACACGCCGCCGCGCAGACGCCGCACCCCTTACAGAGCGCCTCGTTGACCTTGGAGACGTCGTCCTCCTCGTCGTAGGCGAGCGCGCCGTAGGGACAGACGCTCACGCAGATGCGGCACCCGGAACACAGGTCCTCGTCGATGACGGCGGTCAGCGCCTCGGCCATGACGGTCCCCTTCGCCATCGGAGCGATCGCGGATGACGCCGCGCCCTTCGCCTGCGCCACCGCGTCGGGGATGTCCTTCGGACCCTGGCAGCAGCCTGCGAGGTAGACGCCGTCGACCGGGGTGTCGACCGGGCGGAGCTTGGGATGCGCCTCCAGGAGGAACCCATCCGCCGAGCGGGAGAGCTTGAGGAGCTTCACCAGGTCGTCGGTCTCGGCGCGCGGGGTCAGACCCGTCGCGAGCACGACCAGGTCGGCCTCGACCTCCATCGGCTCTCCTATGAGCGTGTCCTCGCCGCGTACGACGAGCCTCTCGCCCTTCTTGTAGATCTCCGACACGCTTCCGCGCCGGTAGATCACGCGCTCCTTGCGAACGCGGTCGTAGAACTCCTCGAACCCCTTCCCGAAAGCGCGGATGTCCATGTAGAAGACAGTGATGTTGGCCTTCGGGAGCTTCTCGCGCACCAGGTGCGCCTGCTTCGCCGTGTACATGCAGCAGACGCGCGAGCAGTAGGGGTTGCCGACCGTCTCGTCTCGCGAACCCACGCACTGAATGAAGACAATGTCCTTCGGCTCCTTGCCGTCGACGATGAACTCGCCCTCCGTGGGTCCGGACGCCGAGCAGAGCCGCTCCATCTCGAGGCCCGTGATCACGTTATCGTAGACCTCGTAACCGAGTTCGGGCTTGAGGGCCGGCTGAAACTCGTCGTAGCCGGTCGCGACGACGACGGTGCCGACGTCGAACTCTACAAGCTCGTCCTCCATCGAGTAATCGATGGCGCCGACAGTGCAGATCTTGGCGCAGAGACCGCACTTCCCGTCGTTCTGGAAGTAGAGGCAGTGGTCGCGGTCGATCACCGGCTCGCTCGGCACCGACTGGGGGAACGGCGTGTAGATCGCCGCGCGGTCGGCCATGCCCTCGTTGAACTCGGACGGGACCTTCGACGGGCACTTCTCGATGCAGTCACCGCAGCTCGTACAAAGATGCCTGTCCACGCTCGTCGCCTTCTTGCGAACCTTGACGTGGAAGTTGCCTATGTAGCCGCCTATCTCCTCTACCTCCGAGTAGGCGAGCAGGTCGATGTTAGGGTGGCGCGCGACGTCGACCATCTTCGGCGTCAGGATGCACGCCGAGCAGTCGAGCGTCGGGAACGTCTTGTCGAGCTGAGCCATGTGGCCGCCGATCGACGGTTCGCGCTCCACGAGGTGCACCTTGTAGCCCGCCTCCGCTATGTCGAGCGCCGCCTGTATGCCGGCGATACCTCCGCCGATCACTAGCGCCGCCGGCGTCACCTCGACCTCCCGCTCTGAGAGCCTGTCCAGGCGCTGCGCCCTGGCGACCGCCGCTCTCACGAGGTCGGTCGCCTTCGTCGTGGCCTCCTCGCGGTCCTCGTGGATCCAGGAGCACTGCTCCCGGATGTTGGCCATTTCGAAGAGGTAGGGGTTCATCCCGACCTCGCCGACCGCCGCTCTGAACGTGGGCTCGTGCATGCGGGGCGAGCAGGCTGCGACTACCACCCCGGTGAGCCCGTGCTCCTCGATGTCGGCCTTGATGAGGTTCTGCCCGGGGTCGGAGCACATATACTGATAGGTCTTTGCGATGGCCACGCCGTGCAGCGTGGACGCGGCCTCCGCGACCTTCTCAACGTCGACCGTGCGCGCGATGTTCACGCCGCAGTGGCAGATGTAAACGCCGAGCCTCGGCTCGGCCCCGACCGCTCCGCCCTGATTCCGCTCGGCCTTGCCTGCCGGCTCGGTGCCCGGTGCGCCCTGGCTCTGCTCGGCCTTGCCCTTTGTGTTCTTCTCCTCAGACACGCTGTCTCTCCGGTGGAGATGATGCCGCGGGCCTCGCGAAGCCGACCGCTGTTAGCGCCGACCTCGATCGACCGCCCTCCGCGGCTGGTCTCTCGTTCTCTTCTTCTCTATGCCCGCGCGAGCTCACTTCTCAGGCGCGAAGCTCTGCTATCTTCTCCTTGAGCGCCGGAACGACCTTGGTGAGGTCGCCGACGATGCCGTAGTCGGCCGCCGAGAATATCGGGGCCTTCGGGTCCTTGTTGATCGCGACGATCGTCTCGGCGGACTTCATGCCGCTCAGGTGCTGGAACTGGCCGCTGATGCCGATCGCCAGATAGAGCTTGGGCTTGACCGTCTTGCCGGACGAGCCCACCTGCCTGTCCTTGGGCAGCCAGCCGGCGTCGACGACCGGGCGCGAGCACGCGACAACGCCACCCAGGGACTCGGCCAGCTCCTCGACCATCGGAAGGTTCTCCTCCTCCCGAAGGCCTCGCCCTATCGAAACGACGACCTCGGCCTTCGTGATGTCCACGTCACCGACGGCCGCCTCAACGTACTCCAGGAACTTCCGCACCGCGGGCTCTTCGGGCACGTCGATCGTGAGCTCGGTCACCTTGCCCGCTCGCGCGGCCTCCTCGACGGGGAACGCCGACGGCCTGAACGTCACGAGGACCGTCGGCGCGTCGACGAACGAGACGGTCGCGTTGACCTTGCCCTCGTAGATCTGCCGTGTGGCCTTCGTCGTCCCGCCCTCGACGGCCAGGTCGATACAGTCCGCCGCGAACGGCAGCTCGAGCGCCACCGCCAGGCTCGGCGCCAGGTCGACGCCGAAGGCGGTGTGGCCGATCATCACGAGGCCGGGCTCGCGCGTCTTGATGGCGTCGGCGAGCACCGGCTGATAGACCGCCGAGTTGAACTGCTTCAGGTTACCGTGGTCGAGGACCAGCACCTCGTCGGCGTGTGGCTTCACGGTCTCCGCCATGTCTCCCAGGCCCGAACCGAGAAGCAGCGCCGTGACCGCCTGCCCCGAGGCCTCACCCAGTTCGCGCGCCTTCCCCAGCATCTCGAACGTCACGTCGCGAAGCTCGCCTTCCCTGTGCTCCGCGAGAACAAGAATCTCGTTCATGAGACGAATCCTTTCTCTCGTAGCACATCGGCCAGCTTGCTCGAGGCCTCCGCGGGAGTCCCCTCGAGTATCTCCGCTCCCTCGCCGACGGGCGGATAAGAGAGCTCCTCGATGCGCGTCCGGGAGCCTTCCGCCCCGACGTCTCCGCTCTCGAGCCCCAGGTCGCCCGCGCTCTTCATTGCGATCTCGCGCTTCGACGCCTTCGCGATGCCCATGATCGAGGCGTACCTCGGCTCGTTGATACCCGTCTGGATGCCGATGACGCACGGCGTCTTCACCTTGAGCTTCTCGATGAGGCCGCCCTCGAGCTCGCGCCCGACCGTCACCTCGCCGTCGCCCATCTCCATCTGGGTCACGTAGGTCGCGTGCGGCAGCTCGAGGCACTCCGCCAGCGCCACACCGACGGCCGTGTTGCCGTCGTCAGACGATATGCACCCAGTCAGAACGATGTCGTACTCCAGATCCTTAATGGCGGCCGCCAGCGCCCTGGCCGTGGCGACGGCGTCGCCCCGGTCGAACGCAGGGTCGTTCAGGCGAACGGCCTCGGCCGCTCCCTTGGCCATGCTCATCCTTAGCACGTCGTCGGACGAGTCCGGCCCGAGGGTCACGACCGTGACGTCCCCGTCGTGTTCCTCGGTCAACAGGAGCGCCTGCTCCAGGGCGTAGTTGTCCGCTTCGTTGATCTGGAGCGGTAGCCCCTCCATGACGATGCCCTTCTTGTCGGAGGCCAGCTTGACGTCCGCCTCCGCCGTCTCGGGCACCTGCTTTACGCACACAACGATGTTCATCTGCTCTCCGTTCCTCCGGTTCCTGTTGTCGGGCCAAGCTCCCCGGCACCGCTCTCTGCCGACGCCGCTACCCCTGAGCGCCCCCCGCATGGGACCGTGCCCTGGAGTTGCACGCGGCCTCGGCCACGCTCCTCTACGCGGCCGCCGGGCCTATAGAGCCATCGCCACCAGCTCGGCCAGGTCGATTATCTCTATCTTGCCCTCGTTCCCGCTGGTCTTCACCGCGTCCTCTAGCGTGAGCAGACAGAACGGGCAGGCGGTCACGAGGTAGTCGGCGCCGAGCGCGACCGCGTCGTTCACGCGTATCTCCGCCACGCGCTCGCCTCTCTCCTCGACCGCCTCGACCCACATCCTGCCCCCGCCCCCCTCGCAACAGAGCGCGCGCTCGCGGGAACGGTCGAACTCGACGAACGTGACGCCGGGAACCGCACTCAGCACGTCGCGCGGCTCGTCGTAGATGTCGTTGTGCTTGCCGAGGAAGCAGGGGTCGTGATACGTGACCGTCTTGGGCACGTCCTTCGAGAGCTTCAGCTTGCCCTCGTCGAGGAGCACCTTCAGGAACTGGGAATAGTGCAGCACCTCCAGCTCGAGCCCCTCGTACTCGTTCTTGAACGTGTTCATGCAGTGCGGCGAGCTCGTCACTATGCGCTCGACGCCGTGCGCGCTGAACAACTCGCTGTTGCCCTCGACCAGGAGCTCGAAGAGCCCCTGCTCTCCCAGCCGCCAGATCTCGTTGCCGCAGCACGACTCGGCTGTCCCGAGCGTCGAATAGACGACTCCCGCCTTCTCGAAGACCGAGACAAGCGACCGCGCAATGTCCTGTGCCCTGGTCTCATACGCGGGAGTACAACCGTAGAAGAAGAGCGTGGGGACCGCCTCACCCTCCCCGGCGACGGGAACCGAGATCTCCGACGCCCACTCCATCCTCTTGTCTCGGCCACGGCCCCAGGGGTTCCCGTGCTTGAACGTGCTCTCTAGCGCGTCGCGAACCGTCGGAAGCGCCTTGCCCTTCTCGATGGCCGCCGACCTGAGCCCGATCAGGAGCTCCATCGGCTTCACGCCCTTAGGGCAGCGCTCGGTGCAGTTGGAGCACGTGGTGCAGTTCCACGCCTCCGGCCTGCCCTTCGCGTCCTTCGGGCCCGTTCCCGTCAGCCCCTCGTAGACGACCTTCCTCACGTTCAGATAGGTACGGAGCCCGACGGGGCAGCCCGCAGTGCATCGCCCGCACTGGATGCACCCCAGAAGCTCGTACTTCTCAACCAGTGAAACTGCCATTCGGTTCTCCCGGGTCGCGGGCGCGGACCGGCCCGCCGCGACTCGAGCGCCGCGCGGCCCGCCCCCACTGAGTTACGCTCCTCTATTTCAGCGCGTTGCGCGCAATGACGATCTTCTGTATCTGGCTTGTTCCCTCGTAGATCTCGATGATCTTGGCGTCGCGATACATGCGCTCGACCGGGTAGTCCTTCGAGTATCCGTTGCCGCCGTGAACCTGGACGGCCATGCGCGCGACCGCCACCGCGGTCTCGGCCGCGAAGTACTTGGCGATCGCCGCCTCCCGCGTGAAACGCTCTACACCCGAGTCCTTCATCGACGCGGCGCGGTAGACCAGAAGCCTCGCGGCGTCCGTCTGCGCCGACATCTGCGCTATCATGTCCTGGATCATCTGGAACGACGCGATCGGCTTGCCGAACTGCTCCCGCTCCTTCGCGTACTTGATCGCCGCGTCGAGCGAACCCTGCGAGATGCCCACACCCTGCGCGCCGATGTCGATGCGCGAGACGTCGAGCGTATGCATCACGATCTTGAACCCGTGTCCCTCCTCGCCAAGAAGGTTCTCCTTGGGAACGATGCACTCGTCCATGATCAGCTCGCAGTTGCCGGTGGCCCTGACGCCCATCAGGTTCTCGTGCTTGCCGACGCTGAACCCCTCGAAGCCGCTCTCAACGATGAAGGCGCTCATTCCCTTGTGCCGCTCCTCCGGGTTCGTGTAGGCGAAGATGACGAAGGTGCCGGCCGCCTGCCCGTTGGTGATCCAGAGCTTGGTGCCGTTCAGAACGTAGTGGTCGCCCTTGTCTACAGCCGTCATCTCCATCGAGGCGGGGTCCGAGCCGGCGTTCGGCTCTGTGATGCCGATGGCGCCTATCGTCTTGCCCGAGCAGAGATCGGGCAGGTACTTCTTGCGCTGTTCCTCGTTGCCGAAGTGATAGATCGGGTACGCACAAAGCGAGTTGTTGACCGCCGTGATGACGCCGTGCGAAGCGCACACACGCGAGATCTCCTCGCAGATGATCGCGAGCGTCGTGAAGTCCATCCCGGCCCCGCCGTACTCCTCGGGGATCACGACACCCATTAGCCCCAGCTCCGCCATCTTCTTGAGTGTCGCCGTGGGGAACTCCCGGCTCTCATCGATCTCCGCGGCGATCGGCTCGATCTCGTTCACCGCGAACTCGCGCACCATGTCTCGGACCATCTTCTGGTCCTGGGTCAGCGTGAAGTCCATGCGCCCTGCTCCCTTCCCCGCCGGGCTCTCGCCGCGCCCCCGCTCGCCGCATACAGGCGTCCGAACCGACCGAGGGGTCGAGCGACCCGACCTAAGGCCCTAACATTACTCGTCTATTACGTCCAGAACCTCTCTCGCTATCGCGTAAGGTGAGCGGTGCCCCTTCGAGACGTCGCCCACCATGGTGTCCAACCTGGCGTCGTCGCCGAGCCTCACATAGAGCTCCCGCTCAAGCTCCGCGACGACGATCTCCCTGACCTGCGAGACGAAATGCCGGCGCCTGCGTTCCGCGAGAAGCCCGTTAGAGCTGAGGTGCGACCTGTGCCCCTCGATCGTCTCGGCCAGCTCCGGTATGCCCTCCCCCGTCGACGCGACCGTCTTAAGAACGGGCGCCTCCCACCCGCCGGACGCGTCCTTGAGCAGCAGCATCGACATGATCTCCTGAACGGTCATGTCAGCGCCCTCGCGGTCCGACTTGTTCACAGCGAAGATCTCGCCGATCTCCATGAGGCCGGCCTTCATCGCCTGAATGCTGTCACCCGACTCCGGTACGAGCACGATGACCGTGGTGTCGGCTGCGTCCGCGATGTCGAGCTCCGACTGACCGACGCCGACCGTCTCGAAGATGACGTAGTCGAGCCCGAACGCGTCCATCGTCGCGGCGACGCTGGTCGCGGTGCGGGAGAGCCCGCCCAGACCGCCCCGCGTGGCCATGCTCCGGATGAAGGCGCCCTCGCGCGTTCCGAGACGCTGCATGCGGATGCGGTCGCCGAGGAGCGCGCCGCCGGTGAAAGGGCTCGTGGGGTCCACGGCGATGATGCCTACCGTCTTG
>Ga0180435_10007333_pt1 | contig 10510 bp, 10 predicted proteins | sample SS_ome_3_FD_132467 | JGI IMG/M metagenome (GOLD analysis project Ga0180435, IMG submission 132467) | Hypersaline lake sediment archaeal communities from the Salton Sea, California, USA - SS_3_S_1 metaG | ecosystem: Environmental > Aquatic > Non-marine Saline and Alkaline > Hypersaline >... | reverse complement strand
CACGCCCGTGAACGGTGTCGCCAATGTGGGCAACCGCCCCACCCTGCAGGGGGACGACCGCTTCCTGCTCGAAGTGCACCTGTTCGATTTCGACCGCGACGTCTATGGCGAGGCAGTCACGGTGCGCTTTATCCGTCGCATTCGCGACGAGAAAAAATTTGAATCATTTGACGTCTTGCGCGAACAGATCCTGCTCGATGCCCGGATGGCACGCGAGCTGTTCACGCAGGTGCCTTTAGACAGTTTAAACAACCAGGCCCGAACGTGAGCGATTACAAAGATACCCTCAACCTGCCGAAAACCGGTTTCCCCATGAAGGCCAACCTCGCACAGCGCGAGCCCGAGATGCTCAAGCGCTGGGAGGCAAGCGATCTGTACGGCAAGATTCGCGAACGGTTTGCAGGAAAAGAAAAATTCATCCTGCACGATGGCCCGCCCTACGCTAATGGCGACATCCATATCGGGCATGCGGTCAACAAGCTGCTCAAGGATATGATCATCAAGGGGCGCACCCTGGACGGTCTCGATGCGCCTTACGTGCCTGGCTGGGACTGTCACGGCCTGCCGATCGAACTGCAGGTCGAAAAAAAGGTGGGCAAGCCGGGGAGGAAGGTGAGTGCTGCGGATTTCCGCAAGGCCTGTCGCGAATATGCGTTCCGCCAGGTCGACCGTCAGCGTACTGATTTCAAACGCCTGGGGGTGTTGGGTGACTGGGAGAATCCCTATCTCACCATGAACCCGGCCCAGGAGGCGGACATCATCCGTTCGCTCGGCCGCATTGCGGCCAATGGGCATATCGTCAAGGGCGCCAAACCGGTGCACTGGTGTACCGACTGTGGCTCGGCGCTGGCCGAGGCGGAGGTCGAATACAAGGACAAGGAGTCCTGGGCGATCGATGTGCGATTCGAGGCGGTGGATGCGGATGCCCTGGCCGCCCGGTTTGGCGATGAGCTGGGGAGTGGGCGGCTCTCGGTGGTCATCTGGACGACCACACCCTGGACCCTGCCGGCCAACCAGGCGGTGGCGTTGAATGCCGGGCTTGACTACGTGCTGGTGCAGGCAGGTGAGGAGCGCCTGGTGCTGGCCGAGGGGATGCTGCAGGACGCGTTGACGCGTTGGGAAATCGATGCGTATCGGATCCTCGGAAGGAGCCAGGGTGAGTCCCTCGAGCACGTGCGTTTGCGCCATCCTTTCTATGCGCGCGAGGTGCCGGTCATCCTGGGCGATCACGTGACCCTGGATGCGGGTACGGGCGCGGTCCACACGGCGCCGGGTCATGGCCAGGAGGACTTCGTTGTCGGCCAGCACTACGACCTCCCGGTGGACAATCCCGTCGCAGGCAATGGCGTTTTCATCGAAGGGACGGAGCTGTTTGCCGGCGAACACGTGTTCGCCGCCAACGAGCATGTCATCGAGGTATTGAAAGAGCGTAACGCTCTGCTGCACGCGGAAAAGCTGGTCCACAGCTATCCCTGTTGCTGGCGTCACAAGACCCCGATCATCTTCCGGGCCACTCCGCAGTGGTTCATCGGCATGGAAAAACAGCACCTGCGCGAGGCGGCCATGCGCGAGATCGACAAGGTCGACTGGTTGCCGGACTGGGGCAAGGCGCGCATCCAGGGAATGGTCGAGAACCGTCCCGACTGGTGTATTTCACGTCAACGCACCTGGGGTGTGCCGATTGCGTTCTTCGTTCATCGGGAAACGGGGGAACTGCATCCGGACACCGAGCGGCTGATCGAAGAGGTGGCCGCGAGAGTCGAGCAGGACGGAATCCAGGCCTGGTTCGACCTGGAACCCGCGGACATTCTCGGAGACGATGCTGCAAGCTATGAAAAGGTCCCGGATACGCTGGACGTGTGGTTTGACTCGGGTGTGACACACGCCTGCGTACTGGATAGGCGTGAGGATCTAAAGCGTCCGGCGGATCTCTATCTCGAAGGGTCGGATCAGCATCGGGGCTGGTTTCAGTCCTCACTGCTCACCTCTGTGGCCATGGTCGGGGAAGCTCCCTACAGCGCCTGTCTGACCCATGGTTTCACCGTGGATGCCCAGGGCAAGAAGATGTCCAAGTCGCTGGGGAATGTGATCAGTCCGCAACAGGTGATGAAAACCCTGGGTGCGGACATCATCCGCCTGTGGGTTGCGGCGACCGACTATCGCAACGAGATGTCGGTGTCTGACGAAATACTCAAGCGCATGGCCGATGCCTACCGACGCATGCGCAACACCCTGCGTTTCCTGCTTTCCAACCTGAACGGCTTCGACCCTGCCGAGAACCTGGTGGCGCATGGCGATATGCTGGCACTGGATCAATGGGCGGTCGACCGGGCCAGTCAACTGCAGGAAGAAATCCATCAGGCCTATCGGGAATACAATTTCCATATCGTCTATCAGAAGGTGCTCAATTTCTGCGTCGCGGACCTGGGTGGTTTCTACCTCGACGTTATCAAGGACCGTCAGTACACCATGCAGGCGGACAGCCTGGGGCGGCGTTCCTGTCAAACCGCCATGTATCACATCGCTGAGGGCATGGTCCGGTGGCTCGCGCCGGTGATGAGTTTCACCGCCGACGAGGCCTGGGGCTTTCTCCCCGGGGAGCGTTCGGAATCGGTTTTTCTCGAGACCTGGTATGAGGGCCTGAGAGCTATGCCGGATGCCGATCAGGCGCGTGAGTTCTGGGAGGTGGTGATGCAGGTGCGTTCGGCCGTCAGCAAGCAGCTCGAGGGGATGCGCAAGGAAGGCGTGATTGGTTCCTCGCTCGATGCCGAGGTGGAACTGTATTGCGAAGAACGCCTGCAAGACACATTGCAGCGCCTGGGTGATGAACTGCGATTCGTGCTGATTGTCTCCGAGGCGCGTTTGAATCCGCTCGCCGAACGACCCGTAGATGCCGAGGGGACCGGACTGGACGGTCTCTCCATCCTTGCTCGGCCGAGCGAGCATGCGAAATGCTCACGCTGTTGGCACCACAGGAAGGATGTCGGTTCCAACACTGACCACCCCGATCTGTGCGGACGGTGTGTGGAGAATGTCACCGGCCAGGGTGAACCGCGCCGGTATGCCTGAAGCCGGGGGGTGCCGGCGGTCGCGCAGATGTCCGGCGAGCGCTTGCCCTGCGGGTTACCGGTTAGCAGGGTTGAGACCCGGTTCCGATCAATGCACGCATGGACTGGCCGTCAGCCTGCAGAAATCAGATTCAATCACGAGGAAACTTGCAGCTTATGAGCGATAAATCGTCCAATGTCGTTTGGCACCGTTCCACAGTGAGTCGCGAGGATCGAGAGACCCGCAATGGCCACAAGGCACTGGTGCTCTGGTTCACCGGATTGTCGGCTTCGGGTAAATCCACCCTGGCGCACGCGGTCGAGGAGCGGCTCCATCAAATGGGGGTGCACACCTTCGTACTGGATGGTGACAACGTGCGTCATGGTTTGTGCTCTGATCTGGGTTTCAGTCTCGAAGACCGCGAGGAGAACCTGCGGCGTATCGGTGAGTTGGCCAAGTTGATGCTGGAAACCGGTGTGCTGGTACTGACTGCATTCATCTCCCCGATGCGCAAGGATCGCGAGCGTGTACGCAGCCTGTTCCCGCACGGGGACTTCATGGAAGTCTTCTGCGAGGCAAGCCTGGAAGTGTGCGAATCACGCGACCCCAAGGGGTTGTACAAACGTGCCCGGGACGGAGAGATTGCCGAGTTCACCGGGATTTCCTCACCCTACGAGGCACCGGTCAATCCCGAGCTTCGTTGTCCGACAGGTGACGAGCCGACCGAGAAGAATGTCGAGAGGGTGATTGACGTGCTGCGTCAACGTGGGGTGCTCGAGGCCTGATTCCCTCAGCGGGCGATAGGCTGTGTTTGCTGCGGGGATTGCTGCCGTTGGGCGCACAGTTCCTGGATGCCCTTTGCCAGAAGAGGTCCCGGCCTGCCCAAAAGCTGTGAACCCAGCGGGCTGTCGGCGCGAAGGGCGAGGCGAGGCAGTTCCCCTTTGGACATTAGCGATTCCCTGTCGATGCTGAAAACGGATCGGGGGTAGTCCCGATAGGTGTTTGTCAGTCGTACACGCGAGATCGCCTCATTCAACCAGTGGCTTCCTCCCAGGCTCATGGGCGGGTGATCCCATACTTCGATGTAGACCTCCTGTTCCGGCAGGGCGGCGCATTCAGAGATGAGGGAATCAGTGAATCGTGCGGCGGCCTCCTGCGCCTGTTTTTCCGTTCCCATGAGGTGGCCAATGGCGAGAATGTCGGTGGCGACCTGCTCCAGGTCGTCTGGTTCGCTGAGATAAACAGGGAGTCCCTGGGTACGCAGCCACGCGATGTCCGATGCCCGGTTGCCGGACTCCCAGGCGATGACCAGATCCGGTTCCAGTGCGAGGATCAGCTCCCGGTCGATTCCACCGATGACTGCCAGTCGCTTGACGGAGGCTGCCAGGGGGCCTTCGCCGGGCACGGCAGCCACCAGCTGTTGCTGTCCGCCAGCCGCAATGACCATCTCGGTTGTATGCGGGGCCAGGCTGACGACCCGGGGAGCCGCGCTCCGGGCGAACGAAGGAAAAAGAGAGGCGAACAAGGCAAGCAAAACCAGAACACGCCGGATCATATCCAGCTCAGCAGGGCGGCGATTCCAAGGATGGCGACGAACAGGGTCAGAGTGCGCCAGGCCAGAGTGAGCGTGTTTTCGATTCGCTGCATTGAGCCGCTATCAGATAAGCCGGGCAGGGCGGCCTGACCTGTGGCAATCAACAGTCCGTCGCTACCGGAGCCGGTGCCCGGATCCGGCCTGGCGTGCTTCCATGCTTTGGCAACGGCGTCGAAATCTCCCGCGATGGCAAAACCAGCCGCACTCAGCCGGGCCGGAATCCAGTTCATCAACTCGAACAGCCGTTTTCCCGAAGACTGGATTGCCGCATCGCTGAAAGAGGCCTCCTGCATTCGCTCGGAGAGGCGGTAGGCGACTGCCCCGAGAGGTCCGAGAAGGGCGAACCAGCAGATGGGACCCATGTGGCTGCGACAAAAGGCAATCAGGAGCCCCTGGCTAATCCGGTCCACCTCGGGATCACCGTTCGCGGGATCCGGGATGGAGGTTTCCGCGAACACCTGTTTCAAGGATGGGTCTCCGGCGCTGGCGGCCTGTAAAAAACGATCTGCGTCGCTATCCAGGTTGCCCGGTCCAAGGCAAAGGAGAAGGATGCCCAGGTCGAACAGGAACAGAAACAGCGCACCGAGGGATGGTGCGAGAGTGAACTGCACCCAGAAAACGATCAGGAGCAAAGGCAGGGTTGCAGTGATGCCCAGCCAGATCGAGTTCCCCAGACGGGTTACCCAGACCTGGCGTCCGAACCAGCCGAAATAGCCCCTCAGCCAGGCGAACTGGCGCCAGGTGGTCACGTCAGGAAAAACGCGGTCGATGAACAGGGCAATCAACAGGGCCGGGAAATTCATTGGCGGGACAAAGGCGAAAGGAGTGGGGCTCGGGATTCTAAACTACAAATCATTCAGATAGCGTTGCCAGTCGAAGGCTGCTCCAGGGTCGGTCTTGCGGCCTGGAGCAATATCGCTGTGCCCGGTTATCCGTTGTTTCGTGATCGCCGGATAAAGGCTTTGTATCCTGCCGGTCAGCTTGCCCAACGCGCGGTACTGGGCGTCGGTGAAGGGCATATCGTCGGTCCCTTCCAGTTCGATACCAATGGAGTAGTCGTTGCACCTTTCGCGTCCCTCGAAACACGACACACCTGCGTGCCAGGCGCGCTTGTCCAGCGGAACGAATTGTTGTGCCTCTCCACTTCGTCTCACGAACAGGTGCGCCGAGACATGCAGATCGGCTATCCCGCGGAAGTACGGATGGGCCTCCGGATTGAGCTGGTTGCAAAAGAATGCTTCGACGCCGTCGCCCTCGAACTCGCCCGGCGGCAGGCTGATGTTGTGTATCACCAGGAGATCTATGGCCTCCGGGTCGGGACGCAGATCGCAGTTGGGTGAGGGGGTGCGCCGTATGCCCGGGAGCCACACGGGGGAACGCGTCTTCATGGTGCTTCCGTGGGAGGTTTCTGCAATGCGTCTTCTATCGCCGCCTGTATGGCTTTAGGCGAGGCCGCGCAGGTGATTTCACTGTGAAATACCCCTTGATAAAAGAGGAATACCGCTGGCAGGTGAAAAACCTCGAATTCACGGGTCAGGGCCATGTCGCGCTGGGCGTCGACCATATAAACCAGCCAATCCGGGCGGTTGCCGGCCAATTGTTCAAGAACGTGCTGCAAGTGCCGACAAGAGGAACAAGCCGCTGAACCAAACATCACCACCGTAGGCGCTTTAAATTCGGCAATTGTGTGGTGTAAATTGAACTGGTCAAGTTGAGAGAGCATGATGAGGATCCAAAAAATCCTGAATGACTACGACTTGATTCTGGCGCACACCGGGATTTCCGACGCGATTTCTGAATTGACAATTTTCATTCGGGATTGATCGTGAGAGCTATCACGTAAAACAGTTGGCAACGGTGCCGGGGTTTGTAATGAAGCTACCCTAAAGTAGTGGAACTTTCTCGGAATATCGCTCTCAGAACGCGAAGTTCCTGGTAAGTTTGGCTTCAGTCTCACCGCATGTTCTGCACAGGTGGGGGCAAACCTTTTCAGATCGGTGTGGCGCAGGTTAGCGGCGGATATCCGTTTCGGGTTTTTGTACCATGGCAAACAACAATGTGATTTCCTTCGAACATTCCGCAGAACAGGCACAGAAGCGCCTGCGTGGGCAACATGTTCAGCGTGTCATCAAAGGCGTGCGCGTGCGCATCGATCAGACCCTGCCTCACCTGATGCAGGAACTTTTCGAAAGCCTGGACGACGAGTTCTATACCTTGTCCGACCGGTCGGCAAGTGACGAACTGCAGACGCGTTATTTCGATGCCATGCGTCAGATTCGAAGGACGCGACAATCCATAGAGCAGGGGTTTCTGCGCGAGTTCTCCATGCAACTGGATCGCTTCTGGGAGCACCCTCGCGATTATCTGGCAGCCGCTGAAATTCCTTCTGCTTCGGAGGTCGAGGGGACCGACATGTCCCTGTTGGAAGAAGATGATCTGGAAGAGAGTCTCGCGATTTCCAACATGGTTTCCAAGGCGAGCAACCGTTTTCATCAAACACTGTATGCACTCAACAAGCGTCTGGCGTTCGTAGCAGGCCTGGAAGAGATTCAGACATCAGTCTCTCCGCTTGGTCCCAAGACCTTTGCCGAGGCATTTGCCAAGGGGCTGGCCGCCTGGGACGGCGAAACGATCACGCGCCTGGTGGTTTACAAGCTGTTCGAGCGCCATGTTGTCGCCTATCTGGGGGGGCTTTACGACGACATCAATGACGTCTTGGTGGAGAACGATATCCTGCCCAAGATCAGTCGTCGTATCCAGCGCAGCCCGGTCGCACCGTCCGTTCGTCGTGCTCGCGATCCCGAAGGGCAAGTCGGCGGCGACGCCCCGGGAAATCCGTCTCTGGACGACACGCTGTTGCGTCAACTGGCGAGCCTGGTGGCGGAACGCCGGCGAGAGGAGCAACAAGGGTCGTCTCCTCATTGGTATGACCGTAGTGCGGCCTCGGTGCATCTCCCACAGGTCAGTACGCGCGAGCTGATTGGCGCCCTGGGATCGGTGCAACAGGTTTCGCTCAACCAGGCACCGATCGATATCGACAGCCTGCGCGAGATGCAGGCCGAGTTGATGGACAGTCTGGGACGGGAACTGGACGTCGGTTCCCTGGAAAAACCGATCAAGCGTCTGGGTGACAATGATCGCAACCTGCTCGACGTCATGGGCATGCTGTTCGATTTCATCCTGGATGACGACAACCTGCCGGAGTCCATGAAGGCGCTGCTCGGTCGTCTGCAGATTCCGCTGCTCAAAGTGGGGCTTGAAGACCGGCGCTTCTTCAACGACCGCGAACATCCGGCGAGGAAACTGCTCAATACGCTGGCGCGCTCTGCCCTCGCCTGGACGGATGACGGAGATCGTTCCCGTAACAGTACGTTCGGGCAGATCGAGGCAGCAGTGATGCGCGTCCTCACCGATTTCGATCGCAACGTGAATGTGTTCGAAGAGGTCAACGCACATTTCGATGCCTATCTGGAACGCGAGCAGCGTACCGCCAGCGTGGCGGAGAAACGGCTGGTTCAGGCACGCGACGGCCAGGAGAGCCTGCAACAGGCGAAACTGAAGGTCTCGCAGCAGATCGCCGATTTCATTCGTGAGTGCGAGTCATCCGAGTGCCATATTCCGGAAGTGGTCGATCAGATCCTGACCACTGGCTGGCGGGACGTGATGCTGTTGATTCTGCTGCGCGAGGGGGAGAAGAGTGAGGCATGGAAACACGCCTCCGAGCTGGCGCGCAAACTGATCTGGAGCGTGCAGCCCAAGCGGGAGGCGGCCGAGCGTCAACGCCTGCTCAAGGCGATTCCCGATCTGCTCAAGGACCTGAGGGAAGGATTGAACGATATATCTTACGACCAACACAGTGCCTCGGTGATGCTGAAGGAGCTGCAAGCCTGTCATATCGCGGCACTTCGCGGTGCGCCAGGCGGGCCGCCGAGCCAAAAACGCCCGGTCGTGGAGGTGGAAGCGGCGGCTACTCCTGTGAAAGAGGAGGCTGAACAAAAGGTGGTTGTGAACGAACCTGAGGACGAATTTCACAAGACGGCCAAGGGGATGGCGATTGGTGGCTGGATGGAGTGGACCGGAGAGGCCGGGCAGCGGATACGCGGAAAGCTGTCCTGGCGAAGCGAGATCTCCGGCAGTTGTGTATTCGTCGACCGTCGCGGGATGAAACTCGCCGAAATGACCCTGGACGAGATATCCGAGCTCCTGCGTAGTGCCCATGCGCGGACTATCGATGACGTGGATTCGCCCCTGATGGATAAGGCGCTGGATGCGATGATGGATGCGTTGAGGCGAACAGCCCCGGAGAATCGCAACAACTGAGCAAGGGACATGTAAAATACCCACGCCGGCATTTTGGCCGGCGTTTTTTTTGCGGGAGAGAAGATGGCCGAGAAGATGACGGATTCGGGTCTGAAGTACGAAGACCTGCATGAGGGTGACGGGGCCGTGGCGCAGGCAGGACAGAAGGTCTCTGTGCATTACACCGGCTGGCTTACCGACGGGACCCAGTTCGATTCCAGCGTGGCAAGGAACGATCCGTTCCAGTTTGCCCTGGGCAAGGGTATGGTGATCCGAGGCTGGGATGAAGGCGTGGCCGGCATGAAAGTCGGTGGCAAGCGCAAACTCACCATTCCGCCGCAACTCGGCTACGGTGCGCAGGGTGCTGGCGGTGTCATTCCGCCCAATGCCACTTTGGTCTTCGAAGTGGAACTGCTCGATATCGTCGCATGAAACCCTCACGGGATTCGATAAACAGCCAGGTTGCACTCGCGCTCCGGGAGGATCTGGGCAGTGGCGATCTCACAGCGGCCCTGATACCCGCCGGGAGCGTGGCGAGCGCCAGCATCATCGCGCGCGAGAAAGCGATTCTTTGCGGAACGGACTGGGTGGCCGAGGTCTTTCACCAGGTTGATCCGGATGTCACTATCGAGTGGCAAGCCGCCGATGGCGACAGTCTGAAGCCCGGGCAACGTTTGTGTGTTCTTGAAGGAAGTGCCAGATCCCTGCTCAGTGGTGAGCGCACAGCGCTCAATTTTCTGCAGACACTCTCGGGAACAGCATCGCGGGCCGCGACCTACGTGGAAGCCGTCGAAGGGACCGGGGCGCGGATACTGGATACGCGCAAGACACTTCCGGGGCTGAGGTTGGCCCAAAAGTATGCGGTGACCTGCGGTGGTGCCTCCAATCACCGTATCGGGCTGTTCGACGCGATCCTGATCAAAGAGAATCATATTGCTGCTGCCGGCTCGATCGCCTCAGCCCTGCGGAGTGCCGGAAAACCCCAAGGGGTTGAGGTGGAGATCGAGGTGGAGAATCTCGATCAACTGGCGGAGGCGCTGGAAGCGGGTGCCCGCCGGATCCTGCTGGACAACTTCAGCCTGCCGGATCTTGCTTTAGCGGTGCGCTTCAACGCAGGTAGAGCACGTCTGGAGGCATCCGGCGGGGTGAACCTGTCAACCGTCCGCGGAATCGCCGAGACCGGGGTGGATGACATCTCCGTTGGCGAGTTGACCAAGGATGTCCGCGCAGTGGATCTTTCGATGCGCTTCGCGTGACAGGCCTGTTCCTCGCGCCCTGAGCCTACAGAGGTCCCGGTCGCACCTCGGCAGGGATACCCATCTTCGTCATTCCGGCAGGTACACCCACCAACGTCATTCCGGCAGGTACACCTACCAACGTCATTCCGGCAGGTACACCTACCAACGTCATTCCGGCGCAGGCCGGAATCCAGGCTGCTCGGGGTTGGGTACTGGCACAAGACTGGATTCCTGATCGCTGCTGCGCGTCGTCCGGAATGACGCGGTAAGGTGAGTAGGCGAAGTCGAGGCCAGGGACGTCCGGGGTCCCGGTCGCACCCTGGGAGGATAT
>Ga0180435_10007332_pt1 | contig 10512 bp, 10 predicted proteins | sample SS_ome_3_FD_132467 | JGI IMG/M metagenome (GOLD analysis project Ga0180435, IMG submission 132467) | Hypersaline lake sediment archaeal communities from the Salton Sea, California, USA - SS_3_S_1 metaG | ecosystem: Environmental > Aquatic > Non-marine Saline and Alkaline > Hypersaline >... | reverse complement strand
TTCTTGTCAGACCGATCCGGGGCGTGGAGATCGTCTCTCTCCTGGCGGAGCTTGTTCTGGACGGGACCGGTCCGGTATCGGTGGTTGTTCGTCCCGGTACCGACCGGCAGACCACGGTCCGCTGTGTGTTTGATAAACCCGTCTCGGCCATGCCGGCCCGACGGTGGGTGGTACAGGATATCCTCAACCGGCTCGACGGGCAGTTGCGCGTGCGACCGGGAACACCCACGAGCTACGAGGTTCAGTTTCCGAGTTCGATCCTTGCGGAAGTCCCAACAGAGATCGATCCCTGAGGAACGATCAGCTTCGAAATACCCGGTAGAGGCGCTCTCCGGCCTCGGCAATCCGATCCGGATCGTGTATGCAGCTTATGACGAACTGCGGATCGATCGATCCTTCCCGCGAATCCAGGCGGTACAGGTACCCCGGATGAACGTGAACGCCCGTGGCGGACAGGATCGCTCGTGCCACCGTCTCGTCGTCGGTGCTGCCGAAACGTTCCGCCACGAGCTCCGCAGTAAGCGCGAACACGAGATGAACCCCGCCTCGCGACACCTCGAGGTGGACCCCCGGAATTGACGACAGCGTTTGCCCGAGGAGGGATCGCCGTTCATCGATACCCCGAGCGATCGCCTCTCGGGCCGGCGCTGCGGCGGCGGAAAGAAAGACCCGGGCGAACGATTCCGCCGCTCCCGAGACGGTGAGTAATGTGTCGTGGAGCGTATCCAGATCGTCCCGGAGTGCCGCCACCGCGTCGGCGTCACCGTGGAGCGCGATCCACCCGAGTTTAACCTCCGGGGCGGCGCAAAGTTTGGAGAGCCCGTTGAGCGACGCGATCGGCCCGGCGCCGGGCGTACTCGCCGGGAGATGGTGCGCCGCCCGGGGTAGCGTCGCCTCGTCGCGAAACGCGCTGAAGACCTCGTCGCTGATGATCGGAACACCCCGCGCCGCCGCGGTGCCCACCAGGTCCGCCAGCGCGTCCCCGTCGTGGATCGCGCCGGTGGGGTTGTTCGGTGAGATGACCACGATCGCTCGCGGTGATTCCGTCAGTGCCGAGACAAGGGACTCCCGGTCGGGGTTGTACCGGTCCCGGGCAGAGAGCCGGTACCAGACCGGTCGCAATCCCGCACCCCGACAGAGATCCTCGAACAGAGGGTACGCCGGCGTCGGCAGCGCGATCGATTCGCCCCCGACGTGGGTGGTGCGTGGGGGTGGGAGTGCTGCAAAAAGAAGCTGATAGGATATGCTCGAACCGGAGGTGAGGATCACCTGTTCCGGTTCCGTCGGGAGGCCGTCGCTCGTCAGAAACTCCGCCACCGCCCGGCGCGCGCGGGCGCCCCCGGCCCCGCTCGGTTCATACCGGGGACGGGATCGCCAGAGTTCCCAGGCGCTCGCATACAACTCCTCCGGCATCGTCAGTCCGGCGGAACGGAAATCGGAGCCCGCCAGATCGATGAGCCTGCCGGAAGCCGCCTGGACCCGCCGGGTCTGCTCGAGCGGCGTTGGTTTGGTCATGATCGGATTGTGGCCCGGGCGAAGTCACATTACAATAGCCCCGGGAGACCGAGCTATGAAGACCGAGGCAGTCGCCGTATTCGATATCGGAAAAACGAATAAGAAGATCACCGTATACGATCCGGACCTGAAGCTCCTGGAGAAGCAGACCAGAAACTTCGAAAGCCGTATCGTGGACGGCGTGGAACTCGAGCCGATCGATGAGGTCCGGGAGTGGCTTCTGGACGGCCTCGCGCGTTTAGCCGAGCGGTTTACCTTTGTATCGATCGCGATCACCACCCACGGCGCGAGTGTGGTGACCCTCGACAAAGACGGCTCGATCGCCTGTCCGGTGGTCTCGTACACAAGTCCGGTGGAGGAGTCGTTGCGCGAGCGGTTCTACGCTCTGGCGGGTGATCCGGTCGACCTTCAACGTACGACCGCTACGGTGGAGTTGCAGCCGCTTATCAATCCGGCGAAACTGCTGTTCTTTACAAAGGAGCGATGGCCTGAGGAGTTTGCCCGGGTTCGGCAGGTTCTCTTCCTGCCGCAGTACTTCGCGTATGTCCTCACCGGGGCGGTCTCGGCGGACTATACCTACGTGGGTTGTCACACGTATCTCTGGGACTTTGCCCGCTGGGACTGGTCCGACGTCGCCACGGCGCTGGGCATCGAGGCTGCGCTTCCCGGAACGCCGCGCCGCTCCTGGGAGGCCGCCGGATCGGTTACGCCGGCGATCGCCGAACGCTGTGGCATTGACGAGGGAATCCCCGTAACGGTGGGTATTCACGACAGCAACGCCTCCCTCCTGCCGTACCTGCTCAAACGGACGGACCAACAGTTTGTACTCAACAGCACCGGCACCTGGTGCGTGGCGATGCACCCGGACCGGGAAGTCTCTTTTGGGAAGGACGAACTCGGGAAATCCGTATTCTTTAACATCTCCGCTTTCGGCAAGCCGGTAAAGACCACGCTGGTTCTGGGGGGGCTCGAGTTCGAAACCTACTCGACGATTCTCAAAGAGCTTCATTCGACGGATGAACTGCCGGAGTTCAACAAGACGCTGTACCAGCGTGTCATCGATCAGCGTCGGCATTTTATCGTGCCCGGGGTATTGCCCGGGACGGGCCAGTTTCCCCGATCGCGGGCCCGCATCATGGACGGCGAGCGGGAGTATCCCCTGGAGACGATACGCAGCGGTGAGATCGTTCCACCGCTCCTACAGGATCTGCCGGCGGCGTTTGCCACACTCAACCTGTCGATCGCGATTCAGAGCAAGATCGCACTGGAACGGGTCGGGCTGGGCCCGGGGATGGAAATCTTTACGGAAGGCGGGTTCCGACACAATCTGGACTACAACATTCTGCTCGCCTCGTTCTTTCCGGAGAACCCGGTGTACCTCACCGGCATGGAGGAGGCTACCTCCTTTGGCGCCGCCATAACGGGGCTTGCCGTACGGGACCGGTCCGATCCTGCGGCCTACGCGGATCTCTTTGATATCGAGACGTTCGAAGTAAAGCCGGAGTCCTTCGACGGACTGGCGGAGTACGAGGCGGCGTTCCGCGCATTGACATGACGATCATTCCTGCGATCGATGTAATCGCGGGCCGCTGTGTGCGGCTCCGACAGGGCGCGTTCTCGAATACGACGGTCTACGACGACGATCCGCGTGCGGTAGCCCGGCGGTTTGTTGACGCCGGGGCGGAGCGAATCCACCTGGTTGATCTCGACGCCGCTCGCGGGAGCGGGGACAACCGAAGCACTATCGCGGCGATTCGCGGCGCCGTCGATTGCATTCTTGAGGTTGGCGGCGGCGTTCGGACGCTCGATTCGATTCGGGCGCTCTTTGGTCTCGGGATCGAATACGCCGTGCTGGGGACGGTGCTTCTCCGGAAACCCCAGGAGGTTGAACGCTGGGCGTCGCAATACGGTGACCGCCTGATCGCCTCCATCGATGCGCGGGATGGAACGGTGCGCGTGGCGGGCTGGCAGGAGGAGAGTTCTGTCGCTGCGGTTGATCTGGCGGCGCGGGCGGGTACGCTCGGTTTCGCCGCGATCGAGTACACCGATATCGGACGTGACGGGATGCTGAGCGGGCCGGATATCGAAGGGGGCCGCTCGATCGCGCGCGCCGGCGGAATCCCCACAATACTGTCGGGGGGAGTCGCCCGAACGGAGGATGCCGCAATCGTCGCCGAAGCGGGGGAGATCGCCGGTCTCATCGTGGGGCGCGCGATTTACGAGGGCACCTTTGATCTTGCTGCCGCGGTTGCCGACGAGGCGCGAAGGAGGCAAACATGACCACGCACACGCTGATCGTGCGGCGCGAGGACGGCACCATCGAGAGTATCATGCTCAGCAACGGGAAGAGTCGATCCAAGAGCATCGAGCAGGGCGAACTGTGGATCGTCGATCCCGGGACAGGGCGGGTTTTGCCCTACCTCGGCGGCGGGCGGCGATTCGACTCCTTTGCGCTGCATCCGGGCATCGCCACGACCCCCGATTGGTACGAGACGACCGTGACAGGCGAGCTCGGATCGGCGGCCCGGGACACCGCCGGAGGAGCGGGCGATACAACCGCGAACGGTGTCGTCGATACAGTGGTTCCGGCACCGGCCGCCGCGGGCACGTCCAATCCCGCCGGCGCTTTTGACTTTCTCGGCACCCTCACGAGGCTTATCGCCGAGCGGCGCGCAGCGATGCCGGAGGGATCGTACACGACGCACCTCTTCACAAAGGGCGAAAGCAAGATCCGTAAAAAAACCGGCGAGGAAGCGGTGGAGCTGGTCCTTGCGGAGGACAACGCGGAGATTCTCAGCGAAGCCTCGGACCTGATCTACCATCTGATGGTGTTTCTCGAGGTACGCGGTCTCTCGCTCGCGGAGGTGGTGGCGCATCTTCACGAGCGCCACGGCCGGTAACGGTATTTACCCGCCGATCCATACGAGCCGAACGGCGCCGGAAGAACCGGCAGCACACCCCACGCGTCCCGCTTCAGTACAGGCGACTTCCGTCGGGTACCGGTGCATCCGGTGCAATCAGGATCACCGCGCCGGAATCGTCGGGAAGCCCCAGGGTGAGACATTCCGACTTGAAACCGGCGATCCGTTTGGGCGGCAGGTTGACGACCGCCAGTACCTGACGTCCCGGGAGGTCCTCCGAGCGATAGCGATCGGTGATCTGGGCACTGGACCAGCGGGTGTCCCCGCGGCCAAAATCGATGTGGAGCTTGATCGCGGGCGTTCGTGCTTCCGGGAACGGGAGTGCTTCCAGGATCGTTCCAACCCGGATATCCGTGCTCTGAAACGCCTCCCAGGGATCCATGGTCATGCCCCGGATTCTATGGTTTCCCCGGGGGTATCTACAAGCCTGTCGGGCGGCTACACTCGGACGATGAGGAGATACCGATGCGAGCAGTAATAACCGTTGTGGGTAAGGACAAGCCCGGAATCATCGCGGCGGTGAGCACGATGCTTGCCGAACGTTCAGTCAACATTCTCGATATCAGCCAGACGATCATGCAGAGTTTCTTTACGATGATCACCCTGGTTGACCTCTCGGCGATGGATATCGATCTGGAGGCGCTTCGCACCGAACTCGATCAGGTAGCCGAACGCGTCGGCGTAACGATAACCCTGCAGCACGAGGACGTCTTTACGGCGATGAACAGGGTTTAGGACGGAGCGATGATCTTCACCCCACTCGAAATAGAACAGACCCTCAAGATGTTCACCGAACAGAATCTGGATGTTCGGACGATCACCATGGGCATCAATCTGCTGGATTGCGCGGACGGCGACATCGACCGGGCACTGCGCCGAATCTACGATAAGATCACGCGCAGCGCCTCACGTCTCGTGGATGTGGGAGACCGAATTCAAGCCGAACTGGGTGTTCCGATCATCAACAAGCGCGTATCGATCACGCCGATCGCGATGGTGGCGGGAGGCTCCGGCGGGGAGGAGCTCCTGCGATACGCGGAAATGCTGGAGCGGGCCGCCCAGGACGTGGGCGTCGATTTTCTCGGCGGGTTTTCCGCGCTGGTCCAGCACGGGCTCACACCGACGGATGAGCGGGTGATCCGGGCGATCCCTGCGGCTCTGGCGGACACGGAGAAAGTCTGCGCGTCCCTCAACCTGGCGACCTCCCGAGCCGGCATCAACATGGACGCCGTGCAGCTCGCGGCGCGGGCGATCAAGGAGGCCGCCGAACGGAGCGCCGATCGCTCCGGGTTTGCAGCGAGTCGAATGGTGGTGTTTGCCAACGCGCCGGAGGACAACCCTTTTATGGCCGGGGCCTTTCACGGTCCCTCCAACCCCGACACGGTGGTGCACGTGGGTGTCAGTGGCCCCGGCGTCGTGTACTCCACGGTTCGGCGTCGTCCGGAGGCGTCACTGGATGAGATTGCGGAAATGATCAAGAAGACCGCCTTTCGGATTACCCGAATCGGTCAGCTCGTTGTGGATATGGCGGCGGAACGGCTCGGGGTCTCCCGGGGGATCGTGGATCTTTCCCTGGCACCGACCCCGAAAATCGGCGACAGCGTTGCGCGAATCCTGGAGGAGATGGGGCTCGAGGCGGCGGGTGCTCCCGGTTCTACCGCCGCCCTGGCGCTTCTCAACAACGCGGTAAAGAAGGGAGGTCTCATGGCCAGCTCCCGCGTGGGCGGTCTCTCCGGCAGCTTTATTCCCGTCAGTGAGGACGAGGGTATGGCGGCTGCGGCGGAACGGGGCTCTCTGACGATCGAGAAGCTCGAGGCAATGACCGCGATCTGTTCCGTCGGTCTCGACATGATCGCCGTTCCCGGCTCCACCTCGGCGGATACCCTTGCAGGTGTCATTGCCGATGAGATGGCGATCGGTGTGATGAATCATAAAACCACCGGTGTCCGGATCATTCCGGTCCCCGGCGGCAACGCCGGCGAGTGGGTGGAGTTTGGCGGCCTCCTGGGACGCGCGCCGATCATGCCGCTGAATACCACCTCCTGTACCGGATTCGTCAATCGCGGCGGTCAGATTCCTCCGCCGGTGACGGCGTTCCGGAACTGACTTACCCCCGCGTCAACCGCCCGGCGAATTGTACGCAGGATTCGATGTCCCAGCGCGTGACCGTAGGACCCCGATAGCCCACGATCGCCGCTGAGGCGACGACCCGCTCGTGAAGCGGGTCCGGGTCCTGCTTGGACAGGGTGCTGCACGAATCGATACCGCAGTCGAAGAATACCGCCGCAAAGACCGGTCCCACACCGGGAATACGCGATAGGTCCACCATCGCGACCAGCCGTGCCAGATCCTCCGCGAGGGCCGGGAGCGACGCCTGGTGGGCGATCGCCTCCACGGTGGTGCGGGAAACCTTCGATCCCGTGTCGCCCTGGAGAGCGGTCGCGACCGCGTAGAGATCGTACCCCGAGTTGATACCGATCTCCGCAAGAGCGTCCACGAGATCGGTGGAGATGGCGAAGCGGCGAAGCGGGACCGGTTTCGGCAGCCAGGACAGCGCCTGCCGTCGCAGGATCGTCAGATATTCGCGGGAAATCCCGGTCTTGTCCGCGAGTTGCTGGGCGGCGCGAATCGTCTTTACCGCGCTGACCAGCCCGTGCAGGGTGGTGATACCTGCCGCCGCCAGCGTCAGGAAGCGCGCTTCCTGCTCCTCCAGAAGGATCATTCGACCCGGCGCAAGGTTGTCCTCCGTAAGTGTGTCGAAAAACTCTCGCAGCGAAATCCGTGAAAGATCGAGATAATAGGATTTCATTCCATTATTATATCCTGTTTTTGCGAGAATCGTTTGCCCTTTTTTCCGGAGACGCGTATCATACGCGGGTGAAACGACGCTATGCGCACATACTCGTCGACCTGGACAACACGCTTCTCGATTTCGGCGTGTGTGAAAAACGAATTCAGGAGGAGATGGCTCGGGAGTTCGGGTATATGCCGAGGACCAGGGACGGCCAGGACCTGACGACGGCATATCGCGCGATCAACGGAGAGCTCTGGCGCGCCTACGAACGCGGTGAGATCGCCACGGAGGAGTTGCAAATCGAGCGATTTCGCCGCCTCATCGATCGGCTGGACGTGACCGCCGCGGTGCGGCCGCCGGAGGCGTGGTTCCTGAACATGCAGTTTATCAAGCGTCTCACCGCATGTGCGGAGCTCGTTCCGACGGCGGATCGAGTGGTACCGGACCTGGCACCGATCGTGGCGATCACAAACGGCTTTCCCGAGGTTCAATATCCGCGTATTCAGGCGAGTGGACTCGCGCGTTGGATCGACCGGATCTTTATTTCCGAGGAGATCGGCGCCGCCAAACCGTCGTCCCGGTTCTTTGATCATGTTCTCGCCGAGCTCGGAAACCCCGATCCGTCGGAGTGCGTCGTTGTAGGAGATTCCCTGACCTCGGATATCGCCGGCGGCGCCGGTGCCGGTATGGACACGATCTGGTTTGATCGGAGCGTCGCCCTGGGAAGTCACGCTGCGCACCGCCCGGAGGGCCTGGAGCCGACGTGGCGGATTACCTCGCTTGTGCAGCTGCGGGATATCCTGCTGGTCTGAGGCGCCGCCGCGATAGGATAGGATTAAGAGCGCCGGTGCGCCGTGCCGATACTGAGCGAAGAGGGACAGATGCGGAAGCCGATTCGAATCATGACGTTACTCGTTTTGCTGATCGTTCTCGTTTCCGGCGTCTGTGCCCAGGATCTGCCTCCCGAATACGAGGATCGCGTTCGCGACCTGGTGGAGCGCTTTGAAGAAGCGCGACGACTTCTGCGGGAGCAGATTCAGTTGAACGCCGAGCTCTACACGCAGGAGGAGATCGACGCGGTAGTGGCGGACCTCGAGGAACGGCTGGCGCAGGCGGAGGCGCGGACGGCCCTGATCGAGCGGGAGTACAAGGCGCTTCTCGACGCGTTCAAGGCGACGGAACAGGAGAGCCTCCGGTACAAGGAGGAGCTTGCGCAAACGCGAGCGGACCTTGGTGCCGAGATCGATACGCTCAATGCGGTAATGAACACGGCGGAGTTGGAGGATATGATCCAGGTGGGGCCCACCTTTTCCACCGAGGGATCCCTCGGCGTTGTGGGTCTCGTGAACCTCCCGGGAACCAATCTGAGCCTGCTCTCACAGCTCGACTACGCTCTGCGCGAGCGTGATGCCCGGACGATATTCGGCGTGACCTTCAGCTTTGTCGAACAGGGTACGCTTGTGGAATCCTGGGAACGGTTTCTGGCTCGTCGGCGAAACCGCCGGGACGAGACAAAGGCGCCGGAACCGGATACTCCCGAGGAACGATAGATAGCGATCTCATTCCCGTGGTACAATCCCGCGATTACATACGAAGCGGAGGATACTCGGAATGGATACAAAGGCAGTTGAAGCGGTAGCGCTCTCGATACGAACCCTCACGATCGATGCAGTACAGGCTGCAAATTCGGGACACCCCGGAATGCCCATGGGTATGGCGGAACTGGGAGCGCTCCTCTACGGTGAGATTCTCAAGCACAACCCGGAGGACGCGGCGTGGCCGGACAGGGATCGGTTGATTCTCTCGGCGGGTCACGGCTCGATGTTTCTCTACGCTCTGCTCCATCTGAGCGGGTACGGCCTGCCGCTGGAGGAGATCAAAGCGTTTCGACAGGTCGGTTCGCGCACGCCGGGCCATCCCGTGTACGGTCACACCGTCGGCGTGGAGACCACCACCGGGCCCCTTGGTCAGGGCCTCTCCAACGCTGTGGGCTTTGCCATCGCCGAGCGGATGCTCGCGGGGCGGTTCAACACGACGGATCACACGATCGTCGATCACTATACGTACTCGATCGCCGGTGACGGGTGCCTCATGGAGGGCATCACCAGCGAAGCAAGCTCCCTGGCGGGGCATCTCAAACTCGGGAAACTGATCGTTTTCTACGATCACAACCGGATTTCCATCGAGGGTTCCACAGAGCTCGCGTTCACCGAGGACGTGGCCGCGCGCTACGAGGCCTATGGATGGCAGGTGCTTCGGGGTGACGCCTACGATCCGGAGGGTATCCGTGGGCTTGTCGCGACGGCGAAGAAGGAAACGAAGAAACCGTCCCTCCTGATTCTCAGCTCCACCATCGGCAAGGGCTCGCCCAACAAGGCGGGAACGCACGGTGTTCACGGTGCAGCTCTGGGCGACGACGAGGTGGCGCTTACAAAGAAAGAGCTCGGCGTCGATCCGAAGGAGATGTTCTACATCGATCCTGTCGCCCGTGAGTTTTTTGCAGCGAGAAGACAGGAGCTTGCCGCGGACTACGCCGCCTGGAAGAAGACCTTCGACGCCTGGGCCGACGCAAACCCGGGTCTTCTCTCCCAGTGGAAGGAGACGGTAGAGGGCGGTTACACGCAGATTCTCGGCGATATCGGCATGCCGAGCTACGATCCGGGCTCGTCCGTGGCAACGCGGAAAGCCGGTGGTGCGGCGCTCCAGGCGGCGGCAAAGATGCTCCCTCACCTGGTAGGCGGTTCCGCAGACCTGGCGCCGTCCAACAATACGGCGATGCCGGAGTATGGCGACTTCGGACCGGATACCCCGGAGGGGCGTACGCTGCACTTTGGCGTCCGTGAACACGCCATGGGGGCGATTGCCAATGGAATGGCGCTTCACGGGGGACTGCGCCCCTTTGTGGCAACATTTCTCGTCTTTGCCGACTACGTCCGACCGTCGATCCGCCTGGCGGCGCTCATGCAGGCACCGGTAATCTACATACTCACCCATGATTCGATTTTTGTGGGTGAGGACGGCCCCACCCACCAGCCGATCGAGCACCTCGCCTCGCTCCGGGCGATCCCGGGGCTGCGGGTGCTCCGCCCGGCCGACGCCGAAGAGACCAACGAGGCCTGGTTGATGGCGCTGGAACACCAGGGGCCGACGATTCTCGTCCTAACGCGGCAGGGACTGCCCACGCTGGATAAGGCCGACGCAGACTGGCGCCGCTCCATGCGCTCCGGTGCGTACCTGGTGCGGGACGTGGCCGATCCCGAGGCGGTGGTGCTCGCCACCGGC
>Ga0180435_10007330_pt1 | contig 10512 bp, 8 predicted proteins | sample SS_ome_3_FD_132467 | JGI IMG/M metagenome (GOLD analysis project Ga0180435, IMG submission 132467) | Hypersaline lake sediment archaeal communities from the Salton Sea, California, USA - SS_3_S_1 metaG | ecosystem: Environmental > Aquatic > Non-marine Saline and Alkaline > Hypersaline > Sediment... | reverse complement strand
CTGGAAGCTCTCGACGGTCAGATCACCGAACGGACGGCGTGGCTGATCGAGCACCACATGCTCGGACATCAGCTTCGCGACGGTACGTTGGGCGCTCGGGCTCGCCGTCGATTGCGCGAGTCGCCCGACTTCGATGAATTGGTGCTGCTCGCCACTTGCGACAGCGATGGCCGGCAAGTCGGCGTCGAGGCTCCCGAGTTGGACGAAGCGATCGATTACGTGCGGGACTTGTCACAGACGTTCGGGGAGTGAATTCCCATCACTCCGAACGTAGCGCTGGTACAATCTCGGAGGCGGCGGCTTTGAAAGCGGGGAAGATGCCGGCGATCGCCCCGGCCCCAGCGGCGACGCCGCAACCGACGATTCCCAACTGCCACGACGGCTGAAACGAAACGGCTATTGCGTCGGCTGCCACGGAGAGATCAAGCACTTGCAACATCAGCAGGGCTGCAAGCACTCCGATTGCCCCGCCGGTTGCACTCTGCAAAGTGCTCTCGATCAAAACAAGCACAAAGACCCGCAGTGAACTGAATCCGAGCGTTTTGAGCACGGCATGTTCGCGCAGGCGATCCTGCACGGCCATTACCGTCGTCGTGGCAACGAGCATCACCACCAAGGCCACGCAAGCGTATCCCAGGTAGCGCGAAAGACTGAGAAGCTGCGTCAAATCGCCGAGGCTTTTGGCTTGAAACGCTCCCTTGGGTCGGGTTTGCGTAGGCACGGTGCCGCTTTTCAGTTCTTCGTCGATCGTGGCGCACAGCGCGTCGACATCGGTGCCGGGTTCGGTATGCACTTCGATCTGCGTAACCGTGCCGACACGGCTTTTGCTGAAACCTCGTTGCAGGTAATCGAGGTGCGTGTAGATGTAGGTCTCCTCGGCGGCGTTGTCCGACTCGAAGACGCCGACGACATTCACATCGTATCCGCCGAGCCGAAACGAGTTGCCGACGCGGTATTCAGAATCGCGATCGGCGAACGCCCGACCGATGATCGCCGACTTCTGATTCTCTTCGAATTCGGGCCAGGAGCCATCAATGAATTCGAAGTCACGAGTCGATTGGACCTTTTCCGGCGGGAGGCCATAGAACACGGCCGACTTCAGGCTGGCCCGGCAGTTATTGGTGAACACCTGAATCGGCACAGCATCGCGCACGCCGGGCAGTTGCTTGATCTTCTCGGCATAATCCTGCGGCAGACGGCTGGTGGCGGGGCAGAACTTGTTGGCCTGGAACACGACCAGCGTCTGCTGGGCTTCCTTCTGATCGAACAGGTTCCGCATGCCTTGCTGGATCGACCCAACGAAGCAGAAAACGAACAGCCCCACGCCGGCTCCGCTCATGGTGAGCAACGTCCGCGTGCGGTGCCGCCAGAGCGACTTCAGCAGAAAAGGTAGGAAACGAATCATGCGGATTGCTCCTTGGCGACCTGAGGCGGTCGGCCGTTTTGCTCGTGTAGCTTGCCGTGATCGAGTAGCAACTGACGCGAAGCCACCTCGGCGGCCTCCTCGTCGTGCGTGACCAGTAGCAGGGTTGTGCCCAACTGTTTGTTGAGTTGCCGCAGCAGTTCCAGGATTTGCACAGAAGTATCAGCGTCGAGGTTTCCCGTCGGCTCGTCGGCAACGACGAGTGTTGGATCGGCGACGATCGCCCGAGCGATGCCCACTCGTTGTTCCTGTCCGCCGGAGAGCTGCCTCGGGTAGTGGTCCGCCCGATCGGTCAAGCCCACCGCGTCGAGCGCAATCTCGACCCGCCGACGTCGATCACTACGCGACATCGATAACAGCAATAAAGGCAACTCGACGTTTTCGTAAGCCGTGAGTACGGGCATCAGGTTGTGGGTTTGAAAGATGTAGCCGACGTGTCTTGCACGCCAAGTGGCCATACGTGTACGAGAGAGGTTTGTGATTTCCTCTGATGCCACTTGAATGCTGCCCGAGTTGGGGCGGTCGATGCCGGCGAGCAGATTGAGCAATGTCGACTTGCCGCTACCGCTGGCCCCCATCAACGACAGGAACTCGCCGCGATCGAATTCAAGGCACGCCCCGTCGAGCGGCTTGATCACCTCGTCGCCTTTGCTGTAGGTCTTCACGACATCGCTGATTTCAACCAGTGCCATTGTCGGCTCCTTGTTTTCTATTCTCCCGTCTCACCGCTCGTGCCGAGTTGCGAATCCTCGTCGGTCACGCGGATCCGCGTACCGTCGCTCAATCCCTCGGCGGGGGACGTAATCAATCGACTCGCGATGTTCAGCCCCGACGTTACCTCGATCAACTCGCTCGTGCCGCGTCGACCGGTTTCGATCACCACGCGGCGAGCCGTTCCTGACGCTTGATCGGCCACCCATACGAACGAACCGGTTTCGTCCTTTTGCACAAGCCGCTTGGGCACGAAAAGCCGATCCTGTTGGGCCGATGGTTTTTCCGACTCGGCTTGCGGCGGAGCCAGAAACGTGATCGAGACCAGCATCTCGGGCTTGAAAACCTCCGGTGGATCGTTGATCGCTACCTTCACCTCCAACGTGTTCTTCTGGATATCGGCTTCGCTGCTGAGGAAAAGGACTTCTCCCTCGACCGGCTGATTGACCGCAGGCAGTTCGATCAACACCGGTTGCCCAGGCAATACCTGCGGCAGGTCTGCGAAACCGACGTCCGTTCGCACTTGCAGCGAGTTGGGCTGATACATGCTGACGACGGTACTGCCGTCGTGACCGTCGTCGTGTCCCATGCCAGGAACGAGTCGAGCGCCGGGGCTCGTCCACAAGCGATAGACCCGGCCGTCCACTGGCGCACGAATCACCATGCGGTCAAGTTGCAGTTGCGCCTCGGCCAAAGCGACTTCGCCCTGTTCGACACGTGCGCCAGCCGCCGCGACCTTGGCCGTGGCTTCGTCGAGCTGCCGCTGTTCTTCGGTCTTCAATTCGAGTTGCTCCTGCAAAGCGTCGCGACGCTGTGTCAGTGCCGCGATCTCGACCGTGAGCGATTTGGTCTGGCGTTTCAGTTGCTCGACCAACGCCTCAGCCGCCTCGAACTTGCTGCGAGCCTCGTCGATCGCCCGGCCAGAGACGGCGGGGCCGGCTCGAGTTTTGCCTTCGAAGTCGGCCTTGGCAAAACGCAGAGTTGCCTCGGCCGACTGTTTCTGGTACGGCAGGTTCTCGAATTTGGTGACGGTGGCTGCCAGCTTGGCTTCCGCCTCCGCCAGTTGCGCGTCGAGATGTACGGGTTTGCGGACGCGGATCTTCGCCGCCGCCAACGTCGCCTCGGCAAGTTGGAGTTCCGCCCGACGCAGTTTCAAGTCGGCCGCTCGTGCATCGAGCGTCAATTGGGCGTCTTCCGCCACGAGGTTTGCGACCGGTTCGCCTTGCTTGACGATCTGATCCTCGACCACGAGCAGTTCTTCGACCGTGCCCGGGGTTAGTGCGGTGACGGCAATGTGCGTCGGCCGGGGTTCGACCCAGCCGGGGGCGCGGAAAAGCGGCGTGCCTTCTTGCTGCGTCTCGCTACGACTGACGTGCACCGGCACGACCGTTACCGGGGTTCGCGGCAGCAGGGCGTCTTGCAGCGCCCAAGCCAGTAGCAGCAAGAAACCGACGATCAACGCACCCGGGATGATGTACCGGGCGATCAGCCGTTTCATCGAGGCGTGGCGTTCTCTCGGCGGCGGTGCGTCCGCTCGATCAATCGCCAGGCCTTTGAGGTCGAGGTCACTCGACATGGTATCACCTTGTCGTTATTGAGCTTTGTGGAAACCGGTCGCCAGGATCTCGAATCCGCCGGCGTCGTCGCTCTTCACTTTGCCTGTGACGACGACGGTATCCAGTTCTTTCAGTTCAAAGAGTTCCTTCGCGCCGGACTTCACGGCTTTTCCCTGGTCGTCAACGATGGTGACCAACGTGACGCACTCCTTCAGGTCGGGGTCGCAGCAGTAGTCACAGGGGTAGGGGCATTTGTAGAAGGGGAATTCGTTGCACGGTCGCAACGACTCGTCGGCAACTTGGAATGCAGCCCGACCTTCGATCCAGGGATCCTTCGAGCCACCGACCCGGCCGACGATCACGACCTCATCCCCGTCCTTCGTGTTTTCTCTCGCCTCGCGGACGCCGATCGCTCCTTCCGGCTTCTCGGCCAGTACGTATTTCGAGCCATCCACATCAGGCTTGTCGGCCTTCTTTTTTTCTTTTTCCTCTTCAGTGCCGCCACAGCCAACGAGGCAAACGCCCAGCAGACCAACAACGACAAACTTCAACGCAAAACGCTTCATTTCAAATCCCTTTCTTTAAATCTGAAATCCAAAATCACAAATCAACAATCCCTACACGGCTTTCAGGCCATCGACGACGGGCATTCGCAACGCCCGAATCGCCGGCGGTATTGCTCCAATGACTCCCAACACCAACGCGACAACGAAGCCGACAAGCAGCGCGACGCTGTCGACTCGCATTTCGAATGCACCCATCGTGAAACGGATCGCCATGCCGTTGAAAACGAATAGTGCGATGCCGCCGGCGGCGAGCGCGGCAGCGACAGAGAGGACGACGCTTTCCTGAATCAAACTGACCAGCACGGCTCGACGCGAAAACCCCAACGTTTGTAGTGTAGCCAGCTCGCGAACGCGCCCCATCACCGCCCCGTACATGGTGTTCAGGCCGGCAAACACGCCGGCGGCGGCCACCATCAGTGCGATCAACCAAGCCAACATCCGCACCGGTTTGTAGTCGCGCTGCAAACCGGCGTAATAAGTTTTCTCTTGCACCATTTGAAGTTCCAGTTCGGGGCGGCCTTTGCAGAATGCGTCGAAATCGGCGAAGTCGGCGTCGGGTCGCAATGTGACGGCGACCAAACTCAGGTCTTGCCGTTGCATCGCGTCCTGCAGGTCGTCGAGGCGGCACCAAATCTCGGATCCAAACACCGAGTTGGCTGCGGTGAACCGACCGCTGATTCGCCAAGATCGACCCTCTAACTCAATCGTTTTGCCAATCGCCAACTCGTCGTTACTGACGCTCAGCTTGGCCGCAGCGAGTCGGCCGATCAGCACCTCGCCCGGCTGGGGCCACGAACCCTCGGTCAACTCGACCTGCCGACGAACCAGCAGCACATTCGGCGTCACCCCGCGCACCAACCCCATCGACGGCTCTTTGCGATCGCCAACGACGAGCATGGTCGCCTGGTACAACTCGGGCGAAGCGTACCTGCGACCGTAGCGCTGCTGAACACCGTCGACGCTCGATTCGACCAAGCTGGCCGTGCGGGCGGGAATCGAGGAATACTCAAGATTCTCGCCCATCCCCATACCGAAGATGATTGCCGTGCGGGCGTCGCCGCTCTTAGCCAGCGATCGCTCCAAACCGCGAATAAAACCAATCACCGCCAGCACGAGCAGCAGAATGGTCGTTAGGCCGACGAACGTCAGTCCACTCCGCAGCGGACGGCGCAGCAGATTGCGAATCGCAAACTCCCAGGGCAGTAGCCGAAACAAAAGCAAAGGCACGGCGCAAAACTCCACGCGCAACGACGATCGCAAAGACAAAGGCGAACAACGCAAAGAGAGACGGGCCGTTTAGCAGAGCAGCGAGCAGATCAGCGTGCGCGCAGCGCGACCGTCATGCGCAAAACCGGCATCGGTGTCGTCGACTACCGACACCGCATGAATTCCGTCGCGGCCGATTGATACGTCCGCCGCGAGATCGAGTTGATCGAGAGAGACGTCAACTGGCGCAGGAACGTGACACGTCGCCTCGAATACGGCGCCAGAGCAGATACAACTGTGGCGTTCGTTGCCACAGGGACACGGTGATTTCGGCGACGCGGGAGCATCCGGGTTTTCTTCGGCAGTCTTACACTGACAAAACTCGCAACCGCCCTCGTCTTTTCCCTCTTCCGCCAACGACTCACTACTCACCGCGCAGCAAACCGCCGACATCGCCCGACACAAAATCGGGCACAATGCGATTTGAAAGGCAAGTACAAAACTCGCTAACAGGCGAAACATTCGCATTACACTCCCAACAAAAGCGACCACGTATCCACAACTCAATGTTATTGTGCGTGGCCATCACGGTCAATGTAAACCGCGAAAGTCGACTTCAACATTCGGCGGGGAGCAGAAAGCGAGTGATCGGCAACAAATGGGGTGCCGCCAGCCCGTTTGGCCCGTAGATTCAACGGTCTCCCACGCTCCGCAGATACTCCAAGTCTGCTGCGCTCAGCTTCAACTTGGGTACCATTTCCCGCATGCGTGCGTGACCGAAGGCTGATATCGCAGGTCCGTCAGCGCGGCCGCAACGTCCTCGGTCAGGCCGATCGACTCGTCAAACTGCCGTATCGGCAACAGGCCGGCATCGCCCGTGAGTTGTTCCTCGCTCGCCTCGACGATCACCTGCTTGCGGAAAAAATCGAACGACGTCTGCCAAACAGACTGTATAATCATGCCTGGACCTTTGATCGGCGGACAAGTTATGTGTGTTCAACAACTTCGATGCCCACAGAGGTCCAAGAATTCCCTCACCCACGAATAATCCGCACTAACGCCGTGTGGCCAATCCGAAAGTTGAACTGTTACAAGCCACGAGTATGCACACAACACGGTTTTGGCGGCTCGTGCTTGACTACGCGCTGCGTCGCAACTCATCGAGTTGGGCTCGGAGTTTTTCGACCGTGCGATGTCGACCTCCGCCGAGACGACGCTCGGCCTCGTACCAGCACTGCTGATCGGCATCGTCGGGGCAGCCGCGTTCCTGCCAGATTTGGTACGCCAATTCTTCGATGCTGGTCGGTACGGCCGGGTATTCGTCGATAACGGGTTCTTCTACGGCGATCGGTTTCGGCTCGATCGGCACGTCGATTGGTTCCTCGACAGCCGCCGTATCCCATTCCTCTTCGGCGACGATGGGGCGCACGGGCGTTGCCAGCGGTTCTTCGGCCCAAACCCGTAGTTGCGAAAGCGGCACTTCCTCGATTTCTTCGAGTGGACGAAGTCGGTCGGCAGCGTCGATTATAAGCTGCTCGAAGCGATCGATCTCGTTGCTGTGCCAGGCGAAGTACAGATCGCGCATCAGCGACCGATGTTTGCGTCGCGGCCAAGGCGTCGCCTTGGGAGCCTTCTTTTTCTCGAATCGATTTGCCAACAGAGTGCGAAGGTTCTCCCAGTCGGCACCGGTCGCATCGAGGATCACCGGCCAGAAGAAGCGGTCGAGTTCCAAAGCCCGAGGCGACTGATAAACTACCGCATCGAAGTCGAGAGCGGCGTTAAGCACGCCGATCAGGCCTTCATCCGTCCAAACAGAACCTTGGCGGTATTTTTCGATCAATCGCATCGCGGCGAAGCGGTAACCATGTACACGCTGCTGCACCAGACGTCGGAATTTTCCGATGCCGACCAATCGCGAGAACGTGCCCGGCCCCGCGGCATCATCCAACGCTTGCGGCGGCAGGCAGTAGATCCTGGGCGTCCGCGAAGCCGCAGCCGATGCTTCGACGGCCTGAAATGCTCGCTGATGCCCCTCGGTGCTGTCCTGCCATGCCAGGGTGACAGTTTTCACACCACAGTCACTCAAATGTTCGAAATGCTCCTTGGTCACCTTCGCCGGAGCAGCGGTCAAGCAGGCAACATTCAATATGCCTTGCGAGCGAAAGTACAGCACGTCCCAAAGGTTCTCGACGAGGATCAGGTCTTTCTCGCCCTCAACGTGCGACCGCAACGCCAGGTCCATACCGAAGGGGTCCTTCGACGTGCCGCGACGCCAGAACAGCCGCTGAGGACGATCTCCCTGCGTTCCACAGGCGTCTTCGGCAATGACCGTCTGGATACGGCCAAACCGATCCCGCCATGGCACGATTAGTCGACCGGCCAGTCGGGTATCGCGGGTAACCTTCGAGTCGGAGATTTCCTTGTCGGAAAACCCTACACCGCTCAAGAATTGATAGACGTCTTCTGCCGTAGGATAGTAACCGACCGGCAAGTGCGTGAGTTTTCGCACGTCGACACCGTAGCGACGCCGAATCGAAACGACCGCTTTTTGCCCCTCGGGCGACTCCAGCGTGACGCGGCAGAAGGCGACGAATGCCTCGATCAATTCGCGACGTCGCTGGCGGCGGCGAGCCGATCCCACTTCTTTGGTGCTGACGAGGTGAGCGAAGGACGCCGGGTCGACGCCCGATCGACTGGCAAGCGCCCGAATGGCGGCCACATAGGCCCCGTCTTCACGCCCTGCCGTGCCCGTCAGGTAGGTCAACCAACTGGTCGTAACACCCTGCTCGTCGCTGAAACCCCAGGGCTGTTTACAGACGACGCGGCGACCACGCAGCCTACCACCGTCAACGGTTTCTCCGCGGTGTCGTCCCACCCAACCGTCTTCCTGAAGCGTCCAGCGGAACTCCGGAAAAACGCGATCGAGCCGCTGAAAAACTGTCGGCATCAGGCGATGATCTACGAAATCGGCGAGGGTCGTGGATTCGGTAGTCTGTTGCATAACTACTGCTCGGGGTTGGGGTCCTAAGAGGGCGGGAATTACGGGGCTGAAACAATACTATAGCGGTCAACCGCAAGCAATGTCATTTTTGGGCGATGCTAGCAGGAAGAAGGGGTAGGGGATGAGGAAGTGAAGGGGCGGGGAGCGGAGTGAATTGCCGCTCGCGGCTTCGTGGTGGGCATCACTGGCGGAACACGTTCACCGTCGCAACACAACGGTCGTGTTTTTTGCGCGAGCTACGCGCGAATGCCGCGCCGCCCCCTAACAGTACAGCGCAGAGCATGTTACCGCCTGCGACCGCAGTTTTCAATTTGCAGCGCCCCACTCCGCCTGCGCGGCATTCTGGTACTGCACTTGATACCGATAGATCCAGGGATCGGTCCAGGGATTCGTGCTGGCGTAGCCGGCGGAGACAGCCGAAGCCAAGAGCAGTACCAGCGCCACCACGCGCAGGCTGAGGTATTTGGTCATCCAGTCAGCCACGGAGATCATCATCACGATCCACAGGGGAGCGAGCCAGAACAGCCACCTCAGTCCACAAGTAACGCCACTGTAGTTGCGTTGGTGTTGCGGCCGGGTCATCGTCCAGAAGAAGATAACCGCCAGCGAAATGGCGACGACGGCCAGGGCGAACCAAAAAAGCTCGTGCTTACGCTGTCCGGCCAGCACGCCAATACCAATCACAGCCAGGATCCACATCGGGGTGAGCGAAAAAACGCCATGATGCCCGATCAGGGAATGGAAGAGATACAGGCCTTTTGATGGTTCACCCTGGTCGACCCCTTGGCGGTCACCCGACCAATAGCTGCCCTCGAAGTCGTACCAGTTGTCCCAATCGTGGGCCCGCAACTTCTCGCCCGAGACGACCAGTGAATACTTCTCTTTGGTCTCCGGATCGAATAGCGACCAACGTTCACCTGCGTTGCGCGATCCTACTTGCGTATCGGTCGACAGTTTTAGGCCAGCGTCACTCAGTGCCGACTGACCTTCGGCAGTGAGCAGCCCCTGGTTGAAAAGCCACTTGTGATCGGTTTCGAACACAGCAACGAGTTCCGGTTCATCCGGGTTCGACCTAGGGACGAGTTCAACGGCAATCACGTCCTTTTCGACGATTCGGTTTCCTTCGGGCGCCTGCATCTTGCGGATTGAAACTGCGTATTGCAGTAAGCGCTGCGGATCGTTCAGTTTCCACTGTTTGCCCGGTTGCTCAGCTTCTACAACTGTAGAACTCGATATGTACAGATCCTCATCCTCGAGCGCGCGCTGCAGCCGGGGCGAAATCCGATACTGGTCAATCGCTGCAATGTTGATTTCCTCCACGTTCTTCACAGGTGGGCCATCCCCCCAGTGCATGTAGGGCGGCCGCCAACTGTCATGGGCGTAGTGATTGATGCCGAAAAACGCGGCAGCCACGATCAATACGCCGGGAGCAAAATACAGTGCGGTACGCCACGGGCACTTCACCAACGCCGCTAAGCCGCAGACGGCTAGCAGTGACAGGGCCGGCAGTTCGTTGGCGGCGGCAAGGGCGGCGAACAGACCGCCCAACGCAAACAGCCACCCATCTCGCCGATTGTCGCACCAGATGCGCAGCAGACAGTAGATCGCGATCGTCGCCGACACCGCGGCTGGGATGTGGTTGTTAAGCGTCACCGCGAACGTCGTCAACATCGTGCCGAAGGTAGCGCAGGCGACCACGAAGATCCGCCCCCAGTCGGTTGTGCCGAAGCGGTCAACGATCTTGGCGAGCAGCACGAACGCCAACGCCAGCGGCAGCACATTGGTCAGTATGAGTATCGTCCGCACGATATAGAACGTGTAAAACGTGCGCAGCTTGCGGCTTTCGACATCGAATCGGGCCCCGGTCGTGTTTTTGATCAGCCAATACTGCCCGGCGACGAGGGTCGGCAATAACGTCGGCTTGCTGGAATAGTAGTGCCACTCGCCGTCGTCGCCCTTGTGCTTCACTTTGTCGATCGAGTTCCACTCGCGATCGGCAGCTTCGACTCCGCCTGGGCGCACTTCCTTGACCTGAATCACCTCATCAAT
>Ga0180435_10007329_pt1 | contig 10516 bp, 10 predicted proteins | sample SS_ome_3_FD_132467 | JGI IMG/M metagenome (GOLD analysis project Ga0180435, IMG submission 132467) | Hypersaline lake sediment archaeal communities from the Salton Sea, California, USA - SS_3_S_1 metaG | ecosystem: Environmental > Aquatic > Non-marine Saline and Alkaline > Hypersaline >... | reverse complement strand
TGGGCCAGGGGTCGGTGGTGGGCGCCGGGGCCGTGCTCACCGAGGGCCTGGAAATCCCGCCGGCCTCCCTGGTGCTGGGGGTTCCCGCCAAGGTGGTACGCCCGGTCAATCCGGACCTCCGCGCCAGGAGCGGCCAGGCCTGGCGGCACTACCGCGAGGTCGCCCGGCAGCACCGCGCGGGAAAATTCCCCTTGTATGCCGGCAGCGGGTAGCGGGTAGCGCCAACCCCTATTACTTTCAAATAACTGCATCCGCCTTCCGGCTGCTCCAAAAGAACGGCATCTCCCCGGAAGCCTTCGCCACCCTCATGGAACGCCTGGAGAAGGAATCCGCGGGGCGGGTGAAACGCCTGGCCTGGCTTTCCACCCACCCGGTGACTGCGGAACGGGTGGCCCGGGCCCGGGAAACGGCCAAAAAGTAACCGGGTTTCCGGCCCCTGCGGTTAATTCGTTCAGCCCTCGGTACGATCTTTGATCCTTTGCATTTCATTTGACTTTTTGCGCCATATCCCTACATGGACAAATATTCCGGGAATTCCTCGAAAGCGGTCTCGATGGGTATGGCAAAGCCGATGCCCTCGGTGTCCCTCAGGATCATGGTATTGATCCCCAAAACGCGGCCCTTTGCATCGATGAGCGGGCCGCCGCTGTTGCCCGGGTTGATGGACGCATCGATCTGGATGAACGAATGCTCTGCAGCCTGGCGATAGCCGGACAGGATTCCGGTGGGCGCGCCGGATGCCGGAGGGGTTGGCAACTGGATGGGTGGCGGGCTGCGCTAGGGGATACGCGCCAACAATTCGCCAAGTTTATACACAACCTGGCCGAAGCCCTGGTCAATATAGACGCCGATCTGGGCGATGCAGGCGTAGGCCAGGGCAAACTGGGCCAGGGCGAAGACGCCGATGGTGAATTGGCTGATACTGATCACGCCGATGCCGAACTGCGAAATGTTGATGATGCCCAGGCCGAACTGGCCGATGGAAATTACACCCCGGGCCACCACCGGCGTGCGGTTGGGGCGGTATTTGAAGGCGATGTGTAAAAGCGGCAGCCCCAGAAAGGTGGCGTTGCTCTTGTATTCGAAGCCCCAGCCGTTCCACTTGGCGCGGGCCGGGTAGGGTGCACCGCAGTTGGGACAACTGACGGCCTGGTCGCTCACCTGATGGGAACATTCCCGGCATTTTTTGATCATGGCGGCTCCTGTATTCTGGTGATCCGTAAATAGCATGCTGCTGGCAGATTTCAAACCCGCCCCTACAAGATAGAATTCCAACGTCGGTATTGTATTCTCTTAAAGGTTCTATGCCGTCACAGTCAAACGTCCCGAAATCGTTAGCAGTAAATCCCTATCCGGATGCTCGGCGATACCTCTCCCAAACAGCCAGATCCCCGGGCCGGTCCACGTCCTCCAGCACCTTCAGGCAGCTTGGTTCAACGCCGGCCCGGCGCGCTTTTTCCAGGGTTGCGGACAGCACCTGGTCCGTGCTCCAGGGGATATCCGTAAAAATTCCCGGCAGTAGCTTGGGGGCGCCGGCCGCCCCCAGGCCGATGAGATAATAGCCGCCGTCCCGGGCCGGCCCCAGGACCAGGTCGGTGTTGCGCAGTCCGTCGAGCGCGGCCGCGATGATGGCCGGCGTGATGCCCGGAGTGTCGCTGCCCATGAGAACCGCCCGCCGGACCGGTTGGCGAAAGGTGCGCACAAAGGCGCTGGCCATGCGCCGGCCGATGTCGCCCCGGGCCTGGGGGTGATAGGTGAGATCCCGCCCCAGCCAGCGGGCCATGGCGGCCTCCCCACCGCCGGTGAATCCGATTTCGATGGCCAGGCTGCGCCGGGCCCGGGCCTCTCGTGCAGCAGCCAGGGCGTGTTGGGTCATTTGCCGCTGCAGGTCGGCGGCGCCCTTGGGACCCAGGGCCGGGATGAGGCGGGTCTTGGTGTGGCCGGCCCGGGGATAGCGGGTGAAAATGATCAAGCGTTCGTCCGGATTCCTCTGGTCTGCAATCCTGCCCATGGGGTCATCCCGCTTTAAGATAGGGATCGAAAAGGCTGCGGATGAAATCCAGCTGCAGGTAACGCTGCAGCGTGGCCCAGGTGTCGGGGTTTTTCAGGCCGCTGAAATCGGTCTGGTAGGCGACCCAGCCCATGGCCGACCAGCTGATGCCCCTAAGCAGCACCAGGGGTTCCCGCAAGCGCAAACGCTCCATCAGCGTATCCTTGAGGTGGCGGTCCCGGAGCTGCCCGCGATAGGCGCTTAAAAACAGTTTTTTATCCGCCTCAGCCATGCGGTAATCGGTTTTCCACAGGGTGGTCAGGGGCGAGCAGAAGTGGGCCAGGTCCTGGGAGGGATCGCCGAAACGGGGCATCTCCCAGTCCACGAGATGGAGGGTGCCCGATTCCCGGTTGGCAATGAAGTTGCCGGAGTTGACCTCGGTGTTGACGATGCAGGGCCAGGGATCGGCCTGGTAGTATTTCTCCTGCCGGCGAAACCCGCCGGCCCACTCCCGGACCTCCCCCAGGTAGGCGGCGATTTGCGCATCGGCCAGATCCGAGGTCAGGTAGCGTTCCAGCAGATCCCGGCACTCTTCGAAAATGAGGCTGAGGGGCGCCTCCTCCACGATCAGGTGATGGCCGGCCGGGACTGTCACCTGGTGGATGGCGGCGAAAAGCCGCCCGGCAGCCGCAAGGTCCCGGCGGTAATCCAGGGGTTCGCCGGGCAGATACTCCATGATCAGAATGCCCCGCTCGATTCCCTTGCGGGTATCGTCCACCCAGCAGGGACGGGGCGTGTGCCCGCTGGACACCAGCAGTTTCAGGGCCTGGTATTCATAGACGATCTGGTCGTCGCGGCCGATCTGGGTGCCCATATTGACCCGGAAGACAAACCGCCGGCGACCATCCCGCAGCAGGTAGTTGAGGTTGTACTCCCCCTGGGCCAGGGGCGCTACCTGGAAATTGCGGCCTGCCAGCCGGGATTCCCGGCTGAAATCCGTCTCCCGCAGGTAGGCCTCAACCCGGGGCAGATAGGTCTTGATCGAATCCATGCTTACAATTCCGTTTATTCATCCGTAGGGAAAATGCGCAGCTTCTCCGGGGGCAGAATGACCGCCACCTGCTGTCCGCGGCGGCATCCCCTTTGGGGGGTGAGGGCCACGAGCTCCAGATCCTCGCAGGAGACCCACAGGCGGGTCAGGCTGCCCTCGAAACTGGTGCGCCAGATGGTGCCCGGCAGCCCGCCGTTGGCGGACGCCCGTACCTCGATATCCTCAGGGCGGATGGTGGCGGTCAGGGGGCGGCCGTTGGCGGTGCCGGCCGGCACGCGGAAGCGGCCCGCCGGGGTCACCAGATGGCCGTCCTCCAGGTATCCGCTGAAAAAATTGCGGCCGCCGAAAAAGCGCGCCACCGCCCTGTCCACGGGTTCGAAGAACAACTCCCGGGGCGGGCCCACCTGCCGCAGCCGGCCTTCCAGCAGGAGACCCATGCGGTGGGCGATCATCAGGGCTTCGGACTGGTCGTGGGTGACAAAGAGGGTGGTGATGCCGGTGGCGGCCTGCAGGTCCTGGATCAATTCGCGCATCTGCTGGCGCAGGTTGGCGTCCAGGTTGCTCAAGGGTTCGTCTAAAAGCAGCAGCGCCGGCTGGAGCACCAGGGCCCGGGCCAGGCTGACCCGCTGCTGCTGGCCCCCCGAGAGGGCGTCGATCCGGCGCCGGCCCAGCCCCTCCAATTGGGTCAGCTCCAGGATTTCGGCAATGCGGCGCTGCTGTTCCCGGCTGTCCAGGTTCTGCATGCGCAGGCCAAAGGCGATGTTCTGAGCTACGTTGAGGAAGGGAAAAAGCAGGGGCTTCTGGAACACCATGACCACGTTGCGTTTTTCCGGCGGGAGGTCCGTTAGCGGACTCCCGTCCAGCCTGATTTCACCGGCGGCCGGGGCGTGCAGTCCGGCCACCGCCTTCAACAGGGTGGTTTTCCCTGCGCCGCTGGGGCCCAAAAGGGCGAACAGCTCCCCCTCGTCCACCGCCAGGTCGAGGTTTTCCACCACGGCCGTGGCGCCATGGGTGACGGTAAGGTCGATCAGTTCGAGGACACCCATCAGGGCACCCCCGTGGCCGTGCGCAGGCCCAGGCAGCGGGCACTGATCAGCAGGATCAGCAGGGCCGGCAAAACGAACACCAGGCTCACGGCGGCCGCCACCGGCCGGTCCCCGCTGCCCATGAGGGCGAAGAGCAGGATGGGCAGGGTTACCACCCGGCCGCCGCCGATGATCAGCGTGCTCAGGTATTGGCTCCAGGAAAGCAGAAAGGCGAACAGGCCCGCCACCACCACCCCCGGCAGCACCATGGGCAGGGTGATGCAGTACCAGGTCCGCCACGGGCCGGCGCCCAGGGAGCGCGCCTGGTCTTCGAAATCAGGATCGTAATTGGCAAAAACGCCCCACAGCACGAAGACCGCATAGGGCAGGCAGAATATCGAGTGGATCAGCACCACGCCGGCAAGGGTTTCGGTCAGCCCCAGGCGGATGAACCACAGGTGCAGGCCCATGGCCACACACAGGGGCGGCACCACCACCGGCAGGGTCAGGAGCACCGCCAGGGCTTGCTTGCCGCGAAAATGGTAGAGTCCCAGGGCCCGGCCGGCGGGCAGTCCCAGGGCCACCGCCAGCAGGGCGCTTAAGCCGGCCACCCATACACTTTGCATCAGGCCCGGGATAATTTGGGAGCCGGCGGTATTGAAGATATATTCCCAGGCGCGCAGTCCCCAGGCCTGGGGCCAGGGCTGGGGATAGAACCAGCGGCTGCTGAAGGCCCACAATACCAGGGGGACAAAGGGCAGGGCCACGCTCAGCAGAACGCCCCCGGCCAGCAGCCGGCGGGGATAGGTCCGGCCCGGGGCCTTCATGGGCGGCCCCCCCTGCGGCGGGCCGCCCGGGCGGCGGCCTGGGCCAGAAGCGCGGACAGCACTACCACCAGGGCGATGATCAGTCCGGTGGCGATACCTTCGGGGCGGGCCATGAGATCCACATCGCTGTACTTTTTGTAGGCCCGCACCGGCAGGAGCAAAGGGTGGGTGCGGCCCAGCAGGTAGGGCACTTCAAAGGCCCCGAAGGTGTAGGCGAAAACGATGAGGCTGGCCGCGGCCAAGCCCGGCAGGATGGTGGGCAGGGTGATATGGCGGAAGCGCTGCCAGGGGCCGGCCTTGAGGGTGCGGCCCACTTCCAGGAACTCCCGGCCCGAGTTGTGCAGCACCGCCAGCACCATCAGGGTGATAAAGGGCACCTCTTTCCAGATGTAGGTGGCCATGATGCCGATACCGTAGGCATCATTGACCATCAGGGGGAACTGCTGGGGGCCGGCGATGAGGCCTATAGTCTGAGCCGCCCGGGAGAACAGGCCGGCGGGGGCCAGCATGAACATCACGGCCACGGCAATCACCAGGTGGGGCACGGTGAGGGGAATCTGGAAGATGAAATGGATCCAGCGGCTGCGGGCGGCCAGGGCGTTGAGTCCCAGGGCCAGGACCACGCTGGCGGCTGCGGCCAGGATGGTGGAAACCCCGGCGACGTAAAAGGTGAGCCCCAGGCTGCGCATGAAATCAGGATCGCTGAAGATACGCTGGAAATGGACCAGGGAGAGATCCGCCATGCCGGCTCCGGGCAGATAGCCCAGACCCTGCAGCAGAGCCAGCAGAACGCCCCCGCCGAAAAGCAGCCCCACACAGACCACGGCCGGTCCCAGCAAACCCGCTATCTGCCGGGTGCTGCGGATGGGCCGGGTACGGATATGTTGGGGGCTGTCCGGTATCTTCAGCATCTGTGCCTCTTTCCGGGCGCTAGAGAAAAAGACTATTTTTGGATGGGCAACAGGCTACGAAAGACACGAAAACACACGAAAAGTTCTCTTTGTTTCGTGTCTTTCGCGTATTTCGGTGTTCTATCTATTAAACACACATTTGAGTGGATGTTTCGATTAAAGGGTCTAACGTCCCTTGAGTACTTTTTGCTCCCAGCCCCGCTCCAGCCGGATCAACAGCTCCGAAGGCAGCTCCGGCAGCTGGCGGGCCTGGAGCACTTCATTGGACAGGGTTGCGGCCCCCCGGGGTAGTTGGGCGAACTTCGCCTGCCACTGGGCCGCAAGGCGGGACACGTCAATGGCCGGAAAGTCCCCCCAAAAATCAACATCCGCTTTTTTCAGCTGGGCTTCCGGGGAGAGCAGGAAATCGGCCACCACCATGGCCCCGGCCCTATCGGCGGCATTGAAGGGGATGGCCACAAAATGGGTGTTGGCGATGGTGCCCTCCTCGAACACAAAGGAGCGCACCGTATGGGGATAGAGGCCGTCCTTGATGAGCCGGGACGCCTCGGCCTGGTGGTAGCTGAAGGCAAAATCCACCTCCCCGTCGGCAAAGAGATGGGCCAGGCGGATGGGCGATTCGGGATAGGTCCGGCCCTGGCGCCACAGGTTGGGAGCCAGGGATTTCAGCAACTGGTAGGTGGCCTCGGCGGCCCCGGAAAAACGCGCTTCATCCAGGGGCGGCTGCCAGCCGGCCACGTCGCCGGCCACATGGTAGAAAACATGGCGCACAAAGACCGATCCGGTGAAGTCCGGGGGGGCCGGATAGGCAAAGCGTCCCGGGTGGTCCCGTATCCATTGGACCAGCGCGCCCATACTGCGGGGCGGGGACGCCAGGCGGGCGGTGTCGTAGTGGAAAACCACCTGGGCGCTGCCCCAGGGAGATTCCAGGCCCTCCACCGGCTCGCCGAAGTCGTTGGCCACCGACGGTTTGGAGAGGTCCACCCATTTCAGGTTGGGCAGTTTCCGGGCAAAGGGGCCGAAGAGCAGACCGTTGCGTTTGGCTGTGCGGAAATTCTCACCGTTGATCCACATCAGGTCCACCTGGCCGCCCCCGGTTTTGCCGGCCTGTTTCTCCACCACCAGCTTACCCACGATTTCGGCAATATCCTTCACCGGCACCTGGCGCAGGGTCACCTGGTACAGCTCTTTCAGGCGCGGCGCCAGGTATCCGTTGACGTAGGCGTTGACGGCCGGTGACCCGCCCCACATGAACCAATCCACGGTTTGGCCCCGGGCCGCTGTTGTAATCTGCTCCCAGGATTGATCCGCAAGTTGCGCTCCCTGAACCCCGGAGGGCCTTGCCCCGGCAATCAGACCCATCAACAATACCGCCAACACAATCTGCTTGAAATGAAGTAACATCAACGCACCTTTCACTTAACAATATCAGCGGGAATACATGAATTCGAATGCTACTTTCAGTCGTGGCTGGAATCTAATCCTTACACCGCTTGGGCCGTGGGCTTCAATCCATCCGTTTTGGCGGCCATAATTAAACGGGTGTCCCTGGGCGGGTTTCAAACCCGCCCCTACCTCAGCCATATGTGAAAAGACATCATATAGCGGATTGCTTTTATAAAACTCCCTATAAGGGATGCGCGAGCCCTAGATAAACCACCAGGGTCGCTTCGTCGGGCAGTTCATGCCAGACCCGCCGGCTCCGGATGCGCGCTGAGATGCGGGCCTTGCCGGTTGCGGCGGGTCTTTTGCACCACCCCGGCCAGGGGTAAATTCTAGATGGATGCTTTTTATGCGGCGCCCAGGGACTCCTGCTTGGCGGCGATGGTTGCCATGAGTGCTTCAAAGGGTTTGGCAAAAGCCGTCACCCCATCGGTTTGCAATTGGCTGGTGATGGCGTCGAGGTCGATGCCCAGGTCGGCAAGGGCGGCCAGGTGTCGCCGGGCCCCGTCCAGGTCCCGGGTCAGGGTTTCCGCGACCCGGCCCTGGTCCATGAACTGGTCCAGGGTGGCCGGCGGTACGGTGTTGACGGTATCCGCACCGATAAGTTCATCGACATAGAGGGTGGCGGGATAGTCCGGGTTTTTAGTGCTGGTGCTGGCCCAGAGCACACGCTGGACCCGGGCGCCCTTGGTTTTCAGGGCCTCCCAGCGGGGGCCGCTGAAAATACGCTGGAAGCGGTCATAGGCCACTTTGGCATTGGCCACGGCGGCCTTGCCGGCCAGGTCGGTTTTGCCCTGCCCGGTGAGGATTTTGTCCACGGCCGTGTCCACCCGGCTCACGAAAAAGGAGGCCACCGAACCGACCCGGTCGAGAGCCACACCGCCCTGGGCCTCAGGAGCGTTGTCCGCCAGGCGTTCCAGCCCGGACAGGTAGGCCTCGGCCACATCTTCATAGTTGGCCACACTGAAAATCAGGGTGACATTGACGTTGATCCCCAGGCCGATGAGTTCGGTCACCGCCGGCAGACCTTCGGCGGTGGCCGGGACTTTAATCATCACATTGGGCCGTGCGAGGGCCTCATAGAGCCGCCGGGCCTCGGCCGTTGTGGCGGCGGTATCGTAGGCCAGGTCCGGGCTGACTTCCAGGCTTACAAACCCGTCCCTTCCCCCGCTGGAATCGTAAACCGGGCGCAGCAGATCGGCGGCCAGGGCGATGTCCTTAAGGGCCAGGGCCTCATAGAGTCCCTTGACTTCCGTGTGATCCGCGGCCAGTTTTGCAAGGTCGGCGTCGTAATCGCTGCTGCCGGCGATGGCTTTCTCGAAAATTGCCGGATTGGAGGTGATTCCCCGGACGCCCTGGTCCAGGAGCTTTTGCAGGTCGCCGGAAGTGATCAGGGAACGACGGATGAAATCGTACCAAACGGACTGCCCCAGGTCAGCCAGTTGATGGAGCTTGGTCATGGATGACTCCTTGCTGGAATAAATTATAGTGTTTTTAATGGCCCTGTCGGCAGCCCTGAATGAACCGCCGGATTAGGGCCTGACCCATGGCGCGGGCCAGGGATCGGGCGAGGTGTTTTCAGCACCGCTACTGTTCTATAAAATGAATCAAAAGGCAAGCTTCGCCCCCATAAAAAAGCCTCATTTCTGGAAGGGCACTAAAGGTCCTGGAATCCGTGAATGGCCGTTCCCAGCAGGCCGACATAGGGATGGGTGATCACCCGCACCGGTGTCCGCGCCATGAGCTGGTCATGGCGGCCCTTGTCCAGGAAGGCCTCCATGAAAAGGGGGGTTTTGAGTGCCGGCAGAATTTTAGGAGGGATGCCGCCCCCCAGGAACAGGCCCCCCGTGGCCATCCCCGTGAGGACCAGGTTGCCGGCCGTGGCGCCCAGCAGTCGCACGTATTTATCCAAAGCGGCGCAGCATAGCGGTTCCCGGTTTTCCAGGGCGCCCCGGGTGATGGCCTGGGGGCGGTTTTCCGCGGGAATGCCGGCCAACCCGGCCGGGGCCGGCCGGGAACCTGTTGCCACCAGCCAATCAAAGATGTTGGCCAGTCCGTCTCCGGCACCGATGCGTTCCGCGCTGACATGGCCGAAACGACGCTGCAGAAAGCGCCACAGGTCAAGATCTTCCGCCTCAATGGGCGCCCAGTCCACATGTCCCCCCTCCGAGGCCACACCCTGGTAGCCGCCGCCGGGGCGGGCCACCAGCAGGGCGGTGCCCAACCCGGTGCCCGGCGCCATCAGGGCCAGGTTGAGACCGGGGCGGCGGCGGCGGGTGTTGAGGGCCAGGGTCTCTCCGGACTGCAGGTAGGGTATGGCCGTGGCCATGGCTGCCAGGTCGTTGACCATCGTGACCCGGGACCAGCCGAAGCGTCTGTGCAGTCCCTGGGTCGTGATGCGCCAGGGTAGATTGGTAACCCTGCTGCGGCCGGCGATAACCGGGCCGGCCACGGCAATGGTGACGGTGCTGAACCGTTGGGGGTGCTCCCGGATGAAACTCTCCAGGATATCCGCCAGGCCGGCATGGGCCGCGGAGGCATAGGTGGCGGCGACCATGAGCCGGGGCCGGCGCCTGCCCGGTTCAAACAAGCCGACATGGGTTTTGGTGCCGCCGATATCGGCGGCCAGCAGGGCACCCTCTTTCCGGCGGACCGGCATATTGGCAACCTTTCTATATTTGGCTTTCTAATTTGGCGGGGTCGCTTTTTTGGCGGCGGTTTCCGGTTTGCCTTGCCGCCGGCGGACGGCGGCCATCAATTTTTTCACCGCCAGGGGAAACAGCCCCAGAATGGCAAAGGAGATGAGCAGGCTGGGGGAGAGAATGCCCCCCAGGCTGTCTATTTTGCCAAGCTCCTTGCCGGCGTTGACATAGACCAGGGTGCCGGGCAGCATGCCCAGCTGGGAAACCCAGTAAAAGGTGCCCAGGCCCATGGGGGTCAGCCCCATGGCCAGATTGATTATAAAAAAAGGAAAGACCGGGATCAAGCGCAGGCTGAAGAGGTAAAAAGCGCCTTCCCGGGCGATGCCCGCATTGATGGCCGCCAGTTTGTCGCCGAATTTGCGCTGCACCCAGTCCCGCAGAAGGAAACGGGAGAAAAAACAGGCCAGGGTGGCGCCGATGGTACTGGCGAAACTGATCACCACCGTTCCCAGCAGCAGGCCGAAAAGCGCCCCGCCCGCCAGGGTCATTACCACGGCACCGGGCAAAGAGAGCGCCGTGACGGCAATGTAGATCAGCATATAGACCGCGATTACCGTCAGGCGCCGG
>Ga0180435_10007328_pt1 | contig 10516 bp, 10 predicted proteins | sample SS_ome_3_FD_132467 | JGI IMG/M metagenome (GOLD analysis project Ga0180435, IMG submission 132467) | Hypersaline lake sediment archaeal communities from the Salton Sea, California, USA - SS_3_S_1 metaG | ecosystem: Environmental > Aquatic > Non-marine Saline and Alkaline > Hypersaline >... | reverse complement strand
GGGTTCGGCCGCCGCGACTCCCGAAATTCCGAAAATCAAGAAAGCGACCGCGAAAGAGACGAGAGTCCGAATGAAAAACATGGTCTTGGGTCCCTGGTTTTCCTGGAGGCGGGCGATATTCCCGCCTCGTCCGAAGGTTACCAATCTTTTTCCACTTCCCCAACCTTTGCGGGATCGCCCCGCCACCGCTTGAGGCGGTTTTCCTTCTCTTCCATGATGACATCCTCGGCGGTTTCCCCGAAACGGGCAAGAGCTTGCTCGCTTTCCTCGCCCGCGCTTCCCTCGTCGGCGGACGAAGGCGTTTTTTCCGGATGCCGCGGGGGAGCGGCCGGCTCATCCTTTGCTGTCCGGGGCGGCGAGTCCGGGGAGCCTCGGGAAGAAGAATCGGCCTTCTCTTTTTCCCTCAGCCCCTCCAGGGCTTGGCTCATCTCCTCGAGGGCTTCCTCCTGACGGGAGGCGGCCTGTTCCAGCTCTCCCCGACCGAGATGGTCCAGGGCCTCCTTCTGGGAGGCTCCGGCCCGGCTCAGCTTCTCGCCCGCATCGCTTTCGGGCTGGGCTTCCCGGAGCTCCTCCGCAGCTTGGCGGGTTTGCTCACGAGCTTTTTCCTGTTGCTCCCGCAGCTTTTCCAGGTCTTCTCCGGAAGGGGCTTCGGCCTGTTCGTCCGCCTTGCGTCGGGCTTCGCGGTTTTGTTCTCCCGCACGCTTTTGGCTTTCCACGGCTTCCTCGAGCTTTCGAGCCGCTTCCTCCCTCCGTTGTTGCCGTTCCGCAGCTTGCTGTTCCAGCTGATCCATCCGCTCTTGAAGCTCCTTCATGCGCACCCTGGCGATCTCCATGTTGACGGCCGCGTCTTCCAGTCGGGGATCCAGGCGCAAGGCCTGGCGGTAGTGACGGGCGCTCTGTTCCAGCAAAGCCAGCGAGCCCGAAGGATCGTCGGCAAGAAGGGACCGGCTCTTGTTGAAAGCCGTGTTTCCCAGGTTGTAGTGGGCCTTGGCTTCCAGGGACGGATCGTCGGCCGCGAGGGCCGCCTCCTCGAAAGCCTGGCGGGCCCCGTCGTATTCGCCCTTGCGAAAAAGGGCCGCTCCTTTGTTGAAAAGGGGTACGGCCGATCCGCCAAGGGCCGTAGAAGCCTTTTCGTAAGCCTGAAGGGCTTGGTCGTATTCGCCCTTGGAATAATGGGCGTTGCCTTGGGCGATGTTTTCGCGGGGCGAGGCGGCGAAGCAGGGGGCGGCAAAGGTCGCCGCCAACGCCGCAAGGCAAACCGAAAGCTTCGTCCGTGTTTTCATGAAGAACGCTCCTTCTTCCGTTCCGAAATGCTCGTCTCCGCCAGGAGGAAAATCATCGCCAGGGCGATGAAGATCTGGAATTTTTCTTCGTAGCGGCGTACGGTTCTGGATTCCAGCTCCCGCTTTTCCGCGTTTTGGACGAATTTCTCGTAAATGCGGCCCAGGTCGAAAGCTCCGGTGGCCACGTTGAGATAGCGGCCTCCGGGGGTGGCGCGGACCATCCTTCGCAGGGTGTCGGCGTCCAGGCGGGTCCAGACCTCGCGCCCTTCGTGCTTGAGAAAGACCCGCTCCCCCTTTTCGTTGCTCTCGGGAATGCGCCGTCCTTCCGATTCGTCCCCCAATCCGATGGCGATGAGCCGAACGCCCCGGCTTGCCGCTTTCCGGGCGGCTTCCACGGGGAAGCTTTCATGGTCTTCTCCGTCGGTGATGAGGACAATGTCCTTGAAGCGGTGGAGGCGGTCGGTGAGAACGTCGTCCAGGGTGGTGCGCAAGGCGTCTCCGATGAGGGTCCCGCCGCGGGAGACGCTTTCAACCCCGATATCGTCCAAGGCGAGGCGGAAGAACCCGTAGTCCAGGGTCAAAGGGCATTTGACCACGGCGTGACCCGCGAAAGCCACCAAAGCCACCCGGTCGCCCTCCAGGCGATCCACCAAATCCAGAATGGCCAACCGGGCACGCTCCAGTCGGTTGGGCGCAAGGTCTTCGGCCAGCATGCTGCGAGAAGCGTCCAGCAGGAAAACGATGTCTCGACCCCGGTGCTTCGCTTCTTGGGGCCGGAGATTCCAGGCCGGGCGGGTAAGGGCCGCGAGGATGAAGAAAACCGAGCCCAGGACGAGAAGAGCCTTCCCCCATTGCCTCGCCCGGCTCGTGCGGATGTTGATCTCGGCAAGGAGCCGGGCTTGGGCGAACCGTCGCAAGGCCCGGTCCTTCCTGTGAAACCGGTACAGAAAAACCCCCGCCAGAAAAGGAAGAAGCCACATGCCGTGCAACCAGCTCAAGTCGTGAAAGTGGACGCCGTTCAAGGAATCCTCCGAAAAACCGTGCTCGACAGAATCTGCTCCAGGAGCAGGGCCGCCAGAGCCGCCACGGCAAAAGGCGGGAATTTCTCGGCGTAATCCGAATAGTGCGCGGATTCGACGGGGCTGCGCTCCAGGCGGTCGATTTCCTCGTAGATGTCCCTGAGCCCCTGAGCCGTGGCGGCCAAACGGTAAACGCCGCCCGTTTCCTCGGCGACCATCCGCAGCGCCTCTTCCTCCACTCCCGGGCCCGCCGGGGCCCTGTAATCCCCCATGGGCGTTTGCAGCGTAACGAAGGAATCCGTTCCCCCGATACCGATGGTGTGAATCTTGATTCCCCACTGACGGGCCAGTTTGGCTCCTTCCAGAGGGGAGCGCTTGCCGGCGTTGTTGCGGCCGTCGGTCAGGAGAATGATCACCTTGCTTTTGATCTTGTAGTCGAAATTCTTGGCCGAAGGGGAGCGGCGCTTCAAGGCTTCCTCGGCCTTTTGGAGGCGGGCGGCGGCCAGGGCGAGACCGTCTCCCACGGCGGTGCCGTCCTCGCTCTTTCGAGTCACCACTCGAAGGTTTTCCATGAACCGCTCCAACGCTCCGTGGCTCAGGGTCAGCGGGCACACCGTGTCCGCATAGCGGGCAAAGGCCACCATACCGATGAGATCGTTGGGGCGCCCCCGAAGGTCCTTGCCGTTGCCGAGGACGAATTCCTTGAAGACTTCCTTGACGACATCCAGTCGGCTCGCCGAAGATCCCCGGTAGGCCATCTCCTGACCCATGCTGCCCGACCGATCCACCACCATCTCCATGGCGACGCCTTCGCTTCTTTCCACCAACCGCTCGCGGCCTTGTTGGGGCCTGGCCAGGCATGTCGCGAGCAGAGCCAGGGTCAGAACCCTCAAAACCGTTGGAACATGGCGCAAGCGCATACGCCAGGAGGGAGGAATCCGCCTGGCGTTGGCCACGGAAGAAAACTTCAGGGAGCCCGAAGACCTTCGTCCTCGACTCCACCAGAAAAATAGCGGAAGAATCAGCAAAAGAGTTAGAGCCCAGGGAAGCTCGAAGCGCATGCCGCTCTCTCGTTGTTCGTCACGCCGGGCTTCGCGACTTGCTCGATGCCGTCACGCCCGACAATTCATTGTTCCAGGAGCTTGTTTCGCTGCTTTTCATATTCCTGCTCGGAGATAGCTCCCGCTTCGTAGGCTTTTTGAAGGTCCAGCAGCTCCTCGCCCAGCGTCGTGGTCTTGGTCTGATTGTAAGTGCGGGCCCCGCCGCCCCCGCATCCCCACAAGACGGCGCAAGCCGCAACTGCCATGGCGACCGTTTTCAACAATGCTCCCACGAATCTCTCCTTGTTGGCGGAGCGGACAATCGTCCGATCACTCTTCCAGGTAACGCTGCCGCAAGTCGCTTATGTAGCGTTCAAGGTCGTTGGGCTCCCCCTCGATATAATCTTCGGGATAGAGCAAAGCGTACATGTAGAAGAGGCTGGCCGTTTCCAGAGCCTTTTCTCCGCGATGGGCGAAATTCTCGATCCCTTTCTGAAGCTCGCGCCGAAGGTCGCCCTTCAGAGCGCTCACGGCTTCTTCGGTCCTTTCGTGCAGGTCGATGAGCAGGACCGCCTTGGCTTCCATCTTCCTGCGGTAGGTGGCTTTATCGTTGCGGTTGTACAGGGCGTCCCGGGCCTCGCTTTCGAGCTCCCGAATTTCCCGGGCCACTTGTTCCAATACATCGACTACCCCGGCCACTCCCTCTCGGATCTTGTCGTCCATGGGCTCCTCCTTGATTTCAAGGGCTTCCGGTTTCCGAGGGGCGAGGGGAGCGTCCCGCCGGTCCGGATTCCTCAACGGTTTGGGTTGCTTCGATGAACGCCCTGCAAGCTTCCAGGGCTTTGCGGATTTCTCCCTCGGTGGGCAGGTGCTCCGCGAACTTCACGAGATCGCACCGGTTCAAGAAGTCGTTCAAGAGCCTTCGGTGCTCCGGAGGAAAACCGGGGCGGAAGCGGATCTCTTCCAGGAATTCCTCCGTGGTGCGCGCGGGGGCGCGCAGATGGAAGCGATCCTGGATGTAGTCGCGCAAGATGTCGGACAGACCGCCGAAATAAGGCTTGAAGTCCCCGCGCTGAAGAAATCCCCGCTCTTCCAACTCCCCGATCCGGCGCAGAGCAAGCTCATGGGGAGGCGCGGGGGGAGGGAGGCTCTTCTTGAGACGACGGGATCGATGAATACGAAGGAAAACGATGGTCGAGATCAGAGCGATCGATGCCAGGCATGACCACAGCCAGATCCACGGGAGCGTCGGAGGGGGAGGCAAAGGGTCCAGAAGGGGGCGAAGAGCGGTCTCCCCTTCATGATCTTCGAGCAGAGATTCCACGTGGACGGGGACGGGCTCCGTTTTCAGCCTTTTTTCCACTGCTTCGCCTTCCCGGGGATCTTGTCGAGAGACGAAAGCCACTTCCGCGGGCCCCAGGACGTGCTCTCCCGGCAGAAGGGGCTCCAGGGTGTAGGTCCTTCGCACGAGGATGCGATCGTCCTCGGCGAGCCGAGGGGGCTCTTCCCGGTAGTCCAGCACTCCGAACCGGCCCATGCGCTCCCCGTAGGAGGGTAGCGTCGCCTCCCAGGCTTCCGGGGCGCGAGCCTCCAGGACAAGCTGTAGCGTGTCGGCCATGGTGATGCGGTCGCGATCCAGCACGAGGCGAAGCCGGAGGGGGCCTTCACGGGCTTCTTGGGTGACCGCGGGCGTTTCCGGAGGCTTCCGGGATGGCGGGGTCCCCGGTCCTCCGCAGGATCCTGCAAGAGCCGTCAAGAGCACCGCAAAGAGCGCGCACCGCTCGCGTTTCGTCATAGCCTTCGCCCCGCCAGCCGCTTCTCCCTGGTTCTGAAGAAGCGCAGAAGGTCCCGGATATAGGGTCGGTCCGTTCGCACGACGATCTCGTCCACGCCCGCGGAGCGAAGAAGCTCGGACAATCGGGAAGCGGACTCGGCCGCCAGCCGCTCCCAAGCCCTTCGAGCGCGACGGCTGCCCGCGTCTATCAAGACCGTTTCCCCCGATTCGGCGTCTTCCAGCTCCACCAGCCCCGCGGCGGGCAGAGTCAGTTCCCGGGGATCTCGCACGCTCACGGCGATCAAGTCGTGACGGCGGCCAAGGACCTGCAGCGAGCGGCGGAAGCCCCTATCCTGGAAGTCGCTGATGAGAAACACCACGGCCCTTCTGGTCTGGACCCGCCCCAGGTAGCCCAGCGCTCCCGCCAAACGGGTGCCCGTCCCGCGAGGCCGGAAAGACAGGATCTCTCGAATGACCCGAAGCACGTGGCGGGAGCCCTTTTGGGCAGGAATGAACCGCTCCACTTGGTCGGTGAACACGAGCAGCCCCACCTTGTCGTTGTTTTTCACGGCGCAGAACGCCAACAGGGCGCATATCTCCGCCGCCAGCTCGTTCTTGGACTTCCCCCTGCTGCCGAAATGCTGGGAGCCGCTCAAGTCCACCAGAAACAGGACCGTCAGCTCCCTCTCTTCCCGGAACCGCTTGACGAAGGGTCTCCCCGTGCGTGCCGTGACGTTCCAATCGATGGTCCTCACGTCGTCGCCCGGCTGGTATTCGCGCACCTCGTCGAATTCCATGCCGCGTCCCTTGAACACGCTTTGGTATTCGCCGGCCAGAATGTCGTTGACGGCTTTGCCCGCGGTGATCTGGATGGCCCGGATTTGTCGGGCGAGCTCCTTGGGAATCATGGCACTTTGACGGTGTCGAAAATGTTTCGAACAATGTCTTCGGAGGTCTTCTCCTCGGCTTCGGCCTCGTAGCTGACGATCACCCGGTGGCGCAGCACGTCCATGCCCACGGATTTGACGTCCTGGGGGGTGACGAACCCCCGCCCCTGGAGCAGCGCTTGAGCCTTGGCCGCCATGCACAGGGCGATGGTCGCCCGGGGGGAGGCCCCGTATTGGATCATTCCTTCCAGGTCCAGTCCGTATTGGCGGGGAGAGCGGGTGGCCTGGACCAGATGGAGGATGTATTCCTCGATCTTTTCATCCATGTAAATTTCGTCGGCCAGCTCCCGCAGGGAAAAAATGTCCGATGGCTCCAGGACGGGATCGGCTTCAAGATCGGGTGTCGAACGGGCCATGCGCTTGAGAATCCGGTGCTCCTCCTCCATGGTGGGATAGGACATCTTCACCTTGAGCAGAAAACGGTCCGTTTGAGCTTCCGGGAGAGGGTAGGTGCCTTCCTGCTCGATGGGGTTCTGCGTGGCCAGCACCATGAAAGGCTCCTCCAGACGGAAGGTGCTCTCGCCGATGGTCACCTGCCGCTCCTGCATGGCCTCCAGCAGGGCGGACTGGACCTTGGCCGGGGCCCGATTGATTTCGTCGGCCAGAATGATCTGATGGAAGACCGGCCCCTTCTTGACGTTGAACTCCCCCGTGGCGGGACTGTACACGAGGGTCCCTACGAGGTCCGCCGGCAACAGATCCGGCGTGAACTGAATCCTTTGAAAAGAAGTGCGCAGCACCTTGGCCAAAGTGGTGATGGCGAGAGTCTTCGCCAGCCCGGGCACCCCCTCGATGAGCACGTGCCCGTTGCACAAAAGGGCCGCGAGGAGGCGATCGACGAGCTCCGTCTGTCCCACGATCACCCTTCCTATTTGGGATCTGAGCTGCTCGAAGGTTGCCTTGCGGGCCTGGGCCCGTCCACCGATTTCCTGCACGTCCACGCTCATGAAGCTCCTTCCTCTTCCATGAAGAACCTCGACAGTATCGGCAACGAATCCTCTCAAGGGATTCCGCTCTCGAGGCGGGCGGACCCCTTCGAAATTCGAATTTATAAAATCATGGGGATTGAAAATCAAGAACCAGAATCCTGACGGAACCCATGGACGAGGCGGTAAAAAACGAATCATTCGAATCGACGGCAATCTTTTGGAGCCACTCATGGGGTAGCGGGGCGCCTGAAAGCCATGAAGTCGAGGGCCGGGAAAGCGGGAAAAAAGAAAGGACTCCACGGGATCGGACAATGGGGGCAACAAAGCGAAATCGCTGGACGCCCCCCGAAAGATCGCGATCCATCTCTCGGGGAGATTCTTCGGGAAGCTTGTCATGGCCAATGGCTTCAGCGGCAGCCCGCGGACTTCTCGTATTCCCGGATGACCACGGCGTTTCGCTGCTCGAAACGGTTCTGGCCTCGGGTCCCCGAAGGATTGCCGGGATCGGGCATGTACCAGGGCTGGTTGCTGAAATAGCTTTGCAGATCGTCCCGATTGAAGATGCGGCCGTGACGAGCGTAGATCTCGTTTCGGAGGATCTCCAACTGCCAGCAGGAACAGCCGCCCAACTCTCGATAGTCCAGGTAACGAGTCCGGGCATCCACCCACGAGGGACAGGGGCCTTGGGCCATGGCCGTGCCCAGGATCGTCGTTCCCGCACAAACAGCCACCGCTATTCCAAGCATCTTCTTCAACGTCTTGCGCATCCTTTTCCTCCTTTTCAAAAAACGTCGATCTTTCGAAAACCTGCTTCGCAACGCCGCATCAATTTCCGCCGAATCTGGGACGCACGGCGGTACGCCGATAGTCGCTCCGGTTGAGATGGACATCCACGTTGGGGTCGTAGCTCTCGTCGTTGGAAAGGACGATGTCTCCGCTTTCGTTGACCCACCGGTGACGATACCGATCGGTGTCCCTTTCCGTTTGTCCGGTATAAGGATTGACGTATTCTTCCTGGCCCGTGAGGGTAAGGAACATGTCGTTGTGGATCTCGGCGTTGGTCTTCCGGCGGTGCTCGGCGATCTCTCGCCCGATGCGCTCGATCTCCGCCTGAGTGGCTCCGGCGATCTTGTTGCGCTCGATGACGCCTCGCACCTCTCCCCTCACCCACTGGAGATTGGGCTTCACGGACCCGGCAATGATCCCGAAGACGGGGACCCAGGAATCGAGCTCCTCGGCGGGCGCCCGGCATTGGAACGTCTCGCGGTTGCACCATTGACCCTGAAACGCGGGGCCGCGATCTTCGATGAAGGTGAAAAGGACTTCCCGATAACGGGCTCCCCCCTCGTCGTACTCCGCGATCAACACCGCCGCATCGTAAAGGAAGCGCACCCCCAGCAGGGGCACGGCTTGAGCCCGCTCCTGGCATTTGCGGGCCATTTCGGGCAACGGTCTGGATTCCACGACCCGCACGGAACGGGCGTCCGGGTGGAGTCGGGGAAAAAGCAAGGTGCTCAGATAATCCAGGGCCGAGGGCTTGGGATAAACGGTCATGCCCATGTAATTGCTGCCGGGGGGGAAAAGGCCCATGCGGGCGGCGGGGCTTCCCGTCATGGCCGTGTAGTACACGGCGGGAAACCGTCGCAGCATCACCGTTCCCGCCGGGTCTTTCAAAACGGCCATGTCCACCTTGGCCTCGATGGCGTTGGCCGGTCCTCCGGCAGCGGAAGGGTCCACTCTCACGATCCCTCCCGCCACGCTCCAGCCTCGGGGAACGAGAAGACTGAAGGCGTTTTCTCGCGGCTCCATGACCCTTTGGAAAGCCACCGTTCGGCTTCCCCCCGAGGGCGTCGCTTCCTTTTGACGAAGATCGGTGGCGGCTTCGGGGAGCGAGGGGCTTGCCGGCTTCGGGGAAGCGGGGCTTTCCGAAAGATCGGAGCTTCGGGGGAGCGCCTTTCCTCCCGCCGAGCGCAGGACGGCGTCGGAGGGCTTGCAGATCTGCAAGGCGGTGGCTTCGGCGTTCACGGTGAGCTCCGGCTCCTGCCCCGGTTCTCCCGGCCATTTTCCGCTTCCCGAAAGGGTTCCGTCCAGTTTCACCATGAACGGGATCCCCAGGGCCAAAGGCAGGTCGATTTCCACCCGTCCCGAGAATTCCAGGGGACCGAGGCCGATGTCCACGCGAGTCTTCAAGTCCCCGCGAATGAAGGCCGTGAGAAGCCCCGTGTCGGGCTGCGGCTCCAAGCGCTCCACCTTGAGATCCATGCGGCCTCCCAGGGGCTCGATGAACGTCAGGCGGCGAGCCAGTTGGGCCCCTTCGTAGGACCACGCCTGCCCTACGGCGAGAGAGGTCGAGGGCCACAGGTTCTGCGCCATGGGCGGAGTGAAGGCTTCCACCAAGTCTTCCTCCCAGACTTCCTCGCCGCTTCGACCATCGTACAGAAGCGAGCCCTCCTCGGCATGAGTTACCCGGAAAAGGCTTCCCGGAGGCGCCAGCTCCTGATTCCGCATTTCGTCCGCTTCGGGGTCGTAGTATTGCAGAGTGGCTTCGACCACTTGCCGGTTCACTTGGAGAATCCGGCTTCCTTGAGCTTCCGACACTTCATCGACGAACCGCAGTTTTTCGAAGTACTGAAGGGGAGCCTGTCCGTGGCCCGAGATGGTCATGGCCCCTTTGACGCCGTAGCTGCGGGTGACTTCGAATCTCCAGCCGTTCTTGGGGCCTGTGGCGGCATCCTGCGAAGGGGGAGGAGAGGGAGCGGGCTGAAGGGGCTCCGCGGACGAGGATGGAGGTGGAGCGGGTTGAGGGGACGGAGTGGAAGGGGAGCTTTTTTCAAGGTCCTTTTGCCGCGCCGGAGAGGAGCTTTGGGGCGAAGGGCGAGGGGCTTCGGGCTCCGGCGACGACGCTGTGGTGAAATGGATGGCGGTGACGGGCAGAGGGACCTGATCTTCGGCCGTGGAAAATCCTTTGCGTCGCGCGCCGTTCAACTGGATGCCGTAGGTGACGCCGGGCTCCAGGTTTCGAAGCTTGAGCACGAAAGTTCGGGGATCTTTCCAAGGAGCCTCGTCCTCCACGAAGGGAGGAAAGGGGAGCTGTCCGGCCTGCTGCAGGGTCCATGAATTCATCTTCATGTTTCGGCTGAAAACGACGGTGAGGCTTCCGACATCGAGGGGGACGTCCGCGGCCCCGTGGGCGGGGCGGGATTCGGTCACGCGAGGGGGATACTGAGCTTCAACCTCCGTCGCGGTCAGACCTAGAGCCAGGATTCCCAAAAAGGCGAGCACGGACTTCATGAAGCACCTCCCTTCTTTCCCGGAGATTAACGGACTGCGATATTTCGAGCAGACTACTTTTTTGCTTGGCAACTTCGTTCGCGCATGGTAGGGAGGTCGGGGTGGATGCAAGGATTCGACATTGTCCGGGAAATTCGAATTGTAGAGACCTTCGGCATGAAATGGAGCTCGCGTGCTTGTTGCCAAAAGATTTTTTCGCTTTTTCGGATGGCTGCTCCTTTTTTCGGGGATCG